>Ga0209159_1002300_pt1 | contig 13454 bp, 17 predicted proteins | sample GraSoiAngelo_144_FD_185901 | JGI IMG/M metagenome (GOLD analysis project Ga0209159, IMG submission 185901) | Grasslands soil microbial communities from the Angelo Coastal Reserve, California, USA - 14_1009_02_40cm (SPAdes) (version 2) | ecosystem: Environmental > Terrestrial > Soil > Grasslands ...
CGATGACGACGGTTCGGGTGAGCGGGATCTGCCGGCTGTGCGCGATCAGGTACTCGAGGCGGTCGACGGCTTCATGAATGTTCATGCTTGTGCTCCCTTGATGTGAGACGTTGCTTGAGCGGTTCGACGACGCTGGCTGGGACGAATTCCGAAATATCTCCACCGAATTCGGCGAGCTCTTTGATGAGGCTGGAGCTGAGAAATAAATGGCGCAGGCTGGTGGGGATGAACACGGTAGTGACCTCCGGCTCCAGGCGGCGGTTCATCAGGGCCATCTGGAACTCGCTCTCGAAGTCCGACACGGCGCGGAGGCCACGAACGATCACCCGGGCACCGACCTGCCGGGCAAAGCCGATCGTCAGCCCGTCAAAGGTGCTGACCTCGACCGCTGGCCGTTCGCCGAGGCTGTCGCGGATCATGCGAACCCGCTCCTCAGTGGTGAAGAGCGGCTGCTTGCTGGGATTTTCGAGGACCGCGATCACCACCCGATCGAAGATGCGCGCGGCGCGATCGACGATGTCGAGGTGGCCGTGCGTCACGGGGTCGAAGCTTCCGGGGTAGAGCGCGGTGATCATGCGTACCTGAGGAACGTCAGCCGGGTGGTTCCGTAGTCGCGCTCCCGCACGTGAGCCAATCGCTGCAGCGCGGGCAAGAGTTGACTGCGATGATGCTCCACCACCACCAGCGCCTGGTCGCGCAGGGGCCCGCGGTCCAGCGCTTGCAGCGCCAGGTCGAGCGCGCCGGCGTCGCGATAGGGTGGGTCGACCAGCAGAAGGTTGTAGGTCTTGAGGTCGCTTACGTGCGCCCTCAGCCAGTCGATGGCATCGGCACTGGCAACGTCGCCCTGGGGGGCGAAGCCGGTAGCGGCCAAATTCTCGGCGACGATGTTAGCACAGGATCGGTCACGTTCCACGAATGTCGCCGACGCGGCGCCGCGAGATAGCGCCTCAATCCCGAGGGTGCCGGCCCCGGCGAACAGGTCCAGCACCCGCGCACCGCGTATGCTGTCGCCGATGATGTTGAACAACGCTTCTCGGACGAGTGAGGTGGTGGGACGCGTTACTCGACCGGTTGGCGTCTTGAGCACCCGACCTCGACTCGCTCCGGCGGTCACGCGTGTGCCCGACATCCGATGAGTAAAGCAGGCGAGCCCGCTTCGACGGGTCTCGCCGGTAAAGGAGCGGCAGCATAGTCGTCGTCGACGCGGTGCTCGGCATCATCCTAGTGCTCGTTCTGCCCATCGCGACCGGCCTCACGGTCGGTTGGCTCCTCTCCCGACTGCGACTGCGACCGCCGCCACGGGTGTCGCCTCCCGCCGGCTCGACCCCGGCTAATCCAGCGCGAACACCCGACGATACGCCGAAAGCTGGCGGCGGAGCGCCGGCTCGCCGGCCAAAGTCGGGTCGCGGTCCAAGAGGCGGACGGCCTCGCCCTGGGCGTCGCTGATCAGCGCAACATCGAGCAAGTTGGCCATCTTGAACTCGTTGCCATGCTGCTGAACCCCGTGAAGATCACCCATTCCACGGTTTTGGAGGTCGATCTCGGCCAGGTCGAATCCGCTACGGTGCGTGACCACGGCCGTCAATCGTCGCATCGTCTCAGGGTCGTCGACGTCGGTTAACAGCAGGCAAATCGACTCGTGCGGGCCACGACCGATCCGGCCGCGAAACTGATGGAGCTGAGCCAAGCCAAAACGATCAGCGCCCTCGATCATCATGACCGTGGCGTTCGGGATGTCGATGCCGACTTCCACCACCGACGTCGAGACCAGGATGGCGACCTCCCCTCGTTGGAAGCGGGCCATGACATCCTCTTTCTCGGCAGTCTTCATCCGCCCATGCAGGAGGGCGATGCGCGGGGCGAGGTCCGGGAAGACCTCGCGCTGCAACTTCTCCACCTCCTGGGTCGCAGACCGAACGCCGAGTTTGTCGGATTCCTGGATCAGTGGGCAGATGACGAACACCTGCCGACCGGCATGCACCTGCTCGCGGATGAAGTTGTATGCGTCCGTGCGCTCATCGGGCGGGACCAGCCGGGTCGTCACCGGTAGGCGACCGGGGGGCATCTCGTTCAGTACCGAGATATCGAGATCCCCAAAGAGCGTTAGGCCAAGGGTGCGAGGAATCGGGGTCGCGGTCATCGAGAGAAAGTGCGGCCATAGCTCGCTCTGACGGACCGATAGCCGCTGGTGGACGCCGAATCGGTGCTGCTCGTCGACCACCGCGAACCCCAGGTCCTTGAATTTCACGTCCTCCTCGATCAGTGCGTGCGTCCCGAGCAGGACGTGGACTGCACCGCTGGCGACCGACGCAAGCAACGACCTTCGAGCCGCCGTCGGGGTGCTACCGAGCAGGAGCCCGACGACGACGCCAAACGGTCGGAGCAGCGACTCGATGACCTCGGCGTGTTGCCGGGCGAGGATCTCCGTTGGCGCCAGCAACATCGACTGGAAGCCGGCCTTGGCCACGTGATGCATCGCCATCGCTGCCACGACCGTTTTCCCCGAGCCCACGTCACCCTCCAGCAAACGGTTCATCGGCTCGGCTTTCATCATGTCCTGGAAGACTTGCCACGCCGCCTTGCGCTGAGCATTCGTGAGCTTGAACGGAAGGGCGGCGACGAAGGCTCGAGCCACCTGCTCATCGAAGGCGATGGCGTGGGCGGGATGAGCTTTGCGCGCGCGCTTGGCCAGCTGATTCGCGAGCTGGTTGAGGAAGATTTCCTCGAACTCAAAGCGGTCGCGGGCTCGCTCGAGGGCTTCCATCGACTCCGGAAAGTGGACCTGCTTGACGGCGGCCGCCCGCGGCATGAAGCCGCGGCGCGCCAGGATTTCACCGGGTAGCACCTCGTCGAGCTGGTCGGCCAGCCAGAGGAGCGGCCGGATTTTGGGACGGAGCCAGCGCGAAGTCAGGCCTCTGGTCTCCGGGTAAATCGGCACGATCCGCGCCGCGTGACTCGGGTCGCTCGAGACCTTCTCATACTCCGGGTTCTTCATCACCAGGCCGCCGTTGAGGTCGACCTCACCCGCCAGGAAAATCTGATCTCCCGCATGCAGGTAATTGGCGATGTACGGCTGGTTGAACCAAACCACATTCAGCTGACCGGAATCGTCGGAAACCGTGGCCCGAGCGATCTGCATATGCTTCCGCGCCGTGCGCTGCCGCTGGATCTGGTACACGCGCGCCCGGACGGTGGTTCGCATCCCCGGCCGGACCCAGGCGATGGGCGTCACGTTCGCAAAGTCCTGGTGTTTTCGGGGGAAGTAGAGCAGGAGATCGCGGACCGACCTGACGCCCACCCGTTCGAGCTTTCCCCCGTAGGCCGTGTTGATCCCGGTGATGGCCGTCACCGGGTCGTCGAGCGACAGCCGTGGCACGCTCAGGCGATCAGGTAGGTGAATCCGATCACGCCGGGACCGGTGTAGGTGCCGATCACGGCCCCGGTCTCTGTCAGGGGGATGTCGAGCCCGGGGTAGCTGCCCGCCACGCGCTCCCGCAGCCGCTCGGCGTCGGCGAGCGCGGCCCCGTGGAGGACCGCGAGGTTGCTCAGCCGGCCGTCCCGGCGCAACAGCTCCACGAGCCGGTCGATCGCCTGCACCCGGCCCCTCGCCCGACCCAGTGGGGCGACTTCGCCATCCTGGAGCGTGATCAGCGGCTTGAAATTCAAGAGCGAGCCGAGCAGCGCGCGCGCCCGGCCGATCCGGCCGCCCCGTTCAAGGTAGGTCAAGGTATCGATCGCGGCCAGCACGCGCGCCTTGGGGACGAGCGATTTGATTCGGTCAGCCACCGCGGCCCGCCCGGCCCCGGTCTGCGCCAGCTTGGCGCCCTCCAGGGCCAGAAAGCCCAGGGCCATGGAGGCCGTCAGCGAATCGATGACCTCGATGTGCTCCGCATCGACCGACTTGGCGGCCATCTCAGCGGCCCCGTACGTCCCGGAAACCTTGCTGGAGATCGTTACCGCCACCACCTCGTCGCCGGCCTTGCGATGGTGTCGAAACACCTCCTCGAATTCCCCCACCGGCGGTTGCGAGGTTTTGGGCAGCTGCGGCGAGGTCTTCAGCCTGGCGAAGAAATCATCGCCGGTCAGGTCCACGTGGTCCTTGAAGACCTGGTCCCCGAAGCGAACGTTGAGCGGCACAACGGTGATGCCGGCGGCCTGCTGTTGATCCTCGTTGAGGTCCGCGGTGGAATCAGTAACGATCCGGACCACCACAGGAGTATAGTCACCGGTCCGCCCCCATCACGAGCGGGCAACAGGCCCGTTTTCGTTAGGTTGTGCGCAGGCCGGCCCTGATAAACCTATAGATGCTGTGGTGCTCCCAGGCAGCCTCAACTCGCGCCTGAACCAGGCGCTGATCCTCTCCGGGTTCATCGGCTTTCAGGTAATGGATTCGCTCACCACCCACCTCGGGCTCGCGTTGCAGCACGCCGAGCTCAACCACCTCATGGCGCCCGTGATCGCCACCCAGGGGGAACTCGTCGCCTACGCGATCAAGGGAACGGCGGTCGCCGTGCTGCTCGCCATCCTGATGCTGCTGTACCGGCGAAAGCCGCGGGTCTGGCACGCGTATGAGGTCGCCGCCTGGCTGACCGCCGCGGCCGTGGTATCCAACGTCGTGCAGCTGCTTTAACTAGCCAGCGTCTACTCGACGGCGACCACGTAGGGGTATAGCGCTTGCTCACCGGACTGCAACTCGATCGACGCTTTTGGAAACTGTCTGGCGATCGCCGTGCAGAGGGCTTCCCGCTCGGTTTCGGGAGCGTCGGCGCCGGCGTAGATGGTGATGGTGTCCACGTTGCCGGCATCGATACGTTTGAGGACTGACTGGACGACGGTTTCGGGTGACGCGCCGGCGGCCACGATGCGGTCGTTGAGCAACCCGATGACGTCGTTTTCGGCGATCTTCACGCCGTCTACCTCAGTGGCCCGGACCGCTCGCGTGACTTCGATGGTTTGGACCTGGCCGAGGGCATGTGACATCGCATTGGCGTTGGCCTCGAGGTTGGCGCTGAAGTCGAAGGCGAACAAGGCCGCAATGCCCTGCGGCAGGCTGCGCGAGGGCACAACCCGCACCCGCTTCTTGCTGAGCTCAGCAACCTGCTGCGCGGTCATGGTCACGTTGCCGTTGTTGGGCAGCAGAAGGACATCGTTGGAGGGCACCGACTCGACCGCGGCCAGGATGTCCTCCGTCGATGGGTTCATGGATTGTCCGCCGCTCACGACCGAATCGACGCCGAGGCTTTCGAGGATACGGCGGAAGCCATCGCCGCTGGCCACGGCCACCACCGCGAGATGCTTCGTGCTGGCCGGACGGCGGACGCTCTCACCCTGCAAGCGGTGATGCTGCGATGACATGTCATCGACCTTGAGACGGGTGAGCCGCCCGACACTACTCGCGTAGCCGATCACGACGGCCGGCTCGTGGGTGTGCACATGGACCTTGATCGCGGAGTCGTCGCCGACGACCAGCGCTGAATCCCCCTGCCGCTGGATTTCGTTCCGGACATCATCAACCGGCAGCTTCTCGCCGTTGATGATGAACTCGGTGCAGTAACCCCAACCCTCAGACGGGGCTTGCACCTGCTTCGGTCGCGCGTGTTGCGTTGCCGGCCGCTCGAATGTGGCCAGCCCCTCCCCCAGCATGCGCTTGAGAAAGCCCTCGAGAATCAGCTGCAGCCCGAATCCACCGGCATCGATGACGCCCGCCTGCTTGAGGATAGGCAGCTGCTCGGGCGTTCGTTCGACCGCCGTCGCCGCCGCCTCGCAGGCGGCCCGCACCACCTCGGTCAGGTCGTTGGTCTGCGCGGCTTTGGCCTCAGCTCCGGCCGCGGCCTCACGTGCCACCGTCAGCATGGTGCCTTCGGTCGGCCTGATCACGGCCCGATAGGCGACGTCGGCGCCCTCGCGGAAAGCCCGGGCCAGCCCCCTCGCATCGACCGAGGCGCGCGAACCGATGCCGACACTGAAGCCGCGGAAAATCTGGGACAGGATCACCCCGGAGTTGCCGCGCGCCCCCATCAGCGCGCCGTGCGAGGCGCGCCTGGCCATGGCGGAGAGATCGGGCTCATCGAGTCCACGAATGTCCTCGACGGCGGATTGCAGCGTCAAGAGCATGTTGGTCCCGGTATCGCCATCCGGAACGGGGAAGACATTGAGCGCGTCCACCTCATCGCGGTTGATCGTGAGCCAGGCCAGCGAGCCCAGCAGGGCCTCCTTGAACAGCTGGCCGTCGCACTCGGTGATGGGCATGGTCGGGGCGCCGGTCAGAGTGGTCGTCTCAGCTGCCGCTGATGTGGATGCCCTGGACGTTGACGTTGACCTCGACCACGGGCAAACCCAGGGTGCGCTCCACCGAATAGCGGACGGCGTTCGAGAGGTTGTGTGCGACTTCAGAGACCCGCGTGCCGTACTCGACGATGACATAGAGCGAGACGGCGATGCCGTCCTCCCGGACTTCGACCTCGACGCCACGATGCAGCTTGTCGCGGTGCAGCCGCTCGGCGAGGCCGTCGCGCAGCCCGCGGGCGGCCATCGCGACCACGCCATAGCATCCGGCGGCCGCGTGGCCGGCGACGGTGGCGACGACGTGGCGCGACACTTCGATCCGCCCGAGGTCTCTGGCCTGGATCAGCGTCCTCGGCGGCTTCCCGGTGCGCAGCGGGTTGGCCTTCGTCTTTGAGTCCATACGTGTGCTACTATGTGACGCTGATTTCGCCCCAATCATACGCGATGACTCCGGGCACATCGAAGCAAACCAACACCATGGCACAACGTTGCGCGATCTGCGGCAAGGGGCCCCAATACGGGCATAACGTGAGCCACTCGAAAGTGCACACGAAGCGCCGGTTCATGCCGAATTTGCATAAGGCGCGGGTCACCATCGACGGCCGGTCACAAACGGCTCTGGTCTGCACCCGCTGCCTTCGGACGCAGGCGAAGTCGGTCTAGGACCCGGGCGACCAGACCGACGCATCCTCGGCGACAGCTCCGACGTGGCCCCTCGGCGAGATCCAGAGGGTGACGGGGATCCCGGAGCGGAGCCACGGTAGAGCGGAGCGTAGCTCGGCATCGGACAGCACCAGGTCATAGCTGGCGCCTCCCTGCAGCCAGATGGTGCGGCCCTGGACATGGTCGACGACGCCGGCGACCTCGCGCGGGAGCGCGGAATAGCTTTCGGCGCTGAGCAGTGCCAGCCACGTCGTCCCCACCACCCCGGCCGTGGCCACCGCGAGAAGAATCCGGCGGCCCCAGGGCGCCCCTTGCCAGAGCAGCGCGTACACCAGCCAGGGAAGGACGATCGCAACCAGCGCCAGGCTGGTCTGGGCCTCCTGCCAGATGTTGACGGCGTAGGCACGCTGGCTACTATCTGTCAGGTCGGCCCCCGACGGGAGGAAGGCCGGCACGTGGAGGGCGAGCACGAGCAGCCCGATGCTGATTGCCAGGGTGATCCCCACGCGGCGAAGCCGCACGTCGCGGAGATCGATCCGAGTGCCGGCGGCCCGCAGGGAGCGCCGCGCCGCAAGGGCCACGAACCGTGTAACCGCAAACGCCGTTTCGCCTTGTGGGCTACCGCAATTCCTGGATCGCTGCCTGCTTGCCCTGCGGGTGGGTGAACACGAAGCTGCCCGCGACCAGCACGGTGGCCCCACTCGCGATCGACTGACGCCCCGTTTGCGCGTTGACGCCGCCGTCGATCTCGATGTCGAGCTTGGGATTGAGCCGATCACGAAGGCTCCGGGCCGCCTTGATCCGCTCCAGGCTGCCGTCGATGAACTTCTGGCCACCCCACCCGGGGTTGACGCACATCATGACCAGCAAGTCCGCGTCCTTGAGCACGGGCTCGACGAGGTCCAGCGGACTGCCGGGATTCAGGCAGACCCCCGGACGCAGACCGGCCTGGCGAATACTGTCCAGCACCCGGTGGATGTGCCGGGTCGCTTCGACGTGGACGGACAGGGTGTTGGCGCCGGCGTCACGAAAGGCCTCAATCGTGCGCTCCGGGTTCTCGATCATCAGGTGGATGTCAAAGGGCAGCTTCGCGTAGCGCCGGCAGTGCTCGACCGTGCGCGGCCCGATCGTAATGGGTGGAACAAAGTGTCCGTCCATGACATCGAAGTGCACCCAATCGGCGCCGGCTTGCTCGAGGGCCGCGACTTCCTCTCCCAGCCGGCTGAAGTCGGCCGATAGCAGCGACGGCGCGACGAGCACTAGGGGACGGTCGGGACGGTGATCGTGACCGGGGCGTCGAAGTCGTGATAGTTGATGATCACCTGGGCGGTGGCGTGAATCGTAGACCCAGCGGGCAAGCGGCTGCCGGATGCGCCGGCCGACGCTCCCAGCGAGCCCATCAACTGGTTGAGGTCGATGTTGTAGTCCAGGTTGACATTGATCCGGCGGACCAGGTGATCGTCCTTTCCGAACCAGACCTCGATCGCCATCGTGCCGCTGTCCAGCACCTGCTTCATCGCGGCCGCGGCCTGGGGGTTCTTGCCCAACTTCTTCAGGCTCTCGATGAGTTTGTCTTTGTCCGGCGTCAGCCTGTAGTGGTGAACGCCGGCGCCGGCCAGCGTCGTGTCGCCCAGATCCTTGACCGACTTCACGTTCTTCAGGAACTGGTCGTACGAAAGTGGGTCGGGCTGGCCCAACTGATCCGTCAAGCTGCCCGATTGCGGCGAGACCTCCCATTTCTGGGTCAGCGGATTCTTCACATAGGCTTTTCCGTTGGCGACCACAACTTCGGTCGCCAGCGAGAGCCCGCCCATTTTGACGTTCATCACGGCGTGGTAGCGATCGGGGAATTGCGCCTCACCGTTCCCGGTCACCGCGACCGTCATGGAGCCCGAGGACGAGCCGGTCTGGCCGAAAATCTGGCCCATCTGCGGGGGGAACGTCATATTGACGTTGGCCTGCATATCGAACTTGGCCGAGTGGAGCTGGCTCGCGCGCTGGGCGGCGGCGGCAAGCGCCTGCTGGGGAGTCTCGGCCTTGGCCAGCGGGGAGGCGCAGGCCGCCACGGCGATCATCGTCAACAGGCTGAGAAAGAGTCGTTTCATGGAACTTCCTGAGTATATCGACGGCGGGACGCCAATCCCTTCGTAGCCGAAAACGAGCGTGTCACGAGGGTAAGACCGGGGGAAGCCGCATCGTCTCCAGCCATGCGGGTAGCTCGCCGAGTCGAGTGATGATGTGGGTGGGCGCGGGGCCATTGGTCATCGCCGCGCCTGGATGTTTCAACCAGACCGCAGGAATGCCCGCGTTCAGCGCTCCGGCGATATCGGTGTCGAGCCGGTCACCCACCATGCAGGTGGTCTCGAGGGGGACGCCCAAACGCCGCGCACCTTCGACGTAAATCGCCGGATCGGGCTTGGCTCTTCCGAAGTCTCTCGACGTGACGAGCGCGTCGATGAGACTGCGCAACCCGGCCCTGTCGAGCGCTGCGGCGAGCTCGGCGTCCCCCGACCCGACAGTGTTCGAAATCACGCCCAATCGGTAGCGGGACTTGAGCGCCGCCAGCACCTCGAGGGCACCGGGTAGCGGCACGATCGCCATTTCCCACAGATGCTTGCCAGGCTCCTCGACCACCAGGGTATTCCCGGCATCGAAGAAGACGCCGCGCAGGCCCGGCATCACGCCGGTGAGAGGACGGCCTGCGGCTGGCGGGCACGGAGTTGACCGCAGGCCGCATCGATATCCAGGCCTCGGGTCGCCCGGATCGTCGTCGAGATCCCGGCCGCCTGCAGCGTCGATCGAAACGCCTGCGCCCGGTGCTTCGACGGCGGCGCGAGTGGGCTGCCTTCCACCGGGTTCATGGGAATGAGGTTGACGTGGCTAAGACGGTGCTTGACCAGGGCCGCCAGCCGCCCCGCCTGCTCGACACTGTCGTTCACACCCTGGAGCAGGACGTACTCATAGCTGACGCGCCGCCCTGTCCGTTCGGCATGGGCTCGGGCGGCTCCGATGATCGCCGCGATGGGATATTTCCGGTTCACCGGGATCATGCTGCTGCGCAGCTCATCGTCGGGCGCGTGCAGGGAGATGGCCAGGTTGACGGGCAATCCCTCGGCGCTGAGCCGTTCGATGAAGGGAACCAGCCCGATCGTCGAGATGGTCACCCGCCGCGGGCTGAAGTTGAGGGTGTCCGGCGCCGCCCAGCGGCGGATCGCACCCACCACCGCCGCGTAGTTGTTGAGCGGCTCGCCCATCCCCATGAAGACGACGTTGGTCAGGGAGCGCTGCCCTTCGCCCAGGTCGCGGCTGGCCATCAAGAATTGGTCAACGATCTCGGCCTGGCTGAGATTCCGGTCGAAGCCCGAACGTCCGGTGGCGCAGAAGCTGCAGCCGATCGGGCAGCCAACCTGCGAGCTGACGCAGATGGTGGTGCGGGCCCTTGACCGCGAGCTGGCGTCGTAGTGCATCACCACCGTCTCGATCGTCCGCCCATCCTCGAGGCGAAGGAGGTACTTGACGGTCTGGCCGTGGTCGGCCACCCGTTTGAGATGCGTCGCCACCGTGCTGAACGCATAGGTCTCCCCGAGATGACGGCGGGCGGATGGGGGGAGCGTCCGCATCGCGTTGAAGGACGGAGCCAGCCTCTGCCAGAACCACTGCTGGGCCTGGTCGCTACGATACGGAGCCTCGCCAATCGCGGTCAGCCGGGATTGGATCTCTGCCGGAACGGCGGTGGCGAACGCCGGGCGGTCAGTTATTGCGGCGGTTTCCGAAAACGATAGACGCGTAGTACAGCAGGGTCAGCAGGCCGGCGAACAGGGCCACCCAGTAGGTGAAGGCGGCGGCACGCAGCATGCGGCGCGCACCCTCCTGTTCCTCAGGAAAGATCACGCCGTTGTCCGCGAGCAACCGGAGCGCCCGCCGGCTGGCGTTCAACTCGACCGGCGTGGTGATGAGCTGGAAGGCGACGACCGCGGCGAACAGCGCCAGGCCCGCCAGCGCCACGTAGAAGCCGATCACGCTTCCGGTAAAGGCCGACAGCAGGATTCCGGCGATGACGATGAACGGGCCGGCCTGCGAACCGAGATTCGCGGCCGGGACCAGATCGGAGCGCCAGCGCATCGCAAAGTATCCCTGCCGATCCTGCTGGGCATGGCCGATCTCGTGGGCGACCACGGCTTCGGCGGCGACCGAGCTGCCGGTCGCGACCCCCCTCGAGAGATTCAGCGTCTTGGTGCGGGGATCGTAGTTGTCACTGAGCTCGCCGTCGATCACCTGGACCGTCACATCGTTCAGACCGGCGCCACTCAGGATCCGGCGCGCCACGTCGACCCCGGACATCCCGCTCGAGTTGCGCACCTGCGAGTAGCGCTGGTAGGTGCTCTTGACCCAGCTGCTCGCGATGAAGCTGAGCGCCATGATCGGCAACGCCACGAAGAGCAGGTAACGCCAGTCGAAGAACAACATCGGACCTGCCCGGATTGTACCCAGCGCCGGTCTGCCTAATCTCGTGGACACCCTTCTGCCAACTCGTCGCGGGGTCGTCACTCTGAGTGAAAGGATCGCTCACAGCCGGTCGTTTCACCTGTATCGGGGAGTCCCCCGGGTGACGCCCATGCTGGAAGAGCCACAGCGACTCACGATGTCGGACGTCTTCAGCCTTTTCGGCCGCCAGGCCGAGGACACCCGCTGGGTGGCTTCGGCGGATTCGCAAGAATACCTGGCCGTCGTCCTTTACCTAGTTCAGCGGAACAACGCCCGCTCATAGTGGCGGCGCATCCGCCATTTCTGATACTCTTCATGGTAGATTACGTACGGGTTAGGTATCAAGATGTCTGAGAAGCTGACCTTGAGCGAGCTCTTCGCCCTCTTCGGCCGGACCACCGATGATACCCGCTGGGTGGGTTCGGCGGATTCCGAGGAATACCTGGCCGTGGTCACCTATCTCGTGCAGCGCTCGGGCACCCGCTAGCCGTTACAAAACGGCCACGATCGCGCCACGACCCGTCTGAAAGCAAGGCTTGAGCGCGTTATACGGCGCATACTCGGGCTACAAAGGCATTTGCCTGAGGCAAAAGATGATCACACTGCTCGCCGCGCGCATCCGGATGCTCATGGGCTGGCATGACAGCGAGAATGGCCAGGCCCTGATCGAGTACTCGCTCATCATGTGCCTGATCGTCATCGTCGTGCTGGTGACGCTGATCGTCCTTGGAAACCAGGTGCGGAACACCTACTGCAACATCCAGGGCGCCGTCATCGGCGCCTAGCGCGCGTCGACTTCGACCGCCGGGTTTCCCACTACCACCGCATCCGCTGCGACATCAGCGGTCACCAGGGATCCCCATCGGACAACCGCCCGGTCCCCTACGGACACGCCCTTGAGGATGGTGGCTTTGCCCTGGATCCAGGCCTGCCGGCCGATGCGGATCGGCCGGCGGGTGGCGGACTCTCCAGGCCGGCGTCTCAAGCGGCCGATGGTGTGAAAGTCCGTGTCCACGATCAGGCATGGGCCGAGGATCGCATCCTCGCCGACGACGATCGTGCTGGCGGACATCAGGCCGGCGCCGTCGATTTCGACCCGGTCGCCGATCTCGATTCGGGCGTCAGGGCCAAAGGTCAGCAGGGCGGTGCGGCCCGACGCATTGCTGATGGAAACATCGCGCCCGAAGATGACCCGGCCCCTGCCGCGGATACGGAGCCGCAGCGGGCCGCGGAATCCTGGTCCGAATCGATGGCGCGGATAGCGCAGGCGCAAATACAGGCTGCTGAGGCTCACGCTGATGGAGGCTCTGCCCGGGAAGGGACTTGAACCCTTACAAGCTTGCGCTCACAGCCCCCTCAAAGCTGCGTGTCTACCAATTCCACCACCCGGGCGAGGGCGAAGGAGATTGTACCCCGAGGGTTAGGGGTTCCTCCTCCCTCCTTGCGGGGGAGGGTCGGGGTGGGGGTGTTGCCGTTCAGCCGTCACCGATTGGTCCGTGCGACCGATTCCCGCGCTCCAATCTGGCTCTAGGCTTGCCGCAAAGGGGCGCGAGGGGCACCGCTCGCGCCTCTTTTTTCTCGGCGGAACGACCGTGTAACGACGGCCGTAATCCAGCCTCTCTATGGTGAGATCGTCACCCGGTGTGCGCCAGCGGGTGTGACCCTGACGCGACAAGAGTCATCACATCGTAAAGAGGAATCGTAAGGAAATGCATGACGAGGGCCATATATCATTGCCGGCTCTCCAGTCGGACCTGAGCCAGCAGCCGCAGGTCCAAATCCATGGTGGCCGGTCCGCAGCGCGACGCGCGATGGCGGCCGGAAGAGAGGGGTTAAATATCGTCAACCGCTACCGGATTCTGATCGTCGATGACGACGCCATGGCGCGGGAGATCCTCAAGCGGATCCTCGAGCACGCCGGCTATGAGGTCATGACGGCGGGCAGCGGCCCCGAGGCGCTGCGCAAGCTGCACGAGGGCATCCCCCACCTGGTCGTCGTCGATCTGATGATGCCCGAGATG
>Ga0209159_1002302_pt1 | contig 13450 bp, 13 predicted proteins | sample GraSoiAngelo_144_FD_185901 | JGI IMG/M metagenome (GOLD analysis project Ga0209159, IMG submission 185901) | Grasslands soil microbial communities from the Angelo Coastal Reserve, California, USA - 14_1009_02_40cm (SPAdes) (version 2) | ecosystem: Environmental > Terrestrial > Soil > Grasslands ...
CCGTTCGGTGGCGTGGCCGAGGTAATAGTCCTCCATCGGCGGGCGACCCACGATGGTGTGCGGCCACACCGGCTCCTCGCGCATCGTGATCGCGGTGACGTGGACCTTGGGGTAGTAGTCGGCGAGCGAATAGAACCCCGTGTGGTCGCCGAACGGGCCCTCGAGCACCAGCTCCTCGCGCGGGTCCACGAACCCTTCGATTACCACCTCCGCCTCGGCAGGCACCTCGAGGTCGCTCGTCGCCGCCTTGGCGAGCCGCACCGGCTCGCCGCGCAGGAACCCGGCGAACAGGTACTCGTCGATCGTGGGCGGCAGCGGCGCCGACGCCGCGTAGATGCTCGCCGGATCGCCGCCCAGCGCGATCGCCACCGGCATCGTTTCCTTCCGCTCAGCCATCTCGCGCCAGTGCGCCGCGCCGACTTTGTGGCGTTGCCAGTGCATCGCCAGCGTGTCCTTGCCGAGCACCTGCACGCGGTACATCCCGACGTTGCGGACGCCGGTCTTGGGATCGCGCGTGATCACGCCGCCGAGCGTGACATAGGGGCCGCCGTCCTCGGGCCAGCAGATCGGCACCGGCAGCAGCGAGAGGTCCACCTCCGCGCCCTTGTGCACGATCGCCTGGCACGGCGGGCGGCCAGAGACGCTCTTGGGTGGGAACTTGGCCACTTCGGCGAGGCGCGGCAGCATCGCGAGCTTGCCGAGCAGCGAGTCGGGGACCTTGAGGTTCAGGAGCTCGGCAATGCGGGCGCCGATGTCGTCGAGACAGGCGACGCCCAGCGCCAGCGCCATGCGCTTCTCGGAGCCGAACAGGTTCACGGCGACGGGGAGCTTTGACGGCGCGCCGCCCGGCAACGTCGGCCGGGTGAACAGCAGCGCCGGCCCGCCGCCCGGCGACTTCATGCAGCGGTCGGCGATCTCGGTGATTTCCTTGTCGACGGAGACGGGGTGTTCGACGCGCGTCAGGTCGCCGCCCGCATCGATGGCGGCGATGAACTGCCGCACGTTATCGAGTGCCATGATGGATGGCGCAGATCCCGCCCGTGCGCATCTCATAGCCGACGTCCCGGAATCCCGCGTCGCGCAGCCGCTCGGCGAGCGCTTCCGGCTCGGGGAACGCCAGCACCGACTCTGGCAGGTAGGTGTAGGCTTCCCTATGTTTGGACACCGCGCGGCCGATGGCGGGGAGCACCCGACGGAAATAGAAGAGGTACAGCGCGCGCAGCGGCGCGAACCGGGGGGTCGCGAACTCGAGCACCACGAAGCGGGCGCCCGGCTTCAAGACGCGGTGCGCCTCGCGCAGCCCCTGGTCCAGGTCCGCCAGGTTGCGGACGCCGAAGCCGACGGTGGCCCCGTCGAACGACGCGTCGGGGAACGGCAGCTCCAACGCGTCGGCGGCGACGGGCGCGGTGCGCGAGGGGGGGGCCTTGCCGCGGCCTCGCGCCAGCATCGGGACGACGAAGTCCGCCCCGACGACGCGCCCCCGGAAGCCCTGGGCGCGGGCGAGCGTGGCCGCGAGGTCCAGCGTGCCGGCGCAGAGGTCCAAGTAGACGCCGCCGGGTCTCGCCTCCCAGCCGAGCCGCGCGACGGCCGCGCGACGCCAGGCGCGGTCCACGTTCAGGCTCAGCAAGTGGTTCAGGAAGTCGTAGCGCGGCGCGATGGCGGTGAACAGGCGGCGCACGTAGCTCCGCTTCGCCTCGCCTCCCGAAGGGCGCAGGACTTCTGCGGCAGGAGACGGCGTCATAAGCGCGAAAGATAGGCCCAGCCACCTGCAGGCCGCCAGCGACCGGCAGGTGGTGGCGTGGGCGAAGGAGGGACACGAGGCCGCGTTCCGGGAGCTCATCCGTCGTTACGAGCGTCCCGTGTTCGCGCTCGTCTACCGCATGGTGCGCGACCGCGCGCTCGCCGAAGACCTGTCCCAGGAAACGTTCATCAAGGTCTTGAACGCGCTCGCCTCGTACAACCCCGACTACAAGTTCTCGAGCTGGATCTTCAAGATCGCCAACAACGCCGCGATCGATCACCTCCGTAAGAAAGACCTCGACACGCTGTCGCTCGACGGCGCGCCCGACGCCGACACCCCCGAGGCGCTCAAGGCCACGCAGCTGCAGATCGGCAGCGGCGGGGAATCCCCGCTCGACGAAGTCGCGTCCAGGGAGCTGGGGGGCGCCATCGAACGCGCCATCGCCAAGCTGCGCCCCGAGTACCGGGCGTGCATTCTGTTACGGTTCGTCGAGGGCTATTCCTACGAGGAAATCGCCGACGTGATGGAGATTCCGCTGGGCACGGTCAAGACCTATATCCACCGGGCCCGGAACGAATTACGGGAGCACCTGGCGGACCGCCGCCCTGAAACCCCGCCCGCGAGGGGGCCGTAGGAACCACAAATGAGCGACCTCACCATGCAGCATCTCACCACCGAGGAACTGGAGCTCTGGGCCCAGGGCCTGCTTGGCGCGGCGCGCACCATGCACCTGACCGAGTGCACCCTGTGCCTCGCCGAAGCGGAGCAGGAGCGCCGGCTGCACCTGGCGCTCGCGCAGCTGCCCCTCTTCGCTCCGCGGGCCGGCTTCGCCGACCGCGTGATGGCGCAGGTGAAGGTGCCGAAGACGTCGGGCGGATTCCGGGCGTAGGAGCGACATTCGGCGGCAGCCTTTGCCGTCGTTGCCGCCTCTCTCACACCCGCACTTCCGTCCCCACGCCCACACCGAGCAGCCGCGCGGCGCTGCCGTCGCGCACCGCGATCTCCACCGTCCCGCCGCTCCCCACGTACGCCAGGAGCTGCCCCCGCTCCACGTCGCCGAACGTGCGGCGCAACGATCCCACGTCCGTGCCCGCCAGCCGCACGCGCGAGCCGGGCTCGACCAACTCGGCGGCGATGTTGGTCACGAGCGTTCCGAAGCGATCGAGGTAGATCACTTCGCCGACGGCGGTGAGGCCGTCGAGATGCGCGGCGGGCAGCGGGGCGCGGTACGGATCGGTGATGAGGTGACCAAGGTGCGCGAGCGCCGTGCCGTTCGCGAGCGAGGCGGCTACCGGGGCGAACACGTCGCGGCCGTGGAATGTGGGAGACGCGGCGGCGGGGATCGGCAGCTCGTAGAACTGCGCCTCGGCGGGGAGCGGCGACAGCACGCCGTTATCGGGCGCCACGAAGTAGTGTCCCGCCGCCACGGCGGCCAGCGCGCGGCGCTCGGTGCCGACGCCGGGATCCACGACGACACAATGCACGGTGCCGCGCGGGAAGCGGTGCCAGGCGCGCGACAGGATGAACTGCGCGGCGCGGATGTTCCCCGGCGGGATCTCGTGCGTGACGTCGATCAGCGCCGCGCCCAGCGCCGAGGAGATCAGCACCGCCTTCACCTCGGCGACGTAGCTGTCCGCGGTGCCGAAGTCGGTCAGCAGAGTGATGATCGGGGGCATGAATCACAATGCGGAATGGGAAATGCGGAATGCGGAATGAACCCCGTCGAGGCCAATTCCGCATTCCGAATTCCGCATTCCGCGTTTCCTAGACATGCGTCCCACGCCACGCTCCCCTCACCCAGAAGATCGTCATCGCCACGCCCCGCGCGATCGCCGTAAGGCTCAGCGCCAGCCAGATGCCGACCAGGCCCACGCTGTGCGACCACCACGCCGACAACGGCACGCGCAGCGCGGTGAGCGTCGTGCTCGTGACCTGCGGCCAAAGGGTATAGCCCGCCCCCGCGAGCGCGCCCTCGAGAATCAGCTCGAACGTCTGACCGATCTGCGCGAACGCGATGACCCGAAGGTACAGCGCGCCGTCGGCGATCACGGCCGCGTCGGACGTGAACAGGCCGACCAGCACGCGTGGCATGGTGAGGAACGCCACCGCGGTCACGGCGGTGGCCATGAGGCAGTACCCGACGGTGAGGCGCGCGGCCTGGCGGGCGCGATCCTCCCGCCCGGCGCCGAGGTTCTGCCCCACGAGGGCGCTCGCTGAGAGCGCGAAGCCGCTGATGGCGATGAACCCCAACCCCTCGACCTTGTGCCCCACGCCGAGCGCGGCCAGCGCCGGGGTGCCGAAGCGCGAAGTGAACCGCGTCAGCCACATGTAGATGACCGATAGCAGCACGCCCGCGAGCGACAGCGGCGCCCCCACGCGCAGCATGGTGGGGATGGCCCGCCAATCCGGCGCGCGAACGCGGAGCAGCCCGCGCCGCACGGCGATGATCAACCCGATCAGGAACCCGCCGCCGCGCACCATCACCGACGCGGTCGCCGCGCCCTCGACGCCGAGCCGCGGGAACGGGCCCACGCCGGCGATGAGCAGCGGATCGAGCCCGATGCTCAGCACCACCGAGGCGGCGAGAATCAGAAACGGCGTGCGCGTGTCGCCGGAAGCGCGGAACGTCGCCTCGACGGCGAAGAACCCGAATACGAGCGGCCCGCCCAGCAGCCACGTCGAGAGGTAGGCGTGGCCCAGCCGCGCCACTTCGGGCGGCACCGTCATCATCCGGAACAACCAGTCGGTGAGGGCGAGGCCGGCGAGGCTTACGACGGTCCCCGCGAGCAGCGCGAAGCCGACGGCGCCGGCGGCGGCCCGGGCGGCGCGCTCGGGGTCCCCTTCCCCGTGGCGCCGCGCGGCGACCGCGATCAGCCCCACCTCGACCATCTCGCCAAGGCTCAGCAACACCCACACGTAGAAGCCAGCCGTCGAAACGGCGGCGAGCGCGGCGGGGCCGATCAACCGACCCACCCAGATCGCATCGATGAGGTTGAAGCAGAAGTGGCACGCCATCATCGCGACGGCGGGCGCGGCGAGCCGCAGGATCACCGGCCGCAGCGGGCCGACGGTGAGCGCGCCCGTGGTCCGGGCGGCGGTCGTCACGACTCCGGGACCTCGTGCTCGAGGAAGCGTTGGAACACGGGGTTGCCGGGGAACCGCTCGGCGAGCCGCTGCACGTACGCGCGGGCTTCGCGCCGCAGCACCGCCCGGCCGTTGCGGTCGCGCTCGGCCTCGCGTACGAGCGCGGCGGCCAGCACCCACGTCCCTTCCACCTTGGCCAGGTCGCCGTCGTGGGCGACGCGCCGCATGAAGCGCACGCCTTCCTCCGCGCTGCCGCTGCCCAGCCCCACCAGCCTGGCGATGATGCGCGCGAGCGTGCTGGCGCGGGCGAGACCGTAACTGTACACGCCGAGCCCGAGATAACAGTCCACGCACGTCGAGTCGTCCGCCAGGACGCGACGGTAGGCGTCGCGCATCGCCTTGCCGTCCTTGGCCGCTCCCCAGGCGTGGCCGTGCAGCTCGCGCTCGCGGGCGCGGTAGCCGAGCGCGGTGCCGAGCCAGAAATCCTGGGCGGGGCCGCCCGCCCGCGCGCGCGTAATGGCGAGGGCGAGCAGCGAATCGATGCGCGGGGTCTCGAAGTCGTCGGAATCCTTGGCGGCGGCCCACCAGATGAACGCACCGGCCTCGAAGATCACGGGCGCGGGATCGGTGGTGTCGCGGACAGCGAGCGCGGCGAAGTGGGCGGCGGCGGCGGCGAACTGTCCGGCGTAGAGGGTGTCGAGCCCGGCGCGCAGCTCGGGGCGCCCGCGCGGCAGCTCGGGGGCGGTCGCCTGCAGCAGGAGGACCGTCGTGACCAGCAGCGAAGCCGGCACGTCAGCGTGCCGGAGGGGGGCCGATCAACTCGACGACGCGCCGCGCGACCGCGCTCAAGGCGTCGCCGGCAGGAGACTGCGGCTCGGCGACGACGACGGGGCGGCCCGCGTCGGCGAGATCGGGCACGCCCGCCTGCAGCGGCACCTGGCCGAGCAGCGGCACGCCCAGCTCCTTCGCGAGCCGCTCGCCGCCGCCGGAGGCGAACAGCTGCGAGCGCTCCCCGCAGTGCGGGCACACGAAGTAGCTCATGTTCTCGATCACGCCCACAACGCGCACTCCCACGCGCTCGAACATCTTCGCGCCGCGCAAACTATCGCCGACGGCCATCTCCTGCGGGGTCGTCACGATCACGGCCCCGTCCAGGCGGATGGACTGCGTCAGTGACAGCTGCGCGTCGCCGGTGCCGGGGGGCAGGTCCACGAAGAAGTAATCGAGCTCGCCCCAGGCGACGTCGCGCAGGAACTGCTGGATCACTTTCATGATGATGGGGCCGCGCCAGATCGCCGGGGCGTCGCGCTCCACGATGAACCCCAGGGACATGAGCTTCACGCCGTGCGCCTCGAGCGGCTGGATCTTGCCGCCCACCACCTCGGGCTTCTCGTCGCGCCCGAACATCCGCGGGATGTTGGGGCCGTAGATGTCGGCGTCCATCAGCCCGACCCGCTTCCCCGCTTGGGCGAGCGCGGCGGCGACATTCGCCGCCACCGTCGACTTCCCCACTCCGCCTTTGCCGCTCGACACCGCGATGGCGCGGCCGAGGTGCGGCATGTCGACGGGCGTGGGAGGTGGTGGCACGGCGCCGGGAGCGGGGCGCGCGGTGCTGGCCGCCTTGGCGCCGCCGGGGTCCACGACGTTGATGCGTACGGCGCTGACGCCGTCTACGGCCTGGGCGGCCTTGCGGGCGTCGCGGGCCAGCGAGGCGGGGTCGTCCCGGGTCAGCTGAAAGGTGAAGCTGACGGCGCCGGCGTCGTCCACGACGAGGTCCCGGACCATCCCGGCGGACACGACGTCCTTGGCGAGACGGGGGTTCTGGAGGGCGCCAAGCGCGGCTTCGACGCGGTCCCGGAGGACCTTGGGGGGAGGAGCGGGCACGGGGCGGAATGTACCGGCACGCCCGGGAGGGGGGCAACGACCGCGACTACTGGACGATGATCGCCCCGTTCATCACCTGCCGGCCGAACACCCCGTCGAAATAGGTAAACGTCCCGGTAGTGTTGAACGTCCGGCTGAAAGTGCCGGTCGTCAACGTATCGGAACCGCGTGCTCCGTCGTCGAAGGTGATCTGATGCCGGTTGGTGCCGGTCCACGTCCAGGTGACCGTGCCGCCTACGCCGACGGTGTCCTGCACCGGAGAGAAGAAGTTGTCGCCGATGGTGACGGCCGCGGTGGTGGTCGTGCCGCCGCCCGCACCGCCGCCGGCGATCCCCTGCTCTGGCGTCGTGGTCCCGTCACAGGCGACGAGCGCTGCCACAAGCACCATCCCCAGCGCGATCGCTCGCATGATTCGCTACTACCCCGGAGGTCCCTCCGGGGTCGGCCACCACCGTTTCACGCGCCGACAGTAGGCCTCGTACTCGGCGCCGAACAGGCGGCGCAGCGTCGGCTCTTCGTACAGCCGCACGAACAGGTGGGTGATAGACAGGAACAACACCGTGTACCCCACGAGCGGCCACGAGCGGTAGAACAGGGCCGCCCCGGCGAGCGCCAGCCCCGCGCCGATGTACATCGGATTCCGAACGAATCGATAGGGCCCGCGCACCACTAGCCGCCGCGGGGGGTCGAACGGCGCCGGCGTCCCCCGCCCCACGAACGCGAACGTCAGGATGCACCACAGCGCCAGCGCCGCCCCGAAGACCACGACGGCGAGCCCCACGATTTGCGCGGGCCCCAGCGCCGCCGGCCGCCGCACGCCCGACCACTCGAGGACGCGGCCGGGGAGGAACACCAGCAGGAAGCCGACGAACAGCGCACCGTAGGTGACGGCCCGCATCAGCACGAACATGACTAGACGGGATGAGTGCGCAGGTACTCGCGCGCGGCGGCCAGCACGCGCTCCTGCACGTCGGCGATGGAGCCCTCGAACGACGCGCCCGCGGCTTTCTTGTGCCCGCCGCCGCCGAACGGATGCGCGAGGTCGGCGACGTCCACGCCGCCTATCGAGCGGAACGACACCTTGACCCGTCCGTTGGCGATCTGCCGGAACAGCAGCGCCAGCCGCACGCCGGCGATCGAGCGGGGGAACTCCACGATGCCGTCCAGGTCGTCGGCCGTGGCGCCGTGGCGGTCGAGCGCGTCGGGAGGCACGGTGACCCACGCCAAGCCCAACTCGGGCTCGACGACGAGCGTCTCCAGCACTTCGGCGAGCAGGCGCACTCGGCCTTCGGGGGCGCTGGCGTACACGCGCTCGTAGATCGATTCCGGGTCCACGCCGCGCTCGAGCAGCGCTCCCGCGACGCGCAGCGCCCGCGCGCTGGTGTTGGCGAACCGGAAGCCGCCCGTGTCGGTGAGGATGCCGACGTAGAGGGCGCGCGACGCCTCGGGCGTGAGCTGCCAATCGAGCGCCGAGGCGAGATCGAACACCAGCTCGGCGGTGGCCGTGGCCTCCGGGGCCAGGAGCCGGGGCCCGGGGGGCAGCGAGCCCTTGCTGACGTGGTGGTCGATGCACGCCACCGGCACGCCGCGCGTGCGCACCGTGTGCGCCAGATCGCCGAGGCGCCCGAGATCCGAGATGTCGAGGACGACGATCGCGTCGGCCCGCTCCAGCTCCTTCACGGCGGCGGCGCTCGCATCCGCGCCCTCGGGGAGCAAGAACCGGAACCGGTCGGGAACGGGCGTGGGGTTGGCGATGACGGGCTTGACGCCCCGCGCCCGCAGCAGGTGCCAGAGCCCCACTTCACTGCCGAGGCCGTCGCCGTCGGCGTTGACGTGCGTGGTGAGGACGACGCGGCGCCCGGGCGCGAGCGGCGCCGCCACTTCGGCGGCGGCCTTCGCCCGTTCCGGCGGAACACTGACTCCGTTTACAGACATGTATTCGAAAGCAATGACGTAGGGGCGAAGGCGTCAAGCGAAAGGCGTATGGAGCATGCGTCTGCCCCATACGCCTTCCCCCTTACGTAGTCCCCCTACGTCGTCTTCTTTACGTCGTCAGGCTTTTTTGTCCGCGGCTTGCGCCGTCAGATTCAGCCACGCCCCGACGCTGAGCGACACCGCCAACCCGGCGATGCCGATGGCCCAGCCCGCCGGCTCGTCAGGCATCACGTCGTGACGGTAGCGGAACATCCACAGCAGCGACGCCAGCGAACCGAACACCAGCCAGATGAGGCCCGCGACCTTGAGGGTCCGCGACCAGGCCGTCTCGCCCTTCGGCGCGCCCTCGCCCAGGTTCGAGGCGTACATGCCGTAGCCGAAATAGATGACCATCCCCGCCGCGAACCAGAGGATCAACCGCTCCCACGTCCGCCAGGGGAGCGACGCCATGAGGTACAGCGCGGAGAGCGCGCCGGCCGGGGCGACAAACCAGATCCACGGGGTGCGGAACGCACGCTTCAGCTTCGGCTCGCGCACGCGCAGCACCATGATCCCGATGGCGACGATCACGAACGCGAGCAGGGTCCCGATCGAGACCAGGCTGCCGGCTTCGCGCACCGTGAGCAGGGACGACACGAATGCGACCGCGACGCCGGTGACGATCGAGGTGATCCACGGCGTGCGGAACTTGGGATGGATGCTGTTGACGAAGGCCGGCAGCAGCCCGTCGCGCGACATCGTCCAGAACACCCGCGACTGCCCCAGGAGCATCACCAGGATCACCGACGACAGCCCCATGATGGCGCCGAACTTGATGATGTCCGACATCCAGCCCATCCCCGCGCGGTCGGCGGCGACGGCGATCGGGTCCGGGACGTTGAGCTCCTTGTAGGGCACCACCCCGGTCGCGATGCCGGATACGATGATGTACAGCACCGTGCAGATCAGCAGCGACCCGATGATGCCGATCGGCATGTCTTTTTGCGGGTTTTTCGCCTCCTGGGCGGCCGTACTCACGGCGTCGAACCCGATGTAGGCGAAGAACACGATCGCCGCGCCCGTCATCACGCCGCTCCAGCCGTAGATCCCCGGGCCTTCCTGCGGCGGCATGAACGGCTTCCAGTTCGCCGACGTGACGGCGTGCGCCGCCCCAAAGATGAAGAGCAGGACCACCGCGAGCTTCACGAACACGATGCCGTTGTTGACGGTCGCGGACTCCTTGATGCCGACGACCAGCAGCGTCGTGACGATCGCGATGATGATGACCGCCGGGAGATTGAACACCGCGGTGACCGCCGTGCCATCGGCGCACTGGACGAGCGTGCCGCGGGCCGCTGACAGCGCGCACGGAAAGTCGATGTGCAGAGCGGTCCGCAGGAATGACACCATGTAGCCCGACCAGCCGATCGCCACCGTCACGGCGCCGAGCGCGTACTCGAGCACCAGGTCCCAGCCGATGATCCAGGCGATGAGCTCGCCCAGGGTCGCATAGCCGTAGGTGTACGCGCTCCCCGCCATCGGGACGAGAGAGGCGAACTCCGAGTAGCACAGTGCCGCGAAGATCGAGGCGACGCCCGCAAGCACGAACGAGAGCACCACCGCCGGTCCAGCGTTCACGGCGGCGACCGTGCCCGTGAGCACGAAGATCCCCGTCCCGATGATCGCCCCGATGCCGAGGGTGGTGAGGTTGAGCGCGCTCAGGGCGCGCTTCAGGCTCTTGTCGGTGTCGGCTTCTTTCTGGAGATCGGTAACGCTCTTCCGTCGGAACAGACCCATGCGAGCTCCTTGGGAAAGGAGGGACGGACGGCGCGATGCGACGGCCCCAGAGTAGGGGCCGCCGCCGGATGTGTCAAGCGATCAGACGCTGTAGTTGGGCGCTTCGCGGGTCACCACGACGTCGTGCGGGTGGGACTCGCGCAGGCCGGCGAGGGTGACCTGGATGAATTCCGTCTCGGTGCGCAGGGCGCGCACGTCGCAGACGCCGCAGTAGCCCATGCCGCTGCGCAGTCCGCCCACCATCTGGAAGATCACGTCGGACGCGGGGCCCTTGTACGGCACCCGCCCCTCGATGCCCTCGGGCACGAGCTTGGCGGGGGAGACCTCGCCCTCCTGGAAGTAGCGGTCGGCCGACCCCTCCTCCATCGCCGACAGGCTGCCCATGCCGCGGATCACCTTGAAGCGGCGTCCCTCGAGCAGGAACGACTCGCCGGGACTCTCTTCGGTGCCGGCGAGCATTGAGCCCATCATCACGCTGGCGGCTCCGGCGGCGAGCGCCTTCACGATGTCGCCGGAGTATTTGATGCCGCCGTCGGCGATCACGGGCACGTCGCCCGCCCCGTCCACCGCGTCCTGGATGGCCGTGATTTGCGGGACGCCGACGCCGGTGACGACGCGGGTCGTGCAGATCGAGCCGGGCCCCACGCCGACCTTGACCGCGTCCGCACCGCGCTCGACCAGCGCGGCCGCCCCCTCGCGCGTCGCCACGTTGCCGCCGACGAGCTGGGCGTCGGGGAACGCTTCGCGCAGCGCGGCCACGGTCTCGAGCACGCCCTCGGCGTGCCCGTGCGCCGAGTCCACGACGATCACGTCGCAGCCCGCGTCGAGCAGCGCCTTGGCGCGAGCCTTCGCGTCCTGGGTGCCGCCCACGGCGGCGGCGACGCGCAGCCGCCCGTGCTGGTCCTTGTTGGCGTCGGGGTGCCGGCGGCGCTTGAAGATGTCCTTGATGGTGATGAGGCCCTTCAAGACGCCGCGCTCGTCGACAACGGGGAGCTTTTCGATACGATGCTGGGCGAGGATCTTTTCGGCCTCGTCGAGGTCGGTGCCGACGGGCGCCGTCACCAGCTTCTCTTTGGTCATCGCCTGGCGGATCGGCCGGTCGAGCTGGCGCTCGAACTGCAGGTCGCGGTTGGTGATGATGCCGATCAGCTTGCCGTCCGCGTCCACAATCGGGACGCCGGAGATCTTGAACCGCGCCATCAGCTGGTGCGCCTCACGCAGCGGCCGGTCGGGGCCCAGGGTGATGGGGTTCAGGATCATCCCCGACTCGCTGCGCTTGACGCGGTCCACCTCCGCCGCCTGGCGGTCGATCGGCATGTTCTTGTGCAGCACGCCGATGCCGCCCTCGCGCGCGATCGCGATCGCCATCTCGGCTTCGGTGACCGTGTCCATCGCGGCGGAGACGAGCGGAATGTTGAGCGGGATGCCGCGCGTAAAGCGGCTCTTCACGTCCACGTTGCGCGGATGCACCGTGGAGTGGCGCGGCACGAGCAGGACGTCGTCGAAGGTGAGGGCGGGCCGCGGGGGGGGCGTGTTCGAGCGGGAGGTTCCCATAGCGGAAGTTAGTCGGCCGGGGGCGGTTCCTCAACCGGCTTCGGCTCTTCCTTCTTCTTTGTCGCTTCCTCGACCGCCGCCTTCCCCGCCGCCGCCAGCCCCTCGAGGAACTTCCCCGCCTTCCCCACCGCGTCCATCGTCCCCTTGATGATCTTCACCGGCACCCGCCCCGCGCGCAGCGTGTCCTCCAGCGTCTCCGCCACCTTCTGGAACGCCGGCGCGCCCGCGGGCCGTTCGGCATACTTCGACTCCAGAAACTCGATGTAGTCCAGCACCTGGTAGGCTCGATCTTCCGAGAGGGTCTCGAGCTTGCGGAGCAGGCGCTCGCGCAGGATGTCGTTCATGGCTGGGCCTCCAGCGCGAGCAGCTCGACGACGGGGTTGCCGATGTAGCGGCTGCGGCCCACGCGCACCCGGACCGTCACGCCGATCGTGGCGAGCGGCGGCAGCTTGGCGATGTCGGCCTTGCGCCCTTCGGGGATCACGATGTAGACGAAGCCGCGCTCGGGCAGGGGCCCACGGGCCAGGACGTAGGTCGCGCCGTCGGCGATGTCGGGGCGCAGATCGTCCGCGGTCTCGATCGCGACGTACTGCACGGTCCACTTCAGCACCTGGCCGACGTAGCGCTGCGGGTCGGCACGCAGCTCCGCGGCGCTCACCCCCACCAGCACGCCGGCGGGCGCGGGCCGCAGGTCGGCACTTTTCACCCAGCCCTCGAACTGCACGCGGCTCCACTCGCCGGAGCGGCTGAGGATGCGCAGCGGCGTTTCGGGCGCGAGGGCGCCGAGGGCGGGGCCGTCGGGGGCGCGGTACACGGTGGTGCGGCGCGTGGGGAGCGCGCGGACGGGGTCCGTCGCGGTGGTATCGGGTGCAGGCGGGGCGGCGCTTCGCGCCGCACCGCTGTCGGTCACCCCGGGGCGAAGCCCCGGGGCCTGGACAGTTTCGGGGATCAGCTCGAGGTCGTCCTTGCTCACGAACCCGTCGCGCCGCACGTGCACCCAACGGTCGCTGGTGTCGACCCGGCTGAGCAGAAACCCCTGCGTGAGCTTGGCGACGAGCGCGCCGGCGGGCGCACTGCGCAGGTTTTCCTCGGGGGCGCGGGTGACGGCGAGGTTGTAGCCGTCGCGGTCGGTCGTGCCGACCGACGCCGCGAAGATCCAACCCTCCATCGTCACGGCGGCCCAGTCGTCCTTGACGGCGCCGATGAGGATCGCCCCGCGCGCCAGGCGGGCCAACCGCTTGCCGCCCGCCGTCTGGTAGAACCAGGCGCCGTCGTTGGCGACGCGCCAGCGCTGCTGCGCCACGACGGGGGCGGCCACGCCGACCCACAACGCAACTGGAACGAGGCACAGGGCGCGGCTACATTGCATGCCCTTCAATATGACCACCCGACGTGGGGCGCGCACCCCGGTCGTCCTGATCGTCCTCGACGGCTGGGGGTTCCGTCCCGGCCGGGACGGCAACGCCATCGAGCTCG
>Ga0209159_1002303_pt1 | contig 13450 bp, 10 predicted proteins | sample GraSoiAngelo_144_FD_185901 | JGI IMG/M metagenome (GOLD analysis project Ga0209159, IMG submission 185901) | Grasslands soil microbial communities from the Angelo Coastal Reserve, California, USA - 14_1009_02_40cm (SPAdes) (version 2) | ecosystem: Environmental > Terrestrial > Soil > Grasslands ...
GACTCGCGCTGGATCGAGCAGGTGCGGGCGCTCGACCTCTACACCGGGAGCGCCGACGGCGTGGCCGTGATCGCAGCCACCATCGGCAAGGCCCTCGGTGTGCGGGCCGGCGACCTCGCCGCGCGCTTCGACGCCACGCTCGACCAGGTGTCGGCCCGGTACGCGGGGCCCGTGCTCGACGCCCAGACCTACCGCACCTTCTACGAGGCGTACTTCTACTCGGCGCTCCAGGCGGCGGGCGAGTTCCACCTCGACCAGCGGAGCTCGATCCCGGACGCCGAGGGGCTCCTGAAAGAGCTCGCGGGCGTGACGGCGCCGCGCGCGCGCTCCTTCGCGCGCTGGTACGGCCACCTCGTCGACGCGCGCAAGGGCGGCGCCAAGCCGAGCGAGCTGCTGGACGACCTCGCCGCGCCCTCCCCCTTCGGCGCGCCCCCGCGCTTCCGCACCTACAACGAGGTGGAGCGCTACGTCGGCTGGGGCAAGCCGCAGCGCTTCGAGGCCGTGAAGGGCCTCGTGCGGCACCTGGACTCGCGCCCCACCCACGCGCAGTGGCTCGCCGCGCGCGCCGACACCGATCTCTGGGACATGAACCTCTCGGAGACGCTCAACCGCCACCTCCTTCGCGTCGCCGCCGAGCGCCTGCCGGAGAGCGCGGCCTGGTCGGCGCTCCTCCTCGGCGATGCGGCGGCGCTCCAGCGACTCGCCAGCGACCCGGCGGTGCCCGTCCGTGGCCGGCTCGTCGCCCTGCGCCGGCTCCGGTGGCTGCGCGCAAAGGACCCGGCGATCGAGACGCTCTATCGCAGGCTGGGGCGCGACTTCTCGGACAGCTGGAGCGTGGCGCACGGCCTCGCGGATCACCTCGAGACGCTCGGGCGCCACGCGCAGGCGCGCGAGGTGTACCGGGCCTGGCTGGCGCGCGACGTGCCGGACACCGGGCTCGATCGTGTGGTCTTCCAGACCGGCATCGCCAGGACGTACTACGAGGACGGCGCCTACGAGAAGGCGTGGGAGGCGATCTCTCCCGTCGTCGAGAGCTGGCAGGGAGGCGCGCTCGAAACTGCGGCGTTGATCCGCGAGCGCCTCGGTGACGCCAAGGGCGCCGAGGAGCTCTTCCTCCGCACGACGAGCCGCTACCCCGACAGCCTGGCCGGGCGCCTCGCCTTGGTCGAGTTCCTTTGGCGCCAAAAGCGCTCCGCGGACGCCGCGACTGCGCTGCGTGGCTTCCGCGGGCCGATGGATCTCAACACGTGGGCGACCGACGTGCGCAAGGCGTTCCACGAGACGTTCACCCATCGCCCCGACCCCGAGCCGTTCGCCGCCTTCGCCGCGCTCAAGGCGGGCGGCATCCCCCTCCGCAACCTCGGCTATCTCACCGCGCCCTTCCGCTGGGACCGGCGCTACGAGCTCACCTTCCAGATGCGCGCCGACCTGACCGACCCCTCGCTCGCGCAGGTCGAGATGCTGGTCGAGACCTACCAGGTGCTGAAGGACTGGAAGGGCAAGGCGGAGGCGCTCGCCTGGCTGAAGAGCCGCATCCCGGCCCCCATGCTCAACCCGGCGAGCATGATCTTCCACGACCTCGGCCAGAACGATCTCCTGTGGGAGGTGATCGACCATCCCGAGGCCGGCCCGCATCCCGAGTGGGTATGGCTGGTGCGGGCGGCCTCGGCCGTCCGCTGGGGAGACACGAGCCCCGAGCGTCGGCGCACCCTGGAGGCGTACTTCAGCACGCCGCGCGACGACCAGGCGGACGTGCTCGCGAACTTCCTGCTCGGTAAGGGCTCCGAGGACGCCGTCTGGCGGCGCGCGGCCGACGGCCGCCGGCGTGCCGAGGCGGCATACGTGGTGGCGGTCCGCCGCCTCTGCGGCGGCGCCTATCGCGAAGCGTCGGACTGGTTCCGCGTGGCGCGCGAGCTCGCCGACGAGAACATGGGCGAGTACCACTGGGCGAGCAACGAGCTGCGCCGCTGGAAGGAGCAGTCGAAGACGCTCGACCGGATCGCGCCGCGCTGCGGGACTGCGCAGCCGGAGTCGGTCGAGGCGAGGGCGCCACAGACGGTGTCCTGAGCGGCGCGCGCTCCCGCCGCCTGCCAAGGTGCAGGTCCTCGTGCCAGCACCCGCTTCCTTGACAGCCCGCGCTCCCGGTCCTTAGATGCCGCCCAGCCGATGCGAGACGCCCCCGACGTGCTGGTGATCGGCGGCGGGCCCGCGGGCGCCGTCGCGGCGACGCTGCTCGCCGACGCCGGCCACCGCGTGCTGGTGCTCGAGCGCGAGCGCTTCCCGCGCTACCACATCGGCGAGTCGCTCCTCTCGGCGACGCTCCCCATCCTCGACGCCGTCGGCGCCACGCCCGCCATCGAGCGCCACGGCTTCCTCCACAAGCCGGGCGGCACCTTCCAGTGGGGCCGCCAGCGCGAGCCGTGGAGCTTCTGGTTCCGCGAGGACCCGGGCGGGCGGCCCCACGCCTATCAGGTGGTGCGCGCCGAGTTCGATCAGCTCCTGCTCGAGAACGCGCGCGCCCACGGCGCGGACGTGCGCGAGGAGCACGTGGTGACGGCGGTCGAGGCCGACGGCGGGCAGCCGATCGTCCACGCACGCAGCGCGGGCGGCGCGACCCTCCGCTTCGCGCCCCGCTTCGTGATCGACGCGAGCGGCCAGGCGGCTGTCATCGGCAGGGCGCGCGGCTTCCGCCAGTTCGACGACTTCTTCAAGAACCTGGCCATCTTCGGCTACTTCCGGGGCGCGGAGCGCCTCCCCGGCGAGCTCGCCAACCACATCCTCTCCGCCGCCTTCGCCGACGGCTGGTTCTGGTACATCCCGCTCCACGACGGGACGATGAGCGTGGGCGCGGTCGTCGACGCACGGCGCTGGCGCGCGCTGGCCGACGGCGACCCGGAGGGCACCTACCGCGGCCTGATCGCGCGCTGCCCCGCGATCGCGGAGCGCCTCGCGCGCGCGACCCTCGTCTCGCCCATCCGCATCATCCGCGACTACTCGTACACCAGCACGCGCTTCACCGGCCCGGGCTTCCTGCTGGCCGGCGACGCCGCCTGCTTCATCGACCCCGTGTTCTCGACCGGCGTGCACCTCGCCTGCCTGGCCGGGTTCCTCGGCGCGCGCGCCGTGGACGGCGTCCTGGCCGGCGCCGCGCCCGAGGCCCTGGCGCTCGCCGAGTACGAGGCTGCCTACCGCGGCGCCTTCGAGCGCTACCTCCGCTTCCTCTACTTCTTCTACGACCACAACGAGGACCCGGACTCGTACTTCTGGACCGCGCGCCGCATCCTCACCCACGCGCCCGCCGATCTCTCCGCGCGCACGGCCTTCGTGCGCCTCGTCTCGGGCAACGGCGACTGGGACATGGCCCAGGCGCTGGTCGCCGAGGAGCACGCGCGCTGGGCCGAGGGCATCCGCTCGGGACGCCCGAGCGCCGTGCCGGGGAACGATCTCTTCCGCGTGCGCGCGACGAGCGCGCTCACCGGCCTGCCCGCGCGCCCGCGCGACGGGTCCTGACATGCGCGTCCTCCTCGTGTCGGCGAACCAGGAGCGGAGCCCCGACCCGGTGGCGCCGCTCGGCGCGTGCTACGTCGCCACCGCCGCGGCCGGGGCCGGACACCAGGTGCACGTTCTCGACCTCTGCTTCAGCGACGACCCTCCCGCCGCGGTGCGCGCGGCGGTCGCCGCGCACCGCCCCGAGGCGATCGGCATCTCGCTCCGCAACGTCGACAACTGCGCCTACCCCGACACGGTGTCCTACCTGCCCCACTACCACGCGGTGGTCGAGGCGTGCCGCGCGGCGAGCGACGCGCCCATCGTCCTCGGCGGCTCGGCCTTCACCACCATGCCGGCGCACTACCTGGCGGCCCTGCACGTCCCCTACGGCGTGGTCGGCGAGGGCGAGGTCGCCTTCCCGGCGCTGCTCGCGCGCCTGGCCGTGGGCGAGAGCCCGCGCGGGCTCGCCGGCATCGCCCTCTGGGACGCGGCGACGGGCGCGGTCGAGGTCGCGCCCACCGCCTGGCTTCCGGCCGTGGATGCGGTGCGCGCAGACCGGCGCTGGATCGACAACCGGCGCTACTTCGAGCAGGGCGGGATGGGGAACCTCCAGACCAAGCGCGGCTGCCACTACAAGTGCACCTTCTGCGCTTATCCCGTGATCGAGGGCCGCGGCATGCGCACGCGCGACCCGGCGGGCATCGCGGCCGAGGTCGCCGCCCTGCTCGACGCGCACGGCATCGACCAGTTCTTCGTCGTCGACAGCGTCTTCAACGCGCCGCGCGGCTACGCCGAGCGCGTGTGCGCGGCGCTCCGGCCGCTCGGGCGGCGCATCCGCTGGTCGTGCTTCGTGACGCCGGGGAACTTCGGCGCCGAGCTGCTCGATGCGATGATCGCCGCCGGCTGCCAGTCGATCGACTTCGGGACCGACGCGGGCTCCGACACGACGCTGCGCGCCTTCCGCAAGAGCTTCAACGTCGACGACGTCCGCGCGGCGTCGGCCATCTGCCGCGCGCGCGGCTTCCCCTTCTGCCACAGCCTCGTCTTCGGCGGCGAGGGCGAGAGCTGGGAGACGGTCGCCGAGACCATCGCGCTCATGGACGAGTGCCGGCCGACGGCGGTCACGGCGATGTGCGGCGTGCGCGTCTACCCCGAGACGCCGCTCGCCCTGGCGCTCCTCGCGCGCGGCGAGGTGCCGGGCCTCGAGACGCTCTACGAGCCCTGGTTCTACGTCGCCCCTGCGGTGCGCGACGGCCTCGCCGAGCGCGTGCGCGACGCGGCGCGCGCGCGCGGCAACTGGCTCCTTCCCGGCATGAAGGTGAACGACGAGGAGCGGCTCTTCGCCCGGCTCCGCGGCCGCGGGCTCAAGGGCGACCTCTGGCGCTACGTGTCGCGCCTGCGGCTCGGGCGCGCGCTCGCCGAGGGCGAGTAGCGCGGTGGCGCTCGAGGCCGCGTTCGCGGCGGTCACCATCGGCGACGGCACGGCGCGCGGCGTGGTGTGCCGCGCGCACGCGCGCCGGCTCTGCGAGGGCCACTTCCCGGGCGAGCCGATCGTCCCCGGCGCCCAGCTGGCCGGGCTGATGGCCGAGCTGGCGGCGGCGCTGGTCGCGCCCACCGCCGCGCTCGCCGCGCTCGAGCGGTGTGTCTTCACGGCACGCGTCACGCCCGAGGACGAGATCGTCGTCAGCGCGCGGCGGGTGGCCGCGACGCGGGTCGACGCCGAGGTGCGGCGGCGCGGGGCCTCGGCCGCCCGCGCCACGCTGCGCTTCCGGACGGAGGCATGAGCGCCCCCGCGCCCGCCGCGCTCCTCCGCCACCGCGGCCGCGCGCTGGTCGTGGACGCGATCGACGGCTGGGACGGGGCGACGCTCCGCTGCCGCGCTGGCGCCGCTCCCCGGCCCTGGCCCGCGCTGCTCGAGGGCGCGGCGCAGGCGGCCGGCCTCGCTGCCGGGCTTCGGCCCGGGGGGCTTTCGCGGCGCGCGGTCGTCGCCGAGTATCGCGACGTCCGCGTGCACGCGACGACGCATGCGGGGCCGCTTCGCTTCGCGGCGCACCTCGAGCGCCGCGTGCTGCACTTCTGGCGCTGCCGGGTCGAGGTGCGCGACGCGGCCGGCGCCCTCCTCCTCGAGGGCAGCGTCACGCTCGCCCCCGAGCCGGCGAGCTGATGCCGCCCTTCGTCCCCTCGCCCGTCGATCCGCGCCTCTACGCGCTCCTCGCCGAGGCGGGCTTCGGCGATGTGCTCTTCAACCCGCGGCAGCACCGGAGCTGCGAGCTGGTGGAGCACTACGCACTCGAGCTCGCGATCGACCTCGCGGCGCGGCTCGGGCTGCCGCCGCTCCTCGCCGAGCCGCGCTCGGTCGAGGAGCTCCTCGCCGCGCGCGGCTTCGTCCCGCGCTTCGCGCCGGCTCTCGGCTGGCTCCTCGAGCGGCTCGCGCTCGCGGGTGTGGTGGCGCGCGCGGCGGGCGCGAGGTACCGCCTGCCCGGGCCGCTCCCGTCGCCGGACCTGACGGCGCTGCGCGCCGAGGGCCTCGCGGCAGACGCCTCCTACGCCCCGGCCTTCGCCCTCCTCGACGAGGCGGCGACGCTCTACCCGCGCGTCGCACGCGGGGAGACCGACGGCGAGAGCGCGCTCTTCCGCAAGCTGCCGCTCTGGGTCGCGTATTTCAGCAACCAGAACGGCTACTACGCGCTCAACAACCGGGTGACGGCGCAGGTCGCCGCCGGGCGCCTCGCCGGCGGCCCCGTGCTCGAGGTGGGCGCCGGGCTCGGGAGCGCCACCGAGGCGCTGCTCGAGGCGCTCGCGGAGCGCGACACGCTCGGTGCGCTCTCGGCCTACCTCGTGACCGAGCCGGTGGCGCTCTTCCGCCGCCGCGCCGAGCAAACCCTCCGCGCCGCGCACCCGGGGGCGCCGCTCGCCTTCGCCGCGCTCGACGTGAACGCGCCGTGGGCTGCGCAAGGCGTCGCGCCGGGGAGTGTCCGGCTCGTCTGGGGCGTGAACGTCTTCCACCTCGCGCGCGACCTCGAGGCCGTCCTCGCCGAGGCGCGTGCGGCGCTCGTCCCCGGGGGCTGGCTCGTGATCGGCGAGGGCCTCCGGCCGCGCCGCGGCGAGCCGGTGGGCGCCGAGCTCCCCTTCCGGCTGCTCGCGAGCTTCACGGACGTCGACCTCGCCCCCGAGACGCGGGCCACACCGGGCTTCCTGACCGCCGAGGAGTGGCTCGGCGCGCTCGCGCGCGCCGGCTTCACGGCGCTCGAGGTCGTGCCCGACGCGGTCCGGCTGCGCGCCTATTACGCGGGCATGTGGGCGGCCGCCGTGTGCGGCCGCCGTCCGGCGCTCAGCGTGTGAACGAGGTCACGTCGACGCAGGCGCACGGGGAATCGCCCGTGCCGCAGTCGTCGCACGGACGGTCGGGCGTGGTGGCGGTCCCGTCGAAGGTGGTCAGCGCGTGGTCGACGACCGTGCGTACCGTGAACGCCGGCGCCGCGGCGCCGCCCGGGCAGAGCGCGTAGAAGTTGACCCGCACCACGTAGGTCCCGTGCGGCGCGCCGCCGACCGGCCAGAAGACGTTCTCGAGCGGCATGGTCGTCGGCGTGAAGCAGCCGGGGTTCGCGTCGACGTCGAGCATGCCGCCGCTCACGCTGGTGCGGTTGAACCACGTGATCTCCTCGCCGCTCGGATCGATGACGTGGAGGTCGAGGTCGTTGGTGTCCGACCAGAGCAGGCTCACGCCCACGTCGCCCGCCCCGACGCACTGACACTGCAGGCACTGCTTCTGCACGCCGCAGTCCGCATCCTCCTCGCACTGCTCGTCGCCGTCGATGAGCCCGCTGCCGCAGCCCACGCTGCCCGAGCAGGCCGCCGGCGCCGGCGCCTTCTTGGCGACGAACTTCCCCGGCTCGTCCTGCACCACCTCGCCGCCGAAGAGGGCGCAGTAGTGGAGCGCGCCGAAGGCCAGCACCAGCCCGACGCTGCCCTGCGTCGGCTCGTCGAGCGTGATGCCGGTCGTCTTCGCGATGACCGTGATTCCCGACTTGTGCTTGACGAGCGCGGCCTTGACCGGCGACGAGCCGCCCGGCGCGGACGGGTTCTTGAACTTGAACACGGTGCCGTGGGCGTTCGAGCTCCAACCCGACGCCGGCAGGTCGACGACCCTGGACTCGCCGGAGGTCGGATTGACGATCCGGAGCTTCGCGCCCGTGACCTCGGGCTGGAACTGGGTGTCGAGCCGCGCCTTGGCGATGAAGACGGTCATCTGCCTGGCACCCCGCGACATCATCGTCAGCTTCTTCCCCGGCAGCGGACGATCCTGCGCACGCGCAGGGACGGCACACAGGAGAGCCACCGCCATCACGACCACGCCGCGCATCATCCTCCTCCTCCTCCTCGCATCGGGACCGCCCGGGCGGGCGGGGGCTCGGGGGCGCGCGTACAGGGGTCGGGTGGGGTTGTCAAAGCACCGCGCGTGAGCCCGGGGGCGCGCATCATGAGGTAGAGGATCCCGGGCACGATCCACGCCACCTCGCGGAGCCGCACCACGAGGCCGACGGCCAGGCCGACCGCCGGCGGATGGCCGAGCATCCCGAAGAGCCACAGCTCCGCGCCCTCGAGCGCGCCGACGGCGGCCGGGATGGGAAGCGAGTGCGCGGCGCCGGTCGCGAACACGGCCGCCACCACCGCGACCGGCCCGCTCGGGAGGCCGAAGGCCGCGAGCAGGAGCGCGTACTCGCCCAGCACGAGCAGGTTGGCGGCGAGGCCGAGCGCGAAGGCGCGGGCCATCCGCTGCGGCTGGGCGATGAGCCGCGCCGCCTCCTCCTCGGCGGCGCCGAGGACGTCCATCTGCTGGCGCACGAAGGCGAGGCGCGTCAACCCGGAGCTGCGTGCGAGCGCCGTCACCAGCCCGGCCCCGCGGCGGAGCCGCCGCACCGTGAGTACGACTCCGAGGGTGAGCGCCGCCGCGCCGAGCGAGACGGTGACGAGCGCCCCCTCGAGCGCCGGCACGCCGCGACGGAGGAGCACGAGCGCGTAGGCGCACGCGAAGGCGGCCGCGCCCCCCATCTCGAGCGTCCGATCGACGGCGACGGCGGCGATCGCCTGCGCGCCGCTCACGCCGCCGCGGGCGAGGAGCAGCGTGCGCAGCGGCTCGCCGCCCAGCTTCCCGCTCGGGATGAGGGACGAGAGGCTCTGGCCCGCGGCGCGGTAGCCGACCAGCGCGGCGAGGCGAGGACGCGCGCCCAGGCCCGCGAGCAGGACCTTCCAGCGCCACGCGTAGGCCGTGAAGCTGGCCGCGACCGCGAGCGGGAAGAGCACCAGGAGCCCGAGCCGGGGCCCGCTCGCGAGCAGCTCCAGGGCCGGCGCGCCGTGTCGGACGAGCACCCAGGCGAGCACGGCGGCGCCGACGAGGAAGTTCGTCCCGAGCACGACGGCCGTACGCACGGCCGCCTCAGGCCCCGCGGGCCGGCTCGTAGCAGTCGATGGTGGCGCCGGCGGCGAGGATCTCGCCGAGGATCGCCTCGATCGGCCGGTGATCGAGCACCTCGAACTGGCTCGCCTCGAGCTCGAAGCGCGCCCCCGTCTCGGTGTAGGGCGCGACCCCGGGCGAGCCCGGCGTGAGGACGCCGATCACCGGCAGGAGGCGGCGCTGCATCGCGGGCGGCTCGCGCGTCGAGATGACGACCTTCACCTCGGGCAGGCCCATCGAGAGCACGGCGACCGCGCGGCAGAGGAGGTCGTCGCTCACCCCGGCCAGGTACGGCGTGCCCGATGCCTTGCGGAGCCGCGGCAGGCTCACGTACGCCTCCATGCCGCGCCGGCGCAGATGGCGCACGTGCGCCACCAGCGCGAGCAGCTCGAAGGCGACGTCGGGGTTCAAGCCGAGCAGGACGCCCGGGTTCGCGACCCACATCCCCGCGTCGCAGGCGCGGTCGAAGTTCGTGAGCCGGCGCGCGAAGTCGCTGCGCGGGTTCTCCGGGTTGGTCCCCATGAAGCGCGCGTAGGCCGCCGGGCTGTAGGTCTCCTGGAAGGTGCACATGGTGACGCGCGGGACGACACGCCCGTCGGGCCGGCGCGGCACGCCGGCAAGCAGCAACTCGTATTCGGGCGCGTCGAGCGCCCCGATGTTGACGAGGACGTGCGTGAAACCGCGTGCGAGCGCGGCGCCGAGCGCCTCGGCGGTACGCGCGATCATCGTCCGCCGGTACGGGCCGTGGTGGTACTCGCCGGTGAGCAGCGCCACCGCCCGCAGCCCGCGGCGATGGAGAATGTCGAGTTGCGCCTCGGCGGTGGCGGCGTCCGCCGTCTCGCGTACCAGCTCGTCGTTGGTGCACCGCATGCCGCACATCAGGCACTCGGCGTCGCACTCGTTGGTGAGGTAGAGCGGCGAGAAGGTCTCGAGGTGCGGGCTGCCCGCCGGCCGCCGCGCCGCGGCGATGGCGAGGAGCGCATCGGTCGAGACATGGGGCGAGAGGAGGAGCGCCGCCAGCTCCTCGTCGACGAGCGTGGCACCCGCGCCGGCGCGTGTCGCCAGCTCCGCCGCGCTCGCCGACGCGCCCAGGGCCGCCGCCCGCGCCCGCGCCGCCGCCACTGCGCCGGCCTCCACGCGGAAGCGCTGCATCAAACCCCTATATCAGCCGTCCGCACCCCGGGCCAGATCGCGGCCGAGCCGCCGCCGCCGCGCCGCCGTGCTGAGCCTGCGGCGAAGCCAGCGACGCCCCTCGGCCCAGGTCGGCCGCGGCCACTCGATCATGCCCTCGTCGACGGTCAGGATGCGCCGCCCCGGGCGGCGCCAGTCGGCGAGCACGACCGGCTTGTAGACGTGCGGGCTGCGCGACAGCATCTCGACGTCGAGCAGCATGCCGGGCTCGACGGGCTCGAGCTCGACGGGCACGCCGGGCAGCCGGGCGCGGAACGCCGCGGCGGGATCTCCGGCCCCGCTCGCCCGCGTCTCGATGCGGACCAGCACGCGACCCGGCAGGATGACGATGAAGAAGACGGAGCTGTCGAGCACGTCCGCCGCCCCGGCCGCGGCGTCGATGAGATCGTAGGGATAGAGCCGGCGGCCCGCCATCGCGACCGCGTCGGCGGCTCGCCCGAGGACGACGAGCCCCGGCCGCGGGTCGCCGCAGGCGCACGCGGTCGTGACGCGCACCACGTCGCCGGTGTCGAAGCGCACCAGCGGGCTCCCCTCGACGCCGATCGTGGTGACCACGAGCCGCCCCTCCTCCGCGCCCTCGAGCGGCAGCACCTCGCAGTAGGCGAGCGTGGTCTCGGGATGGAGCGTGCCCGCGGGGCACGACGTGCCGAGGAGCATGGTCTCGGTCGAGCCGTAGAGCTCGATGACACGCGCGCCCCACACGCGCGCCAGGCGGCGCTGGAGCGCGGGCGGCACGGGCGCGCCGCCGAGGAAGAGCGTGTCGAGGCCGACGCGGGCCGGATCGATGCCCTGCGCGCGCGCCAGCTCGCCCAGCACGACGGGCTCGAGCGGCAGCGCGGCCAGCAGGTTTGCCCCCGTCCGGCGAGCGAGCTCGAGCGCGCGCGGGAAGGGCACGTCCCAGTTGATGTTGCCGGCCGGGATGGCGACGCCGCCGCCGCGCTCGGCGATCAGCTGGATCAGATGCGCCGGCGCGGCCATGAACGGGAAGCGGTTGAGAATGATGCGGCCGGGCGCGAACACGTCGGGGTGCGCGGCGCGGATCGCGTCGGCGTCGCGTCGGAAGTCCTCGGCCGTGAGCCAGGTCGAGTTGCTCGCGCCGCTCGTGCCCGACGACTCGCCGTAGTGGCAGACCCGTGCGAGCGGGAGGGCGCGCGTGCCGTGCGCGCCCGCGGCCTGGAGATCCGCGCGCGTCGTCAGCGGGAGCGCCTGCAGGTCGGCGAGCGAGCGGACGCGCACGCCGGCCAGGCGCTCGCGGTAGAGCGCGCTCCCGCGCGCGCGGGCGACCGTGGCGTCGAGCGCCGCGACCAGGTCGTCGCTCACCGCCCACTCGACCGAGGACTGCGTCACGCGCGGCCCTGCTGTAGGTCGGAGGGCGCGCGCGAGTCAAGCGCGACCGGCGGCGCAGTGGGTGAGCTTCGCGTCTGAGCTACCCGGCTAGCTGGACCTGGGCCAACCCCGGCAGCCAACGGAAATTGACACCGCGCCCGCCGCCCGCTAGAGCGCAGCCACCGTGCGGTGGAGGCGGGGCGTGCTCGGGCTGCTCCTGGTGGCGCTCGCCGCAAGCGCTGCGCCGGCCGACTGGGAGACGACGCGCCGGACCGTCATCGATCCGCTCAACACCGAGCTGCACCGCCACCTGCCGGCGTACGTGAAGAGCCGCGACCTCGACGCGATCCTCGAGCTGTACGCGACCGCGACGGGCAGCGGCCTCACCTGGGACCGCGGGCACGCCGTCTACCCCGAGCACGAGGAGGCGACGCGCCGCTGGGAGGGCACCCGCGGCCCGGAGCCGATCCGCACGCGCTACGAGCACCTGCTGGCGCTCTTCGCCACGATCGAGAAGGCCGAGCTGCGCATCGACCGCGTGGCCTGGCGCACGGCCGACGCGGACGGCTATCCGGCCCGTGTCCGCCTGCTCGTGCGCGGCACGCGCGCCGACGGCATGCGCGCGGAGCTCGTGCAGGCGGCGACCCTGCGCGTCGCCCAGCGCGACGGCCGGTGGCGCATCACGCGCGACGAAGTCACGGCGCGCACGCTGGTCACCCGCCGGACGCCGCGCTTTGCGCGCGCGACCGACGCGGCCGGCATCGCGAGCGTACACACCAGCGACGGCTCGCCCGCCTTCCGGCTCTTCGGCGGCGGGCCCGACAATCCGGTCGGCGCCAGCTCGGGTGTCGCGGTCGCCGACGTCGACGGCGACGGCTGCGAGGACGTGTTCCTCGCCGGGAGCCCGGACGCCGTCCTCTACCGCAACGGCTGCGACGGCACCTTCAGCGACGTGACCGCCGCCTCCGGCCTGCCCCACCCCTACCCCGCCACGGCCACCGGCGCGGTCTTCTTCGACTACGACAACGACGGCTGGCCCGATCTCTTCGTCGCCGCGGCGCGCGGCGGCGACCGGCTCTTCCACAACACGGGCGGCGGCCACTTCGTCGACGTGAGCGCGGCGGCGGGCATCCCGCCCGGGCGCTGGGCGAGCATGGCGGCGGTCGCCGACTACGACCGCGACGGCTTCCTCGACCTCTACGTCGTGCGCATGGGCGACCAGGAGGCGACGGTGCCGCGTCCCAACTACGCGGCCACCAACGGCGTGCCGAGCACGCTCTATCGCAACAACGGCGACGGTACTTTCACCGACGTCACCCGGCACGCGCGTGTCGGCAACACGGGCTGGGGCATGGCCGCCGCCTGGGCCGACTACGACGGCGACGGCTGGCCCGACCTCTACGTCGCCAACGAGTTCGGGGGGAACGCCCTCTACCACAACGAGCGCGACGGGACCTTCAGCGAGCGCGCTGCCGCGGCCGGCGTGGTGGACGGCGGCGCCGGCATGGGGATCGCGTGGGGCGACGTGGACGGCGACGGGAACCTCGACCTCTTCGTGTCCAACATGCACGCCAACTCCGCCTGGGCGCTCTTCCATCCCGACTTCCCCGCGCCGATCCCGTGGTTCTACCGGCTGCTCGGCTTCTTCACCGACGAGGTCCAGCGCCGCTCGGACGACATCATCGACCGCCTCACGCGCGGCAGTACTCTCTACCGCAACGACGGCGATGGGACGTTCACCGACGTGAGCGACCCGGCCGGGGTGCGCGACGCGCAGTGGGGCTGGTCGGCCGAGTTCCTCGACTACGACAACGACGGCCGCCTCGACCTCTACGGCGTGAACGGCTTCATCTCGGGTCCGCTCCTCGACGACGTCTGAATGGACATGTTCGAGGGCGTCGGTCGACGCCTGGACCAGCGCACCGGGTCGTTCCTGAACCTCGGGCAGCACAGCCTCAATGGCCGCGAGCGCAACTGCCTCTTCCGCAA
>Ga0209159_1002307_pt1 | contig 13440 bp, 17 predicted proteins | sample GraSoiAngelo_144_FD_185901 | JGI IMG/M metagenome (GOLD analysis project Ga0209159, IMG submission 185901) | Grasslands soil microbial communities from the Angelo Coastal Reserve, California, USA - 14_1009_02_40cm (SPAdes) (version 2) | ecosystem: Environmental > Terrestrial > Soil > Grasslands ...
GGTCCTCCTCAAGAAGTACGGGCTTCGAGACACCGCGTCGGGTCTGGAGAGGAGCGTTGGAGAGGAACTCTTGGAGCCCACGAGAATCTATGTCAGGCCAGTAAGAGAGCTGGTGGGCAGGGCGGAGATACATGGACTTGCGCACATTACGGGCGGCGGAGCCTTCTTGAAGCTGGAAAGGGTCCTAGGACTGGGCAGGCTTGGAGCGGACCTGGATCGTCTGCCGGAGCCGCCTGGAATCTTCCGGCTGATCAGGAAGGAGGGGCGGGTGTCGGAGCGCGAGATGTATCGGACGTTCAATATGGGAATAGGGCTGGTGGTGATCTGCCCCGACGATCAAGCGGATCGGATTGTTCGTGTTTTCAAGAAGCATCGGCAGGTCGCGATGAGGATTGGGATTGTAGGGAAGAGGCGTGGGGTTAGGATCAACAGAGAATTGTTGAACTGACGAGCGATACTCCAAACTTGTTGCAGAGTCCGGAAGACCCGTGCGGCCGAGATGGTCCCGTGACCCGTGGTGCCCCCCCGGGGGGGAGGGGGGTCTAGGATGGGATTTTCTGATTCTGGGCTTGGTTTCCAGGTTTGGGGCTGTTTTGAACCGATAGACGCCTTCTGGGAGGGGCTGGAAACGAGCAGGAACCGCAAGGAGAACGAGCATTTGGAACGCTTTTGGAGAGCCGTTTCCTAGGCTATGGGTCTGTCATAGGAGACTTGGGCTTGTTTTCCAGATGTCGTCACGTCTCGCTATCAGGTTCCCTGCATGTGTGGCGCTAAGCGTCGTGCATCCTCCCATTCTCTGATCTTCTCCCGGACGAGTGAGTGGACATGATCGGTTGCAACAAGTAGCTCTCGGTTCAAGGTCACTTCCACAGATTCGACTCCGAGAATCTTCCTGGCGGCCTGGGTCCGGCTGGTGACATCAGCCAGGTCGCTGGCTCTGCATAGCAGATATTTCATCGGGGGATGGCGAGTGTCGCTTACCAGGTGTGCTTCACCGAGTGTATGTCGGAGTTCGCTGAGGCTGACCTTCCCCGTGACCGCGAGGTGGTAGACGACCTCGCCCGAGTCCGCAAGGGAGCCAAGCCGCGGCATGACGTAGATAGTCTCGTTTCGGATCAATGATAGAAGATGCTTCCTCACAGTCTTCGGGCTCAGCCCGGTTTTCTCTGTGAGGGCTTCGAAGGGCATTCTCGGATCGTCGACTAGAGCATCGATGATTCGCCAGTCGACGGGCGACATCTCAAACTTTCGCGAAATCTCGGTGAAAGTCTGCCCGGACGGTCGAGTTCCGAGTGCAGAAGTTAGACCCTTAACGGCTTTTCCGCGATCGTGTGGCCATATCTGTACGGACAGGCCTCCGTCCAGCTTCCATGTAACGAAGGCGACATCGTCTGTAGCGAGGGCTTTGAGCGCGTCTTCCCGCTTCCAGTCTCCCTTGTAGAAGAGCATCAGGTCCTCTCGGTCGAAAATGCCCGGGTCTATGTAGAGCCAGTATCCCTGTAGGATTCCACGGTCTTCCAGATGTTTCAGTCGGTCGCGTACTGCTGGGGCTGATAGGGAGACGCGTTGGCCGAGGGACCTGTAGCTCTGACGAGCATTCTCGTGAAGCGCAACCAGCAGACGAAAATCCTTCGAGTCCACACTCGTCGAGGGTGTGTGTTCATAGAAAAACCTCCCTAAATCGAAAGTCAGACCTAACGCGGGAGTAAATGAGACCGCTCGAAGGACATACGACTAAGAAAAATGAAAACAATATTCCTATTGGCATTCGCACTGCTGACAGTGCTTACACCATTCGCGCATGCGACCCCACCGACCACCGCCACTGGAACCTTCACCGCATCATTCACAGTTCTCTCAGTTACTACAGCTGGTGGCAACACGATCATCACGGTCAACGAAACGGCGACCCTCACTGGCAGTTTCGCCGGAACCCGAATCGCACAAGGCTCCGAGATAATTCATCCAGACGGCTCATTCATCGCCAGCGACACGGGAACGTTTACCGGAACATTGGACGGTGCGCTGGGAACCCTAGTAATTACGGGACACAGCACTGGCGTAGGCGGAACCGGCGCTGGTGGCTTTGTCGTCAATGATGGGACTGGTGCTCTAGAAGACATTCATGGCTATGGACCCTTCCAGTTCACAGCCACCGGTCCGACTAGCACCACCGGGACCTACTCTGTGACTATACACACCTGACCGGCTGAACGGCCTAACTCTAAAGTTGGGCCTCTCCCTTTTTTTCTGTCAGTTTACTGTTCATTCGCTTGGCCGATCCCGTGCGCCTTCCCTAAATCGAAACCAGAGCCTAACACACGACTAAATCATGTCTCGTCCTCTTATCATACATGAACGCAGAACAAACCGATCAGCTGAACCGGCAGGATTGAGAGAGGCGAAGCGTCATCCAGGCTTCGAGATCCGGAAGAAAACGGACGGCGAAATCGGGTCCACAGATATTCGTAGACCTGATTGGGTTGACTCGCAATTGTATCCTTTCGAGGATAGATGGATGATTCTGGATGGTCATCGCGTGCATTATGTTGACGAGGGTCCCAGGGATGCTCCGGTCCTTCTCTTCGTTCACCCCGGGGCCGGATGGAGCTTCACCTACAGGTACCATATCCAACAGTTGAAGAACGAGTTTCGATGCGTAGCACCCGACCTTCCAGGCTACGGTCTTTCAGAAGCAGCGGACGGTTACCGCTACACCCTGCAAGAGCAGGCAGATGTACTGGAGCAGTTTGTGGAAGCTCTAGACTTGCGGAGGATTGTCGCCTGGGCGAATGATGGAGGTGGACCCACCGTAGTGCTTGCATTGTCGGATCACACGGATCGAGTTCTTGGCCTTGTCGTTGGTGGAACATTCGGCTGGTCTATCAAGCCCTACCGTATGGTAGTCTGGCCTCTACGGGTCTTCACCAGTCGAGTCTTCCGGGCTGTGAACAGGTACACGAACTTTCTTGCATGGTCGATGGGATCAAAAATGGCCCTGGGGACTCGACGATTGACGAAGGCAGAGAGACCCCAGTACACTCAACCCTTCAGAGAGAGAAAATCGAGGAACCGGACTTTGAAGCTCTATGCCAGTTTCATGGACCCGGCCACTCAAAATGCACTCGACCAGGCCCTCCCCGCTTTCCGGGACACGCCTGTGCTGATCCAGTTTGGAGATCAGGACCCGATGACCGGCCAGCACTGGCACGAACGTTGGGCAGAGGAGACGACCAACCACAGCACCTACCTTCTACCCGGTGTGAGACACTTTACTTTCGAAGGAGCTCCTGAAGCCACGGTCGAAAACTTCCGCAAATGGTGGGCCGAGACAAGTAACCGAATCCCGCTAACAACTACAAGCTAGGACGACTTGGATCTTGAAAACATGGGTCTCGGCCGACCTATGACAATCGCGTCTACACGCGGCGTGCGCTAGGCTAGAGTTCTAATCTGCTATGAACAGAGTGTCTGGTAGACCCTTGAAGTCTTTATCCCCTGAAACTATCTTCGCATTTCTGGTTCTGGCGGTTGCGAGGATTATGCTGTCAGCTAGGGGGAGCTTGAGGCTGTGCTTGAGCCGTGCAGCGTCAACAGCAATCTGCTCATCTACTGGTATGAGGAAGCTTCTCTTTCTGACGGTGTCAGCCTTCTCTCTAGCCTTCTTCTCATCATAGTCCCTTAGGACTGAGAAGTAGATTTCAGCCAAGTTGACCGTTGACAGCACGGCCGTGTCTGTGCCTTCGATGTACTCGGCGGCCTTCTCGGCGTACCGGCTCCCTTTCCAATATTCTATCCAGGACCAGGAATCAATCAAAACGGTCAATTTTTTCTCTCGAGAAGGGCTTGAGTCTCGGCAGGCTTCCTCGCTCAGACCTCTTCAGAGTCTTGCTCTCGCTTAGGATCTCTCGAAGAGCCTCTGAATAGCTCTTCAAAGCCCTCTCCCTCTTGAGATGCTCGAGGAGTCTTGCTATGTCCTCGTCCACTTGTATCGTCGTCTTTGCGATCGACAGTCACCAGGTTTACTAGCTTGATGTTCTCCTATAAGCTTATAGGATTATAGCCTGCTAACACTTTCCACGGGACAAGCTCGGTGGGATAGAAAAAGACGGGGTCCGGCCGACCCATGACTATCGTGTCTACATGCGGCGTGCGCTCTGCCAGAGGCCTACGATGTTTCCTTCCGTGTCCTTGAAATAGGCTGTGAATCCCATGTCTGCGACTGGCTGCTTCTTCTGGACCATCTTGCCACCTAGCTTCTCAACGTTCTTCAACGTCGCCTCAATGTCGGGAACATCGATCGTAATGACAGTGTTCTTGACCTCATTGTTGCGCTTGGTCATTCCACCGTTGATGGCCCCAACTTCCTTGGGCATCCGGGTCTTATCGTCAGTGGCCGTCGTGACTACCCCCTGGTATTCCATTCCAGGATACTGGCTGATGTCCCATCCGAAGGCTTGCTTGTAGAAGCTCTTAGCGCGCTCCACGTTGTCGGCCGGTAACTCAAAGTGTACAACCCTACTGTGGTGCATGTTTTCTTCACTCGCGAGGGCGGCGCAAAACCGGTCTAATAAACAATCGCTATACATTTCTTCCCGGCTCGAACCAAGCCCCTTTCTCGAGGCAATAGGAAAGCCGAATCGTTGTTAGAGGATCGCTACTGGTTTGAGACCTTGTGTAACGCCCGTGTCTGACCAATGTCCATGTGGCTATAGCCAAGGTTCCTGCGAGGGCCACTATTACTGCTGGCAACAACCAAGAGTTGCCTGGACCGTTGTTCGGAGAAGGCGAAGTCACCGGATTTCCAGTCACCATTACCCAGCCATTCATTTTAGGTATTGTCGGATGAACGGCGCATTGGTAAGGGTAGTAGCCGGGCTGGTAGAATGCGTAGCTGAAGCTTTGGCCAGGGGATAGATCTCCGCTGTTGATGAGAGGTGTGCCTGTTTGGCTCTGGTTGGTTCCGGGGTCTGAGGTCACGGTGTGAATCGTAGCCCCTGAGCTGACGTATGTCCAGGTCACTGTGGTCCCGGTTGTTATGTTGATGTGAAGAGGCTGAAACGCGTAGTCGACAATATCAACCGCATACGTTGAGCCGCTTGCATTGGCTAGTGGTGGGGAGAAATGAATGGTTTGGAGTAACATGAATCCTATGAGTAAGACAAAGATTGTTTCTGGCTTGGGAAAGTTCTTCGAAAAATGGGGGTGCGCCCTCGCTCGAGGGCGGCCTCTACGCTTTTGGCTTGCGTTTGAATGCAACGTACGCCACTAGTATGACGGCTATTATAGAGACTATTAGGGCGCCGAGACTAAAGTACATCGCATTGCTGGCGTTGCTCTGGAGTGGGTCGACGACGTTGACCGTCGTGGAAGCATTGATTCCGGGGCTGAACTCCTGATGCAAGTCATTAACCAGATCTAGCCGAATCGTGTGGGTTCCGGGAGTTAGGGTCAGTGGGATTCCATTGAGGTCCGCCCAGATAGTAGTGTAGACGTTGTCGACGAATACGTGTATGTGGCCTTCATTGTGACCACTAGTACCGGAGCCGATCGTTGTGTTGACGTCGCTAGTTGTTCCGGGATTTACGAGTGTGATATTGTGGACTAGGAAGGAGACGATAAACGACGGGTTCACATCCGTATTCTTGTTCAGGACGGCACCAGAACCCGGCGAGAGTATGGCGATCCCGCACGGATGCGCTGTCAAGCAAGGAGTGGCGGCCCCGTACACGCGGGGTGTTGTCGAGGGTAATCCGAGTGCAAACACAGCCAGCACGAGCGCTACAGTCACGAATAGTTTGCGACTTCGCATTTTTTTTCTTACGAGAAGGTCCGACTAGAATAGCTTGATTAGCCTTATTCAGACAACCGGTATGTGCGTCATGACCAACCAAGTCAAATGATGTGCCGTCGCGACAGTGTATTTACCGCTTGGTTGGGCCGTTGGTGACGGATTTCTTAAGGCTGGCTCGCTCAGGGGTTCTACTCGGTCCGTATGCGGGAAACAATGTTCGACGACTCTTACAACATACGCGAAGTCTTGGATGATGTAATTGAGAGAGTAACTCTTAGAGAGAAACTCATCTCGACAGCCAAGCAGTTCGCAGAGAAGAAGAGGGAGGATAGGTATACACTCGCGATTAAGCAGTTCGAGAATCTGATGGGCGACTTTCTACGCCTCTACCAGCCTATACTTGACAGACTCGGCAGCTATCGACAAGGGCTTCAGAAGGAGCTGTCCAGCTTGAAGTCGTCCCTGGCAACGGTCACTGGCATGTTGGAGGTCTCGAAAGGAATCGAGGGTTTACAGGCCAAGGTCCAGCGGTTGGAGGCTGATGGTCAGGATCTTGATGAGACGATCAAGGAGAAGGGCAAGACCGCGGACAAGATAGACGACCTGTTCAACCGGATAAGGACACATAATCCTGGAGTCGCAGGATCGACAGGTAGGGACGCGTTCTCCGACGTTCTATCGGGAATGCCGAAGGATCTGTTTTCCGAGACTCCTGAGACTTCGAAAGAAGTTACCAGAAAGGCACCGACCCGAGGCTAGGCCCAGAAGCGGGAGCCCCTCGCCTAAGCAAGCCCCTCCCACGCGTATGTTGCGCTAGACCCTCGGGTCTAGCCTCTCAGGCTAGCGCATTCTGTCGACTTGAGATGGTCAACGACCTCGCCTAGTAATAGGAACGTTCTTTGACCGAGACGAAACCCCAGCAAAGGTCCATCTTCCGTCCTTACGATCACCGCGGACAGATCTTGCGCGGTCCGCAGCAGCCTCTCGGCAAGCTCGTCGGACCGGACTGGTCGGGCTAGGTCTAACTCAAGGACAATATTCTTCCTCTCCACCGCGGCCACATACCTCCGTCTACCCACTGTAATGTTCCACTGCCGCGCTGATAACTTCCACGTACAGCAGTGCTCATTATTTTGAGGAAACGTCTGAAATGTGTGGTTGCATTTGTGCTGATCTGTGTGTCTCGCGCCCCCGGCCACGAGAGATGGGACCTGTATGATATGATGGCTACGATTGCTTGGTTCCACAGTTGGTACAGTAGACGGCGCTGGCAGGGAGTCCGGTGCCGCATTTGAAGCAGAACTTGAACTCGGGCACCGGCTGAGGAGGGGTCGCCTGTGGCTGAATGACCTGTGGGATGGGAGTCGGCATCTGCTGGGGTGGCTGGTATCCAGGATACAGTAGGGGTGAAGGTTGATCCTGGATGGAGAAGTATGCGACGATCTGGAAGATCATTGCTATGAGTAGTATTAGGAATCCGACAAGCACGATCACGGTTAGGGCTCCGATCAGGTAGAGGAGGCCAGCGGTTGCAAATGCTCCAACATTGAGGCGTTGAAATTTTGTCGTAGGCCCGCTTGAGAAAGACCGATGATACTGTCAGAAGGAACCAGAAGGTGCCGAGAAGCGCGAGCGCGCCCAAGACCCCGAAGACTCCGAAATCTATCGCGCCAAGAGTGATGACCCCCCAGAAGGCGCCTGATGCGAGCAAGACGACGAAAGTGACTGCGCCGATTACGGCCGCGATTCCCGCGATTAGAGCATCGTCAAAGATACTCCTGTCTTGAGTAACGTCCGAGATTTCTTTCATTGCAACGAGAATCAGTATCCATCCAACGAGACTGATGCCGGGGATGATAGCAAGAATTCCGCCAACTCCACCGAGCACCTTTGCAGTCGAAAGCGAGGCCATTGTTTCTCTACACGTTCAGATTTGGATTTAAGCCCGCCACTACGTGGCACCGAGAATCTTCAACAGACTCATAGATTTAGCTAGACCACGTTAGCGAGCTGAAGAATAAGAAGAGCCCACTGTGGCACCAGAGTAGATCCGGAATGTCAGCCTGGATACTCGTCATTGGGGAGGAAGAGGCTCAAGGTGAGCTGGAGCGGATCTATCACATAATCAAGGAGAAGCGTGGCAGCCTGTCCAACGTGATGAAGGCTCAGAGTCTCGACCCTGAATCGATCAGACTGCACATGGACCTCTATCTTCATCTAATGTTTGGCAAGTCGACCCTTACACGCCTCGAACGTGAGATGATAGCGGTAGTCGTCTCGTACCTGAACAATTGTGGTTACTGTGTCATCCATCACAAGGAAGCGCTGCTCCACCATTCGAAGAATCGGGAGCTTCTGGGAAACCTGGAAAAGGGCGCCTTCGAGAATGTTTCGCCGACGGCCCGAGCCATGCTCGAATATGCGGTCAAACTAACTGAGCATCCTGAAAACATGTTGAAGGCAGATGCGGAAAAGCTTAGGATTGCGGGCTTCTCAGACGAGTCGATTCTACGCATCAACCTGATTACAAGCTACTTCAACTTCGTCAACAGAATCGTTTCAGGACTCGGAGTCGAATTGGAAGAGAGGAGGGCTAGAGTCTACAAGTACTAGATAACGATCAACAACACTTTGACCCTATAGATGCTCGTCGATCTTCTTGCCGTTATGAAATATTATCCCCTTCACTTCACAGGAACGTCTCAGCGTATTCGTGACATAACAGTCGGCAGCCGCCATCTTAGCCAGTCTCTTGACTCGCTCGTCGTCCTCGCTACTGCGAATCTGTGTCTTGTATGTTATGTCCGTGAATCTTACCGGTATCTGTGGAGCGACGTTTCCCTCGACCTTCATCTCGAGCGAGTCCAACCTCAAATCGTCCATGGCACAATGCTCAACATAGTGCACCATCTGGCAGAAACCCAGACTAGATAGAAAGTAGGAGAGAGGACTCGGCCCTTTACCGGTTCCTGCTCGCTCCTTGGACTCGTCCGAGTACCACACAAGATCGCTCCCCTGTCTGGAGGCCGAGGAGAGAAAGCCATCCTCCTTCTTGACCGAGACAGTAACAGTCCACGGCTTGAGTTCAGCCTGATGCTCCTTGACGTATTGCATCCTACGTTTAACTTGATCCGCCATGGGTTCAGTCAGATAGACCATCTGTTAACCCACATGAGCAATGCGATTTGTTGCTTGTAAGGCCTGGCTATGTTTCGTTCTGGCTAATCGACGATTTTCTACATGGGATTGGCGGCTGCTCTGTTGTCGAATTTCGGACTAGGCCTCGAACTCGGCGCCTGCAAGGCGTTGCCTGTGGAATCCGACTCGCGCTGCTTCGCTTACTCTCGTACCCTACAAGGAAAAAGATGAGTTAGAGTGTGCTTGCACCATGGCTCAGTTTCGGATGAAGACTGTGAAGCCGCTGAGTTTCTTGTTGAAGTTGAGAGCGTTCTGAACGATGAGGGTAAATCCTTCGCTCTGACCAGGCGGAGGGGTTCCTAGTTCGCAGTCCACATTGAGGATCGCGTTGAACACGGGAGTCCCGTTGACCTGAAGCTGAACGAGGAGGACAAGCTGACCTCCCTCAAGATTGGAAGGCAGTCCCTGCGGCGTCGCATCACCGAAAGAATGGAAGGCCAGCAATCTTAGTACCACCCATGATCCTTCGGCCCTAACCTCTCCCGAGGCGGATTTGTGGATGAAACTGCCGGTACCAGTGGCCCCGAACGGAGCGAGACTGAAGGTCCCGCCACCGCTTACGCTGACGGTATCACCGTTGGAAGCCATCGAAATATCAGGGCAGGCGTCCGGAGCTAGGTCGCAAAGGAGGCCACTCCCGACCAGGAACTGGTACATTCGTGGGCCTCTGTCGGCCGCTGCCGGTGAAACGGGTCCAAGCAATGATAGAGCTGCTAGTAGAACAAGTGGGACTACGAGATTTGCAACTTTCAAGGCTTGTTCAGACGATGTCTGATCGAGTTGTCAATTTAAGGTATTGCCAAGTCAGTCTATCTCAGTCAATCTATTGCTTGCCGAAGCAACCTCCCAGTGAGCGGGGATCGGATCGTAGAGAGTACGATTCGGGACTAGCCAAACAATTCACCCTGAACCGAGTTGTGAGGGGACTCGCCTCTCTACGAGATCCAGTGCATGCAGGGATAGGTCCAACCGTTCGAGGTAGGGTACAAATCAAGAGCGCCGCGGAGACTATCTAGGACGAGGTCCAAGTAAGAATAAATCGTGAGTTGTATGGTCGGCCCTGGGTTAAGGTCTCTAATGCCGAAGCATACTTTACAGATTGCCACTCTGGGACCGGACGCAGACCCAGTCCTTGTGGGAATCCGAACCCTTCCTGTTCACAAGCTCTACCTGATTCATCTAGAATCTGATAAGCAGATCGCGCAGAAGCTGACCGCGGACCTATCATCCGTCTTGAAGGTGGAGGTAGAGACCCATGCCGTTCCCAATAATGATGTTCTGACCCATGTGTTGGAGGGGGTCGCCGGGATACTGAGAAAGGAGAAGGAGAACTACCAGGATGTCATATTCAATGTTAGTAGCGGCGAGAAACTTCTCGGTTGTGCAGCATTGTCCGCGGCCTTCGTTAATGGACTGAAGGCGGTGGCGATAGTGAATGGCGAACCGCTGTTGTTGCCGGTGCTGAAGTTTAGTTATGACAGACTGGTTTCCCAGACAAAGCTGGACATCCTAAACGCATTGCAGAAGAAGGGTGGAGAAGTGGAAAGCTTAGAGGAGCTCAGAGAGCTGACCGGCTATGGTAAGCCCTTGCTGAGCTATCATATTCAAGGAGCGGAAGATTCTCAGGGCCTCGTTGACCTAGGACTCGTAGAGGTCAGGAGAGGAGACCGCGGCAAGAGCATAATCCAAGCAACAACTCTCGGTAGACTATTGACTCTGGGACGATAACTAGGTCTATCGAGTCTTCCGGGCCTGTCAGTCTAGACTCTACGGCAAGAATAGGCATTCAAGGACTCGTTGCCGTCAGCGGGTGCTAGCTGAAAGCGATGGCCGGGGGCTCTACACCCAAGGGTAGCGTGGGACAGTTAACTAGGTTTCCCGTGAACGTGACTCCCTTAGTGCTGCTTGCAAACGTCAGGTCGACGTAGGTGGGGTTTGTTTTGCTCTGGTCTGCCTGAGCCTGTTCCAAGGATGTGAACATGCCATTGGCGCTGGCGACTGACGGGTCTTGTGGGAAAGGTGAAGGAAATCCGCCTGAGGTGGATACTGGATATGGTAGTCCCCCGTTCGGGTGATAGGTATTGTTGTAAACGTGGAGTATCGAGACTGCCCAGAGCGGTGAATAGCCAAGCTGGCCGGGGTATGTGTCGATGAGATCATTGGAGTCCTTTAGATCACCATCATTGTTGAGATCCCTGTTGCAAAGCGCTTCCAGAAGTGGACATGAGTCGCCGTTTCTCTGGATGAGCCAGATTGAGATGGCAGGCACGGCTCCGTTTGGAAGGTTGGTTTCAAACACCGCCATAGTGGCTAGATCGGTCCGGTACCAGACCGACTGGAACTGGGGCTCGCCGTTGACGACAGCGATCTTGATATTGTGAGCGACGAGGGGACCGTTGATGGATCTTCCGGCGTCTTTGACCGTTACGAGGCCGGCCTGTCTTGCCCCGTTGAGGGTTGTGAGCGACTTTATCGTATTAGCCGCGTAGTTGTTCGGGACCGTGACGTTGTTTATCTCCCAGAAGTGAGTGTAACCGGTATCGCCAGGTTTTACGTCGATGATCGGATATTGTCCCCGAACGGGGGCTCCATTCTGGTAGTTGAAGAAGTAGATCGGATTGACGGAGGCGTTGGTGCCTCCAACCAGCCAGTACCATGCTATCTGTCCCGTGAAGGGTGCAGTGGACTGGTTCCTGGTGAAGCCCGCGACGAGTGGGGCGCTGGTGACAAAGCCGTTCTGCGAGTCATCGATAGCACCGCCGTAGTTGTCGTTATAGGAGGAAAAGGCGTTGTTGTTGAGACTGGTGGTGACTAGATAGCCCCCAACAGCCCCGATGACAAGAGCGATGACGAGTAATACTGCCAGCATGGGCGTTGTGAATTGTCTCAAAATCTACCGCAACTAGCAACTTCCGAGCGATCTATTAACACAGCCCTCGAAGGGTTCTAGCCGGGGACCAACCGTCAAAGATTCGTAACGAAATGATGCCCTGCTCAGACTGGCACTGGAATGTCATCGGCCTGTACGACCGTGGGAAGTGGAACTTTCTCGCTCTGGAAAATCATCTGCTGAAAAAGATCGGGAATCACTCTCCCGAACATCATGGACTATCGGTCACGATTCAACCGAAGTCATGCTTGATACACTGACCTATTACGGATCATCATCCTTCGATCATTACAAGGGGTTCTCCCTAAGCGTGTAAGACTCCCTGACGACACTTGTGTCGCTTCGCCAGAATCACTCGAATCGAGTTCAGAAGCGCGAGTGATCTCCGACGATCGGATCAGGTGGCGTCAGCGGCCACATGATGCATGCTTCTTGCTCTACGGGTCGTGGGAATGTTCGTATCCGGCTACTGGATGGGGCAGATACGGGAACGTTGATAGGAAGGGTGTCGAGTTCGGGGATTGTACTGGGTTGGAATCGACTCCGTCAGCCACCAAGCCTGCTGCTCCGTCTGGAGTGAACGCGTTGTCGACCAGTGGAAGGGTCGCTCCGGCGATGGCCCTGAGTTCTATGTCGATCACGTCGTCTAGGACTCTGCGCCCGTTGGGGAATCCGGCGAGATCTCCTCCAACGATGCCAAGCCTGCTTGGGTTGCTGGTGTTTGGTGGAATCGCCATGTTGAGGCGTAGATAGTCGGCCTGGAGTGCGCCTGTGAAGTTTTGGAAGCCAGGAATTATTCCCGTTGGTATGCCTGTTAGGAGGATCGCAACGAGGTCTGCTCTGGCCTTGCTGTAGGCGGCAAGGTTAGGGAAGACCCCCGGGTAGAGGACTGGGAGGAGCTTCTGTAGTTCCGGAGTCTGGTAGTATGCGAGGAACTGCGAGTCGAAACGGGGATGCACCATGTTCCAGAGATCCTTCTTTCCGAGGGGTATGACTACCTCGTTGATGAGAGGCATTCCGAGCCTAGATACCTGCGTGAAGGGTCCGGTCTGGAATCCTGGAGAAGCATCATCGTCGGGCCCACCGTCATCATCATCGTCGCCATCGCCGGATAGAATCGTCGCTTTGCGTCGACTGGCCGACGCCCAGATCCCAACCACGGAGCCTTTGTCCGAGGCGTCTGTCGGGTTGGAACCGTCGTGGGTCAGCGAACTCTTCGGGACCCGTATCGCTATTGAATGGACGCTGAACCCCTTTGTCGTGTCCACGCCTGGAGCGGCAGGTGTAGGAATGAGGTGAAGATTCTGGAATGGTCTGAGTGTCCCCAGGTCAAATATCGACCCCAAGTCGACATAGAACGCCTCGTCTCGCTGCCCCGCGAACACGTTCGACCCATCGCTTAGAGTATTGACCGCCGCATTCGCCAGGTCAGTATAGTTCGGGGTTGACCTTGGTCCGATGTTGACCGGTGGAGTCGGGAGATTGTTGCCCAGCACGGTTGATGAGCCGGATCGTCTCGGTCCCCGAACCTTCGTCACCGAGTAGAACTGTTTCACGT
>Ga0209159_1002309_pt1 | contig 13438 bp, 15 predicted proteins | sample GraSoiAngelo_144_FD_185901 | JGI IMG/M metagenome (GOLD analysis project Ga0209159, IMG submission 185901) | Grasslands soil microbial communities from the Angelo Coastal Reserve, California, USA - 14_1009_02_40cm (SPAdes) (version 2) | ecosystem: Environmental > Terrestrial > Soil > Grasslands ...
CGCCGCCGCGGCAGCACGCGCCTCCGCCACGCCCGGCCCCCCCACCGCCGCCCGTTCCGACGCGCGAGCCGGAGCCCGAGCCCGAGCCTGAGGCTGAGCCGGAAGAAGAACCCGTGCCTGCAGCGGAGGCGGCATGGCCCGACGAGTTCGAAGAGCCTTCTGGGGCGGAGGAGGTGCTGGACGCTCCCGAGCCACCGCCCCGGCGCCCACGCCGCCGCTGGCGACCGAGTCGCCGGTTCTGGCGGACTCTCGCCGTGCTGTTGATCGTCGGCGGGGCTGCGGGGGCCTACTGGTGGTTCCAGCCGGAGGTACCGCTTCCAACCTGGTCCTCTGTGACTGCCAGGTGGTCGGGGCTGACGAGCAAGGCGTCGGCGTTCGCCGCTCGCACGATGACGGCCGTCAAGGCAAAGTTCCGGCGCACGCCTGCGACGCCGGCACGGCCGCAGCCCAAACCAGCGGTGCGCCAGACGACGCGACCCGCCGCGCCGGCCGCGAGCGGTGGGTCACCCCCGCCGCCGCCTCCGGGACGGGTCCAGCCGCCGCCGACGCGCCTCGACGCGCTCGCCGACTCGCTCACGGCTGCGGTGCGGACGTTCGGGGAGCGGTCGACGCAGTTTGCGCGGGGCCAGCTCCTCTGCGCCGGTCTGGGAACCGCGCTGAAGATGGTGGAGAGCCGGTGGACCGCGTACAGCGCGGCACGCCGCAGTGCCGGTGCCCTTGAGGCGGCGCAGGCGGCCCGCGATCAGACGCTGTACGCGGGCGTCGACTCGGTGGAGCGTCGGTTCGAGCAAACGGGTTGTGCGCGGCCGTAGCCCTACGACTGTTCTCCCGTTGCCTGCTTCACTAGCTTTCAGAGCCCCAGGTCCGCAGGTCGTCCACTCGTGAACCGCGTCAGGCCCTCGCAGGGAGCAGCGCTAAACGAGCCGTGACGTCGCTGCGGGGTGCCTGGGGCATTTCACAGCACACGCGGAAGTGGGAACGCGGAACGCGGAACAGAGCGGGAGCCCTCGTGCCGCGCGACGGTAGCCTTGATGTTCCGCGTTCCGCGTTCCGCGTTCCGACTTCCGCGTTAGATTGCCTCCCATGATCGCACTCGCTCGCAGGTACCGTCCCAAGAAATTCGCCGATCTCATCGTCCAGGAGCACGTCGGCGCCGCGCTACGTGGGGCGGTGGCCGGGGGACGGGTGGCGCACGGGTATTTATTCGCGGGCCCGCGCGGAGTGGGCAAGACGACGGCCGCGCGCATTCTGGCGATGGCGCTGAATTGCGAGCGGCGGCAGTCCTCGGGCGAGCCCTGCGGCGAATGCGACTCGTGCACGCGCGTGTGGAACGGGTCCGTGAACCTGGACGTCGTCGAGCTGGATGCCGCCTCGAACCGCGGCGTAGACGACGCGCGCGACTTGCGCGAACGGGCCATGTATGCCGCGTCGGCCGAAGGTCGTCACAAGGTGTACATCGTGGACGAGGCGCACATGCTCACGCGCGAGGCGTGGAATGCGCTCCTCAAGATTCTCGAAGAGCCGCCGCCACGCGTCGTGTTCGTGTTCGCCACGACGGAGCCCCAGAAGATCGCGCAGAGCGCCGCGCCGATCCTGTCGCGGCTGCAGCGGTTCGATTTTCGGCGGATCGGTCCCCACGCGATCGTCGACCGCCTTCGCCATGTCGTCGCCGCCGAGGGTCTGACGGCCGACGACGACGCACTCCAATTGATCGCCAAGAGTGCGGACGGCGGGATGCGCGACGGGCTGTCCATCCTCGATCAGGTCGTCTCGTTTGGTGCGGGGCCGGTCACGGCCGCCCGCGTGCGCGAGGTGCTCGGCCTCATCCCGGATGACGTGTACGGCGAGCTACTCCGGCTCGTGTCCGAGCGCGACCCGAAGGCCGTCTTCCCACTGGTCGAGCGGCTGGTGGATGGGGGGGCCGACCTTGGCGAGTTCGTGGCCGGAGCGGGGGAGACCCTCCGCGCCGTACTCCTCGCGAATCTTGACGGCAGGCCAGAGGGCCTAACCGAGGCGATGCAGGAGCTGATCGCGAGGTACCGGCCCCTGCTCCCCGCTCCCGATGTGGTGCGCCTGCTGGCGGTGCTCCCCGAGCTCGAGCCCCAGCTCCGCGCGAGTGGCAACGCCCGCCTCGTCGTCGAGCTCCTGCTCCTCCGGTGGGCGATGATGGCGCGGACTGTGGAGCTCGGGCAAGTCCTCGATGCTCTCGGGAAACGGGAACCGGGAAGCGGGATGCGGGATGCGGGAAGTGGCCCCACCGCCCCGCCCGTCATGCGCGATGCTGGCTCCGCCACGGCTCACGCGCATCCCGCATCACGCATCTCGCCTCCCGACGTATCGGAAACGGGTCCACTGACTGTCGAACGGTTGCGGGGTCTGTGGAGCCGGGTCATCGACGACGCGCGCGCGAAGAGCCCGATGCTGGGCGCGCTCTTGCAGGTCGCGGAAGTCGTCGCAGTGGACGGCGGGACGGTCGTGATCCGGCTGCTCGACACGAATCCGGTGCACGCGGAGGGGCTCGAGCGACAGCGTGAGGCGTTGGCCCAGCTGGTCGGGCGTTACGTGGTGGACCCGGTGCGCATCAAGTTGGAGGGAGCGGGGAGCGGGCAGCGCTCGGCTCCGCGACCGCAACGGCTCACCGAGGAAGGCGCGCGCGCGGAGCGCCTCAAGTCGCTGCGCGCCCAGGACCCCGGGCTCAGCGCGGCGGTAGACGCGTTAGATTTGGAGCTTCTGGAGTAGCTTGCCACCCATTTCGGCAAGGGGTAACTTTCGACGTATGGCGGATTTATCCAACCTGCTCCAGTTGGGGCAGCAGATGCAGTTTCGGTTGTCGGAAATCCAGTCTCAACTGGCTCAGCAGACGGTGACCTGCACGGCGGGTGGCGGCATGGTCGCCGCCACGGCCGACGGGCGGGGTCAGATTCGCTCCATTAAGATCGATCCCCAGGCCATCGCGCAAGGGGACGTGGAGATGCTCGAAGATCTCGTGCTCGCCGCGGTCTCGCAGGCGCAGCAGCGCGCCGCCGAGCTGTACCAGGCGGAAGTGAAGAAGCTCGCCTCGGGCCTGCCGTTCCCGTTTCCGCTGCCGCTTTAATCCGCCGTGTCGGCTATCGAAGATCTCGTGACGGAGCTGGCGAAGCTCCCCGGGATCGGACGGAAGACGGCGCAGCGGCTCACGTTCCATCTGTTGAAGCAGCCGCCGGATGCCGCCCTGCGTTTGGCGGACGCGATCCGCACCGTCCGCGAGCGGATCACGGCCTGCGGCGTGTGCGGCACGCTCACGGACGAGGACCCGTGTGCCATCTGCCGGGACCCACGCCGCGACGCGAGCCTCCTGTGCGTGGTGGAAGAGGCCTCGGACGTCACGGCCATCGAGCGTGCGGGACGGTTTCGGGGGCGCTACCATGTGCTGGGGGGACGGCTGTCCCCGCTCGAAGGGGTGGGCCCCGAGGCCCTGCACCTCGATCGACTGATGGAGCGCGTCGCGAACGGGGCGGGGGTTCGGGAGGTCATCATCGCGACCAATCCGTCGATGGAAGGCGAGGTTACAGCGACGTACCTGCAGCAACTGCTCAAGCCGACGGGCCTCCGCGTGACCCGCATCGCGCGCGGGCTCCCCGTGGGCGGAGATCTCGAGTACGCCGACGGCGTGACGATCGCCCAGGCGCTCCTGGCACGACGGGACATGGCCGAGTCCGATAGACCCGAGGGAACCTGATGGCGGGTGCGGCGAGCTGGTCGTTCTCGGAGAGTGACTTCAAACAGATTCAGCAGCACCTGTTGGCGTTCTTGCGGGACTCGAACGCCCGCTGCGCCCTGCTGGTCGACCGGGCGGGGCAGCTCGTCGCCACGGCGGGCGAGACCCCGCAATTCGACGCCACCGCTTTCGCATCCCTTACCGCCGCCGACTTCAGCGCCAACGACCAGCTCGCCAAAATGATCGGAGAGCACGAGTTCGCCTCCCTGGTGCACCAGGGCGAGAAGGAGTCCATGTTCCTCGCCGACGTGGCGAAGCGCGTCATCCTCGTCGTGCTGTTCGACCAGCGCGCGACCCTCGGCCTCGTGAAGCTGAAGGCGAAAGGTGCGGTGGAGAAGCTCAACAAAGTCTTCGCGGACATGTTCAATCGGGTGGGGGCGGGTCCGACGGCACCGGAGAAGGGTGTGCTCGAGGGGGCGGAAGACGAAATTGACAAGCTCTTCGGTTGAGAGGACGCGCGTCCCATGTCGATGATCAACTACGCGTCCCGCGAGATCAACTGTAAGCTGGTGTACTACGGTCCCGGCCTCGGCGGCAAAACGACGAACCTCGAGCACATTTACAGCAAGGTCTCCCCCAACACGCGCGGCAAGATGATCTCGCTCGCGACGGAGACCGAGCGCACGCTGTTCTTCGATTTCCTGCCCGTCGACCTGGGGACGATCCGGGGCTTCAAGACCCGCTTCCACCTGTACACGGTCCCGGGGCAGGTGTATTACAACGCGAGCCGGAAGCTCATTCTCAAGGGGGTGGACGGCCTCGTGTTCGTGGGGGACAGCCAGATCGAGCGCATGGAGGCGAACGTCGAGTCGATGCAGAATCTGTACGACAACATGTCAGAATACGGCTATGACCTGACCAAGATCCCGTTCATCATCCAGTACAACAAGCGCGACCTCCCCAATGCCGCGCCCGTCCGTGACCTCCAGGCGTCCCTCAATCCCGGCTGGCCCATCGAAGATGGCGCGCAGCAGAAGGTCACGGCGGACCCGTCGCACCCCGGTGAGAACCTCGTCGAGAAAGTCAACAACCAGTGGATCGGCCGGGCACCCTACCTGGAGGCCGTGGCGGTCCGCGGAGACGGCGTATTCGACACCTTGAAGACGGTGAGCAAGCTGGTCCTGAAGACGCTGAGCTAGGGAGGCGCATGCGCTGGACCCTCCCGAATATCCTCACGCTCGCGCGCATCTGCCTGACGCCGGTCATCGCGCTGCTCCCGTTCATCCAGGGATATTGGCCCAAGGTCATCGCGTTTCTGATCTTCCTGGCCGCGGGGGCATCCGATGTGGTGGACGGCTATCTGGCGCGCCGGCGCAACGAGGTGAGCGAGCTGGGCCAGCTGCTCGACCCGATCGCCGACAAGCTGCTCCTCTTCGCGACGCTCATCCCGATCTTCTGGCTCACGCGGCACCCGACGATTCTCGTCGACTACCGCATTCCCTGGTGGGGCAGCTTGCCCGTGTGGGTGGCGTTGCTGCTCGTCGGCCGCGAGCTGCTGATCACGGCGTTCCGGTTCTTCGCGAAACGGCGCGGGGTCGTGATTCCGGCCATGGCGGCGGGCAAGGCCAAGGCGGTGGTGCAGAACGTCTTCATCGGGGCGACGCTGTTCTGGTTCGCGTGGAAGGACGCGCTCGCCACCCATCCGTGGGCCGGCTGGTTCCGCAACTTCTGGGATCAATTCCATGGCGCCGTGGTCGCGCTGACCCTGGCGGGCGCCATTCTCCTCACCGTGTACTCGCTCGTCGTGTATCTGTACCGATACCGCCAGCTGTTGAAGTGAAGCTGGAAGTCCTCACCATCGGCACCGAGCTGCTGCTGGGCTACACCGTCGACACGAACGCCGCCGAGCTGGGCCGGGCGCTCGCCGCCGCGGGGGCCGAGGTGGCGCGCCGCGCGACGGTGCCCGATCGGCCCGACGCGATCCGCACGGCGGTCGTGGAGGCGCTGGACCGGACCGGCTTCGTGATCGCCACGGGAGGCCTCGGACCAACTCGGGACGACCTGACCAAGACTGTGGTCGCCGACCTGATGAAGCGGCGCCTGGTGCTCGACGAGGAGCTCCTCGCGGGTATCGAGGCGCGCTTCAAGCGGATGGGCCGACCCATGCCCGCGATCAACCGAACGCAGGCGGAAGTCCCCGAGGGCGCTACCGTGCTCCCGAACCCCCGCGGCACCGCACCGGGGCTCTGGGTGGAGGACGCACGCGGCCGCGTGGTCGTGCTGCTCCCGGGCGTGCCGAGGGAGATGCGCGGCCTCCTGGTCGAGCAGGTGCTGCCGCGCATCGTGGAGCGCCAGGGCGCGGCGCGGCGCGTCGTGTCGTCGCGGACTGTGCGCACCACGGGAGTCTCGGAGTCGGCGCTGGCGGAGCGCGTCGGCCCGATCGAGCCCGACATCGCGCCCCTCACGCTGGCGTACTTGCCGTCGGTCGACGGCGTGGATCTCCGCGTCACCGCGTGGGACCTCGATCCTACAGACGCGGAGGCCCGCCTCGCGGGCGCCGTGGAGCGCCTTGTGACCGCGGTCGGCGAGCACGGCTATGGCGTCGACGACGCGGATCTCGCCGCGGTCGTGCTCGACGCGTTGCGGCGCGGACGTCACCGCCTGGGTGTGGCGGAGTCGTGCACGGGCGGTATGATCGCGGAGCGCGTCACCAATATCCCCGGGGCGTCGGACACGTTCATCGGAGGCGTGGTGGCGTACGCGGACGTCATCAAGACCACGGCCCTCAAGGTCCCGCTCGAGACGCTCGAGGCATACGGCGCGGTTTCGGAAGAAACGGTCCGCGCCATGGCCGAGGGCGCGCAGCGCCTCTTCTCGGCGGACTCGAGCATCGCCGTCACGGGGATTGCCGGTCCGGGCGGCGGCACGCCCGAAAAACCCGTCGGAACCGTCTGGCTCGCGGCGCGCGTGCACACGACGACGCGCGCGATCAAACGTGTCCTCCCGGGCGATCGGGACGACGTTCGCCGCCGCGCGGCGCAGGCCTCCCTGGACCTGCTGCGTCGCTTGCTCGCGGAGGCGTAGATGTCGACGCTCACGGCACCCGACGGCACCACCCTCGTGTACGACGAATACGAGGCCGCCGCGCCGCGCGGTGTTGTGCTCGCGCTGCACGGTTGGTCCGATCACGCGGGCCGCTGGCGCGACGTGGGCGAGCGGCTGCGCGACGCGGGTTATTCGAGCTACCTGCTCGAGCTACGGGGGCACGGGCGCTCCGGGGGCCGACGGGGTCACCTGGCGCGCTTTAGCCAACTGCTCGGCGACCTCCAGGCGTTTCGGCGCGTCGTGCGTCGGCGGACCGATCGCCCGCAGTTGCTGCTGGGGACGTCGTTCGGCGCGCTCGTGGCGTTGCGCTATCTCGAGACCCAGCCCAGCGATCCGATTGCCGGGGCCGCGATCGTGTCGCCATGGTTCGGGCTGGCGTTCCGGCCGCCCCGCTGGAAGCGGCTGCTGGGCCGGGCGCTCGCCGACTTGTGGCCGACGCTCCCGATTCCTGCCCGTCTCGATGCCGACGCGATCAGTCGCGACCCGGCGGTGAACGCCGCGTACGCCGTCGATGGGGCGGTGCATGGCTTGATGACCCCCGGAGCCTGGCGCGAGATCCAGTGGGCCCAGCGCGCCGTGCCTGCCGACGCACATCGCATCGAAACCCCCCTGTTGTTCCAGTTGGCCGGTGAAGATCGGGTGGTCGATGCGCACCTGGCGCGGGCCTTCGCCGACAGCCTGAAGGGCGCGGTCCGCGTCCGCTGGTATCCGGAGATGTATCACGAGGTGCTGCACGACCCGCAGCGCGAGGCGGCCTTCGGCGACTTGCTCGCATTCTTCGCCGCCGGGCTGTAAGATCGCGCCATGCTCGACACCACCCAACGCACCGGCTATCTTGTTGTCTGATGGCTATTTCCGAACTCTGCACCCCGTGAAGCCGGCCAAAACGGCGCATCACGTGCGGCATACCGATTGCTAGTGAAGCGCCCGACCATGAAAGACAAGCCAGAAGAGACGCCGCGACCGGAGCCGCAGGCGGACCGGTCCCCCGAGCAGGGCGCGCTGATCGAGCTTCCCGAGGAGGCGGTTGTCCGTCTCGAAGGCGAAGTCGCGGACTCGAAGGACAGATACCTCCGGCTGGCCGCCGAGTACGACAACTTCAAGAAGCGCGCGCTGAGAGAGCGCACGGAGGCGTGGCAACGAGCCCAGGCCGATCTCGTGCAGCGCCTGGTGGACGGGCTGGACGATCTGGCGCGGTTCGCCCACGTGGACCCGGCACAGACCGATGCCAAGACGATCCACGACGGCGTGGACATGGTCGAGCGGAAGCTGTGGAAGGCGCTCGATGCGGCGGGGGTCACGCGCATCGATGCGATCGGCATGCCGTTCGATCCCCACGTGCACGAAGCCGTGAGCACCCAACCCACCGATGACCGGGCCAAGGATCACACGGTGGCAGCGGTGCTGCAGCCTGGGTACCAGATGGGGAGCACGCTGCTCCGGCCGGCGCGAGTGGTGGTGCTCACGTGGACAGAGGGAGGGGGGGAGGACGAGGGAAGGGGGAAGAGGGAAGCGTAGATGGCATCTCAGCGGGATTACTATCAGATCCTCGGCGTCGCCGAGACCGCGACGACCGACGAGATCAAGAAAGCGTTCCGCCGGCTCGCCAAGCAATACCACCCCGATCGCAACCCGAACAAGCCGCAGGCCGCCGAGCGCTTCAAGGAGATCAACGAAGCGCACGACGTGTTGAGCGACGCGGACAAGCGAAAGAAGTACGATCAGCTACGTCGCTATGGCGCGTTCGCAGGCGCGGGTCGGGGAACCGGGTTCGGCGGTGGCGGATCGTCGCAGGGTCCGGATGTCGACTTCGACGTCTCCGATCTTGGCTCGTTGGGCGGCCTGGGAGACCTGTTTTCGTCGATCTTCGGGCGCCGGGGCGGCAGCGAGACCCGCGTCGAAGACGAGGACGAGATCGAGACGGCTATCTCGATCCCGTTCCGCGTCGCGGCTCTCGGGGGCAAGGTCCCCGTGACCCTGACCCTTCCGGAAGTCTGCCCCACGTGCGGTGGCTCCGGCGGGGCGCCCGGAGCGACTTTCTCCACCTGCCCCGAGTGCCGGGGGCGGGGGACGATCTCATTCGGCCAGGGCGGCTTCGCGGTGCAGCGCCCGTGCCCGGTGTGCCGGGGGCGGGGCAAAGTGCCGTCGGAACGCTGCCCCACCTGCCAGGGGGCGGGCGAGGTTCGTCAGGAGAAGCGGCTGACAATCACGATTCCGGCCGGCACGGAAGACGGAACGCGTCTTCGCCTGCGCGGGCAGGGCGCGAAGGGTCGCGGTGACGTCGTGGTCGTCGTTCAGGTCGAGCCCGACACGTTCTTCCGGCGGGAGGGCCTCGATGTGATCGGGGTAGTGCCGATCAACCTCGCCCAGGCGTTATTGGGCTCGAAGATCAAGGTCCGAACGCTCGACGGGAAGCGCGTCGTGCTCAGAGTGCCTCCGGGCACGCAGCACGGTCAGAAGTTCCGCATCCCGGGACAGGGGATCGAGCGCAACGGCCGGCGGGGCGATCAGTACGTCGAGATGCACGTGGAGATCCCGGAGAAGCTCACCCCCGAGCAGGAAGCGGCGGCCAAGGCGTTCGCGGAAAAGACGGGAATGAAACACTAGCGGCCCGACGCTGTCTCATCGCACCGCGAGCCCGACCCGCAGCATATGAGCATTGACGCCTGGGTTGACGCGCCCCAAGTCGGCATTGGAAATGTGTTGAAACCGGTAGCGCACCTCGAATGCGCGTGCGCCCCCCAAGGCGAGCCGAACACCGACGTCGCCGGCGATGCTGAAGTTCAGACGTGAGGCCAAAGGATCGGGCATCGGCCGTGTGAAGAACAAGGCACCGACCGCCGCCCCGGCCACGACCTGGACACCACGGTAGTGAGGCACGTAGCGAAGTTCGAGGCCCGCCGGGGAGAGGCCGAACCCATATACGCTGCCCATACGGGCGACCTGCCGTGCGCAGAGGGGCACAATAGTGTCGCTCGGGGCCGGTCGGCTGTGGCAGGACCTTTCATCGTATTCGAGCGGAGTGGCGGTGCTCACGGCGAGGGGCACAGCGTCGACGGTATGATAGAGCTCCACGCCGCCGCTACGCGCCAGCGGGCGTTCCACTCGAACACCCAACACGTAGACGTCGTGATGTCTTGAGCCCATGCGCGTGAGAAACGAGGCGTTCGGGCCCAGGGCAAGCCAGGCACCCACAATCCGCCACCGGGCACTCCCCGTCTCCTGCCCGCAGGCGACGCGCGAGGCCGCTGCCAGGCAGAGCGACACGGAGCACGCGACGTGCAGCCCGCGCACGCTCACGAAGCCAGCCCCGCTCGCATGACCAGAGCGCTCTTCGGACACGCCGTGCGGAACTCGTCCGACGCGAGCACCGCCGGCTCCACGTCGGCGCGCGCGATGGGCTTGAATCCGAACCTCGGAAAGAACGCGCCCGCGGTCTCGGTGAGGAGATAAACGGTGCGCGCGCCGCGCCGGCGCGCGAGCTCGAGGGCCGCGTGGGTGAGCGCCTGGCCCAGCCCCCGCCCGCGCAGCCGGGTCGCCACCGCGACGGAGCGGAGCAGGGCGGCGCTACCGTACAGCTCGAGCGCCGCGGTGCCTACGAGCTCCGAGGCGTCGCGGGCTACGAGGGTCGTCGCGAGATGCCGCTCGAGGCCGGCGCGCGGCAGCCGGCTCGCGTCGAGCAGCTCGAAGATGGCCGGCACGTCGGCTGGCGCGGCGCTCGTGATGTCGGGACTCATGTGATACAGCCCTCTTGCTCGGCTGGGGGGCCCATGCTACTGTCTAAGTCCTATGCGCACGTTGGCTGGTCTGGGCGCGAATCGCAACCGCAACCCTGATCGGGGGGCCCTCGCGGCGTAGCGTGCATTGACGGTGAGCGCGAGCCCCCGGCACCGAGCGGTCCCGGGGGCGTTTGATTCCCCGCTCACTCAAACTGTTTACCGCTGTGCGTCTGTGCGTCTGGTAGCGGGTAGCTGTTGACGGTGCGGGGTTGGGTGGCGGTGGTATTGGGGTGTAGGTCAACTGGCAGACCGCCCGGCTGTTAACCGGGAAGTTGGAGGTTCGAGTCCTCCCGCCCCAGTTATCGTAACTCGTGCTTTCCTTCCGCGACGCCCTCCGAGCTCAGCGATTCCTCGTCCCGGAGCTCGCGCTCGCCGCGGCGATTCTCCTCGCCGGGTTCGCCGGGATGCTGCCGTTCAGCGCCACACCGTATCTGGTCGTCTTCGGCGTCCTCTCCCTGTGGCTCCGGGGCGAGCGGGCGAGCGCGGCCGGACTGGGGCGGCCGGCCGCCTGGGGCCGCACGTGGGTCCTGGGCATCGGCGCCGGCCTTGGCTACCAGTCATTGAGCATCTACGTGCTCGAGCCCGCGATCGCGCGGTTCACCGGCCGGCTCCCCGACGTCAGCTCGTTCGCGGCGCTCGAAGGCAATGTGCGCCTCTTGCTTGTTTCACTCCTGGTAGCCTGGACCCTCGCTGCCGTGGGGGAGGAGTTCGTGTTTCGCGGCTACCTGCTCACGCGCCTTGCTCAGGTCCTCGGCGGGACGCCGCGCGCCTGGCTCGCAGGTGTGCTCCTGACCAGCGCCGCGTTCGGACTGGGCCACGTGTATCAGGGCGCCTCGGGTGTCATTACCGCCGGGTTGAGCGGCCTCGTGTTCGGCATGCTGTACCTGAGGGCGGGGCGCAACCTCTGGGTGCCGATGATCGCGCATGGCACCGTGGACACGGTCGGGTTCACGCTGCTCTTCTTGGGGCGGTACCCGGGCGTCTGACGTCCCTCTTGACGCAGCGGGTCGTCACGTGGTGAGATTGCCTGCATGAAGACTCGATGCCTACCCGGTCTGCTCGCCCGCCCAGCCTCGGACTCGACATTGCGACGGTGACAGCCGAGCGGACCGACCTCGTCTTAGTGTTTCAATCCGGGGACCCCATCGCGCTGGCGCTCGCCAAGGGAGCGCTCGAATCCGCGGAGATTGCCTTCGTGACGCAAGGGGAGGGCCTGCAGGACCTGATCGGGCTCGGGCGATTTCCCGGCGGCTTCAACGTCGTGACCGGCCCGGTGAAGATCCTGGTCGATGCCGGCGACGCCGACCGTGCGCGCGACGCGTTGACGGACATCGAGAGCCGTTGAGCATCCTCCGGATGTGCTGCGGTCGGGGATACCATTGTCCCCATGCGGGTGTATCAGCGGTTGGAGTTCCGGATACGGTAGGCCTTGACGGCCGACCAAAGCGCGCGGTTACTATTTAAGAACGGTAGTGAGCATGATCCTGTCGCTCGTGGTTGCCCTCCTGCAGACCGCCCCCGCCTCCTCGGGGGACGCGAGACCCGTACGTGTCTGGCTCGGTTCGAGCGGGGGGTTGGTGCGCGGTGCGTCCGTCCGGGTGTACGTCCAGACGACACGAGACGGCAACCTGATCGTCCTGCACCGCCGCACGGATGGGCGGATCGACGTGCTGTTCCCCGGCAAACCGAGCGAAGACGTGTTCGTTCGCGCCGGGACGTACGAGATCCAGGCGACCTCCGATCACGTGGCGTTCGTGGTCGCGGAGCCCGATGGCTCCGGGCTGGTGCTGGCCGCACTCGCCCCCAGGGCCTATCGGTTCGACGAGTTCGTGCGCGCCGCGGCATGGAACCCCGAGGCGCTCGCGCCGGCCTGGAACGGCTCCGACGGCGAGGGGGTCCTCTCGGACATCGTGCAGCGGATGCTGGGCGACGGCTATTTCAACTACGACATCGCAAGCTACTCCGTGGCGCCCCCGATGTACGCGGCGCAGCAGGACACAGGCGTCCCCCTCCCCTACCCGGTGTACCCGACGTGCACGGATTGCACGTTCATCGGATATCAGGAGAACTACTACGGGTACGGGTCTGATCTCACGTGTGATCCGTACTACTGGGACTGCTTCGCGGACGTGTGGTATCCCGGCAGGCCGTTCAAGAATGACAGGTTCACTGCCGAACCGACCCGCACGATCGCGCTCGCAATGCGGACGCCATCCAGCGCGCCGGTGATTCCGCGGGATGGCAGGGTCGGGGTGGATGCGCGCAACCCCAGGCCGGCAACCCCCGGCTCCGACGGCGCACCCATCGGGTTCCGCAACCGCGCGAGCCCGCTCAGCGGCGGGCGACCCACTGTCGGGCGCGCGCCCGTGGATGCCACGGTGCGGCGAGGTGGCTCGGTGACGCCTTCTCCCGTTTCGACACGCGCCGTGCCGCTCGGCCCTGGACGACCAATCGTCGCGCGCACGCCCGCGAACGCGATGCTCCGGCGCAGCGTTGGTTCGGCGACTCCTGCCCCGACGGCGCCGGTGCAACTGGTGCGGCTATCCCTATCACCCACGCGGCTACGGGAGGAGCCCCAGGACGTGCCGCGGGACGCTCAACCGGTCGCGCTCACCGGAGTGGCGGCCATTCCGCCACCACGTGCGGCCCCGCGCTCCGGGCTGGCGATGTCACGGCCGCGGTCGGAGACGATGGCGGCGAGCGCGACCATGGCGCCCCGGCCACGGGCCGTGGCCGTGGCCGGAGGGAGCGGAAGAGGAACTCGCGATGATTCATCAGCGTGTCCTCGCCGCGTACGCCGGCGAGACCGTGAGCTGCTCGGCGAAGCGATTGACCCGTGGCCACTCCTCGTCGAGAT
>Ga0209159_1002312_pt1 | contig 13428 bp, 17 predicted proteins | sample GraSoiAngelo_144_FD_185901 | JGI IMG/M metagenome (GOLD analysis project Ga0209159, IMG submission 185901) | Grasslands soil microbial communities from the Angelo Coastal Reserve, California, USA - 14_1009_02_40cm (SPAdes) (version 2) | ecosystem: Environmental > Terrestrial > Soil > Grasslands ...
GTCGAATCATGGGCATCACCACGATCGCTGAAGAGGTAGAGAGCGAAACCATTCTGCAAAAGCTGCGGGGCCTCGGGGTGGGGTATGCCCAGGGGCATGCGGTGGCGCCGCCGGCGCCGCTGGTGGATAGGGACGGACAAGTGGCACTAGCCCACGTTCGACGACCGGGTTGATCTGCATCAGCGGCTTCAGAGTCGACGCGCGTCCGCGTGGGATTGCAGGGCGCGGCGCTTACGGACGAGGAGGCGTCTCACACGGCTCGTAGGAGACTCAACCACACGATCTCGCCTGTGTTCGGATCGAAGAAGGCGCGATCGTTTTGGTTAGCTCCGATCGAGTGACGCCCGGCGATCCACGGCGCGTAATCAGGATGCCAGAGAAAAAACCCATCGGGGTCTCGTTGCAATCTCAGCGTCTTCATGCTCCCACCCGCCGATCACCCCCGTGCCTCGTCCACCGCCGCCCCTTCCTAACGCGACGGCCCCACGGGTCCGGGCGGCCTCGGTGTAACGCCACTTGCGTATATGTCATATGTGACATACCTTGGTTCTGCCGATGGCTCCGGGGGAGAAGCCCCTCGTCTGGCTTCACGGCCAGATCAAGACGCCTCCCTTTTCCCAGGAGGCGAGAATTCAAGCGGGGTATCTGCTCGGCAGGCTGCAACAGGGCGAGAATCTGAGCTTGCCGCAGTCGCGGCCGATGCCGTCCATCGGCCGACGGTGCCACGAACTCCGGGTTCCTGACAAAGGCCAGGATTGGCGAATTGTGTATCGAATCGACGCCGACGCCATTGTGATCTTAGAAGTGTTCTCGAAGACGACTCGACAGACGCCCCAGAGCGTTATCGACACGTGCAAGAGAAGGCTGAAGCACTACGACAGCCTGGATTAGTAGATGGAGGAGCTGTTACATGAACAGCACGAAAAAGGCTCGTCTTGAAGCTGCCGGGTGGAAGGTTGGCACGGCCGCTGAGTTTCTCGACCTCAACAAGCAGCAGGCCGCCTTCGTCGAGATGAAGCTGGCCCTAGCCCGCTGCCTGCACGCACTTCGGATCCGTCGGAAACTGTCGCAGAGTCGCGTGGCCGAGTTGGTTGGCTCGAGTCAGTCGCGAGTTGCGAAGATGGAGTCTGGAGATCCTTCTGTGAGCATCGACCTCCTGCTCAGGTCCGTGTTGGCGATAGGTGGTTCGCCCGCCGCAGTAGTCCGCGCGCTTGCTTCGCGCAAGAAACTCACGCCCGTCTAATCACGGGACTGACCGCTCATCAAGAGAGCGGAGCAGAACTCTCTGCAAGCATTTTACAAGCGTTTCTCCGGACGTAAGCGGACATGGATGTCAGACCGACAGGGCGCCGATGCTCGTCGGGACGCCACTTCCGGTCATTTTGTCTGTTTATCGAGCCCTGGGGCCGGCGCTCTGGATTAGGTAATCCAGGTTCGAGTCCTGGAGGGGCAGTTCACAGCGGACTCACAGCACGCGACCCCCCTGAAAGGTTCATCAGGGGGTCGGCTCTTTCCGCCTCCCTCGCTACTCACAACAAGTCAGAACATGCACCCTTGACCCTAATAACTTGCCGCAACGGCAGCCGTTGCAGCGCTTTGTTTCAGCCAATCATCTCCCAGGCCTCTTCCCCCAATTAGCCCCGGTGTGGGCCCCTTGCGCTCCGCGCCCGATTGATATATGATGATCATCATATGAGCGCTGCCACCGCCGGGCGGACAGCCCCAAGCCGCAAGCAAGTCACCCACGAACGGATCGTCGGGGCCGCCGCGCGGGCCATTCGGCGAAGCGGGTACGACGGCACGGGCGTCGCCGACATCATGCAAAAGGTCGGCCTGACGCACGGCGGCTTCTACGCCCATTTTGCCTCACGCGAGGCGATGCTGGCGGAGGCGGCCGATCGCGCAGGCGCTGAAAGCCTGGCCACGCTGACGCGCGTCGCCGCGGCCGCGCCGCCACAGGAGGCCCTTGGGGCAATGATCCGGGCCTACCTCTCGAAAGAGCACGTCGCGGACGCCGAGACCGGCTGCCCGGTGGCCGCGCTCGGCTCGGAGACGCCGCGCCAGACGTCGAGGGTGCGCCGAGCCGCGACGCGCCGCATCAAGGAAATGATCGATGTCGTCGCCCGGTATTGGCCCGACCATGGGGAGCCGCGTGTTTACGAACACGCGCTCGTGACTGTGGCCACGATGGTCGGCACTCTGGTGCTGGCCCGCGCGGTCGACGACCCCAAGCTCTCCAAGGCCCTGCGCGAAGCGTCTCTGAAGCACTGCGACCCACCCGGCACCTAAGGCGACCCGCACCGGTCGTATCCGGTGTTTTTTGCTGCATCAAAATATGATGTTCATCATATTACGAGGGTACAATGATCACCGACCACCTTCTGGAGGGCAGTCCAATGAAGCTCAAGAACCCTGTCGCACTCGTAACGGGCGCCTCATCGGGCATCGGGAAGGCCACCGCGGAGCGGCTCGCCACGGCCGGCTACAAGGTCTATGGCACGAGTCGGCGCGGCGCGACCCCGGGCCAGCGCTCATTTGAGATGCTCTCCCTCGACGTGACCAGCGATGAATCGGTCGCAGCGGCCGTGAACGCTCTGCTGCGGTCGGAGGGGCGGCTCGACCTCCTCGTGAACAACGCCGGGTTCAGCATCGCCCCCGCCGGAGCGGAAGAAAGCTCGATCGAGCAGGCGCGATCGATCTTCGAGACGAACTTCTTCGGGATCCTCCGGATGACGCGCGCCGTCCTGCCCCACATGCGACGCCAAGGGAATGGTCGCATCGTCAACATCAGCTCAGTATTTGGTTTCCTGCCGGCGCCATACATGGCGCTCTACGCTGCCACCAAGCACGCGATCGAAGGTTATTCGGAATCGCTCGACCATGAGCTGCGCACGAGGGGCATCCGGGTCTCCGTCATCGAGCCCGCGAGCACGAACACGCAGTTCGACGCGAACCTGCTGCAGCCCGACGCGACGGTCGATGAGTATCGCGAGGCTCGTGCGGCGGTGGCCAAGAGGATGACGGAGATGCTCGCAGCTGGAGATCAGCCGGCCGTTGTGGCCGACGCCGTGCTGAAAGCTGCCACCGCCACTCACCCTAAGGTCCGATACGCAGCCGGGGCGGCCGCGAGCCGCCTGCGATTGCTTCGCAGATTTGCACCCGTTGGCACGGTGGACGCTGGCATTCGAAAGACCCTGCGACTCGACGCGCTGACGGAGTCGCTGCCCCATCGCCGCGGTCCAGGCCAAGTAGTCGCCATCGCGGTCGACGACCGATTGGGGTGATGATGAAAGCGCTGGCCATTCGTCATTACAAGGCACGGATGGAAATGATTGAGCTGCCGCGGCCCGAACCGGGCCCGGGCGAGCTACTGGTGCGCGTGCGCGCCGCCGGCGTCAACCCGCTCGACTACAAGATCCGCGACGGCGCCGTCAAGGTGCTGCTCCCCTTCTCTTTTCCGCTGATCCTCGGCACCGATCTCGCCGGCGACGTGGAAGCGATCGGCCCAGGCGTCACCAAGTTCAAGCTCGGCGATGCGGTCTATTCGCGTCTCGACAACGACCGCATCGGCGCCTTCGCCGAGTATGCCCTGGTGCGCGAAAGCGCCGCGGCGAGGAAGCCCGCACGCCTCAACTACACGGAGGCCGCGTCGCTTCCGCTGGTTGGGCTTACCGCCTGGCAGACGCTGATCGAACTCGCGCGGTTGCGGGCGGGCCAGAAGGTCCTGATCCATGCCGGCTCGGGCGGCGTCGGCACCGTCGCCATCCAGCTGGCCAAACACCTCGGCGCGCAGGTCGCGACTACGGCCGGCGCTAAGAACCATGCGCTGGTAAAGTCGCTCGGCGCGGATGTGGCCATCGATTACCAGACGAGCCGCTTCGAGGCGGTGGTCAAGGATCAGGACGTGGTCCTCGACACGCAGGGGGGCGACACGCTGCTCCGCTCGTTCGAGGTGGTCAGGCCGGGCGGCGTGGTGGTGACGCTCGGCGGCCGGCCCGACGGCAAGTTCGCGCGAGCCTGGGGCCTGAGCCTGCCACTGGTCTGGCTCCTCGGGTTCCTGAATCGCAAGGTCGATCGCCTGGCGCGGGAAAGGCACGTGCGTTTCGAGTACCTGTTCATGCACGCGAGCGGGGAGCAACTGGAGCGATTGGGAGCGCTGGCGGAACAGAGTGTCATTAAGCCGGTCCTGGACAAGATCTTTCCGTTTGAAGCTGCGGCCGAGGCCATCTCCTACGTGGAATCCGGCCGCGCCGTCGGAAAAGTGGTCATTCGCGTCGCGGACTAGGCTTGCCCGCGGCTTGTCAGTTAAGTCTGCCACGATGCCCTTGGAGGGCAATATGAGCATGCAAGCACAGTCGCATCCTGGATCGAGCATCGCGTGGAGGAATGCGCCGACCAAACGCATCGATGTCGGCGGGACGAAATTGGTCTACCGGCAGCTTGGGCCCGACACCGGAGTGCCGGTTATCTTCCTCAACCATCTGGCTGCGGAACTCGACAGGTGGGATCCCCGGGTCGTCGACGGCATCGCGACGAGACGCCGCGTCATCGTCTTCGACAACCAGGGCATTGGCGCGTCGGAAGGTAAGACTCCCACGTCAGTGGAGGCGATGGCGCGGGACGCAGTGGCCTTCATCCGGGCCCTCGGTTTTGCTCAGGTCGACCTGCTGGGTTTCTCCCTTGGCGGTTTCATCTCGCAGGTGATCGCGCAAGAAGAACCGCAACTGGTCCGGAAGATCATCCTCGCGGGCACCGGGCCAGCCGGGGGCACGGGCATCGACAAGGTGACGTCGCTGACCATCCGCGACATGGTCAAGGGCGTGCTGACCTTCAGGCACCCGGAATACTATCTCTTCTTCACCGAGACCCCGAACGGCCGCAATGCGGCGCGCGAATTCCTGGCACGATTGAAAGAGCGCACCGAGAATCGCGACAAGCCCGTTTGGATCGCGGCGTTCAACGCCCAATTGAAAGCCATACACGCCTGGGGGCGTCAGCGTCCCGCCGATCTGTCGCGCATTCATCACCCGGTTCTAGTGGCGAATGGTGATCACGACAGATGGTGCCCAGCAGCAACTCGGTCGACCTGGCGCGCCGCCTTCCGAACGCCGAGCTCGTCCTCTATGAGGATGCCGGGCATGGGGGCGTCTTCCAGTACCACGAAGCGTTCGTCAAAAAGGCTTTGGAGTTCCTTGAAGCATGAGGCGACGCAGTCTTGACGACTCGCAGCGCGAAGGCTCGGGGTCGGTGGCGTCGCCATCCTGCTTGCGATCATGACGAGCGTGTCCAGTGCGTGTGACATTTCGTCGGCATATGTCAACATGTGCCGACGATCTGTCCCATGCTCCCGCCCAAGCCGCAGGCTCCGAGTGGCGCCCCCTTGCGTATATGTCATATTTGACATAGCTTGTCCCACTGATGGCTCCGGGGGAGAAGCCCCTCGTCTGGCTTCACGGCCAGATCAAGACGCCTCCCTTTTCCGAGGTCGCGAGGATTGAAACGGGATATCTGCTCGGCCGGCTGCAGCAGGGCGAGAATCTGAGCTTGCCCCATTCGCGACCGATGCCGTCGATCGGACGACGATGCCACGAGCTCCGGATTCCCGACAAAGGCCAGGACTGGCGGATTGTGTATCGCATCGACGCCGACGCCATTGTGATCTTGGAAGTCTTTGGGAAAACGACTCGACAGACGCCACCGAGCGTTATCGACACGTGCAAGAGAAGGCTGAAACATTACGACAGCCTGGTTTAGCAGATGGGAGGATCTGTTCCATGAACAGCGCGAAAAAGGCTCGTCTCGAAGCTGCCGGTTGGAAGGTTGGCACGGTCGCTGAGTTTCTCGAGCTCAACAAGCAGGAAGCCGCATTCGTCGAGATGAAACTGGCCCTCGCGCGCTGCCTGCATGCACTTCGGATCCGCCGGAAACTATCGCAGAGCCGAGTGGCCGAGTTGGTTGGCTCGAGTCAGTCGCGCGTTGCGAAGATGGAATCTGGAGATCCTTCCGTAAGCGTAGACCTCCTCCTGAGGTCCGTGTTGGCGATCGGTGGTTCGCCTACCGAGGTCGTTCGCGCTCTTGCATCGCGCAAGAAGCTCACGCCCGCCTGATCAGAGGACTCGCCCGACGCTCGATCAGAGGGCCGCGGCCGCGGCCGCGACCCGGTGAACCGGTTGACGCCACGACGGCTACGCGGTATGCGCCGGGCGATGCGCCTTTACCGAGTTGGCACGAGCGCTCGGAAGGCAGCCGTGTCGAAGACGACGCGCGCCGAAACTAGCTTGCTTCGCCGAACAGTGTGCCACTCGCTCATGAGCACAGCCCCCTTGCCAGCGGGCGTCTCGAGGTTCAGCTCATAGAACGAACAGACATCGTCGCCGTCCTCCCACTGCTTGAGTAAGCGGTGCCCGCGAACGATGCGTGCCAGTGGCGCCGCGCTCTGAAAGAACGCATCCCGGCTGCTGGTCTGAACAAAGGGGCCCGTGAAGGAGAAGTCCTCTGTCACAGTGGCGCGAGCGCCAGCGACATCTCCCGAGTAAAATGCCTTCAGATACTCGTTCGCAATCTTTGCGGCGGCTCCCATCGGACCCTCCCGAAGGGGTGAACTTGCATGACGCAAGTACTATAGCACCTGGACTTGCATGATGCAAGCACCATCGTTATGATGACCTTGTGCTGGGGCGTACCTACGAAGGCCAGAACTGTTCGGCTGCGAGAGCCCTGGAAGTGGTCGGGGAGCGGTGGAGTTTGCTCATCATGCGCGACGCACTCTTCCGGGGGATGACCCGGTTCTCCGACTTCCAGCGGAGCCTCGGTCTCGCCTCCAATGTCCTCGCGAAGCGCCTCGATGGATTCGTGGAGAATGGGCTCATGGAGCAGCGCGTGCATCCTGAGCACCCCGACCAACAGGAATACGTTCCGACGGACAAGGGGCGCGATTTGAAGCCCGTGGTGCTGGCTCTGACGGCATGGGGCGACCGCTGGGCAGCGCCGAACGGGCCACCCGTGACCTTTGAGCACGAGGGCTGCGGGGGCAAAGTCGAGGCTCACCTGCTGTGCCTCAAGTGTGGTCGCTCTCCGGACCTGGCGCACGTTGTAGCGAAGCCGACGCGATCTCGTCGGCGCCGGTCATGAGTTGCGATCCACGAGAGATCCACCCGGACGGCGCCTCGCCCGCGCGGCGGTCACGTCGCTCACCGCGAGCACCGTGCTCCGGTCCACAACGATCAGCAAGGAATGGCTGCGTATGAGCGCAAGGGAGATCGTTCAGGCCTATTTCGAGGAGCTCAAACAGAGGGGGAGATGGGAAGCATTCCTAGCTGATGACCTGACGTTCACCAGCCTCACGACGAGCCCGATCAAGGAGGTGACAGGAAAGGCCGCCTACCTGGAGTCGACCAAACGCTTCTTCTCGACGGTCAAGTCCGTAGACGTGAGGGACCTGATCATCGAGGGAGGGAAGGCCTGTGCGTTGACCCACTATCAGCTGCAAGCACCCAGCGGGAGTAGGTTTCAGAGTAATGTGGCCGAGCTTTTCACGGTCCGAAATGGCAAGATTGCTGCGTTTGCGATTTACTTCGACACCGCACCGTTCCCGACGTAGGCACCGCTATGGCACCGCGCGAGGCGTTGGTCGACAGAGTGCGAGCGGCGTTGGCGCACACTCCTCGTGTCGCGGAAAAACGCATGTTCGGCGGCATCACCTTCATGGTAAACGGCAAGATGTGTATAAGCGCCGGTCACCAACGCTTAATGTGTCGTATCGACCCTGAGCTGCACGAAACAGCGATCGCGCGCAGGGGTGTTCGAACAGTCAGGATGAAGGGCCGAGCGTACCGAGGCTTTGTCTATGTGCGCGAGGAAGCCGTCGCATCAAGGCGCGACCTGCACTACTGGGTGAGACTGTGCCTTGGCTTCAACAAGCGGGCCAAGTCCTCGCGCAGACGAAGGAAGGAATAGTGCGCCCGTCGGTTCTGCCGCCACCGTTCACTAGGTGCGGCCCTCTCTCGTAGACCAGACGCTCTCCTGACGCACCATCAAGAGAGCGGAGCAGAACTCTCTGCAAGCGTTTTACAAGCGTTTCTCCGGGCACGAACGGGCACCGGTGTCAGACCGACAGGGCGCCGATGCTCGTCGGGACGCCACGTCCGGTCAATTTGTCTGTTTTCAATGCCCTGGGGCCGGCGCTCTGGATCCGGTGATCCGGGTTCGAATCCTGGAGGGGCAACGCACGGTCTGCGGAGTCGCTGCTCCGAACTGGGCTCGACGCGCCGGCTTTAGCGTAGCGACGAACGAAAAAGCCCCACAGGCGAAGTCCCTGTGGGGCTTGATCGTCACCTCCCATTGGATGTGGGGCTGCTGGTCGGCAGACACCACGCTTGCTTGACGCTGCACAGTCGTGCGAGCATGTCACCATACTCCCGGTTCACTGCTGCCGTTTCCGTCACGCCGAGAAACTGGATGCTGTATCCATGGGGTCCATGGAGGATCACGAATGGGTACAAGCTGCCGGGTTTGGGTTGCGCCCCGCCTATGTCTTGGTTGGACACGTTGGGCGCGTAGTACATGACGTGCGGCACGTTCGCAGTCAGCACGGTGTCGTTGGCGTCCGGATTGACATAGGTCCGCAGCACCGGAGACAACATGTAGGCGACACCGGCTCGTGCCGGCGCTGGGTAGAATCCTGCCTGCAGACGCTGCTGCATGATCCGCTTCAACTCCGCCGCTGGGGTTCCCTTCGCCTGCAGCTCGGCCGCATCAAAGAAGATCCGCATCTGTGCTTTGGCACCCGCATTGTCAAAGGCAATCGGATAGAGAATGTCGTCCCGATACATCGTCAGCGGCCACTCGCCTCGGAACGTGTCGTCGCCGGTTCGCGCCACAAAGGCGTGGAATCCATTCGTCCCCGGGCGGGCGACTTCAAAGCCCCTGGCGGGATTCAGGACGTAGACGGTTGCCGCGTCCCTGAGGTGCGGCGGGAGCGCGCTCAGCGCCAGCTGAATCTCCAGATCTCTCGGCAGGGGCTCGATTGCGTTCCGAGGGTTGGCGCCGAGCGAGACCAACCAACCGGCAATGACGGCAAGTGTCTGAACCGTTCTCATCGTAAGCTCCTTTTAAGTGTTTTCGACGAAGGCCCGCAGTCGATCCACCGCCCCGTCCCACTGCGCGGAGATGTGATCGAGGTAGCGCTTCGCCACCTCTAACCGTTTCAGATCCAAGTCAAACACGCGCTCGCGTCCCCGCCGCCGGTCGCGAACGAGACCCGCCGCCCCCAGGGCCTGGAGGTGCCGCGTAATCGCCTGGCGCGTCACCCCGGTCCCCGCGCTCAAGCGGGTGATCGAGAGCGGCGCGTCGGCGGAGAGACGCCGCAGGAGGCCGAGCCGGGTGGGGTCCGCCAGGGCGGCAAACACGGGCACGGCCTCGCGGTCCCTGAGTGCGGTGCTACTGCGCCTCGACATAGCGCGCGAGCTTCTCGGATTGGGACGCCCACCCCTGGTCGTTCATGCGGAACGCCTCGGCCCGACGGCTGAGGGGGATCCGATCAAACCCGGACTCGATGATCGTGAGCGCGGTGCCGCCCGCCTGCTCCTCCAGGCGGAATTCGACGAGGGTCGTGGGCTCGGCCGAGTAGTCGGCCTTCGGGTCGACCGCGTAGGGGTGCCAACGATACGAGAAGTAGTGCTCGGGCTCGAGCCGCTCGACGAGCATCTCCAGGGTCACGTGCTCGTAGCCGGGGATCACGAGCCGGCCGCGGATCGTCTCGCCCGCGGCGAACTCCCCTACGAGCTTCACGCGAAACCACGCCCCGAACTGCTCGGCGATCGTAAGCGCGCGCCACACGCGCGCCCGTGGGGCGCGCAGGACCATGTGCTTTTCGATGCGATCGGTGCTGGTGGGGCTCTGGGACTGCTGTGCGTTGACCGTCATGGTTCTCTGCTCCTTGTTGTTGTGCAACGGTTATGTTGCATATACCATAACACCGCCATGCGAGATATGCAACAGTAATGTTGCACGTTTGGTTCCCGGCACACGAACCCCCCTGAAACGACGGGTCCGCCAGAGCGTGGAGGTCTTCGAGATCGCCGTCGGCGGGTCGACCGCCTTACCGACTCGGTTCGGTTCCACTAGCCCCCACAACTTCACAGTCGTCTCGGTCCATGTTTTTTCGCTCCGGCCGACGTGCTCGTTCGTTGAACCGGGCGATGGGTCCCGTCTGCCGGTGGATCGAGCGACGGAATCGAGCTCGAGCGTTTTGATCAGACCTTGTCATGGCAGGACGCGGCCAAACCTGCGGCGCCGAGGGCGTAACCGAAGTGACACCACGAGTCGACTTAAGACGCCGCCGCCAAGCACGGGATCGCCCAGGGCGATCCGAGCCAGGACGCCTACGCCTTCCTGGTGCAAACCTGTGAGCAAGCCATCGCGAGCGGACGGTTCCGCCCCGAACTGCAGGATCCGCACGAGGTCGCCCAGATCCTTTGGTCCTCGAGGCACGGGCTCGTGTCGCTGCGCATCGCCAAGGAGCACGATGATTGGGTCCAGTGGCGCGACGTCCAGGCCACTGCCACCCGGCTGCAAGACGTGATGTTCACGGGCCTGCTGCGGCGCGGGCGCGCGAGCCTAGGGTTAACCTGAGGTGAGCTGCCGGGCAGTGCACCTGCCTGACGACAAGTACCCACAAAAATCCCCACACTGACTCTTGGCTTGGGGCGTATGCTTCGAGCGGGCTTAGGAAGGCCAGCAATCTCGGCCGTTCTTGACTCTGCCCGTGCGGCACGACCGAGGTTTAAAAGAGGTCGGAAGAACTTCCGGGGGTGGGTTGAGAAAGTCCAAGTAGCTTGCGAGTTTAAGGCTCACGGCGCCGTAGCCAAGTGGTAAGGCAGAGGTCTGCAAAGGGCCTCCGCCGTTTTCCTTGACAGTCCCGCGCAGTCCTAAGCAGTCCTTCCGGCTCGGCTTGAGTGAGGAGGCGGATTCCTTGCCAGTCTGAGGGAATCGCTCTCTTGCCGCTTAGTCTGCCACCAGTTTTGCCACCAGCCTCGGATTCAGAGAGGAAGCCTAGCTCCCAGGCGATACGCGTGGTTGTTTGGAGAAGCCGCGGCGCCAGGCAGGCAGGACCACTCCCAGTTTGACCAGAGCGCGTTGCGTGTGAACGATCAGGGCCGGCTCGGAGCGCGCCGACCATCGCGGTGCACTAGGACGATTAGCGCAAACTCCCATTCCCGCCTTCGCTGCGCCGCCGCCGGAGCTCGGCGTGCTGGACCCGAATTGCTGCCATCGCGCGGTCGATCACAGCCGCGGGCTGTCTCCCGCGTGCGCAGCATCGCGAGAAACTCCGCGTAGTCCACGGGCGGGCCACAGGACACGGAGATGAGCTTGAAGATCCGCGGGACGGTTCCCTCGCGGCGGAGCGTGCGGCCCCGGTTTCGGTTCAGGCGTCCGGGGGTCTCTACCGGACTGCGACGGTGCTTCTCCAATGAGGAGTTCGCAGACCTTCCCATGATTGCGTGATACTCGGCAATCGGGCGATTCTCTGATGCCCGGCAGAAGGCCGATTCCAGACCCGCTTCCTCGCGGCCAGCAGGAGCTATCTCCTCGGGCGTCGTCTCGGACGCCCGCGGGTCGAACGCCACGGTCGTCGGATCCTGCTCACGCCGCCACTACGAGGGGGATTAGGCTGACGAGGCGCGTTTAGGTTGGTATATAGTAAGGGCGCCGACTGCCTTACGTTACGTTGCCTCCGCTCGAGAAACCGCGCTGAGGAGTTCAACTAATGCCATCCTTCGATCCCCAGGATCGAGCTCGCCTCTATCATTACGCGTCCGACCTTCGCATCTGGTTTCAGGAGTGGTTGCTCGAGCCGGTGCAGAAAGCCACTGGCGGTATTATCCCAGCTGCCCTGAGCACCCTCTATGCTGACATGCACGAGCTGGAAAACGAGTTCGGCAGACAGCTCGACCAGCCCATCGACATCGACGATAGGCACACGCCGTTGCTTAAGCGGATCCTGCTTTACCAGCGCCAGCATTTGGCGGAAAAGCACGAAGAGATCCGTTTGAAGACTACGAGCTCAGAGATCCGCGACGCACTGGAGGCGCAGTCAGAGCCCGTAAGACGTTTAATGTCGGAGGAGTGGTTCCAAAACACTCGACCAATTCGCCTGCCCCGGTTAACCGATTTCTTGACACCGCGGGATACGTATCAGGTTATGCCCGCCGCGCCTGACCTACGTGGCTCTGACTATGACGACAAGTTCCGGATACTCTTGTCCCCCGCGAGCTTTCTGCCAGCGCTACGTCGTTGTCGGATTGAGAGCTGGCTTCGTGACATAAGTGTCGCGGTGGCTTTCACTGACATCGACGACTTCAAGGCCCTCAACACCCGGTACACGGAATCCGTGGTCGACAGGGATCTCCTGCCAAAGATCATGCGGACAATCGAGGCTCACGTTTACTCCCATGGCTGGGCCTATCGCTTCGGCGGCGATGAGTACCTCCTACTCCTCCCTAACATGGATCTAAAAGTTGCTGGCGACTTTCTGCAAACCCTCCAAGAGAGACTCCGTTCTCTCGAATTCCAAGGAAACCACGGAATCCAGGAGCGTATAGCCGTCTCCATCGGACTATGCCTCGTCACCCCAGATTCCTTTTTAACCGATCGCGAGGTGCAGGAAAAGGCAAATCGGGCGATGCAACACGCAAAGCAGGTCAGGAAGAACTGTATCGCAACATTCAGGGGCGAATTCTTCGGCGACGAGGATCTTTACGTTATGAATCGTCCGGGCCACCAGGAACCCTGAATCGCCGTCCGCGGCCTAACGCACGCCTGGAGCTGACGGCGCCCCGTATTGCGGCAGACTTGCGTTCGTGAATGGTTTGACCGTCGCGCCTATGCGCAGTCCGTTAGGAAGATACACGCCTCGTTCTTGACCGCCGTTTCGGGCGGGAATACCTTCCCTTCCCCTATGCCTATCTACGAGTACCGCTGCACCAAGTGCCGGAAGCGCTTCAGCGTCGAGCAATCGATCAGCGAGCACAAGCGGCGCCCCGCCTGCCCGAAATGCAAGTCGCGGGCGGTGGAGCCGATGTTCTCGACGTTCTTCGCCAAGACAGGTCGCAAGAGCTAACGGGACGAGGTCCGAGCGCCTGCGGAGTTCGAGCAGCAGCGCGCAATCTCCCGTCTGTGGTGCCTGACCCGCGCAATCGCGGTGAAGCTCGCGGTCACGGGCGCGCGAATGACCAGCTGGGGTGGCAGGTTCTCAGCCTCCGAAAGACTTTCCGGGTTATATTCACGCCCCCGTAGGCGCTCGGCCTGATGACACGACGCACCATCGTAGTAGACAGCGAGATCTGGAAGGTTTATCCCACGGGCCGCATCACCGTTTATGGGAAGGATGAGTTTGGGTTGCTGTTCGAGCTTGGGACCGGCCCCGAG
>Ga0209159_1002313_pt1 | contig 13422 bp, 13 predicted proteins | sample GraSoiAngelo_144_FD_185901 | JGI IMG/M metagenome (GOLD analysis project Ga0209159, IMG submission 185901) | Grasslands soil microbial communities from the Angelo Coastal Reserve, California, USA - 14_1009_02_40cm (SPAdes) (version 2) | ecosystem: Environmental > Terrestrial > Soil > Grasslands ...
TAGCGAACCGACGCGTGCGCGGAGCGCCCGCTGATGCGCAGGCGGAAGGTCAGCGCCCCGGCTTGGGCAGGGATGATCCGCAGCCGGGTGGGCTCGAGCACGAAGGCAGCGTCCGCTCGGTAGCCGCGCTGCGCCATCGCGAAGCTCCCGATGCCGCCGTCTTCTTCGCCCACCACGCTCTGCACCACCAGGCGCCCGCGAAGCTGGAGCCCGCTCTTCTTCAGCGCCGCGCCGGCGCTGATGGCGATCGCCAGCCCGGCCTTCATGTCACATGCGCCGCGTCCATAGAGGCGGCCGGCATGGATATGGGCCGACCAGGGTGAGGCGTGCCAGGCCTGGCGGTCGCCTGCTGGCACGACGTCGACGTGGCCATTGAGAATCAAGGACCGCTCGCCTTTGACGCCGAGCAACCCGGCGACCAGGATCGCCGCCGTGCGCTCGACCTCCATTCCGGGAAAGCGCGGATGCTCCTTCAGCAGGGAGACGTCGGCCTCGAAGCGGTCGACCTCCAGGCCAGCTGCTTCGAGGGTGAGCGCAACCAGGTCCTGGGCATCGCGTTCGTCGCCGGTGACCGAGGGGACGCGGATCAGGTCCTGCGCCAGCCGGACGCACGCACCGGTGTCAAGCGCCTGGAGGGCTTTAGCCTCAGCCCGCTCTCCGATCACCGGGTGAGTGTAATCGCGTGGCGCGGTTCCTACAGGTGTGGGAACTGCTGCTGGCCGAGGTAGACGAGGTAGTCCGGCACGTTCACCAGGTTGGTCAGGCTGTAGACGAAATTCCAGAAGGTTGCGCTGACCGGTCCGCCCTGCCAGAGCAGATAGAAGAGGAGCAGCAACGGCAGCATGCCGAGGCGACTGGCAAGGATTCGCAGATCGATGGAGAGCCAGGGCGCGATGATCCCGAACCCGTCGAAGGGAGGGATCGGGATGAGGTTGAGCACCAGGGCGGTGAACTGCAAGAACACGAGGAAGGCGAGGGCGCCCCAGAAGTGGACGTCGCCGAAGGGTGGTTCCCCCTGGAAGGCAAGGAATGGCCAGCCGATCAAAATGGCGAAGACCAGATTCCCCAACGGGCCACCCGCCGAGGCGAAGCTGCGCCATCGATCGGTTCGGATCGCTCGCTCGTTCAGGTAAACGGCACCGCCGGGCAGCCCGATCCCGCCGATGAGAAGAAAGACGATCGGCAGCGCGATGCTCAAGACGGGATGCGTGTACTTCAGCGGATTGAGCGATAGGTAGCCTGCCGCCGCCACCGACCGGTCTCCGCCCAGGTAGGCGATGAGGGCATGTCCGAACTCGTGGATGCAAAGCGATGTGATCCAGCCGCCAACCACCAGCAGGACGCTCAGCAGCAGGGTCAGCCCCGGGGCGATGCCAAACCAGAGACCCAGGCCGCCGATGATCGCGGCGCCGACCGGGATCGCGAACACCGGGCTGACGCGGACCGCGCGGGCGAGCGACGGCAGCGGTCGACGGCGAGCGTCCTTCGGACCCGACCCTGGAGCGGTGAGGTATTGGCGGATGGCGTAGATCGAGATCCCGGCTGCCTCCAGCCGTTCGGCGGTGCGCGCGGAGTCCTTATAGAGAAGGGCTAAAAGCACGTGGGCGGGATCAACCTGGTAGTGGCCCATCTGCTCGGCCTCGCGGTGCGCATTGTTGAGGAGGTATCGCGTCGCCGTTCCGATCGGGGCCGGCGCGGCCGGCAACATGGGATCGAGCTGCGGTGATTGGCTCAGGGCGCCGATGTTGGCGTTGAGCGCCGTCAGCGCCCGGTGGCCCGGGTTCTTGGGCAACAGCGCGATCGCTTCCAGCAGGTGGATCGGATCGGCCCGCGATGCGCCGCGCATGGTGGCAACGCGCTGCCCCAGCTCCACAACCTCGCGCGCTGACCCGGTCAGCGGGATCTCATGCGCGATTTGCTTGAGTGTCCAGCCCTCGGTGGCGCCTCCACCCGATTCAGCCGCCCCCGTTGACGTCAGGGCTTGACCGTTCCGATGCGCATCCGGAGGCGACCTTCGATCTGGCCGAGCAGCCAGGCGGCAAACTGCTCATGCGACGGGTGTTGTTCCTTGACCATTTCCAGCATCTCATCGTGGATGTGGGTCAGCAGCTTCAGGAACTCGCTGTCATCCATTCCCCACCTCCTGGTCGGGCGCATGATCGGAGCAGCCGGTGGGGAAAATTGTAAACGGCCCCGGGCAACAAAAAAAGCGGCCGGCGGGCCGCTTTCCGGTCGTTATATCTCGCTCAGACGTCGTGGTGTTCGACCTCGGTTGCGTCGGTGGTGTGATGGTGGTGCGTTCCGCCGTACATGCCGCCCGCCACCAGGTTATAGATGACGCCGGCGATGGCCAGCACCAGGAGCAGGAAGATCAGGGACCCGCCAACCTGGAACGACCAGCCGAGGAGCCACAGGACGACCAGGACGACAACCGCCAACCAGATCAGACTCGTCAAATTGTTCACCTCCTCCGAAGCCTGATGGCTTCCCCTTCAGGTTATATTAACGATATCATATCTAATGGGTCGACGATGACCAGGAATGGGGTGAGGAATGGCGCCCGCGGTTGATCTGGTCGAGCCGATCGAATCGGCGCGCGCCGCGGGACTCCGCTACGTCTCGGATCTGAGTCCTGGGATCCGCCGGAAGCGCGCCGGGAAGGGCTTCATGTATCGCAACAGCGAGGGCCGCACCGTCGATGACCGGGATACGATCCGGCGGATCAAAGGCCTGGCCGTGCCGCCGGCCTGGACCGATGTCTGGATCTGCCCCAACCCGCACGGCCATCTGCAAGCGACGGGGCGCGACGCCAGGGGGCGCAAACAGTACCGCTATCACTTGCGCTGGCGCGAGGTTCGCGATGCCGTCAAGTACGACCGGATGGTGGCCTTTGCCGCGGCCCTGCCAGAGATCCGCGAGCAGACCGACCGCGACCTGGAACGGCCCGGCATGCCGCGAGAGAAGGTGCTGGCGGCGATTGTCCGGCTGCTCGAGGAGACCCGAATCCGAGTTGGCAATGAGGAGTATCGAAAGGAGAACGGCTCCTTCGGCCTGACAACCCTGCGAAACCGACATGTTGAAGTGATCGGCTCGGACGTGCACTTCAGCTTTCGGGGCAAGAGCGGCAAGCTGCATCGGGTCGACCTCCAGGACCGGCGGCTGGCGCGCATCCTCAAGCGATTCCTCGAGATCCCGGGCCAGGAGCTCTTCCAGTTTCTGGACGAAAGCGGAGAGGCCAAGCCTATCGACTCGGCCGATGTCAATGCCTACCTGCGTGACATCAGCGGCGAGGACTTCACCGCGAAAGACTTCCGCACCTGGGCCGGTACAATCCTCGCCGCCCGATTCCTGTGCGAGACGATTACCAGGCCGAACACCCGTGGTGCCAAGGAGCAGCTCGTCCGCGCGATCGCGCGGGTGGCCGACGAGCTCGGCAACACCCCGGCCGTGTGCAAAAAAGGCTACATCCATCCCGCGGTCATCGCCGCCTACCTCGCCGGCGGCTTGAAGCCCGTCAACGAGAAAGATGATGTTGATCCCTACCAGCTCTCCGCCGAAGAGCGCAGCCTGTTGGCCCTGCTCAGCGCCGAGGCGTCGTAACCCCTACTGGCTCAGCAGTAGGTAGGTCGCGATCGATAGCGCGACGAAGAGTGCGATGATCCCGACCGCCGCCAGGGCGGGAAGGGCCGCCGGCCCGCCATTATCGGGCGCCTCCATGACAATTCATGGTGACCAGCTCCTCTGAAACGCGCGTGAGGAGACTGTATGAATTCGCTAAGGGTTCTCGGCTCTAGTACCAGTAGTTCGAGCCTTCGGCCGAGCCCGCGGGGGGCGCGGAGTCGCGAAGCAGTCCCTTTGGCCCGGCCAGGGTGCGGACCACTTGCTCGACGCGGGCGATGAAGCTGTCGTAGTCCTCACCCGGTTGCGGAGTCAACGGATCGCCGAAGGTGATGCTGGCCGGATGCCGGCGGGGGATCCGGCGAAAACGCGGGAAGACCTCATAGAGGCCGTCGACATAGGCCGGTACGATCGGGACCCCGGCATCGATCGCCAGGATGGCGGCGCCTTTCTTGAAGGTGCCGATGTTGCCGGTGCGCGAGAGTGTCCCTTCGGGGAAGATCACGACCGACCAGCCGTGGCCGAGATGCTCCTTCAACCGGTCGAGCGCCGGCCGAGCGCCGCCAGCGCGCGGGATGGGGAAGGTGTTAATCAACAGCTCGGTCAGCATCGCCTCCCACTTCCGCTTGAAGATCGAGTCGGCGGCGGCCACGACAAACGCCCGGAAGCGGAACCGACTGGGCAGCGCCTGCAACATCACCACGGCGTCCAGGGCGCTGCTGTGGTTGGAAACGAAGATGGCGCCCCCCTTGATGGCTTTGACGCGATACCGGTCGATCACCGTCAGTGGCGAGAAGGCGCCCATCAACGGGAAGATGATGAAGGTCTGCAAGATGGCCCGGGCACCGCGCACGGTTCGGGCCCGCGGCCACGACGGAAGCTTGACCGGCGGCTGGCTGGTCGTTTCCACCTTTCTCCCCTCCGGTGGGCCGCCCGCTAAAGTTAGGTTCGGGTGCCGATGCCGGAACATCGCAAGCGTATCTGATGGCCCGACCACTCCGAGCGACGGAAAACGTCTCGGCGGAGATCAGTCGCAACCTGGCTCTCGAACTGGTCCGGGTGACCGAGGCGGGGGCGCTCGCCAGCGCCCGCTGGATGGGCCGCGGCGATAAGAACACTGCTGACGGCGCGGCCGTCGACGCCATGCGGCGGGCCCTCGGCATGATCCCGATGGACGGCGTGGTTGTCATCGGCGAGGGCGAGAAGGATGAGGCGCCCATGCTTTACATCGGTGAGAAGATCGGGACCGGCGACCCGCCCGAGGTTGACGTCGCCGTCGACCCGATCGACGGCACCACGCTACTGTCGAAGGGGCTTCCGAACGCGATCTCGGTCGTCGCCATGGCAGCCGGGCGAGGATCGCTCTACGACGCCAAGCACGTCGCCTACATGCACAAGATCGCGACCGGCGCCGACGCGTCCGGCACCCTGAACATCGAAGATCCTGTCGCCGCCAACCTGCAGCGGGTGGCCCGGGCCAAGCGGATGCGGGTCAGCAACCTGACCGTGGTTATCCTGGATCGGCCCCGGCATGAGGATCTGATCAAAGAAGTCCGCGAAACCGGGGCGCGCATCAAGTTGATCAGTGACGGCGATGTGGCCGGAGCCATGATGACGGCAATCGACGGTTCGGGACTCGACGTGCTGCTCGGGATCGGGGGCTCGCCCGAGGCGGTGCTGGCGGCGGCCGCGCTCAAATGCCTCGGCGGCGAGATTCAATGCAAGCTCTACGCCCGTAACCCTGAAGAGAAGGACAAGGCCGAGGCCGCCGGCGCCGACTTCGATCGGGTGCTGGGCATCGACGACCTGGTCCGCAGTGATGACGTCTTCTTCGCCGCGACCGGCGTTACCGACGGCGAGGTCCTCCAGGGCGTGAAATATCACATGAACTGGGCGGAAACGGAATCGCTGGTCACCCGTAGCCGTTCAGGCACCCTGCGGCGCATCTACGCCCGCCACCACTGGGGATACAAACAGCGGGAGTGGCTCGGGCAGCCGGAGGAGGGCTAGACTGGCGAGCCCTAACTCTTTAGGGTCGTCTGCGCCGCATTGAACGGAGAAACGACCGACTCGCCGCAGTGGAGGCAGTAGCGGGCGCCCTCGGGTAGCAGCCGGTGGCAGCGCGGGCAGAGATGCATGCCGCCATCGAGCGAAAACAGGAAGTCCGGCCAGGCATCGGCCGTCTCCGGCCCGACCAGCGTGACGGTGTCGAGCAGCTCATCGATCTCCTTGCCAACAAGTTCTTTCTTTTCGATCAAGACCCTCGCCAAGCGGTCGATGGCGTCCTTGTTCTTTACCATCAGACGCCAACAATCGACATAGGCGCTGCCCAGAATTTGCGCGACATCACGCGCTTTTTCTCGATCCCGCAGAACGGTGGCGACGACGTTGGGATCACCCTGAGGCGCCTGCAAAGCGGCGGCCGCCGAAATCAGGCGATGGCCGATCATTTCCGCGCGGAGGCTGTCCTCGTCATTTCGCCGGTCGGGACCCATCCCAAACACGCCCACCATGAGGGCGGCATCTCTCGTGGCAGACATGAGGTCGCCTGACACGCCCTGGCTGTTTTCGCCGTAGAAGACGCGCTCGACCGCGATACTTCCGATACCCCAGCGAAGATCCCCAGCCATTCGTGAGCGGAACTTGGAGAACGATTCTTCGGCGTCCACTGCCTGGTGGTGCCCAAGAGATCCTCCGCGTTTGCGGATCGATAGCCGGACCGATTTCATGTCGGGTATGAAGAAGCGATTCGCCACGGCGTGACCCATCTCGTGCCGGGCAGTAGCCAGTGTTTCCCTCTCTGAGTATTGGATTGGCTCGGCGAGCCCTGCCTCGATATTCGCCATGGCCTCCCGAAGGTCTTCCCAAACAACGCCCTCGCGGCCGTGTTCGAAGGCGTACATCAGGCCGACGGAGAGTGCTTGCTGGATCATTGCTGGCGAGTAACCCTTCGTTATGCGAGCGAACTCGTCGCGCATGTCAGGTTCGTCGAGTCGCTTATCGTGGCGGACCCGGCTGAAGTAGAGGTCCGCGATGTCTTTGCGATCGTCGAAGTCCGGCATCTTGAATATGATCTGGCGTCCGAATCGGCCCGGACGGGTGACAGCCTCGTCAAGCACCTGCGGCCGATTGGTCGCCCCCATAAAGAAAATGTTGTAGCGGGGCGGTTTCAGCGGCGCCAAGCGCAGAGGAAGCGTGCGCTTGCCCAATCGGATCCGCTGCGGAATGATGAAGGTGGCGTCGAGAAGGGCGTTGACGGTCTTACGGATTGCCCGCCGGATGGCGCTCGGGTTATCGAGGCCATCCATGACGACGAGCAGCATGTTGAGCGCCATCATGCCGCCGCCGAACATGCCGCCCATCATCCCGCCGCCGCCCATCCCGGCGCGCCGGCTGCCGAGCGTGTCGAATTCGTCGATGAAGATGGCGCAGCCTCCCCACTTCTTCGCCCGCTTCTTTGCCATCCGGGACATCATCAGGACCTTGAGCACATCCATCCCGAGAAACATGCCGACAAAGGAGGCGCCCGAGGTGACCAGGATGGGCAGTTCCAGGGTGCTGGCGATCGCCTTGGCCAGCATGGTCTTCCCAGTCCCGGGCGGACCAACCATCAAGATGCCGCGCTCGCGCAGGCCGCCGGACTGAATGTACTTGTTCCCCTGCTCGATCAGGCGGAGGATTTTCTGCATTTCTTCGACGGCCGCCTTCTGGCCGCGGACATCCGACAGCCTGACCTGCCAGCTGGCGTCCCCCGGATCGCTGGGGTTCAGCCCCATGCGGGCATAGAGTAAGAACGGCCCGAAGAACAGCAGGAAGTTGGCGAGGAGAAGGGCGAGGACATAGATCAGCGACTGCAACATGCTGCCGATGAGGCCCGGCGCCGCCAGCAGCGCTGTTGTGGCGCTCAGATCGAGGACGACGACGTAGTAGCCCAGGTAGAGCGCCGTCAGCACGCTCAGCCAGAGGAGGCGGGTCCAGGTCGCGGCGCGGCCGACGTCGATGATGCGGCGCTCGCGCGAGGTGCGCTCGCGAATGATTTCGCGATTGATCATGGCGCGCCGGAAGACCGTGAACAGGCCGCGCAGGTAGAGCATGGTGCCGGCCGCCAGCAGGAGGGACGTCACGATCGGGTAGCCGCGAATCAGCAGGAAGGTGAACATGCTGAGCCCGGTCCCCAGCCAGACCAGGGCGAGCAATGGGGTAAGGGCGCTGAAAGCTCGAGCGGTCACCGGCGGTTCGCTCGGCGGTAGTGCCGGCGGCGCGGGCGGATCCGGCGGTTCGGGCGCGCGTAGGGTGGGATCTACCATCGCTGGCTCATTTTCTCACCACTTCCGGGCTGATCTGTAAGCTCTGCCTTGCCAGACGCCAGCGGTAGATCACATAGGGACCAAGGCTGAGGAAGCCGCAGGTGATCGTGCCATGGACCAGCGTCACAGTCAGGAGAGAGGGTGGCTGCGGCTGCCAGAGATAGATCAGTCCGAGAGCCAGACCGGCGGCGGTCGCGCCAATGACGGGCCGCCAATCCCAGCGGTCCAGCAAGTGATACGCGCCAAAGACCGCCGTGGTCACCACGACCGCCGCGGCCGGCGCGTTCCACCACCGGCTCAGACCTCCCTGCATGAATCCCCGGAAGAACAACTCTTCAATCGGCGCGTTGAGGGCAAGATAGTAGACACTCTGGACGGCAAGGTCAGGACCGTCAGGCACGAACCAGTGCCGTCGACGCCGAGCGAGATATTCCGCGAACCAGGCAGCGATCACGAATCCGGCGAGCGCCAGGGGGATGCTGACGAGGAGATCGCGAATCGGATGGGCGAGCGTGACTCCAAGGGCGGTCACGGGGGTGCCGGTCAGCCGGATGAATATCAGGGGCACGATCGTCAGCGGGGCCAGCCGGATGAGAAGGTCGAGCCGCATCCATCGCCAGCTGTCGGCTACCGTCGTTCTATACAGCACGCCCCGGGCGGCCATTAGCTAACCGTCAGGTCGATACTGAGTGGTGGGCCGCCATTCGCCGCCGACATCGGTTCAGACGCCTCGCCTAGAAAGACCTGGACGGGAATTTGAAACCGTCCGGTCTCGCGAGGAAGGACGCCGATCAACAGGATCGTCTGGCCGCCAGGTGGCAGCGCGGTGGGGAATTCCAGGGTCTGGCCATCCGGGAGCACTCGTGCCTGACTCGACAGATAGCTGAACTCAAACGACGATTGGATCGCCGGGAAACGCAACCGGATGGCCTTGATCGCGATTGGGCCGGTGTTGGCGACGTGGATCTGCCAGACGGCGACTTCGCTCATTGGAACCTGCGGCTCGTAGATCGCCGTCAAGCGCGCATCGGCGTCCGCATCGGTTGGCTCCCGGACTTTCGCGCCGAGGGCGAGCGTTGTCAGGATGCGGCCATCCGGTACCGCAACCCGGGCTGCCGTCGAGCCGCCATTCCTGGGCGTCAGTGTCAGGTCGATTTCTGAATCCATCGCCCTGGTCGGAACCAGGCTGACTGATAGCGTTTCAGTGCCTCCGGGAGGAATGACGCCGGCGAAGAAGATCGACGTTCCGCTGATAGTGGCGGCCGATTCGGCCCCTGTGGCGCCCAGGACTCTCCAGCCCGGGTCCAGCCGACTGAAGCGCAACGTGAGTCCGTGCACCACCCGTTGGTCTTGATTGTGGACGGTCAGGCTGAAGCTGAGCGGAACCCCGGAGATCTTTTGGTTGGATGACCAGATTGCGCTGGTCAGGGTGAGATCGTAAGGGGCGATTGTTGCTCCGGCACTGCGACCGAGTGACCGAATCGGGTTCCATAGGGCGACCGCGGCGCCGACCAGAATAACGAGAGCCGCCCCGAATGCGACCCACGGCCAGGCGCGCGGCCGAGGCGCGTCGGTGAGCCCGCCGACGTACTCGACCGGCGGTTGGGTCGGCGGCTCAACTACCGGGTGGAGCGGCTCCTCCATGGCTACCTTCTACCATCTGCGGCGCCGGGTTGCGTCAGTCCGTCGCTACGACCTGATCGAGATCCCGGGCAGTACCGGCCGCTCGATCTCGATGGGAGCCGCATCGTCCACTGCCTCGATCTCCGCTTGCTCGATCCGGGCTTCGCGTCGCAGCAGACCCAGGAGGTCGTTCCACAGCCTCGTACCCAGCGCGATCAAAACCGCGTCACCGGCCGCGTTGACGGCGTTGCGAGCCGGCGATGGCGGCCTGCCATCGACATCTGCCAGCAGGTGGGGGCGGTAGACGGCCGCGAGGACGATCCCGACCGAGGTCTCCACGCATCGGCGGCAATGCACGAACTCATCGAGGCGCGGATGGACTGTGGAGAGCCGGCGGCGAGCTGGCTCGAAGATTCCGCCCTCCACGAAGGTGCAGCTGAGCTGGTGGCCGATCGCGGCGAGGAAAAAGAAACGCAGCATCGCCCGGCCGAGGCTCATCATTTCGAGCTTACCCGATCGCCGGTCAAGGGCTCGAGCGCGTCGGCGAGCTCGTCGAGCTGGGCGGGCGAAAGCCGCCGGGCGAAGTGCTGCCGGACGCCGCGCAAGTGTAAGGGTCGCGCCCGGCGGAGCCGCGCGGTGCCTTCCGTGGTCAGGATCGCCCAGGTCCCGCGACGGTCGGTGGCGCAGTTTCCCCGTTTGACCAGTCCGGCCCGAACCAGCCGGTCGACGAGCCGCGTGATCCCGCTGGGGCTCAGTCGAACGCGCTCGGACAGGTCACTCATGCGCAGCCGGCCATCCTCGGCGCGCCCGAGCTGCGCGAGGACGTCGAATTCGGCCAACGTCATCCCCTCGCCGGCGACCAACTCAGCCTCCAGGCGGCGCAACAGGGTCGCCTGGGCGTCCAGGAAGGCGCGCCAGGCCCGCAATTCAGCCGGTTTCAGTTCACTCCCCACGGGAATATATTGCCCCATCAGTTTGTTGCTTTGAGTAATGTTGCTCACGCAACAATCTAGAACCGGGAGGACTGAGGCATGAAGTGGGCAATTGACGCCTATCACACGAGTGTCACGTTCACGATTCGACACATGATGTCGAGGGTGCGTGGCGAGATGAAACTCAAGGAGGGGTGGATCGACACCGACAGTGACAACCTGAGCAACGCCAGCGTGGAGGTCGTGCTCGATCCGGCGACCATCAACACCGGCGTGGAGATGCGGGACAACCACCTGCGCAGCGCCGACGGTCACTTTGACGTGGCGAATTATCCGACGATTACGTTCAAAAGCACGCGAGTCGAAGGGACGGACCCCTCGCACTTCAAGGTCATCGGCGATCTGACGATTCACGGGCTTACCAGGGAAGTCACGCTCCACGCCGGTTTCACCGGTGAAGTCAAGGATCCCTGGGGTAACCGCCGCATCGGGTTTTCCGCCGAGACGAAGGTGTACCGCAAGGACTTCAATCTCACCTGGAACCAGGCGCTGGAAGCCGGCGGGTTCGTCGTCGGGGACGAGGTGAAGCTGGATATCGACGTCGAGGCGGTGCCGGCCAAGACCCCCGCCGAGGCCAAAGAAGAGATCGAAGCCGAGGCCGCGCTCGAGTCTCGCTAGACGACTCCCCTTCATGCACAGCCCGCCAGTACGATGGCGGGCTGTTTTTTGTCAGCCGATAGAGTAACCGCGTGATCGACGAGGCCTGGGCGCTGAAGCCGGCGCTCGAGCAAGCGCGGGCCATCGCAGCGAAGCAGCTGAAGCCCTCCGACCTGGTTGCGCTGTACTACGATCGCATCGCTCGCATCGATCCCGAGCTCAATTCCTACGTGCTGCTCACCCGTGAGCTCGCGGAAAGCCAGGCGACCGCCGCGGAAAAGCGGGTCGCGCGCGGCGAGCGGCTGGGCTTGCTGAACGGTGTGCCGATCTCGATCAAGGAGACGTCGGCCCTCGCCGGCTATCGCAATAGCCTTGCCTCGCGCGTGTTCGAAAAATCCATCGCCCAGGTCGACGGCTTTGCCATCGGGCGCCTGAAGGAGGAGGGAGCGGTCATCCTCGGAAAGACGAATGCGTCGGAGTTCGGGACCCGCCCCGTCACCGAAGGGCCGATGTTTCCTCCAGCGCGCAACCCGGTTGACAAGAGCCGGACGGCGGGCGGCTCCAGTGGAGGCGCCGCCGCGGCGGTCGCCGCGGGACTTTGCGGCCTCGCCCAGGGCGGGGACGGCGGTGGATCGATCCGGATCCCGGCCTCGTGCTGCGGCGTGGTTGGATTTAAGCCGGCGCGCGGCCGGATCTCCAGCGGCCCGCTGTTCGGCGAAGATTGGGCCGGTTTGTCCACCAACGGCGTGATCGCCCGAACGGTGGCGGATGCCGCTCTCGGCCTTGACGCCATGAGTGGTCACCTGTCGGGTGATCCCTACTGGGCCGACATCGATCAACCGTTCCTTCCCGCGGCGCAACGTCAACCACCGACGCTACGCATTGGATGGACGGTGGATGCCCCCACCAGCGTTGACCCGGAGGTGGTGGCGGTGGTCGAATCAACCGCGAAGGCGCTCGCGCGTCTCGGTCATGCGGTGACCCGCGTCACGCCCGACCTCGCCCAGTTCCGCCCGCTGATCCAGACGCTCGCGGTTACTGCGGTCGGTTCCCTCCCCATCGAGCGGACCGAGCTGCTTGATCCGCTCAATCGACTGATGTTCGAAGCCGCATCATCGTCGACGGCGGTCGACTACCTGCAGACGCTGACGCAGCTGCACCAGCAGGCCCGGAAATTGATCGCGACCTGGGACCGGATCGATGTGTTGCTGACGCCGACCCTGACCTACCCGGCGCCGAAAATCGGGACGCTCGGCCAGCACGTCGAGACCGCCTCGGCTGAGTTCCTGGACTGGTTGAGTTTCACGCACCCCTTCAACTGCACCGGGCAGCCGGCGATCAGTGTGCCGCTGGCGATGAGCAGAAGCGGACTGCCCATTGGAATCCAGCTGGTTGGCGGGCCGCGCGATGAATACACAATTCTTTCACTCGGCGCCCAGCTCGAAGCAACGGTCAGCAGTTAGTGGGATAGGATCCTTGGCGATGGCTGCGGATTGGTTGCTGATCGATGGGTCGAGCGTAATGTTCCGCGCGTTCTTCGGCATCCCGGTGACGGCGTTCAAGGCGCCGGACGGCCAGCCGGTGAACGCCGTCCGCGGTTTCCTCGACATGCTCGCCCGCCTGGTGACAGACCGTAAGCCGCGGGCCATCGTGGTGGCGACCGACGAGGATTGGCGCCCGAAATTTCGCGTCGACGTGATTCCCAGCTACAAGACCGCCCGCCTGGAGCGGGGCGCGATGCCGCCCGAGCTGGAGCCGCAGGAGCCGATCATCCGCGAAGTCCTGGCCGCCATCGGCGTGGAGGTGGTCGGCAGCGATGGTTTCGAGGCAGAGGACGTGATCGCCTCGTTACTGCTGAAGATCCGGGGCAAGGTCGAGATTGTGACCGGTGATCGCGATCTGTTTGCTCTGGTGCGCGATCCTGACGTGTGTGTCCTCTACACGCAGCAGGGAATCGGCCGGCTGCTGGTCGTCGATGAGGCCGAGGTGGAGCGCCGCTACGGGATTCCGGGGCGGTCGTACGGCGACTTTGCGGTGCTTCGTGGGGATCCGTCCGACGGACTTCCGGGGGTACCCGGCGTGGGGGAGAAGACGGCAGCCCAACTCGTCCGCCGCTACAAGAACCTGGACGGGATCATCGCCAGCGGCCGGCTTGGCGAAGCGGGCAACGCCTACGTCCAGCAGGCTCGCCGGGTGGGTGTGCCGGTCAGCATCGCACCCGTCGACACCCCGAAGGGGACGCGGCCGGCGAGGGCTCGTGACCCCCAGCGGCTCGCCGCCCTGAG
>Ga0209159_1002319_pt1 | contig 13406 bp, 9 predicted proteins | sample GraSoiAngelo_144_FD_185901 | JGI IMG/M metagenome (GOLD analysis project Ga0209159, IMG submission 185901) | Grasslands soil microbial communities from the Angelo Coastal Reserve, California, USA - 14_1009_02_40cm (SPAdes) (version 2) | ecosystem: Environmental > Terrestrial > Soil > Grasslands ...
GCGGCACGAAGTAGATTCCGTCGGTATCCACCTCGATCACTTGCGCGCCGCGCGCTTTGAGCCAGTCGATCATCTTTTTCAAGAGGTCGCGTCCGATTTGCGTGACCCGTGCTGCGGCATCGAAATCGGCGAAGTTCCCCTGCGCAAACCCGAGGTAGCCATAGAAACTGTTGATCAGAATTTTGAAAGTGTTTTGCAGCGCGTGGAAGTGAGTTCGCTTCAGGCGGTTGTTATCCTTTTCCGCGCCGCGCATCTCTGCCTTGGCTTCCAACCGAAAAGTGCGCAGGTCGGTAAGCATATGCCGGAAAATCTGAAGACGGTCGGTCGCGGGAAAGCAATCGAACTGCAGCATAAGCGAGGGATAAAGTGAGGCCACATCGCAATGCCAGACGTTATGCGCAACGCCGGTGAAAAAGATCGCGGTGTAGCCGCCTTCAAAACCGCGCACTGTCGGCATTTCGGGAATGGAATGGCGTTGCCGGAAATATTCGCGCAGAAAAAGCGCGTTGATGCGAGTCGCGTTACCGCGCACGATCACGTCCTGATAGTTGTAGGGAAAAATCTGCGCCTGAATGAAGTAGCTCGGGCTGAGCAGCTCGGCGACCGCGCGTGTTTCATGGAGCGCGCACAACGCCCGCGCGCGAAATCTTTCATCGTTGTCGATATAGGCTCGCGGCAATTCTTTGCCGGTGAGTGCCGAGAGTTCGTCGCTATCGCAAAAACCGAAATGCCGTGCAACATCGGCGCGCTCGAATCCGGACAAGGTTCGCATGCCGACGTCGTAGAATTGTGCGAGCAAAAACGTATCGACGAAATGGCGTCCCTCGATCGTAAATTTTGGGTAATCGATGGTTTTCTCAGCAATTTGCAGTCGTGAGGGACGAGAGCGCAGAAATCCGCCGCTACGTCCCCAGTCGAGCTTAACTTTCACTTTCCGCGCCCGCACCACCAGATACGGCAGATCGAACCGAAATAAATTGTGACCTTCGATGACGTCCGGATCGCGCTCTTTAATGAGATTCGTCAGGCGCTTGAGCACATCTCGCTCCGATTCCTCGACGTTTTTTGGATCGACAATCAACAATTCCTCCCAGCCAGTGTTGTCCGAGAGTGCGATACTCATAATGTGATCAGTCGGACCGAGATCAGCGGCCCCGGCGACAGGATCGGCGAAGGAGAGGACTTCGAGCTGCATCCTCTTCAGCTCTTCGAACGGTAAATCTTTGAAGAGCGTCCGACCCGTCGCAGTAAGGTAATGCTGAACTGGATCGGTGAACGCGAAGTAATCGCGGTTCGCCTTTTTAAGGCCGTTGCGGAACGCAATCAGCTCCTTCCAGCTATCAACCGTGATCAGCCAGCCATATCTTAGATCGCCTTCCAGTTTCTCGGCATCAATGCCAAGATCGGCAACGTCGGAGTCGCACCAAACAAATGGGTGGAAAGGCTCAACGTCGGCGATGGTCGACCCGTCCTTTTCCCGGCGATAGACCTTGACTGTGCCGGTCTCGCCCAGCTCGATGGCAACGATGCGCGGGGTCGAATCGGCACCAAAGAGCATTGTGTTCTTCTCAAATTCCATTGCCAGATCAAGAGAACCGGAAAAAGAAATTAGGAAAGCAGGAAAAGAGGAATTGAATCTAAAAAATCATTTGAGCGACACGAACGCTGCCGACCTGTTCGGGAGACGCGTGCGCTAACCGAAGCCATCTGTTATAAATGGATGATGAAGATTTGCTCGTCGTCGATCTTTGCCGTGTTCTTCGCGATTTCAGTTCTCGCTGAATCGCCCCCAGTTGAAAAAATCGCAGAGAACGAGCTCCCATCGTTACTCGCAATTTATAAAGACATTCACAGTCATCCGGAATTGTCTGCTCATGAGGAACACACCTCGGCGCTGATCGCGAAGCAACTGCGGGCAGCTGGTTGCGCTGTTACAGAACACTTCGGCATCTACGACAAACCGGAGCTTAAAGGGTACGGCGTTATCGGAATTATGAAGAATGGGGATGGCCCGACCGTGCTGGTGCGCACCGATATGGACGCGTTACCCGTGGAAGAGGAAACGGGTTTGCCCTACGCAAGCAAAATCACGACCAAGAATGACGAAGGCAAGGATGTCCCCGTAATGCACGCCTGCGGACACGACGCACATATTGCCGCCTTCATTGGCACCGCGCGCGTTCTCGCGAAGCTAAAAGATCAATGGCACGGCACGATCTTGTTTGTGGCACAACCAGCAGAGGAGACAGGCAATGGGGCGCGCGCGTTGCTCAAAGCTGGGCTTTACAATCAATTCGGCAAACCGAATTTCGCACTCGGTTTTCATGACAAGGCCGATCTGGAAACCGGCCACATTGGCGTAACCGAAGGTTACACGTATGCGAATGTTGATTCAGTGAATGTGACCGTGCGAGGCGTGGGCGGGCACGGCGCGTATCCGCACAAAACGAAAGACCCGATTGTGCTAGCAGCGGAAATGATCAACGCGTGGCAGACGATTGTCAGCCGCGAAAATAACCCGCTCGATCCGATTGTGGTAACGGTCGGATCGATCCACGGCGGCACGAAACACAACATCATTCCGGACGAAGTGAAAATGCAATTGACTGTGCGCACTTACAAAGCCGACGTGCGCGAGCGCGTGCTGGCGGCGATTGATCAGATCGCCAAAGGCATCGCCGCGGCCGGGGGAGTGCCGCCGAGGCGTGCGCCGATTGTCGATGTACTCAAAGATCAATTCACGCCGGCTACTTACAACAATCCCGAGTTGACGAAACGTCTCGTCGCCGTGTGGAAGGAGTCGTTAGGCAACGAAAACGTGGACATCGTCGATCCAACAATGGGCGGCGAAGATTTTTCCGAGTATAGCCTGCCGGATCATTCAATTCCTGCGGTTGATTTCCACATTGGTGCGGTAGATCCGGCGAAAATCGCCGACAGCAAAAAGGATGGCACGTCGCTGCCTAGTTTGCACTCGAGCAAGTTCGCGCCGGTGCCGGAGCCGACGATCCGTATCGGAATTATCGGGATGACGAGCGCGGTGCTGGAGTTGATAAAAAAGTAATTCAGGCTTCCGCCCTGCCTTGTCGAGCGGGCAGCCTGCCCGGAGTAAACGCCAGACTGGAAGCCTGTCCGACTTGTCAGGCAAGATGCCTGAGTTACTTCACCCTGATGTTTTTCCGCAGATAGGTCGGAACATCGAGATCTTCGCCTTCGACGATGGTCGGCTCGCTTTTTTCAAAGCGACCGCGCGTGACTGGCTCGAATTGCAGCACTTCCTGTTTCGCATGTGCAGCTTTTTCAGCGAGTGGTTGCTCCTCTTTCGCCGGCACCGATTTCTTCTGTGGCATCGGCAAGTGTGGCTCAATTTTCTTGATTGCAGATGCTGGCGGCGGCGGTGCAATTTCAGCAGGCACCGGCTGTTCAGGCGGAATGAAATCCGCGGGCGAGAGAGCTTCCATGGTTGTCGGTTGAGGCTCGATGACGACGTTGGGCGGAATCTCCCGCGGTTGTTCCCAGACTGGTGGCATCGCGGGTACCGTGCTTTGTGCTGGCTGAGTCTGCTGTGGAATCAAATCCTCATCGGTCGCGAACGAACTGATGATTGTAACGCTCAAGCGGTTTCCCATTCGTCCATCGACGGCGGTGCCAAACAAAATCTGCGTCTGCTCATGTATGTGACGGCCGAGTTCCTGCATTAAGATTTCCACCTCGGATAACGTCATACCAGGTCCACCTGCCACCTGAACCAGTACACTTGCCGCATCCGCGAGCATGCGGCCGCGATCCATCAGCGGATTTTTGAGCGCCTGTGCTAGCGCGTCATGGGCGCGATTATCCGAATCGGATTCACCGAAACCAAATAAGCAACGGCCATTCGGACTGCGCAATACCGCAAGCAAATCATCGAAGCCGATGCGAATCAGTCCTGGCCGCTGAATCAAGTTTACAATTGAACGCACGCTTTGGCTGATTGTGATATCCGCCATGGCAAAGGCCTGGTGAATGCCCGCTTTCGGCGCGATGATATCGCCCATCTGATCGTTCTCGAAGCAGATGACCGCGTTGGCAATTTCATTGAGCCGGGCGAGCGCCTCCCGGGCTTGCGCGCCACGCCGTTTACCCTCGAAAGAAAATGGGAGCGTGGCAAAAGTCACGACAAGCGCTCCAGCTTCACGAGCGAGCTGGGCGACGTAGGGGGCAGCGCCCGAGCCGGTGCCGCCACCGAGCCCAACGCACATAAAAACCATTCGGGCTTCGGTAAGGGCTTCCCGGATTTCGTCGGCGGATTCCACCGCTGCCTCATAGCCGAGTTCCGGGTCGCCGCCCGCTCCCAAACCACGCGTCACAGCGCGGCCGAGCTGCACCTTGTGCGCGACCACGGAACTCGCTAGCGACTGCACATCGGTGTTGATGGCCACCACGTCGGCTCGTTCCAAGCCATCGAGCACGATACGATCGAGCGCGTTTAAACCGGCGCCGCCAATACTTACAACTTTGATGGGAATAAATTCCTCGTCCCGTTCGGGCAAACTATAATTCTTGCTAAGCTGGATCATTTAATCATTGCCGATCTTATTGATTGTTGATTTTTATCGCTTCCGTCATCGCATTCCGCTGAAAAATTTTCCTATGATTCCTCCAAACCTCCGCCGCGGCCGGTCCACCTGCAAAGCTTGCGCACATCTGATCAAACCGATTGCGGTGGAAAATTGTGGATTCTCAACCGCAGAAGTAACTCCCGACGTGGCTTGTGCGTGCGCCACACGCGCCGGTATTTCGAAGATTTCTCCCGCAAGATGATCGACACTGTTGAGAAGACTGCATCCGCCTGTAATGAAAATGCCGGCGCCGAGGTAATCAAGGAATGATTGCTCTTCGAGTCTGCGTTTGAGCAACTCTAAGGTCTCGCGCAATCGCAAGTGAATGATCGTATTGAGCGTTTCGCGCTCGATTTCCTTCCCCGCAAAACCGGAATCGTCCTTTAATAGAATTGCTTCGCCAGGGAGACAATTGCCAAGAACGCAGCTGCCTTCCTCGATTTTTAATTTTTCAGCGCGCGCCATTGGGATGCGCAGGCCCATCGAAATATCATTCGTGATATGGTCGCCACCCACCGCGATGCAACCACTTTGCTTGACCGCACCATCGACGTATAAAATATAATCGGTCGTCCCGCCGCCGATATCGATCACCAACGCGCCGAGGTTTTTTTCGTGTTGGGTGAGAACTACCTGGGCGGAGGCAAGCGCGCTGAAGACGACGTCCTCGACGTCTAGCGGCAGCTCTTTCACGCACCGGATGGTATTTTGAATGCGGGTGCGCACGCCATGGATGATATGAAAATCGGCCTCCAATTTTTGCCCGAGCATCCCGACCGGATTAAGCACGCCGTCCTGTCCATCGACATGGTAATGTTGGATGATTGAGTGGAGGAAAGCGTTTTGGGCAGGGATACTCACCTCACGCGCGTTAATTTTTACATCCTCAACGTCCTGCTCATCGATCTCATCGCGGTCTTCCGGCAACATCACACAGCCGCGGTTATTGAAACTTTGAATGTGCGAGCCAGCGACACCGACGTAAACGCTCCGAATCATAACGTCGCTTTTTTGTTCGGCATCGACCACCGCTTCATGCACGCACTTCATGGCCGTTTCAAAATCAACGATTTCGCCTTTGCGCACGCCACGCGATGGCGTCTGGCCAACACCGAGAATTTTGATCGTGCCATCGGGCCGAGTTTCCCCGACAACGACGCAAATTTTGGAAGTGCCTATCTCAAGACCAATCAATAAATTACTGCTCGCCATCTTCGTTAATTCTTTCTCTGCCGTTGAATCGGAATTGCTTTGGCGATCGGCGTTGAACTGGGCTTCGCTTTCGACGCCGACGCGGCCTTTGCTGACGGATGGACCGGGATTGCTTTCAAAATCCGGGGTTCAACAGGGGGATCGATCGTGTCACGAATGACTGCGTCCGGCGGTTTGGTGAAGGTCACCGGAATGTTTCGTTGCGCAAGCAAGTTCACCGTATCGAGTTCCTGTTTTGAATCGTCCGAGTAAACGAGAAATTGCTCGAGCCGCTGCAATTGCGCCTCAAGATTATCTAAGCCAAACATGACATGGGTGTGATTTTTGTCCGTCACCAGCAGGCAATAACTCTTAGAAACGTCGATCTCGCGAATCTGGAAACGCATTTGCATAAAACTGCGCGTGCTCAAACGCAGCAGATCCAGTGCTGTTTTTGCTTCGGATGATTCGACAACTTTGCCTTCTTCGAGCGATTCGCTCGAGCAGCCCGAAATGAGCGGCAATCCCAGATATTCCGGCAACAACTTCTTTTCTTTCATCAATACGCCTCGCGCGTCCACTAGAAAAGCGGCCTCTGAGACAAATGGATCGGAAATTTGTTTTTCACCTGTAATCCAGGCGACCGGCTTTCGCTCGACGACACGGATGTCGATTTCTCCCGGCAATTTGCGCACCACCTCCACTTCATCGATCTGCGGAAGCCGCTGCAGGCGCTCACGGACACGCGCCAGATTCACACTGAAGATATTTTCGCCTTCACGCAGATCGGCCACTTTCAAAACCTGCTCGCGCTGCAACGTGCCGTCCGTCTGCAGTTCGATTGTGTTCACCCGATAATCCGAGTTCTCGAAGAACAAGCGTCTCGCGCTTTCGCGTGCCCCGAGATAAACAGCAGCGCAGAGCCCGGCCAGCAGAACCGGTCTGGAAAACACAACCAGAACCCTGCGCGTGCGATGCCGCACAGCTCTGCGGGAACGGACTTTTACGTCGAGCAAATGCTGCTGACGCCGCCGACGAAAATTTGACACCCGCTGATTGCGTGGCCGAGACCTTCTTTGAGCCATTTTCATCTGGAAGCGCCTTCCGTTCTGGCACGAGAAAGTGCAATGATGCGCGCGCAAAGATCGACATAATTGATGCCGGCGGCTGCGGCTGCTTCGGGCAGCAAACTCGCTTCGGTCATCCCAGGAATCGTGTTTACTTCCAGCACGGTGGCCGCGCCGTTTTCGGGTAAGAGAACATCGACGCGCGAGTAAACCTGCAGGCCGAGCGAGCGATGTGCGCGCAAAGCGAGCTCTTGAATGGCGCGCGTTTCATCCTCGGGAATCTTCGCCGGACAAACATGTTCGGCCCCGCCGCCCGCACCTGGATTCAAGAAAGGATACTTGTTTGTGAAATCGTAGAAGCCGCCCTTCGGGATAATTTCGAGAATCGGCAAGGCTTGATCGCCGAGGATGCCAATCGTCAATTCTCGACCCGGCACAAATTTCTCTATTAGCAATTCGCGGTCGTACTTGGTCGCTTCAGCCATGGCCGACTCAAGCTCGCTTTCGTTTTTCACGATGAAGATACCAACCGTGGAACCCTGGCGCGGCGCTTTCACCACAATGGGTAATGGAATCGTGGGCCTCTGGCCTGCCTTTACGACCTGCCAGTGCGGAGTCGTTACGCCCCGCTCGCGAAATTTCTTTTTTGATCGGATTTTGTCGAAGGCATTTGCGCTCGCCTCAACGCCATCGCCGGTGTATGCGATGCCGCGTTGTTCCAAAATTCTTTGCAACTGACCGTCCTCTCCGAAGGTGCCGTGTATTGTGAGAAAGGCGAGGTCGACGTCGTCGGGCAGTTCAAAGTGCTCATCGTGCACATCGATCTCCGCCACCTCGGCGCCTAACGAACGCAGCGCCTTGGCCACACCGCGACCTGTCGCGAGCGAAACGTCGCGTTCTGAGCCTGGGCCGCCCATGAGCACAGCAATTTTTTTTGGAATAGTTTCGCTCTTTTTCACGCCGGCTCTCCCACGATCTGCACTTCAGTTTCCAGTTCAATCCCGCGTTGCGCGCGTGCCGTCGCTTTAATTTTGGCGATCAGCTCAAGCATGTCCGCCGCCGTCGCCCCACCATCGTTCACAATGAAGTTGCCATGCACTTGGGACACGCGCGCTTTGCCGACACACGAGTTTTTCAAACCAAGTTCATCGACCAGTTTCCCCGCCGGAATACTGTCTGTATTTTTAAAAATACAGCCCGCGCTTTTCGCGATTGGTTGTGAAGTGCGGCGCTTCTCCTGCGATTCTCGCAGACGCTCTTCAATCTGTTCACGTGGAGCGGCGTGACCACGAAACGTCGCCGAGACTGCAAAATTCCTTTCAAGCAGCGGGAAATTCCGGTAACGGACATCGAGTTCATCGCGGCTTTTCGTGTGCGGATTCCCTTTCACGTCCAGATAACGAAGACGCACAATGTTTTCAAAAGTTTGTGCGCCCATGGCCCCGGCATTCATTCGCAAGCCGCCACCCACCGCGCCGGGAATCCCTTCCATCCACTCTAGCCCACCAATTCCGGACGCCTTACCCGCGTAGGCAACCTCTTTTAATTTTGCACCGACACCCGCTGTGATTTCATTGTCATCGACGTCGATCCTATCGAAATCGCCTCCGCAGGGGCGGACCACTACGCCCCGAATGCCACCATCGCGGACGAGTAAGTTTGATCCACGCCCGATGACAAAAAGCGGAAGGCTTTCGTCCCGGCAAAAGCGGATCAATTCCGACAATGCAGTTTCGTTGCGCGGCTCGACCCAAAATTGCGCCGGGCCGCCCACGCGCAAAGTGGTGTGTTTCGAGAGCGGCTCGTAGAGCCGGACATCGCCTTCCTCGCCGACGATCGTTTTCAATTTTTCCGCAATCACAAGATCCGCGGCCAGGATTGACAACTGCTCGTGGATGTTGCCTGCGCCCAGGCTCAACACAAGATCGCCGGAGCTCAGCATGTTTCCAACATCGCGGTGCACCCAATCCAAGCGCGGTTGATAACTCACTCCGCGATGTCCATGACGCACGATTTCGTCGGCAATAGTTTGACCGCTGATTCCAGGAATTGACGCCTCGCTCGCGGCATAGACATCGGTAACAACAATGCGATCCGCATCATCGAAGGCGCACCCAAATTCATGACAGAGCGCTTTGGTTCGCGAAAAACGATGCGGCTGGAACATCGTCAGGACGCGCTTGCGGCGAGTCGATCTTGCTGTCCGGAGCGTCGCGCTAATTTCGGTGGGATGGTGAGCGTAATCATCGACGAGCAGAAAGCGATCGCTGCTGTATTTGATTTCAAACCGACGCCGGGCGTGCTCGAACTTGCGAAGGGAAGCCGCAATTTTTTCAAACGGAATCCCGAGCTCGTTCGCCAGCGCGATCACGCCGATCGCATTGTGCACGTTATGCCGTCCGGGAACATTCAGCACCGCTTCGCCCAGTTGTTGGCCGCGAAGATAAACGCAGAATACGGACGCAAAATCGCGCAGCTCGATATCGGCGCCGCGATAATCGGCGTTTTCGGAAAAGCCGTAAGAGACTACGGTTTTTCGCTGCGCGCACAATCGCGCGGCGTTCGCATCATCGGCGTTGTAAAAAACCGTTCCGGTGGTTTGCTCGATGAGCTGAACAAAGACTTTTTCGATCGCGGCAAGATCGACATAAAAATCAAGATGTTCCTCTTCGATATTCAAAATCAGAGCGAGCTCGGGATGAAAGCAACGTAGGGTCCCGTCGCTTTCATCGCCCTCCGCAACGAAATATTCGCCGCGCGGATTCCAGTGCGCATTGCTTCCGAGAATGGGAATTTCCGCACCGACATAATGCGAGGGATGCAATCCGGCTTCGCGCAAAACATGCGCCGTCATCGCCGAGGTGGTTGTTTTTCCATGCATTCCTGCGATAACGATAGCCCGCTTGCCGTGCATGATGGCCGAGAGCGCTTCGGCACGCCGCACCGCCGGCTGGCCCGACTCGCGCGCGCTCACGAGAATTGGATTGTCGGACTTAATCGCGGAGGAAAAAACAACCAGGCCGGCGTCGCTGGCATCCTCCGCGCGATGCTGCTGATGAAAACGCAGACCGAGCCGCTGCAATCGATCGGTCTCTATGGTTCTGCCTTTGTCGGAGCCACTGACTTCGTGGCCGAGGTCGAGTAAAAGCGCGGCAATACCGCTCATCCCGCTCCCCGCCACCCCGACAAGATGAATCTTGTGGCGTTCGCGGGTGAGCAATTTCGGAAGGTTGAGCTCAGAGACGGGCTTCATGACTCGTATATTTTTCCATGGTTGTGACCATGAGCCCGGCCGCGTTCTTTGGCGCGAGACGCGAACAATTTGCGGACATCTGTCGGATTTGCTCAGGCTTCTCGATCAACTCCCGGATTTTGCGCGCTAGCAATTCGCCGGAGAGTTCCGATTCCTTGAGGAGAATCGCTGCCTGAGCGTGGGCATAAATTTCCGCGTTTCGCGTTTGATGATCGTCTGCCGCATAAGGAAACGGAATTAAGATGCCAGGCAGCGAAAAGGTAGCGAACTCAGCCAGACTCGCCGCACCGGCCCGTGCAACGAGGAGGTCGGCGGCGCTGTAAGCTTCCTCCATTCGATGATGAAATGCCGCGACGTAAGCCGGAATGTTTTCGCGGCGATAATTATCGGCGACGAGACGCTCGTCCCGCGCGCCGGAAAGATGAATGACCTGCAACGGAACCCCATGCAAGAACGGCAAAGATTTAATGATGGCTTGGTTGATTCCGCTCGCACCCTGACTGCCACCCATCACGAGGAGCGTTGGTAGGTCATCTCGCAGTCCAAGTTTCTGATGCGCAAGCTGTCGATCCAAGCGTTTCAGTTCGTTTCGGATTGGCGTGCCTGTGACTTCCGTTTGCGCTTTTGGAAAAAATGGCGCGCACTCTTCAAAGCCAAGCATGACGGCTCGCACCATCCGTGCGGTTACTCGGTTCGCCTTTCCTGGGACGGCGTTCGATTCGTGAATGAAGGTCGAGACACCGCGCATCCGTCCAGCCAGAAGCGGGGCGGTGGAGGTGAACCCGCCCATCCCAAGGATCACCTGTGGTTTGAACTTGCGATACAGGGACCGACAGAGCGACAGGCTTTCACAGAAGCGCTGAATGAAACCGAGAATTGCCGGCGAAAACGGCGATGGTAAGCCCACTGTCGGCAACTTTTCAAATCGGAAACCTGCGCGGCCGGAAAGCGCGAGCGTATCAATCTCCTTCTCGGAAACCAGCAACATGACGTCGTGGCCGCGATCGCGCAGCACCTCCGCCACGGCGATGCCGGGGAACAGATGTCCGCCGGTCCCTCCGCATGCGATTACTGCATTCATAAAGTGTCTTTCAATCTTTTGGTTTACATCCGCGGTGTCGTTCGAACCTGCAGAGTCCCGTGTTTCTTATGCCGCGGTTCGAGAACGCCCTGGCGATAAATATTGAGCAACAAACCGATCCCAAACAAACAAGCGACAAGATTCGACCCGCCGTAACTAATAAAGGGGAGTGGCAGACCTTTGTTCGGCAAGAGCGAGGTGGTAACGCCGATGTTCACCGCCGCTTGCAAAGCCAGGAGTGAAACAATGCCGCAGCCGAGGAGCAAACCGAAGCGATCTTTGGCGTGCAGCGCGATCATGATCCCGCAAACGATGATGAGAACAAACAGGAAGATCACGAGCAAACTGATCCGTAGACCGAGCTCTTCGCCGATGATAGGAAAAATAAAATCCGTGTGCGCGTAAGGCAGATAAAGCATCTTTTGGCGGCCGTTGCCTAGGCCAAGGCCTTCCATTCCGCCGCTGCCCCACGCAATCAAGGCCTGCATCTGCTGCAGGCCGGCATCTTCCTTGAAATTTTGCGGATGAAGAAAGGCCGAAAGCCGACTCATTCGTTCGGACATTTGCGTGGCGACAAGGACAATGCCGCCCAGACCAGTGAATGAGAGGATGCCAAGCCATATCGGGTTTGCGCCGGCCACGAACATCATAACAAAGGCGATTGCTCCCAGCAAAGCCGTGGTGCCAAGGTCGACCTCGGTAAGAACAAGCCCGGCTAGCAAACCGATAATTGAGAGTGGAAGGACGAAACCACGGACCAAATTATTGCCGGTTTTTTCGTCGCGGGAGTACCAGGCGGCAAGGAAAAATACCGCCGCGACCTTTGCGATCTCGGAAGGTTGAAACGTAAATGGGCCCAGTCCCACCCAGCGGCGCGAACCATTTAGGCGCAGACCGAGCGGCGGAATGTAGCAGAGAGTCAACGCGATAAGCGCAAGCGTAAACCAAAGCCACCATGTCCGTTGCCAGAAATGGTAGTCGATCAGCGCAACCAGGGTGCATACGGCAAGGCCAATTCCGAACCAAATCGACTGTCGTTTAATGAAAAAATAGACATCGCCATGACTGTCTTGCGCAAACGCGCTCGTGCTAAAAAGCATGACGATACCGATCACCAGCAGCCCCAGCACCGCCAGAAAGAGGATGTAAGCGCTCTTACGGTGCATAATCAGCTGGGTGGAGAAAACCGGCGCTCTCGGCGGCGACCGCCTCTGCAACTCGCATGCGTTTCATTCTTTCTTCTTGTTTGCGCTTGTCGTCTTGGTTGGAACGAGCAGCTTTTGTCCGATCTGCAGTTTGCGCGGGTCCTCGATGTGATTGAGGCCAATCAGATCGTCGTAGGAGACTTTTAGTTTTTTGGCGATCGTCACCGGGTTATCACCTTTTACTACTGTGTAAACTTTTCCTGAGCGGGCTGGCACAGTCACATGTTCAGATGATTTCGCGTGTTGGGCTTTATGGTCGTCCTTCACTAGTGATTTTGACGGCGAATGCGACGCTTTTGTATCTTCCCGCTCCGTGTTTTCCTTTTGCAGCAACCCAGATGGTGGGCTGGAAACATCCGGTTTGATTGCCGATGCGGCTGCAGCCGGATCATTTTCGGTATTCGACGGGGCGGCCGATACGAACGAACTCTGCCGCGTCTTAATCGCGTTAAATGCGATAATTCCTGAAACAGCCACCACGTGGAGCAGCAAGACAATCAGCAACGCACGAGAAAGCTTCATGTTCGGTTCGGACATTTCTTCGTAGCCCATTTCTGCGGACGCGGTGGCAGATCGGCGTGCGGTTGTGGCCCGAAGTTTTTTGCGTCTGAGGAGCTTCGGTATTTTCATGGTTCTAGCTGGGGCAAGGCTTGCACTAGGGCGCGAAATTGATCGCCGCGGTCGGCGTAGCTTTTGAACATGTCGAAAGAAGATGTGCCTGGGGAAAAAAGGACGATTTCGCCGAGCTTGGCCGCCGCGTGGGCGCGTTCAACCGCATCCGCGAGTGAGCTTGCAATTTCCGAGTTGACCGCGCCGCTCCAGGAGCGCGCGATGCTCTCAGCCATTTCGCCAATCAAAATTGTTGATCTAACTTTTTCTTTCACGAGAGATCGCAGCGGATCGAAAGTGAAGCCCTTGTCCTTGCCGCCAGCGATGAGAACGACCGGTTTGGTTTGTGCGCGCAGCGCCTTCTCCACCGCGTCAAGATTCGTCGCCTTCGAATCGTTT
>Ga0209159_1002320_pt1 | contig 13400 bp, 14 predicted proteins | sample GraSoiAngelo_144_FD_185901 | JGI IMG/M metagenome (GOLD analysis project Ga0209159, IMG submission 185901) | Grasslands soil microbial communities from the Angelo Coastal Reserve, California, USA - 14_1009_02_40cm (SPAdes) (version 2) | ecosystem: Environmental > Terrestrial > Soil > Grasslands ...
TTGACCGGCCCTACGCGTTCATCTTCGTCTGGGCCCTCCTCTGCCTCGGCGTCACGGGCCTCTTCTCCTTCTTTCTCTCGGTGCAGGGGCTCCTCCGCCTGAAACGGGGCCAGCAAGGATAAGCGGGAGGCGCGCGTGGCTATGGGCGACAAGAGACCCTTGGCCTGCAGCTTGGGGTCTGTTGCACTTGCGGTATGAATCCGCGCAGCCTAACAAAGCGTTGAAGCAGACGGGCGCGGCCAGCCCGCAAGGAATGTCGCCTGGCAGCAGGGCGGCCGCGCCCGCTGCTTAACGCCTATTCGTTAGGCCGCACACGCTTGCCCCATGGTTGATCACTCACGAACAAATTGCCTTGGGGGTGCCAACATGCCTCGCATTCGTCCATTCGCGCGGACCACAAGCACGGTGTCGCGCCTGACCACCGCCGCGGCTCTTACGCTAGCAGCGGCTATCGCCACCGGCGGATCGGTGGATGCCCAACGGACGCCGCAGTCTGCTCGCTCGACTTTCATCGGGGTTGGCGACAGTGTGCAGCTCGAAGTCGTGGACTGGGGTGGGGAAGGACCGACACTCATTCTCCTCGCCGGTCTGGGCCATTCGGCGCATGTGTTTGATGGATTCGTACCGCGGCTCACGTCCCACCTGCACGTCATGGGTATCACCCGCAGGGGCGTGGGAGCCTCGAGTAGGCCGAAACATGGCTACGACTCGACGACGCTCGTGCGCGATCTGATCGCGGTACTCGATTCGCTTCGGCTCGCGATGGCCTCATTTGCGGGACATTCCTTCGCGGGCAGCGAGATGAGCATCCTCGCCGCGCGTTTTCCCGAGCGCGTCGACCGGCTGATCTACCTCGATTCCGCCTTCGATTACCGCCAGATGTTGGACCGCATCGGGGTCGCGACCGCGCTCGGGAGCCCCCAGCCGCCGGAGGCGACCTACAACCGGAATACCGTCGCCGATTGGACACTCTACGGTGAGCGCAGTTCCGGTGCCGGATTCCCCGAATCCGAGGTGCGGGCAATGTTCCGCGTCAGTGCCGACGGCATCGTTCAAGGCTCGGCAACTCCTCCGGAAACACTTCGCGCGATGCTAGATGGCATCGAGCCCGCACCGCTCACAAAGATCCGCGCGCGCACTCTGGCGATCTATGCGGCGCCCACCTCAGCCGAAGTGATGTACCCCTCCTGGTACGCCTTCGATGACAGCGCACGGCAGCGGGGTCGGACGGTATACGCGGCGGTTTCAGCGGAGCACGCGCTGCAACGCGCGCGCTTCAAGCGCGAAGTCGTCGGATCGCGGCAAGTCATCATCACGGGAGCGAGGCACTATCTCTTTCTAACGCATCCCGGTGAGGTGGCGCACGAGATTCTGTCCTTCATGCTGAGCAACTGAGACATAGACTGCGGATCCAGTGCACGGTGTATGTCCTATTCGTGTGCGGCCTAACCAGCGCCTGAAGCTGACGGCGCGCGTAGATTAAGGAATGAATCTTTCTTCAGCGCGCCGCAGCTTAAGCGCGATCCGTTAGGCGGACACGCTAATTGAATCAGGAGCGCCGAGTGTCGCGCGACTTTAAGCTTCGTTTCCCGATCGCGAACATTCCCAAGTACGCCGGTCTCTACGACTCTCCCGGCGAAGCAGAACTGATCGCTGGCCCAGTTGCTCGCGCGCGGACGCGCGGCAGGCTGACGTACGAAGAGTTTGTGGCGATAGGCAAATGGAAAAGCCAGCGCCCCCGGCAACGCCAGGCCGCCAACCCTCCCGCGTTTGTCGAAGAAGTCACTCGTATCGCTCTGGCGCGAGATACATCGCCACGCTTAGCGATTGAGGTCTTGACGCTCCTGAGCGGCATCGAATGGCCAACTGCATCCGTTATTCTTCACTTCTGTCACCAAGATCCCTATCCAATCCTGGACTTCCGCGCCCTGTGGAGCCTCACGGTCGACGTGCCCACCAGCTACACATTCGACTTCTGGGCCCGATACTGTGAGTGTGCTCGTCAACTGGCCCAGCGAGCAAAGGTCGACATGCGGACGCTAGATCGCGCACTCTGGAAGTACTCGGAGATGCGCCAGCGCGCCGCCTAACACGCGCCTGAAGCTGCCGGCGCGCGGCCTGGCGGGACTAGGGGATCAATGCTCGTGACGAATCGTCGCAAAGTCATCGTCCATATTGCCACCAGTGCTGATGGCTACATTGCGCGTCCAGACGGCGATCTCGAATGGCTGACGTCCCGCCCCGCTCCGAAGGGTTTCTATGGCATGAACGCCTTCATGCGATCGATCGATACGAAGGTGCTCGGCCGGAAGACGTACGACATCAGCCTGCGCCTGGGGGCAGAATTCGACTCAAAGAGTCGGAGTATCGTCTTCTCTCGCCATGCCCCACCGGCGGATGCCCCGTCAGGCGTGGAGTTCGTCAATGAGGCCATTGGCCCCTTTGTGGACCGCCTTCGCGCGCAACCCGGCAAGGATATCTGGCTGATGGGCGGCGGCGACATCATCGCTTCCTTTCTTGACGAACACGCGATCGACGAGTTCGTCATCAGTGTTGTCCCGGTGTTCATTGGAGAGGGCATCCCACTGATAGCCCGGCGCCATCGCCACGTGCCGTTGGAGTTGCTTTCCAGCGAGCGCTTCGAGGATGGCGTGGTACAGAGCCGCTACCGCGTTTAGCGCGCCCCGTTAGGCAGCACGTCCCGTGTCCATGTCTACCGACTCGCTGCGGCCACCGACGGTAGAGTTCGAATGGCGCACCCTCAACCGATCGTGCGCGACGCGGCGAGGAGCGTGACATCGTCGTGCGGTTCGGCCGGTCCGGTAAACGCGTGCAGCGCCTCCAGGACGCCCCGCACGAGGGTCGGGGCGGAGGTGTTGTTCGCCCGCAGGGCGCCCCGCAGACGCTCCGCACCGAAGACCTCACCGGCCGAGCTCCGCGCCTCCACCAGCCCGTCGCTGAACGCGAAGAGACCGTGGTCGGGTTCGAGCGTGGCCGCTCCCGCCCTGAACACCCGGTCCGGAAGGAGCCCGAGCGCGGGACCGGTGGGGCGCAGCTCCCGGATGTCGCCATCCGGGGTGATGACGAGGGCCGGCTCGTGACCGGCGTTGACGTAATCGAGCTGTCCGCTCCCGGGATCGAGCGCGCCGAGGAAGACCGTCGCGAACATGTTGGTGCGTCCGTGCAGCCTGGCGATGTAGTCGTTGGTGAAGCTCGCGACCCGTGTCAAGAGGTCGGCCGGCGTGGCGGACTCCAGCGCCTGGCGCACCAGGGTGCGACGGCCCCCGATCATCTGAATCGCACCGCCCCCCACGGGATCGGCGGACGCGCGGATGAGGCTGCGGAACAGGGCCATGAACAGCGCCGCGCCGACGCCCTTGTCACACACGTCCCCGACGACCAGGACGATCGTGCCGGAGGGCGGCAGCAGGAAGGCATCGTAGAAGTCGCCGGAAACTTCGCGGGCCGGCTCCAGGGCGGCCTCGAGCTGCACCCCCCTCGCGAGCGGCAGCGATTCGGGCAGGAAGTCCCGCTGGATGTTCCGCGCGACTTCCATCTCCCGCGCGAGTCGCTCGGCGTCACTGGGGCTGGGCGGTGTGGTCATCCTCGCTCCCCGTCGAGCACGGTCAGTTGCCAGAGGTCCCGGGTGCTGGTGTGGACGAACGGATGCAACGCGCGCAGCCCCGTCTTCCCGATGCTCTTCTCCAGGTACCGCAGCTCCTGGAACTTGTCCTTCACCATCGGATCCGGCGCGGCGTCGAACCCGGCCTCGCGCATCATCAGGACCCCCTTGGCACGGATGGCGAGCTCGGCGCGCACCCGGAGGAAGCACATCATGTCGACGATCACCTCGGCGGGGAAGCGGCTCTTGACGGTGGCGATGTAACGCCCGACCGGGGTGCCCGACACCTGGCCCGTGTGCACCGCCCGCAGCAGCTCTTGGTCCGTGTCGAACCCGGTTCCCAGCCAGGCTTGCGTCTCGCGTTCGCTGCGCTGGAACACCGCGATGCTGAGGGCGGGAAAGACCAGGACGATCAGCGCCGTGGCCAGGACTGGATGCACCACGAACTGGTTGTAGAGCGAGTGCAGGACGACGGCCACGCCGAGTCCGGGCAGGACCAGGTAGAGTCGGAACGCGTCGGTGCGGTTCTGCAGCGCCTTGGAGACCATCGCCACGATGGACGTGGCGCCACCGTGCATGATCGCCGTGCCGAACCCGCGCACGACCCAGGTCCAGAGCATCGCGTCGGGGCTCGCCTGCACGTAGTACAGGTTCTCGAGGAACGCGAAGCCGGTACCGATACCGAAGCCGTGGATGGCGGCGTCCACGACGAAGCCCACCTTGTTCCGTTGCAGCAGATACACGACGAAGGCGGCCTTGAGCGGCTCCTCCACGACGGGGGCGACGTACCGCGAATACTGGTCCCAGTCCAGCCCGAGCGCGGGCCGGAGCCAGACGTTCGCCCCGTAGGCGGCGAGACCGGCGACCATGCCGGCGGCCACCGACAGCAGGGTCGCCCGCAGCGCGACGAGCTTGTAGCTGTCGATGAGCACCAGGGCCCCGAGGAACACGAAGACCGGCAGGACACTGACGGCGACCGCGAGGACGCTCGTCACATGATCTTGAACGAGAACATCCCGGCGGAGCGGAGCGGGGCACCTGTCTCGAAGGCCATGGCGTATCCGATGGAGAGCGTGGACTGGAGATGGGAGAGCGTGACCAGTCTGACGTCGAGCTGTGCGCCCGCGCTCGCGAGCGTCCGCCGGGCGGCCCGGTCGTCCACGTCGGTCACGAGCCCCGTCGTAAAGAGCGACATATCGGCCCACTGCAGGTAGAAGCTGGGGATCCCGGCGCGGCGGAACCGGAGCGGCGGCAACACCCACTCCACCTGGGCCTTGCCAAAACTCGCACCGCCAACGGCGTTGATCCCGAGCCCCGCGAAGCTCTCGCTCTCCCGAAACTGCCGGAAGTCCCGGTAGTCCACCCAGTTGTTGCCGAAGCCGCCGAAGTAGAACCGGGCGAAGGGGTCGCTGCGGTTGCCGGCCAGCGCCGAGCCCGCCGCGGTCCGGAACCACAGCGACGAGTGGTTGAGGGGCAGGAGGAAGCCATGGGACGCTTCCAGCTGCAGGAGCGGGAAGAGCGTCCCGCGGACGTAGTGGCCGTCAACGGTCGCGCGCGCGTCCGTCCCCAGCTCGTCCTCGACCGCGCCGAGGGAGCGACGCAGGGATCGATACGCGAGGTCGGCGGAAAACGCCACGAGCCGGTCGACCGGCGCCGCCACGTTCTGGTAGTCCGGCAGGGTCGCGAGATGCCCATACCCCGCCAGCCGCAGCGTGGACGTCAGGCTCCGCGGGCCGTCCATGAAGAGCGTGCTCTTGTGCTGCAGCGCGAGCGAATACCCCCGGCGGCTCACCTTCGTGGGCCCGAAGAGGTCGTAGAAGTCCGCGCGATTCAGGGCCGCGGTGACGCGCCAGTTCCACGACTGGAAGTCCGCGCGCAGGTGGAGGCGCTCGTCGGACGCCAGGGCCGGGTCGGGGGAGTAGGACGCCGTCAGATTCAGCGCGGTCGCCCCGACCTGGTCGGAGACGTTCGCGCGCGCGCCGATGGCCACGGCGTTGGCGCCGGCCAAATCCTGGTATCCTTCTACGACCGGATAGGCGCTGTTCAGGGCGAGGTGGGCGAGCGAGCGGTAGGGCCGCGCGGAGATCGTGAGCGAGTCCAGGTGGAGGCTCGTATCCTGCGGCGGGACCCACGACTGCACGTCGGCCCGCGTCACGGCGATCTCGTTGCCGAGGAAGCGGATCGCGCTCACGCTGTCCGGCACGGCGTTGGGGATCATCGCGGGGACAAACCCCCGCGCGGCGTACCGGAACACGACGATGGAGTCTCCGGGCAGCGGAACCGGTTTGAAGAATCCCGTCTCCGTGTTGCTCAGGGGCTCCGTGACCCGCCGGGTGAGGTCGTAGCGGTAGATGTTGGAGACCCCCGAGTAGTAGGAGGAGCCGAAGAGGTACTTGCCGTCCGGCGAGAACACGAAGTTCGACGGCGGCCAGTCCCCGAAATCGTCCAGGACCTCGGCAGTGGCCGCGTTCGCGCGCAGCGCTGCGATGTCCATCCGCACCAGCTTCTGGCTCCCGCTAATCTCCGACATGGATCCGATGAGGGTCGAGCCGTCCGGCGATATGTCCAGGTCGAACAGGTCCCGCCCGTAGGGCAGCGTCTGGATCTGGTTCCACTCGCGATAGGGCGGGGGCAGGCGGACCAGCGTCGAGAACCCGTTGTCGTGCCGGACGCCCCACAGCGAGCTGTCCGCCGCATCGAAGGCGAGATCGCCGATGCGCGCGTTCCGCAGCAGCACCCGGGACCGGCCGGTCGCCAGGTCCAGGGCGCAGAGGTTCCGCCAATCGGCGTTGTCGGTGGTATAGAACAGCGTCCGGGACGCCGGATCGTACGCCAGCGCGGTCACGGTGTATCCCGAGGCGCCCAGGACCTCCGCCAGGTTCGTGATCTTCCCGGACGCGACGTCGATGGCGGCGAGGTGGGCGACCTGGCCCGGATAGCGGATCCCCAGGTAGATGGCCCGGCTCGTCGAGTCGTAATAGGCGCGGGACACCGAGCCGAGCGCGTGATCGGTCAGCGGGCGGAAGGCCGTGACCGGGTGCCGGCGGATGGCCGCCAGGTTGGCCGCCTGCCAGTCGCGCTCCCATGCGATCCATCGCGACCACTCGTCCTCGAGCGATCGCCCATAGATGTGCTGGAACTGCGTCGCGAAGTTCCGCCGGCTGCCTTCGGTCCGGTTGAACCACGCGATCAGGCTGTCGTTCCCGTAGCGCAGCCCCAGGTAGCTGACGAACCGCGTGCCGTAGAGATAGGAGTTCACGCCCACCTGGAAGTCGATCGTGGTCCCTTCCGATTCCAGTCCGACGAAGTCGAAGATCCGGGCGCTGTCCCGGACCAGGGTGCGGAACACCATCTCGTCGTAGGGACCGATGGCGCGCCCCAGCCCCCCGTTCATCCACGTCTCGAGATAGACGGCGATCCCTTCCAGGTACCACCGCGGCGCATACCACCGCGGCGTGGTCAAATAGCCGTACAGCATGGACAGGGGGACTTCGGGGTTGGGCGTGACCTTGCCGAAGAACAGCGACCGGTAGAATCGGTCAGACGCGGTGGCTTTGTCTACGGTCACGATGTGCGCCATCTCGTGGTTGAGCGAAGAGGTCATCCGTTCAGGGGCGGGCGCGGACTCGTAGTCGTGGCCGTACGGCGCGATCCCGATGGTGATGTGATTCTCCGGGATCGGGCTCGCGCCCGCGTTGCCGTAATGCCAGAGGTCGTGCATCAGCACGTTGATCGGGCCGGCCGGCGTGTAGTCGAAGAGACGGCGGTGGAATTGCAACGAGTTCTCGAAGCTCCGGGCCACCTGCGGGACCAGGTAGGACTGGAGCGGCGACGTGAAGACCAGCCGCATGTCCCTGGTCTCGAGCATCTGGAACTGCGCGGCGAGTCCAGCCGGCGCGCAAACCCGTACGCAGGCCAGGACGGCCAGGACGAATCGGAGTCGGGACATGGTCAGAAGGGGACGAAACTACTCGGGGATCCCGGGTCCCGTGAGATCGGGCCGGGATCCCCGCGGGATCAGCTCACATCTGGGCGCGCATCGCCTCGCGCATGAACGCCTGGGACAGCGCCTGGCTCTGCGCCAGGGCGCGGAACGCTTCGGCTGCCTCAAGCGTGCGGAACGCGTCGCTGGCCAGGACCTGGCGGTACAAGTCGTTCTCCATCACCGCGCGGAACGCGTCGTCGGCCAGGAGCGAGCGGTACAAGTCGTTCTCCATCACCAGGCGGAACGCGTCGTCGGCCAGGAGCGAGCGGTACAAGTCGTTCTCCATCACCGAGCGGAACGCGTCGCTCGCCATCACGTCGCGGAAGGCCGCGTTGGCCTGGAGCCGGAGGTACAATTCGTTCTCCTGCAACCTCTGCATGGCGTCTGACGACTCCATCTGCCGAAACGCGTCCTGCGCCAGGAGCCGGCGGAACAGCTCATTGTCCTGGAGCTCGCGGAACGCCGCGCTGGCCTGAAGCCCGCGGAAGGCCTCGTCGGCCATGAGCCGGCGGTAGAAGTCGTTCTCCATCAGGTGGCGGAAGGCGTCGCTGGCCAGGATCTGGCGGAAGGCGTCGCTGGCCATGAGATGCCGGAACGCCTGGTTCTGCATGGCCTGGCGGAACACGTCGCTCCGCACGAGTTGCAGGACCTTGTCGTTCTGGAACAGCGCCTGGATCTCCGGATTCTTGAGGGACACGTCGGAGTCGGCCATGACCCTACCATGATACCGGGCCGCCGGTTGGACCCCACCGATCGTGCCGGCGTCGCGGCTGCCGGGAGGAAAGCCGGTGAGGATCCCGGCGACGACGATTACAACCGCCGCCGCGGCGCTTCCGATGAGCAGTGCCTTCTTGGTCATGATCGGCTCCTCCATTGACTTGGTGACGAATCTCAACCCTTGGGCGGCCCACCGCAGCAGCGCGCCTGGTGACGCGCGAGCCGGCTGCGGCAGCGCATCGAGGATCGCCCGTTTCAGGCGCGCGGGCGGTTCGCGTTCGGCCACCTGCCCGAAGAGCGCGGCGACGCGGCGCAGCTCGACCGCCATCGCCCCGGCCTCCGGATTCTGCTCCATCAGCGACCGCAGCGCGGCACTCCCTTCCGGAGTGTTCGCGCCGTCGATCTCCTGCTGGATGAGGTCGATCTGGTCGCGGCTCAGCATCGCTACCGGACTCCTTCACGGATCGCCAGCCGCAGCCGTTCCCGGGCGGTGAACAGGCGCGACTTGACGGTCTGGACGGGGATCTCCAGCACCTCGGCGATCTCCTGGTAGGAGAAGGACACGAAATGCCTCAGCACCACCACGGCCCGATCATCCGGCTTGAGCCCCATCAACGCCCTCCCGACGCGGTCCTCAGCTTCCGCCGCGCGATCGCTTGCGGCGCCCGGCGCCAGGATGTCAAGATCGTCCTCCAGCGGGACCGTCGGTTTCCGGCGCTTGAGCATGTTCAATGACTCATTCACCGTCATGCGATAGATCCAACTGAAGAACTTGTACCTCGGGTCGTAGGTCCGGAGCCTGTGAAACGCGTTGAGAAACACCGTCTGCGTGACGTCCTCGGCGTCCTGCACATTCCCCAGCATTCGAAGCGCGACATTGAACAGGCGTTGCTGATAGCGGTCCACGAGCGCGCCGGCGGCGGCCCCGTGATTCTCCAGGTACCGCTCGACGAGCGCGCGGTCCTGTTCATCCGTCGCCAGAGGTGTCTCTTTCAATTACAACTCAGATCGCCAAAGGTTGGGGGGGGAACGTGCATCGCGGGGCGCCCCTCGGCAATGTCGGGCCCGGGCCCCGGGGCTCCCCGGGGCCCGAGGGCCGCTCCCCGACCTCCCCCAGAGAGCAGGCTGGCGATATTGTGGCGGGGGTGGTCTCATACAGCGGCCCGCCGGAGGGCAAGATGCGGCCCAGCTTCAGCATGACGATCGGCACCGATCCCGACCAGGTAGCCGGGGTCAGCGCGGCGTTCGCCGAGTTCGCGGACGCGCACGCCGTGCCGGCCTCGATCCGGCGGAGTGTGAGCGTCGCCCTCGACGAGCTCCTGAACAACACCATCGCGTACGGATTCGCCGGGCGAGGGGACGGCGCGGTGAGCATCGAAGTGGAGCTGCGCTCGGATCGGTTGTGCGTCACGCTCACCGATAACGGCACGCCCTTCAACCCGTTGGAGATGAGTGGCCCCGACACTGCGGTTCCGGTGGAGCAGCGGCAGGTCGGCGGGCTCGGCATTCACGTGGCCCGGCGGCTGATGGACGACGTCGCCTATCACCGCCGGGCCGATCGCAACGTCGTCAGCCTGGCGAAGCTCCTGGCGGGTGGGAGCACGGCGGGTCGTGGCGGAGGACGGTCCATGGACATCACCACACGCACGCAGAACGGCGTCACCCTCGTCGTCTTCGCGGGGAGTCTCGACAGCAACACGTCGCCCAAGGCCCAACAGGCACTCGACGGGATACTCGCGGCCGGCGCGCGGAAGATGGTCGTGGATTGCACGGCGCTCGACTACATCAGCAGCGCCGGACTTCGGGTCCTGCTCGGTACGGCCAAGCGGCTGAGCGGGGCGGGGGGCGCGCTGCGCCTGTTCGGCCTGAACGAGACGGTCCGGGAGGTGTTCGACATCTCCGGGTTCTCCACGATTCTCGCCGTGTTCGCCACCGAACCCGACGCGCTCAAGGGGTTCTAGCACGACGCTCCCCTGGCATCCACTATTGGAGACACCATGCCCCACGGCAAAATCTGTTATCTGGAAATACCGGCGAACACGGCCCAAGCGTCCGCCGACTTCTACAGCAGTATTTTCGGCTGGAAGGTTAGGAAACGCGGGGATGGGGAACTCGCCTTCGACGATGCTGGTGGCGGCGTGAGCGGGACTTGGGTAAAGGAAAGCGATCGAACCCCGGACGAACGCACGCGGACCTACATCATGGTTGATGTCATTGCGGACACTCTGAAACGTATCGAGGCCGCTGGGGGCCGGGTTCTCACGCCTCGTACGACTATCGGGTCCGGGATGGGCGCATTTGCAATATTCGCGGATCCCGTCGGGAACGAGTTCGGACTCTATGAGGAGCCCACCCGTTGAGCGATTAGGGAATGAATCTTTCATCAGCGCGCCGCAGCTTAGGCGCACCCCGTTAGACGGCGCCGAATCACCTCATGTTCGTTCCACAAGCCCTCGGGCTGAAGCGTACGGAGGTCGTTGTCGTTCCGTACGACCCGCGGTGGCCCCTCCTCTTCGAGGAGGCGTCGGCGCAGCTCAGAGCGGCACTCGGGCCATCGATCCTCGCCGTGCACCATGTGGGGAGCACTGCTGTCCCCGGCTTGTGTGCCAAGCCGATTCTCGACGTGCTTGTCTCCGTTTCCCACTTCGACGATGCCAGGCGACTGGTCACGCAACTCGCAGGGCTCGGCTACGAATTCCGTCCAGAGGAAGAGATCCCGGACCGCCATTACTTCCGTCGGCCCCCTGGCGGCGAACTGCGGACGCATCACCTTTCGCTGGCGGAGCCAGGCTCCCGGCATCACCGGGTTACGCTGGCATTTCGCGACGCGCTGCGCGGTAATTCGGAGCTCGCGGCGGCATACGCTCGCCTCAAGTTGGCACTGGCGGAAAAGTTTCCCTGCGACCGTCCAGCGTACATAGAGGGGAAATCGGCGTTCGTCAGGCAGGTTCTTGCAACCATTGAACTCCAGGAGTCAGGGGGCGCCGCCTAACCAGCGCTTGAAGCCGAAGCAGCGCCTGAAGCCCAACATCTGAGGTCTGAATGCGAAGAGTCACAGGCATCGGCGGTATCTTCATGAGCGCCAAGGATCCGAAGTCGCTCTGCGCTTGGTACAAGAAGCACCTTGGAATAGACGTTCAGGACTGGGGTGGAACAGCCTTCACCTGGACTGACTCGGGAGGCAACCCGACCAAGGGGACCACGGTTTGGTCAGTGGGTTCAGCGGAGGGCGACCACTTCGCGCCAAGCAAGTCCACCTTCATGGTCAACTATCGAGTCGAAGACCTCGCAGGACTTCTCAAAGCGCTGCGCGAAGAGGGCTGTGACGTGCTCGACAAGACCGACGACTCGGAGCATGGAAAGTTCGGATGGGTCATGGATCCAGAGGGCAACAAAGTTGAGCTCTGGCAGCCGCCAGAAGGGCAATAAAGTTCAGTCGCCGCCTGTCGGTCGCCAGTTGGCTCGAACGTGAAGCGACACCAACGTGCGCGCGTGCGACGTGGCAGCGGCGATCACGCCGGATGCTGAAAGGACCGCTCCATGAACACCTGCCGCGCCATAGGGCTCCTCGCCGGGCTGCTGACCGTCCCGCCGGCGGTCGTCGCACAGAAGACGATCATCATCAGTGACAGCTTGGCGGCCCATGCCGAGCGCCTGAAAGTCGACAAGGGCACGCAATGGTTGGGGCACATCGCGCGCTGGCGTCTGGGGGACTACGCGGTGGTGTCGAGCAAAGGGGGTTGGACCACGACGCGGACGACCGGCAATCTGTTCAACACCGAGACGGAGAGCGCATCCACCGAAAAGTTCTCGTTTGTATTGGCCGGCAACACAACGGACTCTGCCACCGTCAATGCCGCGCGTCACGTGATGATTCAATCGCTCCGCAGCATTGAGTTGGCGTATGGCCTGTCTGTCGGTCGCGATGAACTGGTGCAGCAGGAGGACAACCTCATCGCGTTTGTGACCCTCAATCGCGATACCACCGACACGTGGGCGTTGTTCATGGGCGTTACGACGGGCGACAATACGGCTGGCCATTCCGACGCCTTCTTGACCAACGGCCAGCGAACCATCGTGCTGGCGCCGGCGAGCTCCAATACGAACGTCTATGATCTGCGTGGACCGCCCGCGCTCGGGTATGAGTTTGTTGAGAACGGGCAATCGCTTGGCGCCCTGCAGTTCTTCAGCGGAGCGGCCGGCCGGGCACCCATTGTGTGGATTCACCGGAGTTTGGATGCGAGAATGAAACTCATTCTTGCCGCTGCTATGACCGCGGTGCTGCAGGTGAAGAGTCTCTAAGGCCCCAACCCGACAACCGGGAGCTCTGATGCCTCGCACCACCCTCCTCCTGGCCACCGGGCTTGCTCTGGCAAGTGTCCCCCTCTTTGCTGAGGAGTACGAAGCCCACCGGCGTCTGAGCTTTGATCCCAGCGCCCGCGGCCGCTCGGCCTCCTTTCACGCCATGATCGGGAAACAGGTCAAGGTGGATGGGACCTTATCCCGCCGGGAATGCGTACTTGATCGTTGTCGATTCGGTTCGCACAACCACGCCATGAACCTGGGGCAAGGATCGGCTCGTCGTCGCATCGTTGCGACACTTGATACCGCGTCATTCTCCTCCCAGCTTCCTTGCGTAGTCTCCCTTCCTTTCCCTGGAGGCTCTGATGCGTGCTACCGCGTTTGCTCTCCTGATTCCCCTCGCCCTCGCGGCCTGCGATGGGAAGCCCATTACCGGACCCGACGCCCAGCGTCTTGTGGCCAAGGCAAAGCCCCAATCCGGCAAGCTCCCAGCTGGCACCATTGTGCTCGTCGACGGTGTCCGGCTCGCATCAGACCAGTCGCTCGAGGAGCTCGATCCCTCCACCGTACAGACCGTTGAGGTGCTGAAGGGCGCCTTGGCGCGCCAGCGGTACGGCGCGGACGCTGGCGGTGGTGTGATTCTGATAACGACGAAGCGACCTGCGCTTACGCGGCCGCAGCCCTAGCCGCCGCCTAACCAGCGACTGCAGTTGCCGGCGCGGGTAGGTTGCGGTTCGGTTCTCCGTCGACCTGCTCGGCTTCGAGAAGGCTTGG
>Ga0209159_1002326_pt1 | contig 13372 bp, 9 predicted proteins | sample GraSoiAngelo_144_FD_185901 | JGI IMG/M metagenome (GOLD analysis project Ga0209159, IMG submission 185901) | Grasslands soil microbial communities from the Angelo Coastal Reserve, California, USA - 14_1009_02_40cm (SPAdes) (version 2) | ecosystem: Environmental > Terrestrial > Soil > Grasslands ...
AACATTATTCGGACGCATCCGGCAGCATCCGGAGATCAATTCGCGGAACGGCATGCGGCGCAGCATGGCCGAGCGCACTGCGATCAACTCCCCGATTCAAGGTACGGCCGCCGACATCATCAAACTCGCAATGATACGGATCGCGGAGGAACTCCGGCGTGAGAAACTTCGAACTCGCATGGTTCTTCAGGTTCACGACGAATTGATCTTTGAGGTGCCGGAGCAAGAACTCTATATCGGGGAGGCTATTCGAAATCTGATGCAGGACGTCGTCCAGTTGAACGTGCCTCTGACGGTGGATGTAAAACAAGGAAAGACGTGGGAGGCGTTGGGCTAGAGTGGTGTTTGCGTATTACTCAAATACCCGGTTCACCTGCGCCACCGAAACGTCCTCGGACTTCACATTGATTTTGTAAGACTGGATGATCTTGTCTTCATCCAGAATTTCCTCTGGTTTCGGGGAATTGTAGACAATCGGAGAGGGCGTGTTCTTCACAATGGCGTCCCGCAGTCTATCCGCGTCTTTGGTGATCAGAACAATTCGCATCCGGTCGGACTTCAGGTGCCTACGGATGGCGGCATTCACGTCCCCGACTGTGAGCTTCGTCAGTTGCTCCTTCACGTAGGAGTTGTAATCGGGAATCCCGTAATACCGGCTGTCAAGCGTGTAGCCAAGCTGCGCGCTCTGCGTCTGAGTCAGGATATTTGCGTATTTCGTGAGGAATTCGCGCGTCGTTTCGAATGTTTCCTGCGAAAGCCCGTCGCGAAGGAGCTTGTCGTACTCGTATAGAGCTGCCCGTAAGGCAAAGAGGCTGTTTTGCGCCTCGACCGGGCGTATCCAGATCTGAAAAATCTGCTGCTGCCGCGCCAGGTTGGGATCGGGCGTCATTTGAAACATTCCGCGGGGAAAATATTCCACGTACGCATAATCTCCGTAATTCAGTCCCCTCGCTTCGCGCAGTCGTTGATAAAGGTAACTGTTCGATGAGCGATGCTGGCCGAAGTAGGACGCAACCAACGCAAGCGCCGGCCAGTCTTTGGATCCTCGGTTGACGCTGATTGGAAAACCCAGCGAAATGGCTGTAGACCGCGTGTCACGCGCGATGATTTCGATACGCATTTCCGGTGACAGCTTCGGATTTTCAAAGCGCCTCTTGTCGGTAGATCCCTGAGGAAGTCTCGCAAAATCGGTCTGTACCTTGTCAGGGAAGTTTTTCGGATAACCACCGGCGAGCCCTATCGTCAAACTCGTTCCTTTGTAGTAATCGCGATAAAAGCCCCGTACGTCGGCGAGCGTCAACTTTTCAAGACTGCTGATCTTCCCGGTGTTGTGGTGGCCGTATGGATGGCCGGCGTAAATGATGTTGTACAACTCTTCTTTACCAAGCTCTTCATCGTTGCTCTCACGTAACGAGACTTTCAGGAAGTTGATCGCGTCGTCGCGTAAGCGCTTGAAGTCTTCTGCGCGAAAACCGGGATCGAGCAACATATCGCGGAGCAAAGCATAGTAATGATCGAGGTTTTCAATGTGTGTCGTGCCGGTAAATACCGTCATCTCTTTGTCGACTTGCGCATTGACCGAAGATGCCATCGGATAGAGAGCCTGAACGATCTGGTCATAGCTCATCGAGCGTGTACCGCCTTGGGCAAGCATCGATGCTGTGAGCGCGGCAAGTCCTTCTTTGCCCGGTGGATCGAATGCCGAACCGGTCATGAACAGAATGCGAAAAGTCACCAGCGGAGAAGGGCCGGGCAGAAGGACGGTGGGGATTTTAGAGGGGAAAGCTGTTAAAGCTGTGCACCAAAGCAACAAAACAAGGCCAAAGATTATTATTCCCCTCCTCGCAGAGGAGGGCGCGAAGCGCGAGCCCGTTAGGGCGAAGCCTGAAGAGAAGCTACGCTGAGCGAAGCGAAGGCGACGGGGTGGCCGGATCGGCGAAATGTCTCGGCCGGCCTGAGCACCCCGGCGCTTCGCGCCACCCCTTCTCTGCGAGGAGGGGAATCTGTGCGAGTAATTCGAACACATCAGTTTGCCCCTTTACTGTTGCTAAGCGTCACGATTGTTCTGTTGTTCGCCGTGAAATATTGCCGCGCGATGGCGCGAATATCTTCGGGCGAGATCTCCCGATATAGTGCAAACAACTTGTTTATGGTTTCAGGCGTCCTTCGCAGCGCAATGTACTGCGCGACGGCATTCGCGATTGCCGAGGAACTGTTCATGCGTAGAGCGAAGCTGTAACGGATTCGGGACCGTGTCGCGTCGAGCCTTCCCGGATCAACGGTTTCTTTCGTGAAACGCTCGAACGTCGCAAGGATTTGATCTCGCACGTAATCGATATCTTTAGGATCTTTAATGCGAGCCCAAATGGTAAAGAGCTCAGGATCGGGATGATTGCCGAAGGCGACCTCCAACTCGTCGACCTTTTGCTCCTTCAGCACCAGCCGCTGGTACAAATCGGAATTGGAACCAAACGCCATCGGTGAAAGCAGGTCCAGTGCGGCTTTGTCCTTCTTCTCATCCGAATATGCAGGGCCTTTGAAAGCAACCGCTATCCACGGCAGCGTCGGCGCGGCCCACGCTACGCTTGCTTGCCGTGGCTCTTTCTGGGCGGGTTCCAACGGGATGTCCGGCCTGTAATTTCCGCTCTTCCACTCTCCAAAGTATTTCTTTGTGAGAGCAAGGGCATGGTCATGCGTGACGTCTCCCACCAATGTGATCGTTGAGTGTTCGGGCCGGTAAAAGCGGTTATAAAACTGGAGGCTGTAGTCGTACTGGTTTGGCATGTCCTGAATGTCTTTTAAAAAGCCCATCGTGGTGTGCCGATACGTGTGCGCTGTGAAGGCAGTCTCGTGCAAAACTTCCTCCAGCTTTTCGGTGGGATCCGCGCTGTTCTTGTTGTATTCGCCCAGAACCGCCAGCGATTCGGTCTTATAAGAGGACTCAGGATATTTCAACCGTTGAAAACGGTCCGCTTCCAATTTCATGACAGATTCGAGATCTTCCTTTGAGAATGTCTCGTAGTAGGTCGTGCGATCCGCGTTTGTCGTCGCGTTCGATTCCGCCCCGGCCTTCTTCAGGATACGGTCACGCTCTTCGGGGCTGTAATTTTCGCTACCGCGAAACATGATGTGCTCGAACAGATGCGCGTAACCGCTCTTGCCCGGCTCGATTTCATTCCGTGAGCCGGCCTGCACGACGATGTAAAGCCCAATCATGTTCGGAAAATCCGTCGGAATGGTTACAAGACGGAGGCCGTTGTCCAGGTCGTCAATCGCGTAGTTATACGGAAAGAGATTCCCTTCCTTCTGCTGCCCTGCGGACGACAACGCTAAAAAAGACACACAAACAAGCGCGATCAGTTTTCTCATGTCGTAAAATTCTATCCCAATGCGAAAATTTGGTGCATTTCTCCTTGTGCTGTTCGCGCCCGCGGCGTGCCTATGGCTTGCCGCGCCAGCGCCCACACATGTTGTGATCATGCACACGAACGACATCCATGGGCAGCTTCTGCCGCGGGCTGGAATCGGGGGAATAGCGGAAATTGCCGCAATCATTCGACGCGCAAAGCCCGATCTCGTTCTGGATGCCGGCGATTTCAGTACCGGAACTTTTCTTGCGGATGAGTTCAGGGGGGTCCCGACGATCGCTTCCATGAATCAGATCGGATACACATCCGGCACGATAGGCAATCACGAATTCGATTACGGTCAACCTGCGCTTCGCATGCTGATTCGCCAAGCCCGATTTCCTATCTTATCCGCAAACATAACAGCGGCTGTTCCTGGAATTACGAAATACGCAATAATCTCTTCGCAAGGGATTCGATTCGGAATTATTGGCCTCACCACAGAACGAGTTAAAACACTGAGCCATCCAAACGACGTCGTAGGAGTCAAAGTCTTCGATATCGTGAAGAGTCTCGAAACACTCCTGCCGGAAGTTCGAAAGCGGTCGGATTTCATTATCGCTACCGTTCATCTCGAGGATGATGAGGAGCAGCGGCTCGCGAGCGCTTTTCCGGAGATTCGGCTCATCATCGGCGGCCATAACCATGAAGCTCTTGGCCCGATACGGTTGGGCCAAACTCTGGTCGCGAAAACGGGAGTTGCCGGCCGCAACGTCGGACGGGTTGACCTGGATTTTCAGAATAGAAAACTGGTCCAAATGGATGCCAGACTGATTCCAGTCAAAGATGCTCAGCCTGATCTCGATGTCGTCAAGGTCCTTCAACCGTTTCAAGAAAAAGTGAACGCTAAGATGGGTGAAATCATCGGCGAAGCCACGGATGATTTGATGTATTCAAGGACAGGAGAGTCAGCGTTGGGAGATTTTGTGGCCGATGCTTTTCGCGAAAAGGGAAAGACTCAAATCGCCCTTCAGAACGTTGGAGGCATACGCGCGCGAATCGTGAAAGGCTCTGTCACCTGGGGAAACGCTTTCGAAGTTCTGCCGTTCCAAAATACCCTTATTACCTTAAAGCTGACGGGATCTCAGCTTAAAACGACGCTGGAGCGCGGATTAGTATCTTCAATCGGAATGGTTGCTGTCAGCGGGGTTCGCGTGCGATTCGACACAAAGAATCCGGCAGGCATGCAGGTGACTTCACTGCTGTTGATCGATGGAACTCCAGTGGATGATTCCAGGCTTTATTCCATCACGACGAATGATTTCGTTTTGGCGGGAGGCGATGGCTTTACCGAATTCGCGAAAGGAACTGATATTAGGGACACCGGCATCTTGCTTCGCGACGTTCTCGTCGACTACATCAAGGCCCGCCGTGTTTTATCACCTGTCCTCGATGAGCGGATCATTGTGAAGTAATTATTTAAGCCGCGTTGTAAAAGTTGCGGTTCAGCCCTTCTTTGCTCATGGATGGTGACGCCCGCCGGCGGAACCCGTCACACTACGGGCTTGGCACGAGGCGGCGCAACTATCGAACAGGCGACCTGGTGTCGTCTGCCTTGGACTCCGTGCCTGTCGAGGCGAATAAAGCCGCCGACGCCAGAGTGGCGCTAGCTCATGCGGCGAAAGCTGTATCGTCGCCGTAAACGGCATTATTTTGGATCTCTATCTGCACTGGTGGGAGTATGAAACTCGTCCAGGTCCGCAGACAACGCGCCGGGGATCACCTGCGGATTATCGGCCTGCTCGATAGCTCCGACGCGCATCCCTACTTCGCCTTTCCACAGGGACTTGAAGCTGCGGTTTCCGAGAGCGCTGACGCTTTCGTACCTGCACTCCTGGTGCCCTCCCTTGAAAAAGGTGAACCCCTGGAGATAGTTCCACCCATTTCGAGATCTCTCGCAACTCGAATACCTCGGATTGTTGATGTTCTGCTCGCCCTATTTCCCAATTTTCATCGCGTCGATGTGTGCGTGCGCTCCGGAGAGGAATCAGGAATCCAAAGCGGGAATTGGGTTGCCACTCTTTTCTCCGGCGGCGTCGATTCGTTTTATACCTTGCTCAAAGGTCTTTCTTCCCATACGGCTACCGAGTTTCGTCCAACGCATCTGTTATTCATGCGCGGGCTCGAGCAACGACTGGATGAGTCAGGCGCTGCCGATGCCACGCTGGCCGTCATCGAAGAAGTTGCGCAAGCATTTGGAGTGCGGGTCATCTGCGGCCAGACAAATCTGCGTATGTTGTTTGGCTTGAATTACGAACTTTATTACCACGCGGCCGCCCTCATCGCTTCGGGACTGGTGCTGTCGAACGGAATCCGGCGGCTCCTTGTGCCCTCGACATATTCGTACGGCCAGTTGATTCCGTGGGGATCCCATCCGCTATTGGACGAACTGTGGTCTACGGAGAGTATGGAAGTGATCCATCATGGTGCGGAGGCCCGCCGCGTCGAGAAAGTTGCAGATATCGTCGCCCATCACCCTCAAGTGCTCCAATACTTGCGAGTCTGCCTGAAAAATCAGGCGGGACCTGCGAACTGTGGCCGGTGTGGGAAGTGTGCTCGAACAATGATTGCACTCGAAATAATAGGAGCCCTAGCTCACGCACGCACGTTTCCGGCAGTATCACGACGAATACTTGAACGAACGTTGCGGGCCGATTCGCAGATTTTCGTACAAGAATTGTGCGATCTCGCCCGACGAACTGGAAATGATGAATCGATCGAATTGCTCAACCGGGTGGTGCGTAAGCAACAGCGGCGGCACGCGATCAAAACTCTAGTCGAGACTACCCCTGTCCTGGCCGGCCTGATGCCACACTTTCATCGTTTGCGGCGGCGCTTGCGGGATGCCCGTCTGCCTGCCATTAGTTGAAATCTCCGCCCGCCCCCGGGCCTTCCGGCACTCAAAGGTTGAACCCAAAAGGCCTAACTCCTTCTACGTAGTCCCAGCGCGTAGTGAATTCGAGGTATGGACAACAACACACGGGACGCGTGATTTTACAATGGCTTCGATCCGGTCCAGCGAAGAGAACCCCGGGGGCTCCTATAGGTGGCGTTAGCAATCCGAACGGGCTGCAGGGTCCATGGAATTGTTTCGGGCTCCGGCGGAGGCTGCCTTCGAAGTCTGCTCGGCCGGTAGAGGCTCAAAGACAAATAATCACGAAAGACAAACATTCGAGAGGGAAGGATATGGACAGTGTGAGACGTCTGTTTTCTGCACCGGTCTGCGTCGTGGCTGTAATTGTCGCGGTCGCTATCGGCGGTTATCGAGTCTCCAACCATCCCAATTCGGATCATGCGAGTTTGTCGATGGCATCGTTCGAAGGCCGCAGTGAGCGTGCGTTGAACGCATTTGGCAATCTGCCGCTCACTTTTGTCGAGAACCGTGGTCAGACCGACCCTCGCGTGCGGTTTTACGCGCAGGGACCTCGTTTCACGTTCCATCTCACATCTGACGAAGTGGTGCTCTCGCTGATCAAAGATACTCACGCGGGTGCTTCTACGCGGCGAGCGCCCGTCACACCCGTCGCTGTAAAGGAGCTTGAGCAGCAGGAGACCGAGCGCGCTGTTCTGGGGCTACGTTTCCTCGGCAGCAATCCGCGTGTTGTGGTTGAAGGCCACGAGCGCTCGCCGGGACAGGTCAACTACTTTCATGGCCAGGATCCCTCCCGTTGGCAAACCGGCCTGCCAAGTTACGCCCAAGTTGTTTATCGGCAACTTTGGGCGGGAATCAACCTGAATGTGCGAGCGCAGGCAGGATCGCTCAAGTACGAGTTCCAGGTAAAGCCCGGTGCGAGGGTCGAAGACATTCAGATGGCATACACCGGTAGTGACGGCCTGTCGATGGATCCGGCAGGCGCCCTTTTGATCGATACGCCTTTTGGCGTGCTGCGCGATTCGCCGCCGCTGGCCTACCAGGAAATATTCGGTGTACGCGTGCCCATAAAAAGCAGCTACGTGATCCGGAACGTAGGCAGCGGTGGTCGAAGCTACGGATTTGAATTGAGCGCCGGCTACGATCCGGATCATGAGCTGATCATCGATCCGGGTCTGGAATACTCGACATATCTCGGCGGGGCAAGTCACGAATACGGCGCTGGAATCGCTGTCGATGCTGCGGGCAACGCATACGTAATGGGCCTTACCCAGTCGCCCGATTTTCCAACGAGGGCAGGCTCCTTCGACCGGACCGGTGCAGCCAGTAACAACCTGGAGGTGTTCGTCAGCAAGCTCAACTCCACCGGTACGGCTTTGATCTATTCGACTTTCCTGGGCGGCAGTAACTTCGAATGGGGACGCGGCATGGCCCTCGACGCGGCGGGGAATGTGTATATCGCGGGACAAACGAAATCGTCCGATTTTCCGACGACAGGGGGCGCATTCGACAGAACCTTCAACGTCGACATCTGTCCGCGATGCGGGATCGATCAATACGACGCGTTCGTCACGAAGTTGAATGCCACCGGATCGGGTCTCGTCTATTCGACCTTCCTGGGCGGCTTCGATCTCGATGACGCCATCGGCATCGCCGTGGATGCTGCTGGAAACGCTTACGTGACCGGCGAGACGGGGTCGTTGAATTTCCCGACGACTCCGGGCGCTTTCGACACGACCAGAAACGGCGCCTTCGATGCCTTTCTCACCAAGTTGAATGCCAGCGGATCGGCTCTCGTCTACTCGACGTATCTGGGCGGGCTTGAAGTGGACTTCGGCGGGCGCGTGGCCGTCGATCGAGATGGGTCGAACAACGTGTACGTTTTGGGGTCGACCCGATCGGCCGATTTCCCGACCACGCCCGGCGCTTTCAATACCACCATCAGTGGAGCGTTCGACATCTTCGTTACGAAAGTGAACGCGACTGGCTCCACCCTTCTCTATTCCACGTTCCTTGGAGGACTGGACATGGACGGCGCTAGCGGCCTCGCGATCGACTTCGCCGGCAACGCCATTATCGCCGGTGGAACGGCCTCCGCAAACTTTCCAACCACTCCCGGTTCTTTTAGCACCGTTATGAACGGGAGCTCCGACGCGTTTGTGACAAAGATTAATCCGTCGGGCTCGACTTTGGTGTTCTCGACCTTTTTGGGCGGCAGCCAAAGCGAAAGCGTTTCCGACATTGTGGTGGATGCGCAGGGAAACATTTATGCCGCGGGTGGCACAGGCTCGGCGGATTTCCCTGTAACACCGGGTGCATTTGACACGACTTTCAACGGCGGATCATCGGATGTCTTCGTCGCAGAACTGAATGCGACTGGCTCCGCCCTGATTTACTCCACCTTCCTCGGAGGAACGAAGTCGGAAGGCGCCAGCGCCATCGCGCGGGGAACCGACGGAGCGCTATACCTTACCGGGCAGACGTTGTCGTCGGATTTTCCAACGACTGCGGGAGCTCTGGATCGAGTCTTCAATGGCGATCTCCTGATCTTCTGGGCCGACGCGTTTGTCACGAAGCTCACGCTGGGCACTGCGCCGCCTTCGCCCCCGGCGATATCCTCTGTTAGCGCGAACCCGGCAAGTGTAGTCGGAGGTAACGGTTCCACAGGGACGGTGGCACTGACGTCCGGCGCGCCATCGGGTGGCGCCGCCGTGTCACTGTCCAGCACCAATGCAGCCGTGGCCAGTCTTCCGGCGAGTGTGACGGTGCCTGCCGGTTCATTGAGTGCGAGGTTTCCCATCGCGACGTCGACAGTTGCAACGAGCACTCCGGTGACGATTACGGCGACGTACAACAGCATCACAAAAACGGCAACTCTGGACGTGACACCGGTACCACCGACGACTCTGCAGAGCCTGGGCGCAAACCCGGCGATCGTCACGGGTGGCGCTACATCGCAGGGCACCATTACGCTGACGGGAACGGCGCCGGCGGGCGGATTCGGTGTAACGCTTTCCAGCAGTAACGCCGCGGCGTCTGTTCCCGCAACCGTGAACGTGCCGCAGGGAGCAACCAGTGCCACCTTCTCAATCACGACGAGTGCGGTGACGACATCGACTCCGGTAACGATCACGGCGAATGCCGGAAGCGTGACACGGACAGCATCACTTACAGTCACACCCGCGCAATCGACATCTACGCTCACCGTCACTGCCACTGGCCGCAGCGGTGAGCGCGTGACTTCTACACCAGCTGGCATCAACGTGGTTGTGGGCACTTCCGGAGCGGCTTCGTTTACGACCGGAACATCGATAACGCTCACCATCAGCAACAATCGCGATACGGTGTGGTCCGGTGCCTGTTCGAGCGGCGGGCAAAAGACGAAAACCTGTACATTCACGCTGACCGCGAACTCCACGGTCACGGCAAACGTGCTCTAACCCCCAGACATTGCTGGAGCGTTTTCATTGGGAATCGGACCGCTTCGATTGAGAACCGGGAGGCAAACTCGGCCTAACAGTAGGGCGATGGCGCTGAAGGGCGCCGTCGAGCATTGCGCACAACTCGACCAAGCTGGGGAAAGTCGTTGATTCATTCCACTGCGAACGCAACATCTCGATCATTTCCGGAAAACCAAATCCGCTTACCATCTCCCGACGGCAACGTCCCAATCCTCCCTCGTAGGAAGATCGCTTATCAATATACATCATAAAACTGTCTCGTCCGGTTTCAGATCAAGAACGGTAAGTTGTGCAACGTTTACCGATTGAGTTGGGCTAAGTTCTTAGTGGATGTATAACGCTACGCTTCTGCAGCCCGCTTGGTTTTGCCTCATCGCAAATCCCGGGTTGTGATCAAAATCCCAGAATTTTGATCACAATTTGCTGGATTGTGATCAAAACCCAGGAATTGAGATCACAATTTTCCGGACTGTCATCAGAATCTCAAAATTGTGATCACACAATTTGCAGATTGTGATCAAACTCCCACGTTGTCATCGCAATTTGCAGATTGCGATCACAATGTGAATTCTCACGATCTATCGACCACCTGAGGCGGTAGATTCTCACGATCATTCACCCACCTGATTCTCACAATCATTCACCCACATTCTCACGATCATTCACCCACCCCCGGGTTGACCAATAACTATGCCAAGCCGTGCCGTAAGGAGGACACGGATGGCATACCGGGAGGTACGAATGATGGACATCGATCAAGTGATGAGGCGCTGGTTGGCCGGGGAACGTATCCGAGCCGTGGCGCGATCGACAGGTTTAGATCGGAACACGGTACGACGACTGATCCGTGTGGGTCAGCAGGTGGGTCTGAAGCTGGGTGCGGCGTGGCCGGACGAAGCGAAGCTGCAGAGCATACGCGAGCGTTTGAGTCGGCCCGGTGCAGCGCGTGAGCAAGGACCGATCGAACAGGCATTGCTTCAGCGGCAGTCGCAGATTCAGGCCTGGCTGAAGGACCAGCTCATTTTAACGAAGATCCACGAACTGCTCGGACGCGAGGGGTTGGCTGTGCCGTATCCGACGTTGCACCGTTTTGCCCGCAAGCACTGTGGTTTTGGCAAACCGGCCGGGACAGTCCGACGCATCGAAGCAACACCGGCAGAATTTGCCGAAGTCGATTTCGGACAGCTTGGCTTGCTGCAGGAACTCACCAGCAGCCATCGCCGTGTCGTTCACGGTTTCATGATGGTGATGGGCTACAGCCGGCTGAGCTGTGTCATTCCCGTTTTCTTCCAGGACCTGGTCACCGTCATCGATTGCTTCGAACAAGCATTCCAGTTCTTTGGCGGTTGTCCACGGCGCGTGGTGATCGACGGAATGAAAGCATGCCTGGATAAAGCGGACCCCTGCACGCCACGCTTCAATCGGACGTTTTTGGAATATGCCAACTACCGCGGCTTTCTGCCCGACGCGGCACGGCCACGGCATCCCAAAGATAAGCCCGTCGTCGAAAATACCGTACGCTTCGTGCGCGAGCGCTTCTTCAAGGGTGAGACCTTCATCGATCTGGAGGATGTCGCTCGCCGCGCTTTGGTCTGGTGTCGGGATACAGCGGGCCGCCGTATCCATGGAACGACTCGCCGGGTACCGATCGATGTTTTCAACAGCGAAGAGAAGCCTGTTCTGATTCCGCTCAAAGCCGGACGTTTCGATCCACCCCACTGGGTCGACTGCAAGATTCACCCCGATCACCATGTGCGGCTGGATGGCGCTTTGTATTCGGTGCCGTCGCGTTGGGATATCGGCATGAAGGTTCAAGTCCGCGCGGACCGCTCCTTGGTCCGGATCTACGTCCATGGCGAGCTGATCAAGACGCATGAGCGCAAATCCCGCGGTGGCCGTTCGACTGATTACAACGATTATCCGGAGGGAAAAGCGCCATACGCCATGCGCTGGCCCAACTTTTATTGCAAACGGGCTCGGGATCTCGGGCCATCCGTTGGAGACTTCACCGATCAATTGCTATCCGGCGAGTTTCCTTGGAGCCGGCTCCGCTCCGCGCAAAAGCTGCTCGGCTTGGCCGAACGCTATGGTGCGGAGCGGTTGGATGCCGCCTGCCTGCGAGCACTGCACTTCGAACAGCTTGATGTTTACGCCGTTGAACGGATTCTTCAGCAGGGACTGGAACACGATGCCACCACCGAACCCGTCACCGGCCAGCAAGCTTCGCTCGATCTCAAGTTTCTACGTCCGGCCAACCACTTTGTTCATACTCCAGGAGGTTCCAATGTCGATCCAGCTTGAACTGAAAACCGTACTGAAACGTTTGAAACTTTCCGCCATGTTGGCCACCCTGCCCGATCGGGTCGCCTTCGCTCGAAAAGAAAAACTCGATTACGCCCAGTTTCTGGAACTCGTCTTGTCCGACGAAGTCGAACGGCGCGAACAAAAACACGTCACCAACCGCATGACCGCTGCCGGCTTTGAGGAAGAGTGCACACTGGAACGTTTCGACTGGTCCGCCAAAATCCGCCTCGACCAGCCGCGCCTGACCGATCTGTTCGGCCTTCACTTCATCGAACGTCAGGAGAACGTGATCTTCTGCGGCCCCGTCGGCGTCGGCAAAAGCTTTCTCGCCCAGGCCCTCGGACACGCCGCCTGCCGCGCCAATTACCGTGTCCTGTTCATCAAAGCCGACCTCCTGCTGAAAACTCTGGTCCGCTCTCGAGCCGACAACTCCTTCGATCAGAAATTACGCGGCTTCATTAGCCCGGACTTGCTGATCGTCGATGACTTTGCACTCCGAAAACTCTCCAGCCAAGCCACCTCCGATATCTACGAACTTCTCATCGAACGCCACACCCGCAGTTCCACCATTGTCACGTCCAATCGAAGTGTCGAGGAATGGATGACCGTCTTCGATGAACCCATGCTCGGCCAGAGCGCTCTGGATCGCTTCTGCCACCGCGCACACCAGTTTGTCATTGACGGCGAGTCTTATCGCAAACGCATGGCTCCCTCATCAGCGGCACCTCTCAAAACCGGCCGCAAAGCCACGGTCTGAACTATGGGACAGAAATTGCAACCCTGGCCATTTAAACGAACTCTTTCCAACCTTGCCGGAGAAAACTTCGGATGCCGCTTCGCGGCGCATTACTTGATGAGTTTTGAAGGCATGGGGAAATCTATCCAAACGAATGGGGCGCCGATCCGCAGACCGACGCCCCGCTCATCGTTGGATGAGTTTCCAGCTGGCTATTCCTTGACAAGGTGCTCTCCAGCAGAGCTCGTCTCCGCTTCACCAGCCGGAATCCAGCATGACGCGGGACTTGCCCAACTCAGGGGAAAATCTTAACGGAGGAACAATGAACAACATTGCTTCGAGGATCAAAACCGTTTTACAAACTTAAACACATGTAACCCAGGGGGTGGGTGAATGATCATGAGAATCCCTGGGTGAATGATTGTGAGAATCCGCACAAAGTTGGAGAATTATCCGAAACATTCCACTTTCAAGCGTTAAGTTTTGAATCTGGACGTTCAATTCCAAAACTTAACGTGCAATTTCCATTTTGGACGTTAAGTTCTCAGATTGGCCGTTAAATTCTGGAAGCGCACGCTAGGTTTTTGGTATT
>Ga0209159_1002328_pt1 | contig 13367 bp, 8 predicted proteins | sample GraSoiAngelo_144_FD_185901 | JGI IMG/M metagenome (GOLD analysis project Ga0209159, IMG submission 185901) | Grasslands soil microbial communities from the Angelo Coastal Reserve, California, USA - 14_1009_02_40cm (SPAdes) (version 2) | ecosystem: Environmental > Terrestrial > Soil > Grasslands ...
GCTGGCGGTGTTGCTCGCTCCTTACATACCGCACCGGCCGCACCGGGTATGCTCGTCGCTCGCGCCTTGCCAGCGGGCCTGGGGGCCAGCAGCAAAATGTACACCTTATTTCCTGACGGGCCCTTAGTTGGATCCCCACTTCCCACGGGCGGGACGCCCGTGCCACGTGAACTTTGTGCGCACCAAGAAAACGTAGCGAGCCACCTCATACCGCCGAGGAAATGGCAGGAAATGGATTGACGGTAAGGCGCGGAGGCCAACTGTAGTTGGCCTCCGCGGCGGCCAGTTGATAACCTTCGGTTGCAAACCACGGAGGTTGTCATGGCCGACTACGCAACTCTACTTCGGGATCACGTGACGCTCAAGTGCCGATCGATCGACCGAATTCTTTTGCAGGCGTTCGTACCAAAGCTGCAAACGGCTGGATACGTATGTAGATTCTTGCGGTGGCAGCGGGGATTTAAGATCCCTTCATCAGCCGCGTTTGGCAAGATCGGTGAGGAGTATGTAAAGAGGATCCGCGACTTCGCCAAAGCCAACAACATACCGGTGGTTCGTTTCGAGAAGGGGCAAAACAAGGAAAAGCTGGCTCGCCCCTATTTCGAAGCGGCTGCGCGAGAAGGTAAGAAGGATCGAGTCGTCCTCATCGGGGTCGCGCAGGAAAAGGCGAGGGTGTGGCGATCGTGGAAAGCAAAAGGCCAGGATAAGGTCGCGCATCCGCACATGGAGTGGGGGCGGCAGATGGCCTATATAAACCACTTCTACTTCTACATTTGGGATTCGGAGTGGGGAAAGACTTTCTGGAAAACCAACGCGTACGCTCCCTATCCGGTATGGCTCTGGCTTAACGGGCACGAGTGGGCGAAGCAGCAATTGAAAAAAGCTGGAATTGGCTATGAAGAGCTTGATAACGGCTTCCGTAGCTGTGACGATGCGTTGGCTTTGCAGAAGATCTGCGACCGATTGGGTCCAGGTGCAGCCAAGAGCTTCTTCTGGCGGTGGCTGGGCCGTTTGCCTTCTCCATTGACCGAGGAGGATCTGAAGGCTGGCTACGTCTACGACTTGGCCTTCCGGCACATGGAAGTCTCCGACACGTGTGTGTTCGATCGACCTCAGGCGGGTCGGATGTGGTTTGAAGGAGTGATCCGGGATCACCTCGATGTTGGCCGGCCGCATCAAGTGTCTCTGGTTTTCGATCGAAATATCAGGGGCACTACCCCAGGGATCTTTCAGACCCGTGTGATAACCAAAGGCACTAATCCCGCCCTGACCTGTTACTACAAATCTTCGCTTATCAAACAGTACTTCAAAGAGGGGAAAGCACTGCGCACCGAGACCGTTATCTGTAATACTCGCGACTTTGGAATCGGGCGCAGGGTCTGCGCTCAGAACTGGAATGCCCTTAGGGCAGTTGGCGAGTCAGCCAACCGGCGTCTTTGTGATGCCGAATTAGCAGACGCTCAGCCGGCCCCCGATGTGGCCACCTTCGATCAGGTGACCCGACCGTCCGTCACTGAAGACGGTCTGTATGCTCCAGGTCTTCGCTTTGGAGATCCCCGCGTGATGGCAATTCTGGCGAGTCTGGTCAGTTTCTGTCACCTAGTCGCAGGATTCACGAATCGTCAACTCGTCGAGCGAGTCGGCTCGTTCATGCAACAACCCTACCGCCGTCGTCAGGCGACTTATGATCTGCGCCGACTCAAGCGCAAGGGGCTCATCAGCAGGATCCCTCACGCGCATCGATACCAGCTCACGAGTCTCGGTCGACGCGTCGCCGTACTCTTCACCAAGACCTATGGTCGGACGCTCGCTCCGGGGCTTACTATGCTCGATCTGCGTCTGCCAGATGAAGTATCTCGACGTAGTTCACTCGCCATAGCTTGGCGCCAATTCGAGCAGGCTCTCGAGGTGTACATTGACAGACGTTTGATCGCCGCCTGAATTTTGATCGTTTTGTGAACTCTTTGTGAGCCAAGGGTCTTCTAGATGTCGCGGCGCGATCCGGCCCAAGCCTTGAAGGAAGGCGAGCGCGGGTCCGCGGGCCGCAGCAAGCGGTGGCCGCGCAATGCGCAGGGCTGCCCGGGTCGATCCGATGATTGCTCTGCGCTACGAGTAAAACGGCCGCAGCTCCCGCCGGCCTCCGTACGTTCCTCCCCCAGTTGACATCGACCAGCCCTCCTGTGACCAGTGACGCGGCCAGCAGCTTGCCCCGACGCTCTACGGCAGCCAGTCCACGCAACGGGCGAATCCCCGTCGCTCGACCTTTGGCGCCAGAGCGACGATACCATCTGCCTGTGTGACCAAGTACGCGCGCCGGGCATCGACGTCCGTCATGGCACTTTGCAGGCGGCGCATCGTGCGAAGCGGTTCCCCTTCGCCGGCCTTGATTTCAAAAACTACTCGCTCCGACCCGCGGTCGAACACCAGGTCCGCCTCCAGACCAGCGGCTGTGCGCCAGAAGAAAAACTGCGTATGCGGGTGGCTCAGTTTTTCCCGCCGGACCAGATCCTCCAGCACGAAGGTTTCCCAGCTGGACCCGCGCACCGGATGCATATTGAGCTCCTCCGAGGTCGAAATGTTCAGCAGGTGGTGCAGGAGCCCGGTGTCCCGCAAATATACCTTCGGTGACCTGGTCAGCCGCTTGCCCACGTTTCGAAAATACGGCGGCAGCACTCGCACAAGGTACGTCTGTTCCAGAACCTCGACGTAGCGCCGGACCGTGTGGTGAGAAACGCCGAGGGAGTTCGCCAGATGCGAGGCGTTCAGCAAGCCGCCCTGTTGATGCGCCAGCATGGTGATGAGCCGGCGCAACAGCAGTGGCTCCGGGCTCAATCCGAGTTGCGGCAAATCCCGTTCGCCGTAGGTGCGCAGATAGGACTCCCACCAGATGCGGAAGTCCCCTTTCAGGGCGTCCGGGAATCCTCCCTTGAGCCAGAGCGTTTCAATCCCCAACACCGGCCGGCCTCGTCTCACTTCGAGCACGGTAAGTGGGTCCAAGTCAAGAATGCCTATCCGCCCTGCCAGCGACTCTGAGATCTGCCGGACCAACCTCGGATTGGCTGAGCCCAGCAGAAGGAACCGCCCGTTGACCTTGCGTTGACGGTCAATGATGCCGCGCAATGCGGCGAACAACGGCGGCACGACCTGCGCCTCATCCAAGATCAACACCTTGCCGCCGCGTTGCTCGATCTGAAAGGCGGGCTCGGAGGTGAACAGTTCGCGCAGCTCAGGCGCTTGCAAGTCACAGTAATCGGCATTCGGGAAAGTCGCTCTCGCCAGTGTCGTCTTGCCCACCTGGCGCGCGCCCAGGATCAGAACCGCGGGGAACTGTTTCCACAGAGCCCGAAGTTGTTTGCCGGCGATTCTCCTCCACATGCCTTGCATATTGGAAGATCATCTTCCAATATGCAATAGTGTTTCTGAAGCGCCCCAGCTCTTCGATGAGCCATATGTAATGTGTTCTGCCCCAACGGGTCGAAGGAGCTTAGGGCTCGCGCAGAAATAACTTCCCATTTTGTTGCAGGCCCCCAGGCCCGCTGGCGAGGCGCGAGCGACGAGCTATACCCGGGGCGGTATGTGAGGAGCGAGCAACAAAGCCAGCGGGCCTGCGGGCCGCAGCCCGAAGGGGCGCGGCGGCAAGGGCGCGTATCGGCTTTGTTGCCGCTCCTCGACGATGTCCGACATCGCCTTCGTCGCGGCGCCTCGCATCTGCCCGCCCGGCGCTCGCGCCAAAATGGGAATTTATTTCTGCGCGAGCCCTTAGTACTCCTGTTCGCAATTACGGTAGTGAAGCCGGTTTTAGCGAAGGCCGAAGGCCCGGCACTCCGGTTGTGTCGCACCTTCGGCGCTCGATCTTGACGGACGCCCAATCCCGGCCTCACGGCCGGGAAGTGCAATTCAATTCACGCTGCCGCGAACTCCTCAAAGTGGGAGAATTTAATTCGTGTTAATTCGTGTTAATTCGTGTTAATTCGTGGCCAATAAAGCAGCCACGAATTCCACGACAATTTGGATGTCATTGGTTTGAAACACAACTCTCCGGGCGCGCTGCTTGACTCCCACTTATTACACCCCACCGAGTTTTACGAATTGCCGAGCGGCGAGCCATCCTTTACACTCTTAGAGTGTTTTTGCTTAGCGCTTTGTCCCCGAGTGCCCGTAGGTCCCCCCCCAGGAAGAGAGAAGGACACATGACCTCAACTGTCAGCTCGCAACACGCGAAGGAATCTGCGTTACTGAAGCGGTGTGCCGCCGTGGCGGGCCTGCTCCTGCTTTTGTCGGGCCTGCGCGCGCTCCCTGCCGCCGCAGGAGAGAAACTTGAAAGGGGGAAACAGCTCTATCAAGCAAAGAAATACGCGGAGGCGGAAACTGTCCTGCAGGCCGCAGCGCTGGAGGAACAGCGGAATCCAGAGACGCATATCTTCCTGGGGCTAACCCGGCTCGAGTTGCAGAAATTTGAGCCGGCGATCAACAACTTCAAGAAAGCCTTTGAGCTTTCCGGCGCAGCCGACAGGGCGCAAGTGGGTTTGGCGCGCGCCTATATGGGGCTGAAAGATTGGGACAAGGCTCAACAAGCTTTGAATGAAGCCCAGAAGGCAAATGCCGGCAATGCCGAGGTCTACTATTACCGCGGCCAGATCGAGGCGGCGCGAAAGGACTACGCCGCGGCCGTGCGCGATTTTGAGAAGTGCGCCGAGCTCGACCCGAATCACGCATACTCCCGTTACTACGCCGGGCTTGCGTATAACCAGCTGAAGAAACCGGACAAGATGGTCAAGCATTTCGAGACCTTCCTCACTCTGGCCCCGAATGCACCCGAGGCTCCGAAAGTGCGGGCGCTCCTGAGAAGCATACGCTAGATGGAGGTTCTTCGCGTCTTCGCGTCTTTGTGGTGAAAGCAGTTTGGCCGCATTCACCGCTAAGACGCAAAGACGCGAAGAATCAGTAAGATTCCCAGTTACGGCTTCTGGAAAGCGTCGCTATATGGTCCGGGCGAAACGCAGGGCCCTCGCGCTCACGGGGGCAGCGATCCCTCATTGCAGCGGTCATTATCGTGGCCGTCGCGCACACGCCGGCCGTGAACAGGTACGCGCTCGAAAGACTGCAGGCCTACCTCCGCACCGAATACGGGATCGAGCTGAAGGCAGGCCGGGTGCGGCCCAATCTCTTCCGGCTCTCCCTTCTGGTGGAAAAGGCGAGCCTGAGCTCTGTCGCCACGCCTGACCTGCCCCCTCTGATCGAGATCGAAAGAGCCAACCTTCGAATGGGGTTGATGGGGCTCCTTCGAGGCCCTGTGGCCGTTCAGGCCGCGCGTCTCGACGGGGTTAAGATCACCGTTCTGACCGAAAAGAACGGGCGCAGCAACATCCCGTCAAGCCTGAGCCCCAAGCCTTTCGAAGAGCTGCCGGATTTCCTGATCGATTCTCTGGAAATCGCTGAAGCGTCATTTTCGTTCGAGGACCGCCGGCACGGTCTTCGAGTAGAGCTCCCCGGTTTGCACGCGCAGATCGACGGAAACCCGCTAACCCTCAACCACGATCTGCTGCTGCGCGCCACGAAGCAGGGCTTTGCGATCTATCAAAATCGTTCTCTCGCCGTCGATCGACTGGACCTGGCGGCCCAAGCCAGGAAGAGAGAACTGATCCTGGAAAGCCTTGGGTTCAGCTCTTCGAATTCTCAGGTCAGCGGATCGGGCTCGATCAAGAACTTTGCGGACCCGGTTCTTGATTTCAACGTGCAGACCAACCTCGACCTGTCAGAGATCGACCGGCTCGCGGGGCTGGAAGAAAAACTGCGAGGAGCCATTCGCGCGCGAGTGTCTCTCACCGGATCATTGAAGGAAATCAGAGTTTCAGGCCAGGTCGGAGGCAGCGGCCTGACGGTGGCAGGATACGACCAGATTGGGATCGATACTTCGGTAGGATGGGACAGCAGCGCCCGGCGCCTGCGCCTGGAGCGCTTCGACGCTCGCTCCCCGGATGGCTCGGCACAAGGTGCGGCCGATCTGGCGCTCGACCGGGAAGCGGGCATCAGCTCGATTCAAGCCAGGGTTAACGAGTTTGAGCTTCAGCGCATCATGCGTCTCTTCCATCTCCCCGTTCGACTGGCCAGTCGCGTCACCGGAGACGTCAGAGCGAAATGGCAGGGAGTGGATTACTCCCGGCTGAATGGCGATTCTCGACTTCGCCTGGCCGCCAGCCGGCCTGGCCCCGCCCGGGATGTCCTTCCGGTTTCGGCCTCGCTTTCCTTCAAGTTTCAGGACGATCGAATACAGGCCCTGGTTGAATCGGCCAGCCTGCTGGAAGCGAAAGCGCGGGGACAGGTCTCCGTGAAATCGATGGATAAGATCGAGGGGCAAATCGAGGGGTCGGTTGAAAGCATCGAGGGCCTCCTCTCCCAGATATCTCTCTTCCTCGGCAGAGAAGAACGTCTTATCAATGTGGACCTGGTGGGAGCCGCTGATTTCTCGGCCACGCTCCAGGGAACGCTGGAGCGACCGATGGTCATCGCTTCCGTGGAAGCGCCGCGTCTCCGGATCGGAGAGCTGACTGATGCGAGCGTGAAGGTCGCCGCCGAGATCGACCGGTCGTCCATCCGCCTCAAGGAAGTGATGGCAACTGTCGCAGGCCAGACGCTGCACGCCAGAGGGGTCGTCGGTCTGGAGACGGACGCGGCGCCATTGGACATCGAGGCGTGGGTGGATCAAGGATCTATTGCCCCAATTCTCTCCGCACTCAAAGTGCAGATCCCCGCGGAAGGGATCTTCCAGGCTTCGGCTCATTTGAGCGGGCAGGTGAACGCTCTCGCCGGAGAATTGCGAGTCTCGGCCTCGAATCTGAAACTCTACGACGAGCCGCTGGGAGCCCTCGGAGTAGAAGCGCGGCTCGCCGGGAACAGGCTCGAGACCACCCGCTTTTTCCTGGACAAGACGCCCGGCGACTCCGTGCAGGACTTCGTCGAGGCGAAGCTCGCTTACGATTTCCAGTCCCGTCAGTACTCGTTGCGGGCTGACGGGAAGGACCTGACCTTGGAACAGCTGAAGCTGCCGGGGGAGATTCCCATGCGGGGCAAGGTCTCGTTCGCAGCTTCCGGACAGGGAACTATCGAAAATCCGCTTCTGGACTTGAAGCTGGATGTCGCGGATCTCGAGGTGCGCAACCAGACGGCCGGGCCTGTGAAAGCCAGCGCCACACTCCGCGGGCGTGAAGCTACAGTCGAGGCCCGCGCCCCGCGCCTGGCTCTGACTTCGACCGCGCGGATCGGCATCGAGCCTCCCTATCCCGCCCAGTTGAAAGTGCAAGCCGAAAAGACGGACCTTTCGTTGCTGGGGATCCAGGTGGGTGGCGAGCGGCCGCTCGGTGGAAATCTCGAGGCTGCCATCACCGCTTCCGGGAACTTGAGCGAGTGGAAAGACGGAACAGCGACTGCTCAGGTTCGCGACCTGCGGGTTACCCTTCGAGATCGCGAGATTCGCAACCGCGGCGCCGTTGCGGTCGATTATCAGGGCGGCTTGCTCCGCATCCAGCCGGCGACTTTCGTTTCCCAAAACTCGGAGGTCCAGATCTCCGGAACAATGCCGATCGACGAGCGTGATGCAACAGATCTGAGCGTCAAAGCCCGGCTGGACGTAGGCCAGATCTTCCCTTTCTTGCCGGCGCCCCCCGGCCTCTACGTGACTGGAGACCTGAATCTCGACCTGCGGCTCGCGGGGACACCGAGCCGGTTGAAGGCTTCCGGTCCCATCTCTCTCGCTAATGGATTCCTGCATTACCCGGCCCTTCGCATGCCCCTTACGGGCATCACGCTGACGGCAAGTCTTGAGAACGGCTCGTTAGTTGTCACTCAGGCGACTGCGGAATGGTCCTCCGCCAAGCTCGCTCTCTCCGGAGAGCTCCCTTTGGGATTGCTGCCCGAGGCTCTCCCCGTTCAATTCGAGCGCAAGAATGCGCCCGGGCGCCTTTCGGCCAGCCTCGAGGGACTTCAGCTTCAATCGACGGGAGAGCTTCCGGCAGGCGTCACCGGCGTCCTGGGCCTCCATGCGACGGTGGAGGCGCCTCGCATGGATCTCGCAGCGCTGACAGCGAATGTCACCTCCGACCAGCTCAAACTGCAACTGGAAGACTACGTCGTGCAGCAGGCGCAGCCGGCGAGCGTCGTTGTGCGCGATGGGCTGGCGCGCATAGAAAATTTTCGACTGACCGGCCCGGAGACCAAAATTGAATTGAGCGGCACCGCGGGTTTGGAACCGGGCGCGCCCCTCGACCTTCGCCTGGAAGGGGATATGGATGCCGGGATCCTCACCTTCATGACAAAGGATCTGAGAGCGGCCGGCGCAACGCAGGTGAGGGTCAACGTGGGAGGGACGCTGACCGCTCCCGAGGTCTCCGGATTCGTTCAACTCGCTGACGGTCAGGCAAGTCTCACGGCGCCCAAGATCGCCGCCGACAACCTCGATATCCGGCTGAACCTCACTCGCGATCGCATGACAATTGAAAAGTTCAGCGGAAATGTAAACGGGGGCTCCCTCCAGGCCACTGGCTCGGCCGGCTACGCGGGGGGAGAACCACAGGAAATCAACATAGACGCCTCGCTTGAAAATGTCTTTCTGAACTTCCCCGAAGGCCTGAAGACTCGGGCCGATGCCGGTCTGAAAGTGCGCTCGGCCGGCCGCTTCATAGAGATCGGAGGCGAAGTTCGCATTCAGGAAGGCTCCTACAAAGACCCTCTGAAGATCGAAGGGGAACTTCTCAACTACCTTCGCTCCGAACAAACTGCCGATCTCGGCCAGGAACCCAGCCCGCTGCTCTCGCGGATCCGGTACAACATTGCCGTTGTCAGCCAGGGGCCCATCGTCGTGGACAACAACCTGGCGAAACTCGTTGCCGATGCCAACCTCAGGCTCGTCGGCTCCTATTATCACCCCTCGGTGACCGGGCGGATCGCGATGGAAGAGGGGGGCGAGATCCGCCTGAACGAGAGGAGTTACCTGATCGAAAGAGGGATAATCGACTTCACCAACCAGACTCAGATTGAGCCAAACCTGGACATACAGGCGACCACCAAGGTCAAGGAATATGATGTCACATTGCGCGTCAGCGGATCCCCGAAGACCATCAAGTCCACCCTGACCTCGGACCCTGCCCTCCCGGAACCGGACATAATCTCGCTGTTGCTTACGGGCAGACCTCTTGAAGAGTTTCGAGGCGAGGAGCTGACGGTTGCCAAAGAGCAGGCCCTTTCCTATCTTGCGGGTGCAGCCGGTCAAAAGATCTCGGGCGGGGCGCAGAGGGCGCTGGGTCTCAGCAGTGTCCGTATTGAGCCGCACCTGATTTCCGCGGAGTCGGACCCGTCGGCCCGGCTCACGGTCGGCCAGGACATCACGAACAAGTTGCACTTTGTCTACTCCATGAACCTGACCGACAGCAGCGATCAAATCTGGATCGCGGAATACGATCTCTCGCGGAGATTCAACACGCGGGGAATAAAGCAAGAGGACAACAGCTACAGGCTTGAGTTCCAGCACGACCTCCGTTTCGGCGGCCCCTCGGCCCTGGGAAAATCCGAGCGCCCTGCGCGCAGGAGGAAGGAGATCGGTTCGATCGATTTCGCGGGCTCACCCGTCTTTTCAGAAAAGGTCCTGTCCCACAAGCTGGGCTACAAGGCGGGAGACCGGTACGACTTCTTCAAGCTGCAGAAGAGGATCGATCGTTTGCAGGAGTTTTACGCCGGCCAAGGGCGATTGGAGGCGAAGATACGCCTCGACAGACAAACCAAAAACGACACCGTCGACCTGAAGTTCAACATCAAAGCCGGTCCCGAGCTCGAGTTTACGTTTGAGGGGTTCGACGTTTCGAAGGACGTCAGGGAAGAAGTTCGACGGGTCTGGAGGGATGGTGTGTTCGATGCGCAGCGAGGCGACGAGGCCATCCAGGCAATACGAAGATCGCTGGTCAAGGAGGGTTATCTGCAAGCGACGGTCGAGTACGCGATCAGTGGTCAAGAAGACCGGGAGCAGGTGCGTTTTTCCATTTCGCCCGGAACACGCTTTCGGGAGGTCGAGCTCGCATTCGAAGGCGCTTCTGGAATCAACCCCGACGAATTGGAGAAGGAGCTCGTCCGGGCCGATCTGAAACTCGCCGTCTACACCGAACCCCGCAAGGTCATCGGCTTCCTGACCCGCTTCTACCAGCGAAACGGCTATCTTCAGGCCAAGATTAATTCGCCCCGTCTGGAGCTCGATGCAGCCACGGGGTCTGGAAAAGTCTCTATCCCGATCCAGGAGGGGCGTCTTTTCAAAATCGGCAGCCTGGATTTCACGGGAAACCAAGCCTTCCCGGATGAGAAGCTCAAAGGCGCCGTCCCTCTTTCGGCAGGAGAAGCTTACAAACCGGAACTTGTGAGCAACTCTGTCGCAGCGCTCCAGCGGTTCTACTGGAGCAACGGTTACCACGATGTGGAAATCAGCTACCGCACTGCCCAGGACCCGGCCGCCGGCCTGGCGAACCTTTCTTTCGAGATCGCTGAGAACAGGAAAGCCGTAGTCCAGGAGATTGTCCTGGAGGGGAACACCAAGACCGGCGATGGCTTCGTGCGCCGGCAGGTCAACATCGAGCCGGGAGAGGCGCTCGATCTTGAAAAGATCAGTCGAGCGCGCAAGAACCTCTACGAAACGGGCGTCTACTCGCTCGCGGATCTGGAGACTGAGGAGATCCAGGGGAGTCCCGCGGCGCCCGGCATCAAGCCGGTACGGATCCGCGTGAAGCTGAAAGAGGTCGAACCCTATCGCTTCCGTTACGGCGGTTTCTTCGACACGGAACGCGGCCCCGGGTTCATCGCGGACGCCGCGCATCGGAACCTGCTGGGAAGGGCCGCCATCCTCGGTCTCAGGACACGGTATGACATGGATCTCAGGGAAGCCCGCCTTTATTTCAGCCAGCCCGGCATTCGCGGCATACCTTTCAAGACCGACGCCACAGCCTTCCTGCGCCGTGAGATATCAACCTTCACCGATGACCTTGGATTCCCGAAAACCTTCATCACCGACAGAGCGGGCTTCTCGATCCAGCAGGAGAAACGCCTCAAGAACAGCTTTCTCTTTAACTATGGCTACCGGTTCGAGCGCGCTCACACCTTCGACAAAGAACCGAATCCGGATGATCTGATTCCCTTCGATATCACTCTCCCTGTCGCCCGCCTGGTCGGGACGTTGACGCGCGACACTCGCGACCACGTGCTGGATGCCACGCGCGGGTCCTTCACTTCGCACGGTTTCGAATTTGCCTCAAAAAAGCTCGGGTCGGACCTGGCGTTCTTGAAATACTACGGCCAGTACTTTCACTACCGGCCGCTGAGCGACCCCAAGGAATTGCCGCGCGGGCAGGAATCGCGCTTTGTTTATGCGGGAGGCTTGCGCCTGGGGCTCATCAAAGCCCTCGGGGGGCAGGACGTGATCCGTTCGGAACGCTTCTTTGCCGGCGGCGGCACGACTCTCCGCGGTTTCAAACAGAATGGCGTCGGCCCCAAGGATGACATCGGGGTCCCAGCGGGGGGCGAGGCTGTGTTCCTCGTCAACAACGAGGTCCGGTTCCCTCTCTTCAGTATCTTCGATGGCGTCGGTTTCGTCGATCTCGGCAACGTCTACGCAACGATTTCCGATTTCAACCCGTTCTCCATCCGCAAAGCCGCCGGCTTCGGAATCCGGGTGCGCACCGGTTTCTTGCTGCTCCGCCTCGACCTCGGCGTGAAACTCGATCGCAAACCCGGCGAGAGTCTCACGGGGTTGTTCTTCAGCATCGGCCAGGCGTTTTAAGCCAAGGGAAGGTTGTAAGTTCCACCTCTGGGTGGACATGCACTGCTTCCGCATCCAGATTGATTTGGCTTGCCATGTAAGGGAAAACCTCGTCCCGAACGAAGTCTCGCAGCTCTGTGCCGCTCTTGAAGCGCCATTTCGTCCACCGGTAGCGCTCGGCCTGCTTTGGGAAAAGGAGCTTTCCGTTGCCGCCACCCTTCAGACCCGTCAAGCGCGTCTGGAGTTCGCGATTGGATTCTTCCTCGTCGAGAAGTTTCAGATAGATGAGGTATGAAATCTGCTCGATATAGGTGACCGGATTTGTCACTCCACCGGCCCACAGGATGTCGGTCCAGCTTTCTGCGGATCTCCTGATTCATTTTGGATCGGGTACTCCCAGTTGCCGGCAGATCTTTCGCGCCAGCAGATCGGCGATTTCAGTGTGCCGGGGTACGGTACTGATTCGACTCGTGTCCGCCAGGTTTATGTATCGACTGTGCTTTGCGCCTTCACGAAGAAGCACGCATCCATGGCGCTCAAGATGACGAATCAGCGCCGTTCGCTTCATACCTCCAGTTCCTCGACAACCACTTCACGCCCGGGAAGACTAGAAAGATCTACGGGCTTTCGCATTTCGCGCACCGCGTCGATGAGATTCTCCCTTGCCTCCTCCAGAGTGCTTCCCTGAGTGAGCGCACCCGGGACATCCTCTGTCCAGGCGACCCACCACTTTCCGTCTTTGGCAAATGTTGCCTTGATTTTCATGGCTCTCTCCCCTACGCCAACTTTCGGCTAAAAACCGAATCGTTCAAATCTTCAATAATGTTTTGGATCCCTTTTTCTCCAAAAAGCTCCACACCCAGACCGGCCGCGTTTAGTATCGACAGAGGCGGCTTGAAAAGGTCCTCGACTTCAATCTTGCCGCTTGCGATGCCGCGGTTCTTGAGCAGAGACAGATACTGCGCTTGCTGAGGAGTGAGGCTCTTCGCGACCAACCATGCCTGGAAGTTCTCGGTCAGGACTTCCTCACGGGTCTTCAAGTGGATGGTGCCTAGCGCTGCCTTGACAAAATCGATCAGGTTTCCCCAGGGCTGCCTGTACGCCCGCCGAAGGCTGTCTTCATTGAAGTAGTTCTCCGGCCTGTTGAGCCGCTCGGCGAGCGAGGTCTCTTCCTCTGGCGTCAGCAGATCCCCGTCTCTGACTTTCCGAATAATTGGGTCTTCCATGGCGGCGGAGCGGATGGTCTCCTCCCAATGGCTCACGTAGTCCCGCTTGTCAACCCTTTCACCCTGAGGCCCCACCTCTACATACGTCACCGCATGCAACCACTCATCTTGAAGTCCGAGCTCGATAAGATCGACGCGCGGTTTGCCAGGCGCCATAAATGGAGCGGTGGCATTCGTCAGCGATGACGACGTCGTAATAACCGCTTGTGAATTCCTGATAGCGTCCGATCATGGTCTGGAGTAAACAAACCGTAATCTGTTGCTCCTGGCTCGCGCAGGACCCCGACCTGCTTGTCCAGATCGTCGCGAATTCGCTCGGCCTTATCCAGAATCTTTTGGCTGTTATTCTTGAT
>Ga0209159_1002351_pt1 | contig 13297 bp, 14 predicted proteins | sample GraSoiAngelo_144_FD_185901 | JGI IMG/M metagenome (GOLD analysis project Ga0209159, IMG submission 185901) | Grasslands soil microbial communities from the Angelo Coastal Reserve, California, USA - 14_1009_02_40cm (SPAdes) (version 2) | ecosystem: Environmental > Terrestrial > Soil > Grasslands ...
ATTCTAATCCTCGATAGACTCTCGGGCGAAAGGGAACCGGAAGGACGGGTTTCCGGAAATTTGTGGGCGCGATCATTGGTTATCATTGAAACCGCGGCGAAACCGCGATGGCAGCGCGGTTCGAGGAGACGGCCGGCTCGGCAACACCGGCGCTCCTCCGAATGACGCTATTCGGTGTACTGCGCCAGTAGGACGCCAAGGAAGATCAAAAGTACAGGCCAGGTCTTCTTGAAGAGTTGTTGCCACTTCTGAGGCGTACCGGCCAGTCCATTTGTTAATGCAACTCCCAGCCCGGTAGCGGCGAACCAGCGATGCTGTTTCTGAATGTGCTCCATCGTTTCCATGGCATGCGGTGAGTGCATGTCTCCGCCATGAACGTGAAACAGCAACAGGATTGCGCCCGTGAATCCTGCCAACGGGAAGAACCAGGTTGCCCAGGGCGCCACCAATCTGCCTCGCGCTCTTTGTAGCTCGACGTATCCGATTGCCAGAAGGATGATCGAGAAGATTTTGTGCTGGAGATCCTCCGGGTTGTGCGTCACCGCATACCATGGAGTTTGCGGACCGAAGGGCCAAATCTCCGTGTCACTAAAGACCAGAAGAAAGAGGCCCGCAGCGAGGAAGCAGACAGGCCAGACATAGCGGACCAGAGACCAGCGTTTCCCGAGGTAGCTCTCCGAGAAGATGAAAATCCCTGCGACGATAACAAAGAATCCAGCCAGACGATGATTGAATTCACTTTCTTGTTTGTCGGCCAGATGCTTGGCCGCTTGCGCCGGGTTTTCCGGGGCCGCCGTGGCATTCATATTCATTCCTGGCATGCTGCTCATGTCGTGTTCTTGCGACCGAGCCAAGGTCGTGAACAGAAACACCGGGAAGAGGGCGAGCAAGAGGGCTGCCGCTCGGCCATGAATTCGCCAGGTGCAGGATTCTCCGTAGAAGGACAGCATCTTGTTCTCCTGTTGACGAGGCCCTCTCGTTTCGAATTCCCCGCCATGAGGGCGTACGAGAGGGGTTTGTAACGCTCAGGCAAGAATCGAGCGCCTGTCAGAATTGACAGGGCCAAGATCGCATCAGGAATGGGTACGCGAAACGACTTTCCGGAACCGAGGGTCCCGGTACCCGACTGGGCACAAGCGAATTTGTAGCGCTGCGGGGAGACTGGTCGCGCCTGTCAGAATTGACAGGCAGTAGCTAATCAAGAAGTGATATGAAATGGAGATTCTATTTAGAATGCCTCACCGACGCCGACGCTCCAGGTATGACTGTCCTTGCCTTGCGCGAAGTCAACCCGCAGATTTACGTGATACTTGCTGCTTAGTGCAAACCTAACGCCACCGCCGCCGCTCGGCAGGAAGTTGTTGATCCTAAACGGCTGATTGCCACCGGGTACTACTTCTCCCAAGCCGCCGAACCCTACAAGACCGAACCTCTTGGGTAAGGCCAGCCGATATTCCAGCTGCGTGCCAAACATGTAACGATCGAGATAGCGACCGCCAGTGTACCCGCGTAATTGGTTATTTGTGCCGTAAATGCAGTTTCCGTAGAAGGGGGGCTGGCCCCCGGTAAAGCAAGCGAACGAGCCGGATGCAAGCACCTGGTTCTGCGTCAAACCCCAGTACTTGTTGAAGGTAAGTTTGTAACTCTGAAACGAGTATTTGCTTCCCAAGTCCTCAGAGAAGAAGTCCGCGGTGAAATCCAGAAATGTTCCGGCAGTCGGATAAAAACGGTTGGGGCGCGTGTCGCGGTCTACTCGGAAGCCCAGCGCGACTAGTTTTGTATCGAGCCCGAGGTCCGGTGGCAATGGGGCTGCCCCAGGATTGTTAGGTCTAACGGTGATGAGCGAGCTTCCCCAAAAAAATCTTGGGCCCAGGAAGAATTTCCACCACGCACGACGCAGGAACTCACCGAGGACCAGTTGACCAGTCTGTTTGAGAGGCAATTTGGGCTGCGAATCGCCCGAGCCGAGTCCGTACAAATCGTAGTTCAGATTCCCTCGAGCGTAGACCGCGGTGGTGCGATAGGTGTTCTGCTTAAGGTAGAGCTCGCCGCCAAAGGCCATCGCCCGGCTCCCGTTATCGGTGACCAGGCCTGCGCCTCCAAGCACAGAGGCGGGGGACTTGTCGGCGGTAGGGAAAATATAGGCGAATATCGGCACGATTCCTGATCCCACCGCCGGGCTCGAAATAGGAAGAGGTGCAATAACAAAAGCCCCAGCTTGGGGAGTGGTTTCACCTGATGTTTTGTCCTTAGCTGATGGCTTTGGGCCGGCACCCTGAGCGGCGGTCGTCCGAGAAAGAGAAATCGGCTGGTCTCTAGGTTCGGCTTCTTGTGCGGTTATGGATCTGGTCGCGGGACTCCAAAACAAGCCGCTCACGAGGAGAAAGGAGAAGATCCTCTTGGATCCTTGCCGGTTCATGGTTGGACCGCTCATCATACCGTACTTCAACAGCACGGCCCGCCCTTTTCAATTACTGGGCGGGCCGTGTGGCTGGGCACCTGGATGAGCCGAGGATCAAAACAGTCTCTTCCTGAGACCCTAATTGTTGCTCTCCACCGCACTGCGCGGGGGTTTGGGCCTCTGCCACAGGATTTGTGAATCCGCAGCGTTATGGGGATAGAACCGCTCGGATGCCGCGTTCGTGGGAAGTAGGAGAATATCCACCCGACGATTGTAGGCAAGCCAGGTCGCTTTGAAATTCTTTACCCGTGTTTCTGGAGGTTGATTGGGATCCCGAGCCTGCAGTTCAATAACGGTGGCTTTGTCGAGCTGGTTCCCCTTGCCATGCGCCGATGTGTCTATCTTTTCCGCGGCGATGCCCTGGGAAACCAGGAAATCTTTGACACGCTGAGCGCGAAGGTCAGACAAGCTTTGATTATATTTACCCGGGCCACGCTCATCAGCAAAGGAGCTGAGCGAGAGTTTCGCGTCGGGGTCGTACTCAAGATACTGTTTGAATCCACTGGCAAGGGTTGTGAGCGTTCCCTGCTGACTGCGTACAAGCCCGAGTGTTGGGTGTTGCTTTGTGGGGTAGTCGGTTGGAAAGAAGACGCTGTGGAGCAGGACAGCGGGAACTGGCTCGATGGAACCCTTCAAGCGTACCGTCACCGTTTTAGTGTCAGAGCCGCCACACACGTTGGTTGCAGTCAGCGTGTATTTAAATTCTTCGTCTACCGGGCCATTGGCTGTTTGAGTTGGGCTGACGGTCAGGGACTTGCTGCCGCTGCCGTCAACGGACCCGAGCGGAACAAGAGAAGCTGCGTCCGAGTTGCTTGACGACCAGTTCAGCGTGGTGTTCCCCTGTTGAAGAACCTTGTCGCCGATACGGCGGTAACTCACCTCCGTCGGTGAGGCGCTCAGGGACGACTGTACGACGGTATTCACTTCCACCGTAGTGTTCGGTTTGGTTACTCCCCCCGGACCGGTAGCCGTAAGTTCGTACACGGTGGTTTGGCGGGGCGAAACGGTTCGTTCGCCACTCGTCGGAACCGGGCTAAAACCACTCATATCGGCCTCGACAGTTTCGCTCGAGGTCCACGCCAACTGAGTATTTTGGTTACACTTGATATTTGGCGGATTGGCCGAAACCGTTCCGCTAACCGGGGCAACAGCAATCGTGGCACTTACAACTCCCGCTTTAAATCGTTGTACCCCCGCGCTCAGCTCATGCGATCCACGCGGCCAGTCTTTGGTGACCTGTTTTCCATTCGAGATGTCGACAATCACACGCTGATTGGCCCCAACGGTGACCACACCGGCCCACAGCTCCTTGCCGTATCTTGTGACCGTGAGCTCATGCCTGCCCGGCGGCACGACCAACTCTTGGTGCTTGATTATGTCGTTGTTGAACTCGTCGACGTGCCCCACGAAGTACTGCGGTTTACTGCCGTTCAGCAGAATGGCAGCATCGCCGGCACGTCTCATCCCGACTTCAATCTGGATGCGTCCATGCGGACCAGGTACCTCTGCGCCAGCGCGTTCCAATTTTATATCTAGCGGTAGAGTATGACCCGGATCGATGGAAACCTCCTGTTCAGCGAATTTGAAACCATAGTTGGCCACAACCAAATGGTGCGTTCCGACGTCTAGCTTGATGGTCCGATCGCCCGGACCAATCGCCTTGCCGTCGATGAATGTGTACGCTTGCTTGGGGGAAACCGCTATCTTCAGCTTCCCCGCCTTGGTGTCTTGTGCAATGGCGGCTCCATTGAGTAGAAATGCTCCGCCCAGGATGCTGCAAAATGTTCTGAACAATCGATGCCTCATAGAACCCACCTCCCGCAGGCGACCGCTCAACGCGGATCAAACCACTCGGACCATACCGACAAGGGTGAAACTGTGAAACTGGCAAAACTGACAGTTCCGAATGACGCCTCGGCCTCAAGGCACAGGCCTCGCGGACGCAGGCATCGGGCAGTTTTTCCTTGATCAGGGCGAGCATTTTTCCGAGCGATGGTACCTACGTCAGCGAGCTGCTCGGATTACAGGGGGTCCGGCCCGAGATGGAATGATTGACATCGCCCGACGCGCCTCGTAGGAGAGGTGCCTCAAGCCGAACCCCTGAGGTTCGGTGGGCAGAGGATAGCTTTCCCTGAGAGCTGTTGGGACCTGTCAAAAATACCAGGGCTCGGAGGAAAGCTCAGTTTTGGAAGGGATGTGGCCTCGCGCAGTGCGGGTTCTCTCAGGAGATGCAATCTCCTACGCCTTAACCAAAAAAGCGGGAGACTGCGGATGGGCTCCGCTCTGCTCCGTCCGCAGCCTCCTACGCGTGTTGAACAACATCGATTCATTGCCGCTCACAACTACCACCTAAAAACGATTCCCCCGTTGTAGCGGAAGTTACTCTGGTTTTGATTGCCCTTGGTAAAGTCATTGCCGAACCGGGTCAGCACAAAATCAAACTGCGCCGGCCGGATAGAGACGTTGTGGCTCACCGGAATATCGAGACCTCCACCAATTACGAAATCGAACGCATTGTTGCTCGGGGTTAGCGTAGTGGTGCAATTGGCCTGGCAAGCCTTGAAGAGATTGTTGTAAGTATTAGAATGGACGCCGCCAAAGAGCACTTCAACAAAGGGTTCCCAACGCTCACCGCGGTATTTGAGAACAGGCCCCACGTTGTAGGAGAACATATCGCCGCTCCCCGTAACGGTGCAACCTGCTGGGCAAGGACTATTTGCGGTTGCAGGAAATCTGAAGGTTTTGGTGGTGCTGGCATAGCCATTAAATTCACCGGTGAACCCCAACACGTGATTGACATAAACCGTGACGCCGCCGCCCCCGCCGTTCAGAGAAAAGCCGCTAACGACGTTGCTGTTCTCGGGATTGAACCGCATGAAGGAGTAATACATGGGAACTTCCACTTTGGCATAATCCTGAGCAAAGGCTACGGTTCCAAACAACAGAACAATTCCTAAGACAATTACACTTTTCATCTTCATTTCGTTTCTCCTCACCTTCAGATTAACTCTCAGAACGCTTGCGTCCTCGACGCACGCTAACTTAGGCGGGATGCCGCTCGGCAGAAACTGTCAAAAATGACAGCCCTTAGTGGGGAGTTGAAGTTGCAGAATGAGCTCGCGAGTGAGACGCAGGGCTGCTTGTAACATTAGGCTCCGTTTGGATTTGCGGGAACGCGTACGAGTGCCAGCGATCTGGAGGGAACCCGGAACAGGCAAGTCATCAGGGCTGCAAAAATCCCGTTGTCAGGGCACGAGAATCTTTGATTTGATTGCGAATTGAATTAGGTCAGCGGTCGTCCTGAGGCTTAATTCTTCCATGATCTGATATTTGTGAAAGGCTACGGTTCTTGGGGTCACTTTTAAGACGTCGGCCACTTCTTTCATAGACTTCCCCTCGGCCAACAGCTGTACGACTTCCCTCTGGCGGGGAGTCAGACTCTTGGCGCGCGTTTTGGGTCGCGGCCCTTTGATAAACGATTTGTGCAGTCCACGTGCTATCTGCGGAGTAACGTACGATTTTCCTTTAAGTGCCAGCTGGATTGCCTGCATCAATTCCGACGCTGCGGAGCTCTTCAACAGATATCCCGATGCGCCGCTGTGAATCGCATCTACGGCCAAATCGGGATCCTCATTCATTGTCAGGAAGATAAGTTTTACCGAGGGCATCAATTCTTTCAATCGCAATCCCGCTTCCAAGCCATTCATGAGTGGCATGGCGATGTCCACTATGATCACGTCGGGTTTGAGCTCGGGAGCAGTTTCCACCAAGGCACGCCCGTCGGCCACTGTGCCCACTACTTCGTATTGCGGTTCCAAGAGTTTGCGAAATGCCTCGACAAGGATGGTGTGGTCATCGGCTAGCATAACTCGCGGAGGTGGCATAAATTCCTCACAGGCTCGCAATCCTAGCGGACGGGGCGTATTGTGCACACTGTTACTACTAACAGGCCACGGCTTTCCATAGCCATTTTACTGATTCATTAAAACACAGGGCATTCTCCCATCGGATCTGTCAATACTGACAGTCCATAGCTTACCTCTGTTTCCGTACGATTGGCGAGTGACCTAGATTCCTGGGGATCGGTCGGCTTAAACGGGGCAACCGACGATGCGTATTTTGCGGGATTTCTGGTTGTTGCGTCGCTGGTCAAAGTGGCTTTTGCTGCCTCAAGCGGATTGCTTTGGCGTGGAAATTCTAGTGGATATGTCATCTATAGCGAAGGGCTAGTGGGCCAGCGCAAAAGCGGGGAAGGGCCCGTTGAAGATGAAAAAAGCTGGTAAAAGATCCCAAGGCGATGACGCTGATGATGCTTGGAGTGGCAATGGGATTTGCTCCTTATGCAGGTCACGGGTGGGCGACCTTTGAAGTCTTGTCAAAGGATCACAGTGGTTTGCTGGACGGGCTGATGCCCCATTTGTCCGACAAAAATCAAGTGGCGAGATGCGCCGCGTCCGCGGGGATTATTCGCCTGTCGACGGCAAAAGAGAATCCGAAGTCCAACTGTCGAGAACACGGCCTTAGGAATGTGAGCGAGGAGCTCGAATGGACTGGAGAACGTCACGATGAATCCGCAGAGAGAAAGCGGATCCGCTATTACAGAGGCGTCCTCGCGAGTTAATCCAAGAGGTGCCTGGGAGCTGCTGGCCCCAGGAACTGGGGTGCACTTCAAGTATTCCGAGAGTTACGCATGAACTCGAAGGTCGGTCTGACGATCTTTCTTGCCGCGGCAGCCCTCCTTGTGAGCCAGTCACGGGTTAGCGAGTATCTATTGGAGGAGGCCTTTAGCTTTTTACTGGTTCTTGCCGCCGTACTTACTTTCATATGGGTCATTCTTGTCACCTTTGTCTTGTTGTGGCACGGAGCGTGTTTCGCGTTGTTTTTGCTGAAGGCCATTGGTCGGTGGGGTACCGGCGCAAGAGAGGACCCGGTTGGCTCCGAAAAGGCAGTGCATCATCTCCCTCCTACGCCACTGAACTCCAAATAAAAGCCACGCGCGGCCTCTTTTGGGAAATGGCGCGAATACTGCGCTATTCCGAACGAGCCGCCTGAAACGGGTTATCTCACCGTACCCCGTGCCGTTAGATCGCTCGGAGACGCGATGCGAACGTCGTTGTTCGGCAGGTTTTCTGCTGCGGACGCACCGATACTGCGAATATGCAGATCTCGCTGAGGAAACGGAATCTCGATGCCAGCTTCTCGTAAGGCCTTAGCAACGGCGACGGTTACGTCGCTTTGGAGCTGAAACCAGGTGTCCTGCCAAGCAGACCAGAAGCGCAGCTCGAAATTCAGTGCGCAATCGCCAAATCCCATGAAGAAAGCCGCAGGGGGACGCTCGAGCAAGACTCCCGGATGTGATTCCGCGACGCCAGCGAGCAGTTTGATCACGCGTTCCGGATCGTTGCCGTAAGCAACTCTTATAGGCACATCCACGCGCCGCCACTGCGACGACAGCGTCCAATTTATAACTTGGTTCGAGAGCAGGTTGCTATTGGGCACGATCACTTCTGCGCCTTGGAGCGTTACGATGGTACTGGAACGAGCACCGATTCGCCGAACAATACCCACGAGTCCGCCTACTTCCACTGTGTCTCCAACATGGATGGGACGCTCAAAAAGCAGGATCAATCCGGAAACAAAGTTGTTCACGATATTCTGCAGGCCAAAGCCCAGACCGACGCCAAGGGCGCCGGTGAGAACCGTAAATTTGTTCAGCTCGACACCCGCTGAAGATAGAGCGGCGAGGGCAACCAGCAGCAGGAGAACATAGTAGCTGATGGTTGACACGGCGTAGGGCAGGCCGCGCTGGAGCCGCAATCTTGGCAGCACCAGGTTTTGCAGCAAGAAGGTTAGAGTATTCGCGAGAGCGTATCCGATCAGCAGTACAAGCACGACGCCAATCGCGTCCCCCAGTGTGAAATGAATCCGTCCAATGCCGATGTGACGCAGAAGGAGATTCGAGGCGATGCCGATCACGCTGTCGTAAATCCCGAATAGTTGCAAGATGGATCTCAGCCACAGCCATGTAGCACCGAGAGATAAGACCCGGGTGCCCAACCGCTCTATGCTGTCGGCACGCAAACCCAGCAATGCTTGCGCCCAAGGAGTGTGGAGCACCGCGCTCAAAAATAGGGCCAGGACGCGCACTCCGCTGTACAGAGCAGCTGCCACCAGGGGGCCAACCAAGGCGATCAGTCCTAAAACCTGAGCCAGAGAAACAAATCCGATAATGTTGGCCCCGAAAGATACCGCGAGTAATGCAAGGCAGGCTCGAATTCCAATGACGAAGATGCGATGGTTTCGACCTTGCATCGTCATGGAGCGTAGCCGAGAGGGACGCGCGAGCCGCCCCAAAATGACTAAAGCTGTCAGAACAATCAGGGCAAACAGTGCGCGCCCGAAAAACGGCGAGAGATGCACTAGCAGGTGCAGACCCTCCAGTGCGTAGAAGACCGATAAGACATAAAGAAGTGTGCGGATCCTAGGTTCGGTTAGCGGCGCAAGTATTCGCAACACCGGAATCAAGAGAAGCAGGTATAGGACAAATGCGATGCCGATGGGTGCCGAAGCCATATACTCTCCCGTTCCGATCAGAGTCACCAAAAGTGCTACCGAGAACGGGCGGCCAAATACCTGTGAGGCTTCGGTTGGAACACCAGGCTGGCCCGGGCGCACAACATGACGCCTGATTTTGAGAACCCCGAAAAGTGCCAGAAAGTAAGCGATCGCGAGGTTAAACAAGGCGAGCTTGTGTGTACTTATAAACGCGCTCGCCATTGTAAAGGACCGGCCAAAGGACCGTCGAAAAGAAGGCTCTAGGGCTTGTGAGCCGAGTCCTTCCCAGAGTGGGCTGCTGTCCAGTTCCAACAAGCGACTGCCTTCCCGCTCTCGGGCCTGACGAATCCGCAGCAATACGTCCGAAATTTGCTGGTCCTGCTGGGAGACCTGAGTCTGAAGGGTAAGCACGATATTTAACTGCTCTTGAACTTGCGACTTTGCACCCTGGATCTTGTCCAATTGGTGTTTGATCCGGTCGACAAGCGCTTCGATCCCCGGGGATTCGTGAATTTGAATCCAGGTAGCCAGCCACTCCGGTTGTTGGGCTTCCAGTGTTTGCATCTGCTCTTCCAGCTTTGCTGCACGAGACGTCAAGAGCCGGCGCGCTGCCCCGAATTCGAGACTCTGGGAGCGCCAGAACCGTTGTTCGTCTTCCAGTTCCATCGGTGTGGGGGTACCAGCCAAAAGGTCCCTCGTTTCCGTTGCTCGTCGATGGATCTCTGCTGCTTGTACTGCCGCGGTTCGTTCTGACTCCAGCAGTTCATGTTTCGGCATCAATTGACTGCTGATTTCTCTCAGTAGGTGGTCTAACTGCTCAGCGCGGTCTGCGATCTGTGGCAAAGGAATCGCTTGGTCCACTGGCTTAGCCGGAGTAACTTCCGGAACTTCACTCTCCGGTAGCTGCGTAGTGCTGCCTGTGTGCGGGGGTTGTGCCGGCGGCTGCTGGGCCCGAATGCCGCGAAGGAACCCTACGAATAAGATGGACAACAGCGCGCCGGCAGCGAAGTATGGTCGAAGCCTGTCACAAATCTTCCAAATGAAGGCTCTTGAGGCTTTGCGATGAGAAGACCCTCGTTGGGCCAAAGCTAAACCCTCTTCGTGATGTTGATCGGCTGGGCGCTCTCCGGAAAGGCTAGGCCCTGTGGTTTGTGCCGCATACTGTCAGAAATGACAGAGGAATTGTCCGACTGACGATGGAGGGAAGGCCTTTGGGATAGATATGCCACCAAATCGAAACCGCCATACCTCCAGCGAGTAGCCACTTTTTGATAGGCATGCAGGTGCAGGTCGGAAGACATTTTAGTTAGTGGAGAAACGAGTCTACAAAATTCGCAGCAATGCACTTGCCGTGACCGGGGCATACGCCAGGGACGCAGGAACTGGCATCTAGAGTCACGGCTCACAGGATGCGGCTCGCGACAAACCTCCGAGATCGCCGTTGTCGGTGCCTTGCCCAGGTGCGAAGTGCAGGTAGCCCAGAATCTGGGAGCCGTTGCCAACCTGTTTTCCAGCGTCCAGGAGGCTGTTGAAGGGCTTTGTAATAGGTGGCCCACGACAGGAAGACCAGCTCATCTTCACTTTAGTCGCTATGGCATTCTTGTTTTCCGCTGCCGATTGATTTCTCCCACACTCCATTTTTTTCTCGCCCTGTCACTTTTAACAGTTAATGAAACGCATGGCTTCGTGCGAATGTGAGCCCGCCCGGAGTTCAATCCTTTGCAGTTTCAAACAAACGATGACAGGGGTCCAGCAGACTCCAAGTCGCTGTTCTGAACGTCCTCAAAACGGGGAAGGGCAGGAGAGGTGTAACAGGAATCAGCCAGGAGATTTGCGGTCGCAGTTTTGTTGGCCGTGCCGGTGCAGCAGCATCTGTCGCACGCGGGAAGAGAGCTTTGATGCTCGCGAACGGAATTTGCGCGCGTATGTCACCCTGCTGAGGTCCGATGTTAACGGAATCCATTACCGAAAAGCCGATAGGTGAAAGGTGCAAAAAGCAAACCACCACGACGGGGTTGCGGAGCAGCTCCTGATCGAGCGGGCGCGAAGCGGCAGTTCAGACGCATTTGCCGAGCTCGTCACTATACACTCTCCACAGATCTACAGCATATCCCTGAAAATCTTACAGAATCATGCGGATGCTGAAGACAACGTCCAAAACGCTCTTTGGAAGGCGTATGAGAGCATCAACCGGTTTGAGGGGCGGTCGCGTTTCTCAACCTGGCTCATTCGGATCGCGATCAACGAGGCTTTGATGAGGATGCGCGGAGTCCATCCTGTTCACCTTACTCTGGACGCGTTGACGTCCGAAAACGAGAAGAGCCTTGTCTCCAATATCAGCGATGACCGCCCCGATCCTGAGCGGCAATATCTGGCTAAGGAGCTGACGGCAAGAGCATTTCTGGGATTGCCGCCGTCCTTGATCGACATGTTCATTCGAAATAAGGTTGGGGGGTGGAGTCATCGCGAGTTGGCCAGCGAAATAGGAATTACCATGTCGGCTCTGAAATCTCGAATGTTCGAGGCGCGCAGCCGCATGCGCGAACACCTTCGGGCCGTTTGCTGAGCTCTCGGTTGCGGCGGTTTTCCAGGGCCTCAGTGGGCCGCCGGTATTTATAGGATCAGGCCTTCTACGGAGAATGTTGATCTTGAAAAAACTTCGAAGGTTCGGTTTAGCACTTTTGTTTGTTGGCCTGTTTGCCCACTCTTCCCACGCGCAGAAAGTCACGACGGAGTGGGCGAAAGGCTTCAACTTTGGAGAGCTCAAATACTTTGCCTGGAGAAAAAATAACCTGGTTACGGTGCGGAACCCGGAAGGTAGCAAAATTCTCGATCAGAAGATTATGCACATTGTGACGCAGGCATTGGCTTCCAAAGGCATCGTCGAGGATTCGACCAACCCGGATTTCTATCTTTTCTACCATGCCGGTCCGGGGGATGAGGGCCTCCAGGTGGCCGCTGCGCCTCCTGAGGGTCTCGATAGCATCCAGCCACCGGATCTGGCTCCCACTGGAAGTAATACGTGGAGTGTCGGTGCGGGATCAAGTGCGGGGCTGGCGCCGAATGTATGGTATTCCGTGCAAGGGAAGTTCGTCTTTTACGCGGTCGATTGTAAATCCAAAGTGGTGATCTGGCAGGGCACGGCCACGAAGAAATGGTACGACCCACAAAAGGCGCGCAAGAACGAGGACAAGGAAATCAGTCAGATTGTCAATAAATCCTTTAAGAATTTTCCTCCAAAAACCAAGAAGTAGGAACACAAGGCCTTGCGGTTAGGCAGCGGCTAACTCACCGAAATGACCTAGGAGGCGGATCCTGCCTTGGCCTTTTTGAGTGCCTGGAGTTCGTTTGTGGGAATGACAAGTTCCGCGAAGCCACAGTCCAAGCAAACCAATACGCTCTGGCAAATGTAGGTGGGAGGCCCCTTCAATCCCTTTAGGTCCGGCAAGCTCGCTGTCAACTCTCCTTCGAACTTCTGGTTGTTCTCGGATTTGCAAACCCTACATGCCATTTTTTTTTGCCCCACACCGATAGCGCACACAGTGGCTACCTTCGAATGCGGTTGGATGCCGGGATTTGAATTCTAACACATTGCTTGTGTTCATTTATTGATGTGTGTATAAATAATGCAATGGGGTATAATGCGTGTTCACGAGGCAGAACACCTATGCCCAGACCCAAGGGGAGCGCCGATTTGTTGGAAGACCGGCGCAAGCGAGCTTTGGCGTTGCTGGATGCGGGTCACTCTCTCCACGAGGTGGGACGGCGCACCGGATGCAATCCGAGTTCGGTGATGCGCTGGCGGGATGCTTGGCGGCGTGGCGGAGCGACAGCATTGCGGGTGCGTTTCTCTCCGGGCCGTCCTTGGAAGCTGAACGCGGATCAACGAAAACGCTTGGTGCGGGTTCTCCTTCAAGGACCGATCGCGCATGGCTACCAGACGAATCTCTGGACCACGGTGCGCATTGCTGAGGTCGTCCAGCGGAAGTTTGGAATCCACTATCACCGCGCCCATGTCGGTCGCTTGATGCACAGCTTGAAATGGACCCCTCAGAAACCCGAGCGACGCGCGTTGGAGCGGGATGAAGAAAAAATCAAACGCTGGAAACCAAAGGACTGGCCCCAGGTAAAAAAAGCGCTGCGCGGCTGGGCGCCCATATCGTATTTGCCGACAAATCCGGCTTCCTTTTGATCCCCTCGGTAGTCAGAACCGGGGCGCCGGAAGGGCAAACTCCCCTTCATGGTCATCGCCAAGGCCGACGGGACAAGATCTCCGTGATT
>Ga0209159_1002355_pt1 | contig 13289 bp, 8 predicted proteins | sample GraSoiAngelo_144_FD_185901 | JGI IMG/M metagenome (GOLD analysis project Ga0209159, IMG submission 185901) | Grasslands soil microbial communities from the Angelo Coastal Reserve, California, USA - 14_1009_02_40cm (SPAdes) (version 2) | ecosystem: Environmental > Terrestrial > Soil > Grasslands ...
GACCGGTACGGCGACGTGGGCCACGATGCGGGCGACCGCGGCCGCCATCTCGTCGCGCGAGATCCGTTCCCCGTCGGGGTAGCCCAGCGCGAACGCGACCCCCGCGCTGCTCGTCGCGATGGCGGGGAACCCGGCCTGCTCCACGATCCGCGCGCTCGCCACGTCCCACGCGTTCGGGAGCACGAGAATCGGCTTCCCGGCGTGGAGCCGGCGAAACACCTCGCCCCTACGCGTCTGTGCCTCTGCGCTTCTCGTCACTATGTCTCCTGCCACGGCAGGCCGCGCCGCTTGGCGTAGCGGTCCAGGCGCTCCAGCGCCGTGACGGTCAAAGTGACCGCTCCGTACGACTCCTCGACCTTCCCGCGCAGCAGGTACGGCCCGGGGCCGAACAGCAGCGGCGCGGCGCGGCGGTAGACCTCGGGGAAGAGCACCGTCTCGATCAGCCCCGCCCCGTCGTCGAAGGTGACGAACTCCATCGGCTCGTCGTGGATGGTGTGGACCGGCTTGCCCGTCGTCAGCATCCCGGCGCAGGTGACGACTTTTCCGGCGTGCCGGGGCAGCTCCGGCGCCGGCACCGGCCGCACGGCCCGCAGGGTGGCGGCGAACAGCGCCATCGGGTGGCACGAAGCGAGGTAGCCCAGCACCGCGTACTCGTCCCGAAGCTGCCGGTCGCCGTCGTACTCGGCAAGCGGCGGCAGCGCCGCGGGCGAGGTGAGACCCAACCCCAGCACCCCCTGGTCAGGCGCGGCGCGCCGCCCTTCGGCGTCCACCAGCCACATCAGCTGGGGACGCGTCATTCCGTCCGCGACCCTGTCGCACGCCCCCGCCTGCACCAACACCCGCAGGTCCGCCGGCGCCAGCCCGGTGCGGCAGCGCAGGTCGTCGAAGGAACGGTAGGGGCCGGCGCGCTCCCGCTCGGTGATGACCGCCGCCAGTCCCGCCGCCGACAGTCCCTTCAGCGCCATCAGACCGATACGCAGCGCCCGCGCCCGTCCCGTGTAGGCGGCCGCGCTGGCGTTCACGTCCGGCGGCAGGATCGTGAGCCCCATACGCCGCGCCTCGGCGACATAAGCAAACGGGGCGTAGTAGCCGCCCTGGTTGGACAGCACGCCCGCGATGAACTCCGCGGGATGATGCGCCCGCAGGTACCCCGACTGCAGCGCCACCTGGATGTACGACGCCGAGTGCCCTTTGCAGAAGCTGTAGCCGGAGAAGGAGAGGATCATCTGCCAGACGTCCTCGATCACGGGCGGCGCGACGCCGCGCGCCGCCGCGCCCTCGCGAAACTGCGCCTCGTAGGCGCGCAGCTCCTTCATCGGGCGCTTCTTGGTCAGCGCCTTGCGCACGCCGTCGGCCTCGGCGACGTCCATCCCCGCGAGCGCCACGCATACGTTCACCACGTCCTCCTGGTACACCATCACGCCGAACGTCTCGGCGAGCACGTCGCGGAGGACGGGGTGCGGCGGCTCGTACGGCGCGCCGTGCAGCCGTGCCAGATACGTGTTGATGTAGCGGTTCGACGCCGGCCGGATGATGCTGGTGTTCAAGACGAGGAGATCGAACGTGTCGGCCTTGCTCTTCTGACACAGCAGCCGCGATGCGGGCGACTCGGTATAGAACACGCCCATCGTGTTCCCCGTCCGGAACACCGTCTTGGTCGCCGGGTCGGCCTCGGGGTCGTGCGCCGTGTAATCGATCGCCACCCCCTCGTGCTCTTTGGCGGCCGCGATCGCGTCGCGGATCACCGCCAGCGAGCGGTTGCCGAGCAGATCGATCTTCACGAGCCCCGCGTCCTCCGTTCCGTCTTTCTCGAACTGGATCGCGGGGACGGGCACCGCGCCGTCCGCGGTGTCCAGCTCCTTCGCCGCCGTCTGCACCGGTACGTAGTTGCTGAGCGCGTCGGGGACGATCACGACCCCGCCGGGGTGCAGCGAGAGATACCGCGGCAGCCCCACCAGCGACTCCGCGACGCCGGCGAGCTCGCTCCACACGCCGCCCAGCGCGAGGGCGCGGAAGTTGGGGTGGGTGCGCAGCAGCTCGGGCAGCGGGCCGTCGTCGGTCCAGGGGAGGCGCTTGGTGACGGCGGTGATCTCCGCCGCGGGCCGGCCGTACACCTTTGCCACTTCGCGCAGCGCCGCCTTGCGCTGGAACGTCACGTGGTTCGCGACCATCGCCGCGCGCGCCGGGCCGTACTTGCGGAACACGTACTCCAGCGCCGCGTCGCGCTCGTCCCAGGGGAAGTCGAGATCGGCGTCGGGCGGGTCCTTGCGGCCGGGGTTCAGGAACCGCTCGAACACCAGCCCCTGCTGCAGCGGATCCACGTGCGTGAGCCCCAGACAGTAGCTCACGATGGAGTTGGCCACGCTGCCCCGACCGCAGTGGGTGGGGGCGTGCGCGACGATGTCCCAGACGACGAGGAAGTAGCCGGCGTAGCGCTTGGTCGCGATGATCGCCAACTCGTGCTCGATCCGCTCCCGGACGATAGGCGACAGCACCTCGACACCATAGCGACGGCGGGCGCCCCCCTCCACCAGCGCGCGCAGCTGGGACAGCGCGTCTGCCTCGTCGCCCGCTGTCGGCAGGATCACCCGTCCGTCGGGGGGTCCGCCGCGGCAGTCTTCCGCCACACGCGCGGTGTTCTCGAGCGCTTCCGGGCAATCGGGGAACAGCCGGGCCATCTCGGCCGCCGGTTTGAGCCAGGTGCTCACCGGAGCGAGCGCGTCGCCCGGCACGGTGGTGAGCGTGGCGTTGCGGATGACGGCCGCGAGCAGACGGTGGCGGGCGTGGTCCTGGGGGTGGGCGAAGTGCACCGCGTTGGTCGCGACGACCGGGAGGCCGTGGCGGCGGGCGAACTCGCGAGCCGCCTCCCGGCCGCGGCCGGGGATGAGCTCGAGATAGAGGTCGGTCGTCCCGGCATCGCGGGCGAGTACATCGGCCACCCATGTGTCAGGTGTCAGGACGATCAGGCCATCACGGTCAACCGACAACCGAGAACTGAGAACGAAGTCTTTGTCGTTGTGGAACGCCGTGACGGCGCGGCACAGGCTCGCCCACCCCTGCGCATCGCGCGGCAGCAACACCGCGCGCTCCCGCGCGGTCTCGAGCGACACGCCGTAGACGGGGGTGAGCCCGTACGCGGCGGCGACGCGGCGGAAATCCATCGCGCCCCAGACGCCGTTCGTGTCGGTGAGCGCGAACGTGGTCATGCCCCGCTCGACGGCCGCCGCCGCCAGCGCCTCGAGCGACGACGCGCCGGCGACGCCGCCCAGCCCCGAGTACGCCGAGTGGACGTGGAGATGAACGAAGGACATGCCGCGTCACTCCCCATCCTGAAGGATGGGCTCGGCCGACACCACGCTGAAGCGAAGCAAGCGCGTCACCCTTCAGGGTTGTGCCTGCCGAGCCCACGCTTTCAGCGTGGGAACACGGCCGCGGCTATCACCATCACACCGCATATCTGAGGCTCGCCGTGCCGTAGCGGCGGCGCACGCGGTCGATCGCCGCGTTCAACGCCGCGCGCTGCACGACGGCGACGGGCGCGGGCGCCGCGAACAGCGACAACTGCACGTCGGCGACGGTGGTGAGTACCGTGGTGAGACGGACGGCGCTGAGCGCGATGCGCCGCGTGACCGCGCGGTCGAGAAGCCGGCGCGCCGCGGCGGCGAGCGGCGTGTCGAGGTCGGTCGCGGGGTCGAGCACCTCCCAGCCGTCGGCCTCGCGGTGGTCGGCGTAGCGGGCGTGGAGCTCCAGGCGGTCGGCGCTCGCGCGGCGGCGGCGCAGGTCGCGCCCCAGACGCTCGGCGAGCTGGCGCAGCGTCGCGCGCAACGTGTCCCGATCGTTGGTCTGCACGGGGAGCGTCGCGGCGGCGTGCAGGACGTCGCGCTGCGCGGGAGGCAGGACGGGGCGCGGGTCCACCCCGTGGGCACGCGCGTGCAGCACGCCGCCGCTGCGTCCCAGGACGCTCTCCACCTGCACCCGCGTCAGCGCCGCGAGCGCGCCGATCAGCGCGACGTTGTAGCGCGCGAGCTGGACACGGACTTTTTCCTCCGCGCCCGGCAGCGCGGCGAGGGGGTGCGGCGCCAGGAACGCGGGCTCGTCGCCGGGCCGCACGTCCACCACCGGCTCGGGCTTCAAGACGTGCGCCGCCACCTCGCTCACCACCTTGTTGCCGGCGAGCCCCACCGTGACCGGCAGCCCCAGCCGGCCCCAGATCTCGCGCCGGATCTTCGCCGCGACATCGAGCGCCGGGCCGAACAGCTTGCGCGTCCCGGTGAGATCGCCGTAGACGTGCCCCAGGACGTGCGGCTCGATCACGGGGACGACGGGAGCGAGGATCGCTTCCAGCGCCTGGGCGGCGCGGCGGTACAAGGACAGGCGCGGCGGCAGGATCACGAGGTCGGGGCAGCGGCGCAGCGCCTGGTAGATCGGCATCCCCACCGCGACCCCCGCGAGCGCCGCCTCGGGCGAGGCGGACCAGACAACCGCCCGGTCGGTCCCGCCCGGCGCGAGCGCGACCGGCCGCCCACCGAGGCGTGCGCTGATGCGGCGCTCGACGGCGATGGGAAACGTGAGCGGGTTGACGTACAGGATGACGCGATCCACCGCGAGAACATGCCCGAAGAAAAACCGAAAATCAAGAAGACAAAAAATGCCGTATTTTACAGCACGTTGATACTATGATGTCGTGTCACTGTCGCTGATAATGGCGACCTCGCCCGGTCCCGGACTGTACGGCGGTTCTAGTTTTCTTGAGCGCTCAAAGGAGGTCGTCGTGCCCCGTCGTGAGATCGCCACCCTGGCGGGTGGCTGCTTCTGGTGCCTCGAGGCCGTCTACCTGGAGCTGCGCGGCGTGTTGGGCGTGCAGTCCGGGTACGCGGGCGGGCACGTGCCGCACCCGTCCTACGAGCTGGTGTGCACCGGCACCACGGGCCACGCCGAGGTCGTGCAGGTCACCTTCGACCCGGACGAAATCTCCTATCGCGACCTGCTCGACGTGTTCTTCACAATCCACGATCCCACGACGCTGAACCGTCAGGGCAACGACGTCGGCACCCAGTATCGCTCGGCGATCTTCTATCACTCACCGGAGCAGCGGGCTGAAGCCGAGCACGCGATCGCCGAGCTCGCGGCGGAGAAGGTGTGGGACGATCCGATCGTGACGGAGGTCATGCCGCTGACGGAGTTCTATCCCGCCGAGGAGTACCACCGCGACTACTTCCGGCTGCATCCCGATCAGGCATACTGCCGCGCGGTGATCGCGCCCAAGGTGGCGAAGGCGCGGAAAGCGTTTCTCGAAAAGCTGAAGCGCTGAGCTGCTAGCGCTTCCCCAGGTACGCCCGCACCAGCGGTGCCGCCCGCCGCCGCACCAGCGCGGCCTTGAGCAGCCGCTGCTCGTCGGACGTGATGTCCGTCAGGTACCGCTCCCCTTTCCCTGTTCCCTCCTGGACGGCTACGGCAATGCCGTCGCGGTACAGGATCCGGTTCGTGGCCACGGCCGGCACCAGCTCACCCGCCGTGATGATCCCCACGAGGTTCAGGGGGTCGGCGCCGCTGACGGCGACGAGCTCCCCCGCCGGGGCCTCGCGCCGCACTGCCCGCAACAGACCCACCGCCTCCGGCAACGCGTACTGCTCTCCCGAGAATCCGCCCACGAACCGCCCGCCCCGCACTTCGCCCCGCGCCTCGAGCCGGCGCAGCACCCGCAGCACGTCGCGCCACGGCAGTAGCAGGCTCTCGCGCTGCACCAGGCGGCGGAACACGACGCCGTAGCGACGCAGCAACTGCCAGGCGAGCGCCTCGGCGAGCTGATCGTCCGGCAGCAGCGACCGCTTCTCGATCCGCGCCCACCGCCCCGCCGTCTCGACGCCGAACGGCGCGATGCGGCCGCGGCGCCGCGGGTACCCGCCGATGGGACGGCGGCGCTCCGAGGGAACCAGCAGCGCCCGCAGCCCTGCGAAGCTGTCGGACGTCACGACCCCCCAGGCGACCAGCTCGGCCAGCCCCAGCTCGACCTCGGTGCGGAGCAGACCGGTGGCGTTCACCAAATCACCGAAGAATGAGGCGCCGCGGACGTCGAGCGCATCGAGCACCGCTTTGGCGGAATGGCCAAGCGACAGCTCCGTCGCTTCGGCCTGCGCCGTGATGGACCTCCAGACCTCTCCCCGCTCGCGGCGGAACAGCGCCACCGGTGTCGTACGAATCGGACCCGACTTTCTGCTCCGCGTTCCCCCTTCCGCGTTCCGCATTTGACTGAGCCGCCCCCACGCCACCTGCCCCGACAAGCACAGGGCGTCGAGCCACAGCGGATCGTAGTCCTTGACCCGCGCGGGCAGCACCTCGGTCTCCCAGGCCCCGGCCGCGATCTCGAAGCCGTCGAGGAGATCGAGCACCGCCGCGAGCCCTTCGGGCCCCTCGGCACGCGTGCTCTCGGTCACCCGCTGCCACCGCAGCAGGAAGCGCAGGAAGTCCGCCGGAGCGACGGGCTCGATCTCCTTGCGCAGCCGATCGAGCGTGTAGCGGTGGATGCGCGCCAGCAGGCGGCGCTCGCACCACTCCAGCTCCTGGCACCCCGCCGTGAAGCGGCCCCGCAGCACGAACCCCTCATGCTCCAGCGCCCCGAGGGCGAAATCGATGTCTGTCGACTCTAGAGCGAAGGTGCGCACCAATTCGGCGACCGTCGTTGGCCCGATCACCTCGAGCCGCCCACGCACCAGCTCGCGGATCGCGTCTTCGCGGCTCCACGCCTTCACGCGCTCCCGCTCGGGGACGGTCACCTCGGGCTCGAATGCGGCGCCGGGGTAGACCGCCGAAAGCATCGGCACGCGCTCGGTCGCGACCCACAGCGGCACCGGCCCACTCATCACCGTCGCTCGACCCTCACGGACGAGCGCCTCGAACTCCCTCTGCCATTCCGCATTCCGCACTCCGCATTCCGCACTCGGCAGGGCGCCGGTCACCAGTAGAGCGTCGTGCAACTCCTCGGCGTTCGTAGCCTCGGGCTTCGCCTCCTCCCGCACCCGGTCGATGGCGCCCTGGTCCAGAGTGCCGAACTCATCGGCCGTCTTGTGATCGAGGGCGCGACGGGTGATGACGGCCTGCGTGCGGCGCTCCTCCAGCGGAGCGTCGTCGAGGAAGGCGTACGGCTTGGCGTTGAGGATCTCGTGCGACAAGGGCGACGGTTCCGTCGTGTCGCGCGCGATGAGCGTGAGCTTGCCCGCCTCCAGCTCCCCCAGCAGCCGCGTCAGACCCGGCAGATCCATCGCTTCGGTCAGGCAGTCGTGAATTGTCTGGGTGACGAGGGGGTGGTCGGGGATGTCGCGGTCGCCGACCAGATTTTCCGGGCAGGCGAGCTGATCGGGGAACACGGCGGCGACCAGATCCTCGGCTTCCATGCGCTGCAGGGGGGTCGGCACCTGGCGGCCGCCACGGCTGCGCAGCACGGCGAGCGCCCGCGTCGCGTTCCAGCGCCAGCGGCTCTGGAACATCGGCGCCACCAGCATCGCCTGGACGAGCAGGTGCTCGACCGTGGCGGTGCCGACATAGTGGAACACCTCGTCGAGCGGGAAGCTATGCTGGGGGCCGAGCGACAGCACGATGGCGTCGTCGGTGGCGGCTGCCTGGAGCTCGAAGTTGAAGCTGCGGCAGAAGCGCTTGCGCAGCGCCAGGCCCCACGCCTTGTTGATCCGGGCCCCGAACGGCGCGTGCACCACCAGCTGCATCCCGCCGGCTTCGTCGAAGAACCGCTCCAGTACCAGCACCTGCTGCGACGGGATCACGCCGAGGGCCTGTTTGGTCGCGCCCAGGTACTCGACGATCTGCCTGGCCGCGGGTTCGGCGACACCGGCGGCGTCGCCGAGCCAGCGGATCGCCGCGGTGGCATCGCCGACCTTGTCTTCCAGCTCTTCGCGCAGCCGCGAGACTTCCTCGGAAAGCTCGTCGGTGCGGGCCGGCGCCTCTCCCAGCCAGAACGGAATGCTGGGGGGCTGGCCGTGGGCGTCCACGACGCGCACCTGACCCGACTCGATCTTGGTGATCAGGTAAGACGCGTTGCCGAGCTGGAAGATGTCCCCCGCCATGCTCTCGATCGCGAAGTCTTCGTTCAGCGTGCCGATGAACGTCTCGGTGGGGTCGAGGATGACGCGGTAGTCGCCCAGATCGGGGATGGCGCCACCCGAGGTGATCGCCGTGAGGCGCGCGCCTTTGCGCGCCCGCAGCCGCCGGTTGACGCCGTCGTAATGGATGTACGCCCCCCGCCGGCCGCGTCGCGTCGTGAAGCCGTCGGCGAGCATCCGCACCACGTCGTCGAACTCCTTGCGGGTCAGGTCACGGTACGGATAGGCCCCGCGCACCAGGTCGAACAGCACTTCCTCGCCCCACTCCTCGCACGCCACCGCCGCCACAATCTGCTGGGCGAGGATGTCGAGCGGCTTCGCGGGGATGAGGAGGCGGTCGAGCCGCCCCTCGCGCACCGCGCGCAGCAGCGCCGTGCACTCGACGAGGTCGTCGCGCGACAGCGGGAACAGCCGGCCCTTGGGAACGGCCTGGAGGTGGTGTCCGGAGCGCCCCACGCGCTGCAGCAGGGTCGCGACCGCGCGCGTCGACGCGATCTGGCACACCAGGTCCACGGTGCCGATGTCGATCCCCAGCTCGAGCGACGCCGTGGCGACGAGGCACTTGAGCTGGCCGGCCTTGAGCCGGCTCTCCGCTTCGAGCCGCTTCTCCTTGGAGAGCGAACCGTGGTGCGAGGTGACGTGCTCGGCGCCGAGGCGCTCGGAAAGATGCATCGCCAGCCGCTCGCACAGCTTCCGCGTGTTGACGAACACCAGCGTGGTGCGGTGCTCGGCGATGAGCTGGGCGAGCCGCTCGTAAACCTCGTCCCAGACCTCGCCCGCCATCACGGCCTCGAGGGGGGACGACGGGATCTCGATGGCGAGGTCGAGGGCACGGGCGTGTCCGGCGTCGATGATGCTGAGACCGGGTGCCGGGTGCCGGGTGCCGGTGAGAAATGCCCCGATCTCTTCGATCGGTTTTTGCGTCGCCGACAACCCGACCCGCTGTAGGCGGCGACCCGCGAGCGCCTCGAGGCGCTCCAGCGACAGCGCGAGGTGGCTACCGCGCTTGTCGCGCGCCACGGCGTGGATCTCGTCCACGATCACCGTGCGCGCGCTGCGCAGCATCTCCCGCGCCCGCTCGGAGGTGAGGATCAGGTACAGCGACTCCGGCGTGGTGACGAGAATGTGGGGCGGGCGCTTCACCATCGCCTGGCGCTCGGCCGGCGGCGTGTCGCCGGTGCGCACCAGGGTACGGATGGCGACTTCCGGCAAGCCCAACTCGCCCAGTGTGCGACCGATTTCGGCAAGCGGCTCCGAGAGGTTTTTCTGTACGTCGTTCGAGAGCGCCTTGAGCGGCGAGACGTAGACGACCTGCGTCTCGTCGGGCAGCGCGCCGTCTTTCTCCAGGCCCTGGCGCACGAGCCCGTCGATCGCCGAGAGGAACGCCGCGAACGTTTTCCCCGAGCCGGTCGGGGCCGCGATCAGGACGTCCCGACCCTCCCGGATGAGCGGCCAGGCGCGACGCTGCGGTTCCGTCGGCTCGCGAAAGCGGGTCTCGAACCAGCGCTGAACGGCGGGATGAAAACCGGCGACAGACATGGATTCAATATGGCCGAAGAAAACCCGAAGGGCTAGAGTACCTGGTCGAGCTGCAAGCCCCGCATCGCCGCGATGCGCTCGATCGTTTCCCCGATCTTGTTGTTGGGCGTCGAAGCCCCCGCGGTGATGCCGACCGTCACGGTGCCCGCGGCCAGCCACTCCGCCCGACGCTGCTCGGTCCTCGACCCGACCGGTTGGAACCTGATCCCGCCGGTCCCGGCGTCGATGCAGGTGGCGTCCTCGATGTGATAGGTGGAGACCTTGGCCTGGCAGATCGCCGCGAGGTGCGTGGTGTTGCTGGAGTTGTAGCCGCCGATCACCACCATCACGTCGAGCGGCTCGGCAATCAACTTCAGGACCGCGTCCTGGCGATCCTGCGTCGCCGAGCAGATCGTGTCGAACGTGCGGAAGTGGTTGGCGAGGGCGGCCTCGCCGTAGCGGCGCGCCATGCTGGAGCGGACTTCCGCGGCGATCGCGAGCGACTCGTTCGACAGCATCGTCGTCTGGTTGGCCACCCCCACGCGCTCGAGATCCCGATCCGGGTCGAACCCCGGCGCGCTCTTGGAAGCGAAGAGCTCCACGAACCGCTCCCGGCTCCCCGCTCCCTCGATGTACTCGCACACCACCCGCGCCTCGCCCATGTCGCGCACGACGACGTACTTGCCGCCAGGGTACTTATTTACCTGGCTCGCCGTCGCCTTGGTCTCCTCGTGATACGCCTTGCCGTGAATCACGGCGGTGAAGCCGTCTTTCGCGTAAGAGTCAACCCGCTTCCAGACGTTGAGCACCGACCCGCAAGTCGTATCCACAAGCACGCAACCAATCCCGCGCAGCCGCTCGAAATCGCGGACGGTGACGCCGAACGCCGGCAGAATCACGACGTCGTCGGCACGGACGGCGGTGAAGTCGAACTCTCCCCCCTCGGGACGATGCAGCGTCACCACGCCCATGGCGCGAAGCTTGTCGTTCACGTGCGGGTTGTGGATGATCTCGCCGACGAGGAAAAGACGGCGATCGGGGAACTTGGTGTGGGTCTCGTAGGCATACTCGACGGCGCGGTCGACGCCGTAGCAGAACCCGAACTCCCGCGCCAGCCGGAAGGTCACATCGCCGACGGTGAGGGCGTACCCCGCGCCGCGGATGGCGTCCACCACGCGGCTGTGGTAGTCGCTGACGAGGGCCCCTTCGATGGCGCCCTTGAGCCCGAATCCCTTGCGGAAGTAGGTCTGCTCCACGGGGTCAATCTAACGGGGCGGCGACCCCGGCGCGGACGGCGTCGAGCACGCGCTGCACGATCCAGCCGTCGCGGAATGTCGCGGGTGTGCCCTCGGGCGCCGCGCCCCCGATGACGTGCACGAGGTCGCGCGCCAGGCGCACGAACGACCGCGCCCACATGTTGTTGACGGGCAGTTTCCCCATGAGGTCGTCGGGGGCGCTGATGTCCTCGAGCGGCGCGCCGGCCTTGCCGATCTCGAGCCGCGTCTCGCCGGTGGCGACCAGCGAGCCCGCGGTCCCCGTTACCTGGGCGAAATGCCCCGGACCGTGGAACGCCACGCTCGACAGCGTAACGGTGGCGACCACGCCGTTGGCCATCCGCAGCACGAAGCTCGCGAACTGGTCCGCAGTGACCGGGTGCGGCCGCCCGGCCTCGTCCGCCCGCTCTTTGTCGAAGGTCGCGGCGCCGCCCGCGACCGAGACGATCTCGCTGCCGGTCCAGAAGCGGCACAGGTCAACGAGGTGTGATCCCACTGCACCGAGGATGCCGCCGCCGCGGGACGCATCGAGCCACCACGTCCACGGCGCCGCAATGGTCTGCACGCGACCATCGCCCCGCAAGTACGGCCGCAAGACCAGCTCCAGGTGCCGCAGCTCCCCGATCGTTCCGGCGTGGATCAAGTCGCGGGCTTTGCGGCGGTTGGGCTCGTAGCGGATCTCGTGGTCGATCCACGCGATCTGCCGGGGCCGCCGCTCCGACGCGTCGAGCATGCGCTGCGCCTCGGTCGCCGACAGGGCGGTGGGCTTCTCGCACAACACGTGCTTGCCCGCCTCGAGCGCGGCGATCGCGAACCGCGCGTGGGAGTCCGGGGTGGAGGAGACGATGACGAGATCCACGTCCGGGGCGCGGGCCACCTGCTCGCCGTCGTCGTACACTCGCCTGATGCCGAATTCCTTCGCGGTCGCCTCGGCGTTGGCGCGATGCCCGCTCGCCACCGCCGTCACCAGGGCGCCGGGCACGAGCCGCAGCCCCGGCAGTTGCACCCGCCGCGCGAACCCGGCGCCGATGATCCCGACGCGGATCGTCACGGCGCCGCTCCGCAGCCCGTCGTCTCCGCCGCGAACGTCACCTGCTCGATAACTGCGTCCACGCTGGCGCGCCGCGCTCCGACGTACTCGAGCCCCGATCCCTGGGCGCGCACCGTCAGGTGCCCGGCGGTGGGCGTGACGGTCACCGCGCCGCTGTCGAGCACCATTCCGTGCGCGGCGCTGCCCTGCATCCAGCGCACGACGGTCACCGCGCCACGCGGGCTGGTCGTGTCGCCGCGCACGAGCGGCTGGTACGAACCGACGCCCAGGGAATCAGGAAACCGGAGCCAGACCAGCAAACCGTTGCCGCGTTCCACGCCCTCGACCACGACGCCACGACCGGAGCCGCAGCGGCGCGCGGTGGCCCCCGCCTCGAAGCGGGCGGAGTCCACCCCCGCCCTGCGCACGGCGACCCGCAGCCGGGCGCCCGGCTGCTGGGCCGCTCCGCACGCGACGCACAGGATGAGCAGGAGCAGGGCCTTCAGGGGAGGGTCACCCCAAGGGCCACGCGGGCCGCGTCGGCCGCCAGCGTGTACGGCGCCAGGGCGCGCACCAGCTCGCCCGGGAGCGGGCGTGACTTGAGCCGCGGGCGGTCCACGCACACGAGCACCTGCCATCCGGCCGCGGACAGCTTCGGCCCGTCATCGTGCACCACGTCGAAGTTGAGCGTCAGCGACTTGGTTCCCAGCCGCGCCACGTAGGTCGCGACGCGGAGCCGGTCATCGAGCCGCGCGGGCCGGAAAAACTCGGCGTGCACCGCCTTGCGGGGGAGCCAGATATCGAAGCGGTCGAAGAACTCGCGGTGCGGGAGCCCGGCGGCGCGGAACAGCTCCGTCTCGGCGATCTCGAAGAACCGCACGTAGGAGCCGTAGAAGATGATGCCCGCGAAGTCCACGTCGGACCAGCGGACGTACTCTTCAATGACGTACGGGGCGGGCATGCCCCGTCAAGCTAGGCCACTACTTCGCGGTGCGAAAGTCGCGCACGCCGTACGCGCGGAGCCGCCGCCACAACGTCGTGCGACTGATCCCCAGCCGGCGGGCCGCTTCGGCGAGACGGCCGCGCGTGGCCTGCAGGGTCTCGAGGATCGCCTGGCGCTCCCGGTCGGCGAGGGTGCTGCCGTTCATCGGGGCGGCCCCTCCGGCCGGCAGGAATAGCGCCTCGCCGAGCTCCATCGCCCCGTGCCGGAGGCGCGTGGAGCGACCGCCCAAGGCGAGGATCTTCTTGCGGGCCTCTTCGGGACGGCGGTCCAGCTCCTCCACTGCCTCGACGGCACTGCGGGCGGATTGATTGGCGTAGACCATTCGCCCGAAGGGATCGAACACGACGACCCCA
>Ga0209159_1002358_pt1 | contig 13273 bp, 12 predicted proteins | sample GraSoiAngelo_144_FD_185901 | JGI IMG/M metagenome (GOLD analysis project Ga0209159, IMG submission 185901) | Grasslands soil microbial communities from the Angelo Coastal Reserve, California, USA - 14_1009_02_40cm (SPAdes) (version 2) | ecosystem: Environmental > Terrestrial > Soil > Grasslands ...
CATCGCAGTCACCCTGACGCTCACGCTCTCGCTCATGGCCGGCGTCGGCTCGGTCGCCTTTGCGGGTCAGCCGGGTGCTGACTGCGCGGACTTCTCGAGCACGCCAGGCCAGTCCGCGAGCGCCCCGGGCTCCGCTTTCAATCCGGACGGCAAGGCGGGAACGGTCTACGCGGGCGAGCAGCCCCAGAACTCGAGGAACCCGAACTCGGTCAGTCAGTACGACGTCGCGTGCCGCAACGTCTCGAGGTAGCTCTAGTCGGAGAGCTGAGGTGCGACGCAGACGACCGCCGTAAGGCAGAGCGCATCGCGTAGCCACGCGGCGAGCCGGCTGCCCGCGAGAGCGCGTTCGACGCGTAGGTCGTAGTAGACGTGCCGCATGCCGATCAGCAGCGAGCGCAGCGCGGTACGTGAGGGATCGCTCGCGAGCAGCCGGCGCAGCATCGTCGAGTGCCTGACGAATGCGGGCGGGCCGAGCAGACCGCCCTTGTCGGTCTGGCCCCACCAAATGGCGCGCGCGAGGTCCTCCGCTTCGCGGTGACGTGACGCGTCGGTGAACCGCGTCACACCGGGTGGACCTTCGACGATCGTCACGAGCGGCAGGTGATGGCCGAGCGCGATGTGCGCCGCGACGTGCACGTAGAGGTAGATGCGCTCGGCGATGCTCGCCTGTGAGCTGACGACGAGGCTCTTTGGCCGGTCATCGCGGTCGGGGCTCACCAGGAGTGCGCGTACATCGGCCAGAGGCGCGAAGCGTGTGCGCACGCGCAGCTGCTGCTCGAGGTGCGCACGGAGTCGCTCCTCCTCGGCGCGCAGGGTGTGGCTCTCGGCGGGTGGCCGCCCGGCGATCATTTCGGTAGCCATACGCGCAGACCCTCCTCGAGGTATTCCCGGAGCGTGTAGCGGTCGGTGAGCTTCGGCAGCGTCGCCGCGAGGTCGCGGAAGATGAGCGATGCGAGCGGCTCGCCGACGAATCCCGCCAGCACGGCGTGACCCTCGTCGACGATCGACGTGACCGACAGCTCTCGCTCGCAGCCGAGGATCATCAGCGCGAAGTAGAGGCGGATGCATTCCTCCGGTGAATCGATCGCGCGCGCGACCTGCGTCTTGCCGCGTGCGATGCGATGCAAGGTCGCCCGGTCCAGCGCAAGCGTTCCGTCCGTGAGGTCGTACAGGCGGTCGACGAGCGTGTCGAGCGACGTGCCCGCGCTGAGCGTTTGGATCGCCTCGGAGACGCGCTGGGCGTTCTGGATCCGCACGGCCCGAGAGTACGCGCCGCTCGTGTCGCCGTCGTCTCACTTGTGCGACGGCTAACTCTTATGTCTCTCGTGCGCGATGACGCGCGCACGCGCCGCCCGCACGCTGGCCGCCGTGCTCGAACGACGCGCGCTTGCCGCGGTCACGCTCGCATCGCTGCTCGGTCTCTTTGCGCAGCTCCTCTTCTTCCACGAGCCGCTCGGGCTCAACGCGCTGCTCGTCACGGCGCTGTTCCTGGCCGCCGCCTGGACGCAGCGCGACCCCGCCGCGCCAGTGCGCGCCCGCGACGCCTGGCTGCCCGCGAGCGCGCTGGCGTTCGCGGCGTTCTGCATGGTCCGCGCGGATGCGCCGCTTCTCGCGTTCGACGTGTTGGCCACGATCGGTCTCGCCGCTGCGACCGTCTCGGCGTGGAGCGGCGTGCCGGTCAGCGCCCTGCCTGTGGCGCGAGTGCTCGCCGAGGGCTGGTCGCTCGGAGAGCGCGTGACGCTCGGCGCGGCCGAGGTGGCCATCCCCGCGTGGCCGCGGCTGCGCGTCGCGCGCAGGCGCTTCGACCGGGTCTCGGGCTACGTCGGGGGCATCGGCCTGGCGGCGCCCTTCGTCGTCGTCTTCGCGCTGCTCTTCTCGTCCGCCGACGCCGTGTTCGCGCGGTCGCTCGAGAACGTCTTCGATCTGAAGCGGATCGCCGATGCGCTCGCCGAGGCGCCCGGCCGTCTGTTGATCGCGCTCGCGTTCGCGTGGCCAGTGGCCGGCGCGATGGCCGCGCTCTGGCGGGTGCCGCGTGACTACCTGACATCGCGGTCGCGCGCGATGCTCGCCGGCGAGAGCGCGACGGTCGCGCTCGTTCTCATCGCGGCGCTCTTCGCGGCCTTCGTCACCCTGCAGCTCGCGTATCTCTTCGGTGGACGTGACACGCTCGACGCGGCCGCGATCACATACAGCGCGTACGCCCGCCGTGGTTTCTTCGAGCTCATCGCGGCCGTCGCGCTCGTCGGCGCTCTGCTGTTCGGGCTGGAGCTGGCGGTACAGGGTCGCGGGCGCGCATATCTCGGCGCCGCCCTCACGTTGCTCGCGCTCACCGCGGTGGTGCTCGCCTCCGCGTGGTACCGGCTCGATCTCTATCAGCAGGCGTACGGCTGGACGGAGCTGCGCTTCTACGCGACGACGGCGATCGCGTTCCTGGCGCTCGCGCTCGCGATCTTCGGCTGGAGCGTCGCTCGCGGTCGGATGTCGTATGCGCTGCAGCCACTCGCGCTCGCGGTCGTCCTCGTCGCGCTCGGCGCGAACGCGATCGGCCCGGCGGCGTTCGTCGCCCGCGCGAACATCGCGCGCGTCCTCGATCCCTCGGGTCTGCCCGCCGACGCGTCGCGCAATTTCGACGCGGACACGCTGGTCGGTCTCGGCGGCGGCGCGATCGCCGAGCTCGTCGACGCGTTCCCGCGCCTTCCACTGAGCCAGCGGCTGTACGCCGACATCCTCCTGCGCATCGCGCTCTCCCGCGTCGACGAAGACCGGACGCCGGACTGGCAGGGCTGGAACTTCGAGCGCGAGCGTGCGCGCGTCGCGCTCGTACGCGCCCGCGACGAGCTGCTGCGCTAGCTGTGCTGCCCATCGCGGCACAGCTTGAGCGAGCGTCTGCGCCCAGCCGGCCCGAGCGGCGCACGCACGGTGAACGGGTGGCCGGCGTAGCCAGCAGCGAGCGAGAGATGTGGCGCGATGGGCAACAGCTAGCTGCGGAGCAGCTCCGCGAGGACGGGATCGCCCCGCTTCGGCCGCGGTCGGACCTGGTCCCAGGTGCATTGCTTCGGATCCTTGTCGGGGCGGAAGCGCAGGAAGCGCGTGCCGTGACGGATGCGCTCGTCCTCCATCTTGTCGTAGCGGATCTCGCACACCAGCTCGGGCCGGATCTCATGCCACGGCAGATCCCTTCCTTGCGACCAGCGGGAACCCGCGTCGGGCGTGCGACCCCATTCGCTCGCGTCGAAGCCGAGGGCCCCCTCCTCCTTCAACGGCGGCAGCAGCTGTTGCAGCTGTTTCTGGAGCGGCCCCGCGATCCCCGAGGTATGCCCGACGAAATCGAGCCTGCCATCCTCCCGGTAGAGGCCCAACAGCAGGCTCGCGATCTTCTCGCCGTTGGTGCGGTAGCCGACGATCACGCAGTCGCAGGTCTTGTGGTACTTGATCTTCTTCACGACCTCACGCGAGCCCGGTTTGTACGTGGCGTCGATGCGTTTGGCGATGATGCCGTCGAGTCCGATCACCTCGAGCCGCTCGAGCCAATGCTTCGCGGTCGGCAGGTCGGTCGTCGTCAGCGACAGCGTGAAGCCGCTCGCGACCTCCAGGAGCTTCTTCCGACGCTCGACGAGCGGTCTCTCGTGCACGGGCTCGCCCTTCCAGAGCAGTACGTCGAACGCGATGTAGGTCGCAGGCGTTTCCGCCGCGAGCCTCCGGATGCGTGACTCGGCGGGGTGCAGCCGCATCTGCATCGCGTCGAAGTCAAGGCTGCCCTCCCGCTCGATGACGATCTCGCCGTCGAGCGCGGAATGCGCCGGCAGGAGCTCGCCGAGGGCGCGCAGCTCTGGGAAGTAGCGCAGCAGCGGACGGCCGTTGCGGCTCCAGAGCGCGAGCTCGCCGTTGTCGTTCTCCAGCACGCCACGGAAGCCATCCCATTTCGGTTCGTACTGCCACTTCGGCCCCGTCGGGATCTCCTCTACGAGCTCGGCCTCCTGTGGAGGGAACGGGACGTTCGGTCCCGGCGCGCTAGGCACCGACATCACGCCGCCGCAGGGCGACCAGGGACGCGGCCGTGGCGACCGACCCGATCCCAACGAGACCCGCGACGCCGGCCCACTTGATGTCTCCGGACATCGGCGCGCCATAGAGCGTGTAGAGCGACAGGTTCGCGACCCAGTCCGGCCAACCGAAGAGCGGAACGAACTGCTGAACGAAGTAGCTGAACACGGCCACTGCGGAGAGTGCCACGACCGCCATGCGGGGGCGCGACGCCGCCACGAACTGGCCGATGGAGCCGAACGCAAAGGGGATCGTGAGCAGCAGGGTGGCCGCGAGCGCGACGCGCCCACCGTCGAGCGTGATGCCCTGGCCGGCGGCGACCATGTACACCGCGACCGACGATGCCGCAGCGATCAGCCCGACGGCGACCAGCAGGGTCGCGAGTCGCTCGAGGATGACTCTGGTGTGCGACACCGGCGCGGAGAGGATGGTCGCCAGCCTGCCCTCGGCGTCGTCGGCGGACCAGCTGGCCACCTGGATGATCGCGTAGACGGAGAGCAGCAGGGTCGCGGTCGAGAGCCAGATGACGCCCACGAACGAGTCGTACACGCTGAGTCCAGCTCGTTCGAAGTACGCCCGGAGGAACGGCACCTCCGAGGAGGTGAGCGAGTCCACGATCGTGCGCGTGATCGAGATGAGTGATGCCGAGAGCGCGACGAAGCCCACGAGCCACGCTGCCACCCAGATGCGCTGCTGTCGCAGAGGGCCGAGCACAGGAAGACGGAGGAGCGGATCGCGCGAGGGCGATCGCGTCCCGCGGCTCTCACGCGAGGTGCCCGGGAGCGCGGTGCCTCCGAGATCGCGTCTCGCGAACGTGACGACGCCGATGGCGAGGAGCACGACTCCGGCGCCAAGCAGCGCTCCGATGCCGAGCGGGTCGAGCGCGCCGCCCTCGGTCAGCGGTCTGCTGCGCTCGAAGAGGTAAAAAGGCGAGAGCCAGCGGGCGGCGCCGACATCTGCGGTACGACCCGCTCCGTTGATCAGAAACAGCGCGATGAAAAGCCCAGCAGCGATTCCGCCTGCCGCGCGCCGGGTCGTGACCAGTTGCGCGATCACCAGTGCGATGCCGTAGCAACACAGAGTCGTCGCGAGGAGATTGAAACCCATCGCAAACAGGTCCCCACCCGCAAGCGGCTCGCCGTCCGCGGAGAGGAGGATCGACAGCTGCATCGCGCCGATCACGATGATCGCGACCGCCGCGAACACGGCGACACGGGTGATGAGATAGCGCGCGCGCCCGACGCCGGCGGCGAGCCATTGCTCGACCAGGCCGCGCTCCTCATCCCCGCGGCCACTCCCGCTCGCCGAGATCGCGGCCCAGATCCCGAAGATGACCACCAGCGTGCCGAACCAGCGCCACTCGAGGTAGCCGGCGAGCGTGTCGATCCGCACCGGGACCGGAAGCATGTACGAAAGCTGAGCACCGAGCAGCGTCATCTGCTGCGCGAACGCAGCGCGCTCGGCCGGTGTCGTGCCGGCGATCTGGACGAATGCGAGGGTGTTCAGTACACCGCCGATGGCCACGACGAGCGCCAGGGCGATGACGCCGACGGTCTGCTGCTTCAGCGCGATACGGATGAGCATCACCGGTAGTAGGTGAGGAAGATCTCCTCGAGGCTGGGCTCCCGGCTCGTAAAGCCGACGACCCGTGTGCCGGCGACCGCCGCCATGAGCGGCTCGAACGTGCCGCGGAGCAGGCCGGTGGCTCGATGATCGGTAACGACGAGCTGGTCCAGCCCTTCCACCCGCTTCAGGCGATCCACAGGCACATCGTCGGCGAAATCGATCTCCACGCGGAATGCACGCATGCCGACGAGGTCTTCGAGCGGGCTCACCGTGGCGAGGTGTCCCTCGCGCACGATGCCGACGCGATCGCACACATGCTCGACCTCGGACAACACGTGTGACGAGATGAAGATCGTCGCGCCGCGGGTGCGTGCGTCGCGGACGATGCCGTAGAACTCCTGCTGCACCAGCGGATCGAGTCCGGTCGTCGGCTCGTCCAGGATCACGAGCTCAGGCTGGTGCATGAACGCGAGGATCAGCGCGAGCTTCTGCTTGTTCCCGTGCGAGTACTCGCGGTACTTCCGTCCGAGGTCAAGATCGAGCCGCTCCGCGAGTGTGGTGATCGCCGCATCCTTCACATCGCCGCGCAGCCCTGCGACGTACGCGACGACCTCCGATCCGCGCCATCCGCCGAACTGCGGAAGCTCACCTGGGCAGTAGCCCACCTTGCGCTTCACGGCGACGGCGTCGTGGTCACAGTCGAGCCCGAAGATGCGCGCGCTACCACGCGTCGCGTGGATGAGCCCCATAAGCAGACGGATGGTCGTCGTCTTTCCGGCGCCGTTCGGGCCAAGGAATCCGAAGACCTCGCCCTCGGCGATGCTCAGGCCCAGGTCGAAAATCCCGCGGCCGTTGCCGTAGTCCTTTGTGAGGTCCTTGGTTTCGATGGCGAGGTCCTTCATCGCGAGCGCCGCGCGCACAGGTCTACGGTGTTCCGATGAAGGACCTCGCGAACATCAGTGCGGTGCGGGTTACTTGCCGCGCTTTGCGAGTGTCGAGTCCTTCGCCTGCTTGGCGATGCGGAATTTGAGCACGCGCTTCGCCGGGATCTGGATCGTCTCGCCGGTCGCCGGATTGCGGCCAAGACGGGCCTTCCGGTCCACGATGACGAGCTTGCCGACGCCTGGGAACGTGAAGCCGTTTCGGGCCTCTTTGTATGCCAGGCCCGCGAGCTCCTCGAGAACGGTGCCCACCTGCTTCTTTGTCAGTCCGGTCTTCTCCGAGAGCCGATTCAGTGTTTCCGACTTTGAGATCCCCGCCACTTCGTCCTCCTGTGCGGCCTTCCGGCCAAGTCGCGCCGCATTCTCACACAAGAGCCCGCACGGGGGAGCCGGCTGGCCGGCTCAGACGTGCGAGCGGGTGAGTACGGTACGTACACACGAACGGCGCACTATGCGCTGCTGTGACGCTCACCGTAACGGAAGAACCGCCGGACCGTCCCAGCTGGGTCGGCGAGACGATCCGCCTCGTCGCTGACGGGACGGACGAATGGCGCTCGCGACTCCTGGGGCGCGTCGAACAGGCTACCGACGCGGACCTCGCCGCGGGGTCGGACGACGACTGGGGCATCGGCCAGGTCGCCGTTCACCTCCTGATCGTCGAGCGTGGCGTCACACTCATCGCCCTTCGTCTCGCGCAGGGACAAGCCGGAGGCCAGACCGGGCAGCCACGACCGGCTGCGTCGGCTGTGACCCGGCCGGGCATCTCCACGCTCGCCGACAAGGCCGCTGGCGCCCTGGGCCGGCTGCGAGCGGAGTTCCCGCCGGAGCCCGATACCAGCACGACGGCCCGCCACCCCTACTACGGGGACCTCAATTGCTTCGGCTGGCTCCTCACGCTGCCGAACCACTACGTCGCCCACCTCGGGGCGCTCGACCGAGGGACGGCAACAGCGATCTAGTCGCATACTCGCTGACCCAGACCGAGACGGGGGTGAGCGATGGCGAGCGAGACCAAGAGCACCACAGCGCTCGAGACCTTCGCCCAAGAGGACCGCAGGTTCCCGGTATCGACCAGCGCGCGGAGCGTGACCTCGAAGGGTTCTGGGCGGAGCAGGCGAAGGAGCTCTTCTGGCGGAAGCCCTTCGACAAGGTGCTCGAGTGGGAGGCGCCGTACGCCAAATGGTTCCTCGGCGGCGAGCTCAACCTCTCGGAGAACTGCCTCGACCGTCACGTGAAGGCCGGCCGCGGGACCAAGGTCGCGTACCACTGGGAGGGCGAGCCCGGCGACACGCGAACGATCACCTACCGCGACCTGCTCGAGATGACGTGCCGCTGCGCGAACGCGCTCAAGGAGCTGGGAGTCCGTAAAGGCGACCGCGTCGCGATCTACATGCCGATGATCCCCGAGCTCCCCGCCGCGATGCTCGCCTGCGCGCGCATCGGCGCGCCGTTCACCGTGGTCTTCGGCGGCTTCTCAGCGGAGGCGCTGTCCGGCCGCATCAACGATTCGGAGGCGAAGGTGCTCATCACCGCCGACGGCGGCTACCGGAAGGGGAGCGCCGTCGCGCTGAAGAAGAACGCGGACGATGCCGTCGCGCAGGCGCAGACGATCGAGAAGGTCCTCGTCGTGCGACGTACGAAGCAGGACGTGCCGTGGACGATCGGCCGCGACGTTTGGTGGCACGACCTCGTCGACAAGCAGAAGCCCGAGTGCCCGGCGGAATCGCTCGAGAGCGAGCACATGCTGTATCTCCTATACACCTCGGGAACCACCGCGAAGCCCAAGGGCATCGTCCATACGACGGCCGGCTATCTCGCCGGCGTGGCGACGACGCACAAGCTGATCTTCGACATCAAACACGAGGACGTTTATTGGTGCGCCGCCGACATCGGTTGGGTCACCGGTCACAGCTACATCGTGTTCGGGCCGCTCGCGAACGGCTCGACCGGGGTCATGTACGAGGGCACGCCCGACTTCCCCGACAAGGACCGCTGGTGGTCGATCATCGAGAAGTACAAGGTCTCGATCCTCTACTGCGCGCCTACGGCGATCCGGACGTTCATGAAGTGGGGAGCCGAGTATCCGAACAAGCACGACATGAAGTCTTTGCGACTCCTCGGATCGGTGGGGGAACCGATCAATCCCGAGGCGTGGCTCTGGTACCACGAGAACATCGGCGGCACCCGCTGTCCGATCGTCGACACCTGGTGGATGACGGAGACGGGCATGATCCTCATCACGCCGCTCCCGGGTATCACGACCACGAAGCCCGGCAGCGCGACGTTCCCGTTCCCCGGCGTGGGCGCGGACGTCGTCGATGAGGACGGAAAGACCGTGCCGCTCGGTGGTGCCGGCTACCTCGTCATCACGAAGCCCTGGCCCGCGATGCTCCGCGGCATCTACAAGGACGACAAGCGCTACCGCGAGACGTACTGGAGCCGGTATCCCGGCCGGTATTTCGCCGGCGACGGCGCGCGGCGCGACAAGGACGGCTACTTCTGGCTGATGGGCCGCGTCGACGACGTCATGAAGATCTCGGGCCACCGCATCTCGACCACGGAGGTCGAGTCGGCACTCGTCTCGCATCCGGCGGTGGCCGAGGCGGCCGTGATCGGGCGCGAGGACCCGATCACGACCCAGGCGATCTTCGCCTTCGTGACGCTCCGTGGTGGCAAGGAGGCGGGCGAGGGGCTCTCGAAGGAGCTCCGCGAGCACGTCGTCGGCAAGATCGGCTCGATCGCCCGTCCCAAAACGATCATGTTCACGCCCGAGCTGCCGAAGACGCGCTCGGGCAAGATCATGCGGCGGCTGCTCCGCGACATCGCCAACGGCACGCCGCTCGGCGACACCACGACGCTGGCGGACGCGACCGTCGTCGACTCGATCCGCACCGCGTCAGCCTCCGGCAAGGAGGAATAGTCGACCAAGCGAGCAGAACGACTTTCGCCTGTTGAACGGCCGAGTTGACGTGAGGGCGCGCGTGTCCCAGAAATACCGCTTCAGCGAATAGGCGGAGGGGGTGGATCTTGGCAACGACTAGGGCGGGCGCGGCGACGATGACCAGGCGGGCCTACGGGCTGCCGTTCGTCATCACGGCCGCGTCGGCCGGCACGATCGTGGAGTGGTACGACTTCTATCTCTACGCGACCCTGACCCCGTTCCTCTCACCGCTCTTCTTCCCGGGTGACAACCCGACCGCGGTGCAGCTCTCGGGGTTCGCCGCCTACGCGGCCGGCTTCCTCGTGCGGCCGTTCGGCGCGGTCATCTTCGGTGCGCTCGGTGACATCACCGGTCGCAAGTACACGTTCCTCGTGACGATCACGGCCATGGGTCTATCGACCGTCTTCATGGGCCTGCTACCGACATACAAGGACATCGGCATCCTCGCGCCGATCGGTCTGGTGCTCCTGCGGCTGATCCAGGGCCTCGCACTCGGTGGCGAGTACGGCGGCGCCGCGATCTACGTCGCGGAGCACGCGCCCGACAACAAGCGCGGCCTGTATACGTCGTGGATCCAGACCACCGCGACGCTCGGCTTCTTCTTCGCGCTCGCGATCATCCTGTACTTCCGCACGACCATGGCCACCGCCGACTTTGCGAGCGTCGGCTGGCGGTACCCGTTCATCCTCGGCGCGTTGCTCCTCATCGTCGCGCTCTTCATCCGCATCCGCCTCCGCGAGACGCCGCTGTTCGCGCGCCTCAAGGAGCAGAAGCAGTCCGTCACCGGCACGGGCAACTGGGCGAAGGAGAGCTTCAGCGGGCGCAAGGTCGGCACGATCCTGCTGGTGCTGCTCGGCCTCACCGCCGGCCAGGGAGTCGTCTGGTACCAGGGTCAATTCCAGGCGAACTTCTTCATGACGACGTACCTGAAGCTGAGCTTCACGCAGTCGTACACCGTCATGCTCTGGGCGGTCGCCCTCGGAACACCGTTCTTCCTGTTCTTCGGTTGGCTGTCCGACCGGATCGGACGCAAAGTCATCATCCTCGCCGGCTGTCTGGTCGCGGCGGTCACGTACATCCCGATCTATCACGCGATGTATGACGCGGCTCACGTCATCTACAAGACCGACGGATCGGGCCTCATCGACAAGGCCAACCCCGACACGGCGATGCTTGTCGGTCTGGTGTGGATCCAGGTGATCTACGTGACGATGGTCTACGGACCGATCGCGGCATTCCTGGTGGAGTACTTCCGCGCGAAGGTCCGCTACACCTCGCTGTCGATCCCGTACCACTTCGGGAACGGCTGGTTCGGTGGCCTGCTGCCGCTGACCTTCACCGGTCTCGTCGGTGCGACGATCCCGATCGCGACCTCCTACGTTCCGTGGCTCGGTATCTTCGACCTGCGGCAGTTCAACACGTCGACGCCGCCCGACCCGAACGGCAACATCTATCTCGGCCTCGCCTACGTGATCACCATCGCGCTCATGACGGTGGTCCTCGGCACGCTCTTCCTGAGAGAGCCCAAGAACGTCAAGATCTGGTCCGAGGTCGGTGGCGAAGAGCCCGGCATGATGACCGAGGCGACTCCCGCCGAATAGGCCCGGTCGCGAACGCAACAGGAGGGAGGCGGGTCGCCTCCCTCCTTTCTATTTGCCGAGAAGGCGCTCCTCGTCGGCGCGCTCCGCATCGAGGCCGGTACGGGCGTTCCAGGATTCCCAGCCTTCCCAGGTGTTCAGCCAGATGACGTAGCAGACCACGAGGCTCGCGCCGATCGCGCAGAGCGCGGAGCCGAGCAGCAGAGCCCCACCCACCGGATCGCCGTCGCTCATGCGATCGTTAGCGTACGCGCTCGTGATCCAGCGACTGCGGGCCAGCGGCAGCCCGGCGCTCGCCGTGCTCGCGACGATCTCGTTCGTCTCGAGCCTCGGCATCTCGATCATGTTGCCGCTGCTGCCGCTCTACGCGCTCTCGCTCGGCGCCTCGCCGTTGCAGCTCGGGCTCATGACGAGCGGCTTCGCCGTCGCGAACGGCGTTGCGCAGTTCGCTTCGGGGTTCCTGATGGATCGATATGGCGCACGGCGCTTCGTCGTGGCGGGGATCGGGACCTACGCCGCCGCCAATGTGCTCATCGCGACCGCGCCGACCGCGGTCGCGCTCATCGGCTACCGCGTCCTCGCGGGCTTCGGTGGCGGCATCAACATGGTCGCGACCCGCCTCTACATCTCACAGACCGCGGAGCAGGCGAGCCTCGCGTTCTTCAACAGCATCATCTCCGCCGCGAACTCGGCCGGGAGCGTCCTCGGACCGGGGTTCGGCGGCCTGGTGGCCGTGGCCGGCGACCTGCGGGCTCCCTTCTTCATCGTCGCGGGTACGAGCGCGCTCGCGTTCGTCGCGGCGCTGTTCCTCCCGCGTCCGACGCCGCGACCGCACGACGCTGGTACGTTGACTTCCGCGGGCGGACGCGTCTGGAACCGGACCGTGTTCGTGCTCCTCGCCGGAAATCTGCTGCTGCTCATCGGGTTCGGCGGCTGGATCACGAGCTACGCGCCGTTCGTGACGACGCGTCTCGGGTGGTCGACGTTCGACGTCGGGATCATCTTCACGATCTTCGGCATCGGCGACATCACGCTCGGTCCGTGGCTCGGCCACCTCGCCGACCGCACCGGGCGGCGGCGCATGGCCGTGTTGTCCTCGATCCCGATCTTCCTCTTCGGCTTCATCGTGTTCTTCGGTCTTCCGAAGCCGTTCTTCTACGCCATCAGCTTCGTGACCGGCGCCGCCCTGACCGCATACAACGCGTCGTGGTTCGCGCTCCTGACCAACGCCGTTCCCTCCGCGCGTCGCGGGCGCGTGTTCGGCGTGGTGAGCGCCGTCGCGCAGGCCGGCACGGTCATCGGGGCGCTCGGCGCGACCGCGATCTGGCAGCTGACGGATGTGGGCGGGGGCCTGCTGTTGTCGTCGACCGCGGCGCTGTGCGCGGGCCTCGTCCTCCTGCTGCTCCCGAGGGAGATCAGGCCAGCGGCTTCTCCAGCTCCACGTGAGCCGGAAGCATCTGGTAGCCCAGCTTCGCGTTGATCTCGCGCATCGATCTGTTCGGCTCATCGTTGGTCGTGCCCATCGCGCGCAGGCCCTTGCGCTTCGCGCGCGTGAGCGCCTCGACCTTGAGGGCGCGGGCGACGCCGCGGCCGCGGTACTCGCGCGCGGTCCCGGTCATCCAGGTCCAGCCGTCGCGCTCCTTGCTCTTGCCAGTCGTGCTGAACCCCGCGATCTGATCACCGGCGTAGGCGACGAGCGATAGGTCGTGCAGCATCCGTTCGCTCGTCGACGCTTCATAGAAGCGATCCCACGGCCAATGCGGTGTCGGCGTCGCGAACGGGATGTCCTCCCACATCGGCGCCTCCGCCGCGTAGAGCGCGCGCCACCATTGCTCCCGCGCGGCGTCGTCGCGGCCACTCAGCGTCTCGGCGAAGCTGGTGATCGTGATGCCCGCCGCGCGTGCGCGGTCGAGCGCCGCGGAGAACTGCGCCGGCTCGAACTTCGCGAGCTCGACGTAGGACGCGATGCGGCGTCCGATCTGGCGGTAGCCGTGACCAAGTGCCCACTCAAGCGCGAACTTCTCGCCTTCGTTGACGCCGCCGAGCACCCTCGGCGCCTCGCGGCGTCGGGCCTCCTCCTCGAACACCTCGAGCAGCGCGGCGCCGATCCCTTTACGCCGATGCGGCGCGAGCACCGTCAGGTCGATGAACTGCGCATGGTCGGGACGGGCCGTGGACCCCTG
>Ga0209159_1002371_pt1 | contig 13227 bp, 10 predicted proteins | sample GraSoiAngelo_144_FD_185901 | JGI IMG/M metagenome (GOLD analysis project Ga0209159, IMG submission 185901) | Grasslands soil microbial communities from the Angelo Coastal Reserve, California, USA - 14_1009_02_40cm (SPAdes) (version 2) | ecosystem: Environmental > Terrestrial > Soil > Grasslands ...
AGCCGAGGCCCAGCTCGACGCCCTTCACGGCGGGGATCGACATCAGCGCCTGCGCGAGCCGGCCATCGAGCTTCCGGTCCCAGGAGACGTGCGATCCGAGCCCCACCGGCACGCCCAGCGCGATCACCTCGACAATGCCGCCGAGGGTGTCGCCGGCGGCTTTTGCCGCATCGATGCGCCGAATGATCTCCGCTTCCGCTTCCTTATCCAGGCAGCGTACGGGGCTCTGGTCGGCCAATTCGTTGATGTTTGCCCGTAGGGGCGCAGCATGCTGCGCCCCTACATTCGCGACGACCCCTCCCAGCTCCGCTACGTGTGAACCAATTTCGATGCTGAACTCGCGCAGCAGCTTCTTGCAGATCGCGCCACACGCAACCCGCGCCACGGTCTCACGGGCGCTGGCGCGCTCCAGGATATCTCGCGCATCGGTGCGATCATACTTGAGTGAGCCGGCGAGATCGGCGTGACCGGGGCGCGGCCTGGTCACCTGGCGCCGGCGGCCCTGGGGATCGGGCGTCGCGTCGGCCTCCGGGGCCATGACATCCTGCCAGTGTTCCCAGTCGCGGTTCCAGATGAGCATGGCGATGGGGGAGCCGAGCGTTTCGCCCGCCCGGACGCCGGCCAGCCACTCGATGCGGTCGGATTCGATCTTCATGCGGGCGCCGCGACCGTAGCCGCCCATGCGCCGTTTCAGCTCGACGTCCACGTCGGCGGCAGACACGGGGAGGCCGGCGGGAATGCCTTCGAGGATTCCCACGAGGCCGCGCCCGTGCGATTCGCCCGCCGTCGTAAACCGGAAAGTCATCGCGTCCTCATCCTCCTATATAGCAGGCGAGCCCGACCTCGGTCGGGCTCGGCCCAGCATGTCCCCCTCGGATGCCGCCAGACGTCAGCGCGGCGGCACCGGCAGCGGGTTCGTAATCGGCGGCAACTGCAGAACCAGGAGCCCGGTCGCCGTAACCCCAAACAGCAGCTGGTTCCCGCCTACGTCGCGCGCGACCCGCAACGGCCCGATGATCGGATCGCGGACGGGGATCGACCCGAGGAAATCGCCGAAGAACGTGTCGAACACGTCGATGTTGCCGTTCGGGTTCGCCGAGAATATCAGACGCTGGTTCTTGTCGGTCCCGCCGCCGCAGTATGTACTGCCCGGCGGACACTGCCCACTCGGCGCGAAGTCGTGGAAATAGTTCATGTCCATGCCGGGCGTGAACGGGGACGTGCCCGGCGGCGCGGCCGACGTCACCTTGCGCCGCAGATCCTGGTCGAGATAGTAGATCGAGTCGGCGCGCACGGCGTTCGTCAGCCCGTTGAAGTTCGTCGCGATGCCGAGGACAGAGACGCCCGTATTGCTGATGAAATCCGACACGTGGATGCCCGGCGACATGCCCAGGTCCACGTCGTTTTCCCCGGAGTCCCGTACCACTGCGCCGGTGGGGCAGCCTTGCGCCGTCGCCGGGCCGTGGGTCAACGGGAAGCGGGAGTCGTACGACATGACGCGCGCGAACGCCGCGGCGGTGTTGCCGCCCTCACCGAAGAAGGCGTGGACGAAGTTGCCGGAGTTGCGCGCGAAGGTCTTATTGCCGAGGCCCATGGTCGCGATGTCGACGGTGACGCCGGCGCACGCCGACAAGACCACCTTGTTGAAGCCACGGCCGCGGTCGAGGACGATTCGCAGCGTGTCCACGCCCGTCCCCGGCGGGACAGTAGCGATCTCCCAGAAAAACTTGCCGTACATCAGATTGCGGTCGGTCGTGTTGATCAGCTTCTCCATCCGCAGCGTGCCGTGCCCGGCAAACGGTGGTGTGCTGCTCGCGGTCGGCGACGTCGAGTACAGCGCGAACACCGAGTCCGCGTCGCAGTTGGGGGGCGTGGCCCCCACGCGGCACACCGTGGCGACGTACTGGGGCAGGTCGGACAGGTCGTATGCCTTGATCAGGACTTGTTCCCCACCCGCGGAGCGGACCACCTTGTACGTCTCGATCAGGAAGTTCGGCAGGTCCTGGCGCCATATCACCTGGCGCGGACCGCCCGCCCCGACGTTGATGATGCCGAGCTGCGTGCCGCCGACGTCCGCGACGACGATCGTGTCCTTGTAGTTGCCGAGGGTGTCGCGAGGCCAGAGCGCGATGCCCCACGGCTGCCCACCCGCCGTCGTGATACCGCCGGCCACGAAGGTCGTGTTGGCCACCTGGAACACGTCCACCCGGTTGAACGCCGGGTTGGTGAGGTACAGCTCGCGCCGGTTGGCGTTGTAGATCGCGTCGGCAATGCTGCCGGCTCCCTGCAGCGGAACCGTGATGCCGTTGACGACGATCACCGTGTCGATCAAGGCGTTGGGCGACGGGCTCGGGCCTGAAGCCTTGCTTGCGCGTGCCCCACTCACGGGTGCGCTGGGCAAGAGCGTGGTGTTGTTCGTGTACGAGCAATTCCGCGCCGCCGCCGCGTCGCAGGCGTAGCCGCGCACGACGATCGAGTGCGGCAGGACGCCCGGCGGCAATACGGAGCCGAGGTTGAGGCTCGCGCGCCGCGTGACGTCGGTCAGGTTGCCGGCAGCCACATTGAGGGTATCGAATTTCAACAGGATGCCCGCGGCGCCGGTATCGACCCGGAATCCGATCCAGGCAATCGCGCTCGCGTCGGTGGCGCGCACGAGGATCGTATCGTCGACCTCGACGCGCGGCCCGACCTTGTGGGACACTTGCGGGGGAGTGACGTCGTTTGCGGCAGACTGGATGGTGACCGTGACGACGTTGGTGTACAGGCGACGCCCTGCCGAGTCTTCGGCGAATCCGACGACGTCGAAGGTCCCCGTTGCGGCGAGAACCGTCAGCGTATCCGTATAGTCGACGGTGTCCCGCAGCGTGCCGAGGAAGATGATCGAGTCGTTCGGCGGCACCGTGGGGTTGCTCACGGCCGACCGGGGATTCACGAGGAACCCGACCTTGGCGATACCCGAATTCTGGATCGCGCGGACCTCGACGGGGATGGAGCGGTTCTGCGACGCCACGGCGCCGGCGGTGGGCGATATCAGCGTCACCTGGAGCGCCTGCACGTTCGACAGAAAGATCGTGATCGTGTCTGAGGCGGAATTGCCGTTGCCGTCCGTGGCCCGGCCGATGATCGTGATGTTACCACCGTTGCCGGAGTTCGCCGGGAACGTGAGGGTGTGGGCGACCGTGTAATTTGTGACCGCGCTCCGGAAGATGGTGTCGAGGACGCCGTTGAGCCCACCGGCGAATATCAGGTCGATCGTCTTCAGGCCGAGGTTATCGTTGGCCTGCACGCTGAAGCGCAACCCACCGGCGATGTCCTGCGTATCCCCCGATGTATTCGTGAGCACGATGATGGGAGACTGCGTGTCGGGCTGGACGCCGCCAATACGGCGCGTCGTCTCGCACGCATAGACGGCAAGTGCGAGCGATCCGATGCTCAGGATTGCGGTACTGCCTCTGACCAGCCGCATATCTATCCTCTCCGCTATCGCCCCACCGGCTTATTGCCCGCTGGGCGCGACCAGATCGTCGATGATGTGGGGCGTGATCAGAATCAGAAGATCACGCCGATTCTCTGTTTGGTTCGTAAACCCGAACAGCTTGCCTAGAATCGGCAGATCTACAAGAAACGGGATTCCGGACTTCGTTACCGTGACCTCGGTCACCGTAAGTCCGCCAATTACAGCCGTTTCGCCGTCACTGACCAGGATCTGATTGTCCGCCTGCTGCGTCTGGAACGTGAATCCGATGTCCACCGAAGCCGGCCGAACGTTCGAGCGCTCGGCGTGCACTTCCATCAGAATTTGACGGTTTCCCGTCACGTGCGGCGTGACGCGGAGATTGATACCGGTCTGCTCGAACTGCACCGTCGCGCGCGGCACGTTGGTGCCGGTCCCCCCGGCGCCGACGGCGCTCACGTCGATCACCCGGATCGGCACGCGGTCGCCGACGAGGATCTCGGCCTGGCGGTTGTCGAGCGTGGTGATCGTCGGCTCGGCCTGGATGTCGGCGAGCTCGACGCTCTGCAGCGCCTGAAGGAACGCCGTCAGGTCGAAGTTGCCGATCGCAGTCGAAAAGATCAGGTCGAGCGCGGGGTTGATGACTTCCTGGCCCGCGTTGCCGAGCGCCGAGAGCGAGTTCCCGCCCAGCGAGACGATGTTCTCGGTGGATTTGAAGTTCTCGGTCGGGACGAGCGCGTCGGGCACGCCGTCGAGGTCGGTATCGACCGGTTTGGCGGTCCGTGGATCGGGGCGCTGGATGAGCCTATTGAAGAACTGGGTCGTCGAGCCGAGGTCGTATTTGATGCCGAGCTGCTCGACGTCCTGGCGATCGACGAAGATGATCTTCGCCTGAATCGAGACCTGCGGCGTCCGCTGATCGAGCCCCTTCACGAACTCCACGACTTCGTCGATGCGCGAGGTGATCTCGGTGATCACGAGCGAATTGCTCGTCGAGTCCGCCACCGCGTTGCCGCGCTTGGTGAGAATCGATGCCACGGACGGCACGAGCGACGTCGCCTTCGCGTAGTTGACGCGCACCAGCCGCGTCGTGATCGGGACGGTCGAATCCGCACGCGCCAGCTCCATCTGACTCAGGACGTTGAGGATTCCGCCGGGGAGCGTCTTCACGGCGAGGCCCTGTGATTCGAGCACCGCGTTCATCGCGAGGTCCCAGGGCTGGTTCTTGACCTCGGCGGTGACGTTGCCTTTGATCTCCCTACCGAGAATGATCGTCCGACCGCTGAACGCCGCAAAGCCCGCGATGACGTCCTCGATGCTCGCGTTGTCCCACTGCACCGTGATGCGCGCCGCCTGCGACTGCAGCGCGTCCGCGCGGTGCGTCGCGAGATATTGGTCGATCGACATGGGCTGGGTCAGCGTCGGCGTCGTCACCCGTGCGGCCTGGTCCGGACCACCGGTCACCGCCGGTGCGGGCGCACGGCTCGCAACGGCGACCGGCGGCGCCGGCGCCGCCGGCGTCACGGTGCTGCTCGACCATGCGGCGAACGCGGTGCGCTCACTCCCGATGCGCACGCGCACCTGCCCCTCCGCGCGCTCGACTTGGTAATCCTTCAGCGCATCGAGATCGATGACGACGCGAACGACATCGGGCTTGAACTGCGCGTAGCGGATGTTGCGCACGCCGCCGCGATTCTTGCCGTCGTACAGCGCCACAGGTCCCGTGAGCCGCGTGCCCTGGAGGTCGATGACGAGGCGAGCGGGGTTCGAAAGCGTAAAGTCCTGAACGACCGCCGCGCCCAGCAGGTCGATGACGATCTCGACCTTGCCGGTGGCCGGCCGCACGCTCACACCGCGCACCTCGCCGTCCCGCCCGCCTATCGTTGTCCCCGCAAGGGCCCGGGGAGCAACGACGGCGAGCAGGAGCGCGAGGCGACATAGAGCCTTCATGGCGTCTCCTCCTGCTTGGCGAGCGACAGCGTTTCCTGCCGCTCGAACCCGAATTCCTGCACGGTGAATACGACCTCGCGGGGCCGGATCTGCGTGACCTTCAAGCGCCCGATGATGTCGCCCGTTTTCACCCGGTAGATGCGACGATTGGTGATGTCGCGCAGTACGGCGACGCTGCGTGAAGCGAAGCGGCCGTCGTACACGACGGTCGTCAGTCTCAGATCCGAGATCAGCGGCCGCACGTCGCCCGATTTGAGCAGCGACATGAACGGATCGCGCCCGCCGCCTTCGTACGCGAACACCTCGCGGATCAGCGATGCCGCCGGCACAGCGGTGGAGTCTCGCTCCTGCGCGGCCGCCGGCCTGGCGAATGTCACGGCGGCGAGTGCGAGCGCGACGCTACCTACGCGCACGAGGGGCTCCCGCGGGCCTGGGTACGGGCGGCGCGGACGACTTCACGAACGTCCGAATCGAGAACTCGGCCAGGAGCAACGCGCCCGCGGTGTCGCCGAGCAGCTTCTGCGCGGCGGGCGACGCGGACGACAACATGACGTCCTGCGGCACGATGATGCGCGGCAAGGACGCGATGTCGGCGAGATATTCGCCGATCTGGTCGTAATGGCCGTAGATCTCGAGCCGGTAGCGGTAGGTGTCGAACGGCGAGCCCGGCTCGGGACTCAGCGGCTGAATCTTGCCGATGGTGATGCCCCGCACCTTCGCCTTCGTCGAGATGTCATCGATCAGCGTCGGCACTTCGTTGCGCTCCGGCACCAGGCGGCGCATCAGCTCGAGCGAGCCCTGATATTCCTCCACGCGGCGGCGCAGATCTTCGATGCTGCCGCTCGCCAGGTCGGCTTTGGCCGCCGCGACGATCTTCTCGAGGCTGTCGGATTCCTGATTCGCCGAAGTGATCGCGACAATGTCGGGCTTGTGCTTCTTCGTCCAGAAGAAGTAGCCCCCGGCCAGCGCCGCGAGCACGAGCAGCGCCATCAGCTGGCCGCGTTGGTCGGTGGGCAAACCGAGTGCCATAGGCCTCTACCTCACCGATTGCACGAGCGGGACGGTGCGGATGTAGACCGAATCCGCAATGCGGTAGTGCACCGTCACGGTAAACGACGTCACCGGACGATCCGCTTCGATCACCGTCTGTGAGCTGGCGGGCGTCACGTCGGTGAACCACGGCGACGCCGCAAGCTGTCGCAGGAACGTCGTATAGGCCTGGATATCGACCGTGCGTCCTTCGATCGCGACGGCCACCGACGGCGCGCCGGTCGAGTCTCGATCGACCGTGACCGGTCCGTTGTTCACTTGCCCGCCGCCAGGCGCGATGATGACCGACGCGGTCCGCATTTGCGTAATCCACGTGTACGGCGGCAGCGCCTTGGTTGCCTGGTCGAGGACGTGCGGCCAGATGTAGCGATCCGCGTCGATCTGCCGGATCACGTTGATCTCATAGAGCAGCGAATCGCGCACCTTCTCGGCCTGCCGCTTCTGCGCGATCACGATGTCGTAGCGCCGCTTCTCGACGCGCACGTTCTCGAGCCGCGTCTCGGCCGCCGCGAGGCGAGCCCGGTCGGTAATGAACAGCAATGCGCCGCCACCGCCGACGACCACCCATGCCGCGATCGCGCCGATCAACCAGGGATCCTTGACCTGCGCGATGATGCCCTTGAAGTCCGGCATCGAGAGCTTCATGCCGGCTCCCGGCGCCTTCTTCTTCTTTCCTGGGAGTAGGTTTATCTCAATCATGAGGCGCGCCTCAGCGCCAAACCGACGGCCAGCATGAGCAGCGGCGCGACCTCATCGACCGGCACCGTTTCGAACACATCATCCTTCACGCGCAAGCGTTGTACGGGATTCGCCAGCTCGATCGGGACCTTGAGCCGCGAGCCGAGGACGTCGTTCAGACCCGGGATGCGCGCGCCGCCGCCGGTCGTGTAGACGCGGGACAACCCGCCGGCCGAGCGCGAGGCCGTGGCGAGGAATGCCGCGGCGCGCTCGACACCAGTCGCGATTTCTTCGCCGCGGGCGCTGACGTACCCCGCCAGATCCGCGTGCTGCGACATCCCCTGAATGACCTTCTCGGCCTCTTCGCTCGCGAGACCCTTTTCGCGCTGGAGATCCTCGCGGAAGCGCCGGGTGCCGACCGAGAGATCGCGGGTCAGCACGGGGATGCCGTCCTCGAGGATGTTCACGTTGGTCACTTCGTGACCGATGTTGACGAGTCCCACGACGCCTTGCATCGCGTCGGGATGGTTCAACTCGAAGGCGTTGTGGATCGCGAAGGCGTCCACGTCGATGACGGAAGGATCGAGTCCGGCCTCGCTCAACAGCCCGACCCTGCTCTCCACCAATTCACGCTTGGCGGCGACGAGCAGGACGTTCATTTGGAGGCCTTCGGCATCCGGATCGAGGATCTGGAAGTCCAGCTCCACGTTGGCCATATCGAACGGCACGTGCTGCTCGGCCTCCCAGCGGATGACTTCGCGGGCATCCGCCTCTTTCATCCGATCCATCTGGATCTTCTTGACGATGACGTCCCGGCCGCCGACGGCGGTGACGACCGACTTCCGCTTCACGCCCGCAGCCTCGAACAGACCCCGAATAGCCTCCGAAACCAGGCCGGGGTCCATGACTTCACCCTCGACGATGGCGTCGGCCGCGACTTCGGTTGTCGCGACTTTAGTCAGTTCGGCTTCGCTGCCCCCGTGGTCGATGACCACGAGTTTGATGATCCCGGAGCCGATATCCAGACCGACCGATGTTTTTTTGCCGCCAAATAACCCAAAAAGGGCCATGTGCACCTTTTGGCGTAGAGACAAGAAGGGGCGAGGGCAAACTACAATAGGCCCCGCCCCTTATCCTGTCAAGCCTCGAATCGACTTTAGGCCGAAGCAACAACTGTTTTGACTACTGCGACTTAGCCCACTTAGTAGAGCTGTACCCAGCCCCGGGAACGCATCATCGAAATCGAGCTCGTGGCCTGTAACACCGCGTTAATACTGCAGCTAGAGTAGTTCAACGTCGCCTTACCGCTGAGGTTCTGCTCGGATAGATCTGCGTTCTTGGCCATAACACCACCCCAGAAGTGGGCGTCGGTTGAACCACCACCGGAGGTCTTCAGGTCACCCTGAATGACGACGATACCAAAGAATTGGTACGAGCCCTGGACGCTTAAGTCACCGTCCACCAAGAGGATACCTTGGCCCTGATCGCCGTTGAGCGTCGCGCTTCCCGCAATATGGATGATCGGGAAGTAGTCACTGCACGCGGCGGCCGGATTCTGGCCATCACCCCAGTTCGTCAGGATGCTGTGATCGCAGGAACCGCCCAAGGTGGCGGGCTGCGTCGTATAGTTCCCGCTTGGGAGCGTGATGGTTGCCCGAGCGGCGAGGGAGGCGTACGTCGCCCCGCCGAACGTGGTGAACGTGTTGTTGTTGACGGTCGGGTCGTTCACGACCGGCGGCGTCCCCAACACCGACGCATTACCGCTTTCAGTGACGTTACCGCCATTATCGCGGACACCCGCCAAGGGCGGACCTGGAGGATCGCAGCTTGTCCAACCGGTGGGGGGCTGGTCCACACCGTTGATGTTGGCATTACCGCTCATGTTCACAAGACCCTGCGTTGTGAGCGACGCTTGGATGCCGAAGTCGACCGGCGCGATACGCGCAATCAGCCCGATGCGTTGCCGCGCCCCGCCGCCGCCGGCGATCGCCCCAGCGGCGCTAGCCTGGTCACGACCGGTCACGTCGATGAGGAAGAGGCTCGGCCCGACCTTGTAGCTGGTTCCGAAGTACCTTCCCGAACCATTCGGCGTGACGGTATCCCGAATCGCTACCGAGTCGCCGCCCGGGCGGTACACGGGCCGCCTATTCATCGTGCCCGGATCCCAGTTCAGCACGCGTTCCTGCGCGCCGGCTTCCGCAACGCCGAATGACGTCTGGACGCGACGCTGGTTTTCGCCGACCCGCTGTTCCTGGGTCCCAGCGAAGAACGCTCCAGCGACCAGCGCGCCTACGACGACGAGCGCGAAGATCGCAACTGCGAGCGCCATACCGCGCTCGTCCCGCAAAATCCGTTTCATGCCTAGCTCCTTCATGAGGTTCCGGTCGGCCCTAGAACCGCCGGTTATTTCGCAATGCCACGCTAGTGACGACGCTATCGACCATGGTCGCCGCAGCAGCCTGGCCGCCGGCGCGAACCGCCGCGGCGGTCCTGGCGCGGACCGTAACGTCGATCCGGGCGACCTGCGCGCGAACCGCTGTCGGGTTGCCGTTGACGTCGTAGTACTGGAACGTCAAACCATTCGTGAGCACGGGCCCGATGAGGGGCTGAGGTGTTGCCGCGCCAGACGGTTGAAAGCCGACGTACCAGGACGTGTCTCCGGCCGGTCGGTAGAGCTGATAGTTGACGAGCTCCCACCCACGGACGGGCGCACCTAAGGGGATCGCGCCGGCGACGTTGGGTCCGAGGCCCAGCAGGTTGATATTCAAGATCAACCGCTGTCCGTTCGTGCCATCATCGCAGTTCTGCCCGTTGGGCGCCGACGTGATCGTAGCAGTCGCCCAGAAATCATCGAGTCGCGAGTTCTGGTTGCCGTCGTAATAGATCAGCACGCCGTCTTTGCTGTTGTCGATGCCCCGCGAGATGACCGAGACCGCGCCCAGCGCGCCGCCCAATGCCGGCACATTGCAGGCAAACCCGAGCCAGCGCATCGCGCGAATCGTGATGCTCGTGGGCGTCATCGCCGTGATGTCGCCTTCCGACGCGTCCAGCTCGCGGAACTCGGCCGGCAGAATCGAGCCGGCGGCGCGGATGTTCTGCGACAGATCGATCCGCTGCGTCTGGGCCATGTACAGACGCTGGTTGTTGACCAGCACGCGGTACAAGGCGGCGCTCACGATACCCAACAGCACGAGCGCAACGAGTAGCTCGATCATCGTGAAACCGCGGCGGCCGCGGCTCATTGGAATGTGTTGCATGAAATCGTGGTCTCCGTAGAGTCCCTGCGGGTTTTGTTCTGTTCCGTCTTGTAAGTGCTCACGATTTTGAGCCGGTAGTTCTGATTCCCGGGGTCCGAAAACGTCCAGTTGTTCACCGCCACCCAGGTCGACCCGCGGTACAAGGTGTCGCTGCCATTGACGCGCTGCGCGTCCACGCACGCCGCGACCCGCATGCGCTCGAGCCGCCGGGCGGCAAACGCCGAGGCCTGGGCGGAGCGCTGCCCGCGGGCGATCATCCGAGTCACCAGTGCGGCCGTCGTCACCATGCCGAGCACACCGACCGTCAGCACGATGATCGCGATGATGATCTCGATGATCGTGAAACCCTTGTTGTTCTTGATGGTCTTCATTGTTTGCTCACTCTTCCCACCTCGTTGATCATCACCGAATCGCTGTAATGCGGCCCGATGACCCGCACCGTAGTGGCCTGGAATACGGTCGCGATGCCGCGGGGATCGTAGACGACCGACCCACCAGTGGAATTCAGCGTGACGTTGAATTCATCGCCGACGAGCTTCTTGGTTCCCACCGAGACCGAGGCGGCCGGCGGGTTCACGCCGCAAGCGGTCACCCAGACGCTGTCCACGGTGATGTTGAGCGTGGCGGAACAACCGCGCTGAATCGCCGCGCCGCGGGCCGTCGCGGCCAACGTCGCGATCAGCGCCTTGGCGCTGCGGACGTTCTGCTTCTCGAGGCTATCACGCAGCCGCGGGAAACCGATCGACGCGATCAGCCCGATAAGGATGATCACGACGACCATTTCGATCATGCTGAAGCCCTTGCGACCCATGGAACCCCCTGTTCGACCGCCCTCTAGTACAGGTTCTATGCCTGGGCGTAACTGCAAATATATCAAACAGATACGTCGAGACACGTCGTCGAGAAACACCGCAGAATCCTGCACTTATGCAGAATCTTGCACGCCCCGCACGCCTAGCTGATCCCATAGCGCTCGATTTTGTAAAACAGCGTCCTTAGGCTCACGTCCAGCCGCTGTGCGGCGGCGCGCCGGTTGCCGTCCGTCGCGTTGAGCGCAGCGATGATGGCGTCGCGTTCCGCGTCCTCGACCGCTTCGCGGAGCGTACTTCTCCCCTCTCCCTTCTCCCCAAGATCTTGGGAGATGGGAGAAGGGAGAGGTTCGCTCCGGAAATCGGCCGTGCTCAGGATCTCGTGGTTGGTCAGCACCGCGGCGCGCTCGATCGCATTCTCGAGCTCTCGGACGTTGCCTGGCCACGGCTGTTGCTCGAGCCACGCGATCGCGTCGTCGCTCAGTGAGAGCGGCCGGCCGAGCCGTTGCGCCAGCCGTGCGGCGAAGTGTCGGGACAGCGGCGCGATGTCGTCTTCCCGATCGCGCAGCGGCGGCAGCTCGATCACCACGACGTGGATGCGGTAAAACAGGTCCTCACGAAACGTCCCTGCGCGGACCTCGGCCTCGAGGTCGCGCGCGGTCGCGGCGAGGACGCGCGCGTCCACCCGACGCGTCTTCTGGTCGCCGACTCGCCGGATTTCACTCTCCTGCAGGACGCGCAGCAGCTTTGCTTGCAGGGCGAGCGGCAACTCGCCGATTTCGTCCAGGAGGATCGTTCCGCCGTTGGCGGCTTCGAAGAGGCCCGTCTTGTCCGCGCTCGCCCCGGTGAAGGCGCCGCGCACGTGGCCAAACAGCTCGGACTCGAGCAATGCCTCCGGAATCGCGGCGCAGTTGATGCCAACGAACGCCTTGCTCGCGCGCGGGCTCGCGCGGTGAATCGCGCGCGCAATAACTTCCTTCCCAGTGCCGCTCTCACCCGTGATCAGGACGGTGGTATTGTGCTCGGCGACGCGGGTGACGAGCTCGAGCGCCTGGCGCATCGCGGCGCTTGCGACGATGAGCCCGCGCTCCGCCGGCCCGGCCGCGAGCTGTGCCTTGAGGCCGGCGACCTCCTGCCGCAGCCGTTCGCGCTCCTCTGCCTTCCGCAGTGTGAGGACGACTTCGTCCGGGCGGAACGGCTTGGGGAGATAGTCGTACGCGCCTTCCTTCATCGCCGCGATCGCCGCATCCTCCCCGCCGTACGCGCTCATGACGATGACGAGCGCACCGCCGCCGCGTTGGCGGTATTCGCGCAGGAACGTCAGACCGTCCATTTCAGGCATGCGAACGTCGCAGAGCACGAGGTCGAATGCCTCGGCGATGGCGCGGTCGAGCCCCCGCCGGCCGTTTTGTTCGGCCGTCACCGTGTAGCCCGCATCCGTCAGGAGGAGTCCGAGACTCTGCCGCAGGCCCGGTTCGTCATCGACGACGAGGACCTTCTTCATCGGGGGACGGCGATGGGGAAGAACATCTTGAACGCCGCGCCGCCTTCCCGGGCGCCATCCACCCAGACCACGCCGCCCATTTCATGCACGGATCGCGCGACGATGGCGAGGCCCAGACCGGTCCCGCGACCTGGTTCCTTAGTGGTATAGAACGGCTCGAAAACCTTCTCCCGGTCGTCAGGCGTGACGCCGGGTCCCGAGTCGGCGACGAAGAGCAGCGCGCCCGGCTGTCCAGCGGCAAACTCGACGCGCGCCGGCCGCCGCTCGGACGTGCGGGGGAACCGCGCGTAACCCGGATCGGTGGCGCGCTTCGGAAGCGATTGTCCCGGCTCGTACGCCCAGCGCCGAGCCCCGATGATGATCGATCCGCCGGCCGGCGTCGCGTCCGCCGCGTTGAGCAGCAGGTTGACGAGTGTCTGCTCCAGGACGTGCGCGCGGCCCATGATCTCGGGGACGTGAAGGCCGTCGTCGATCTCCGCACGCACACTGCGAAACGCGCCTTGTGCCCGGAGCAGCTCGTAGGCA
>Ga0209159_1002374_pt1 | contig 13217 bp, 9 predicted proteins | sample GraSoiAngelo_144_FD_185901 | JGI IMG/M metagenome (GOLD analysis project Ga0209159, IMG submission 185901) | Grasslands soil microbial communities from the Angelo Coastal Reserve, California, USA - 14_1009_02_40cm (SPAdes) (version 2) | ecosystem: Environmental > Terrestrial > Soil > Grasslands ...
TGGCCTTTAAACCGAGTCTCGCTTCCGCATGTTACGGAATTGTTACAATTGCGAGAGAGTTTTTTGAATCGCTAGAGCCAGGACTCGCCCGGGGTTTGGCCGCTGGAGGTTTTCATGCCAACAGACTTGCATCTTACAAAAAACAAAGGGACTTATCGGCAAGGAGCGCACAACGTACGGCCTTTCGCCTGGCATTCTCGACCGGCGTTTCCTGTTTAGGATTTGCGAGACGCCCGCAATCAATTACGGAGGCGATGACGGGAAGCCGCTAGGCCCTGGCTTCCAAGACCGGCACTCTGAACGAATCCTCGCGAGTCGGAGCGAGCTAATCCGAAGTTCCACGCCTACTGGTGGAACTTCGGGCTAATCGGTCTGCCGCGGCCCGAGGGCATCGACGCGACTGGTTTGCCTCCCTCGGAGAAACCGGATCGCCCGGGCCTACGGTCCGGCAACCCATAGACGCAGAGGAATTGCACCGCAGGCACCCGTCCGAGCGAGGATTGTGGGAAGACCCTTTCTTCGGCCAGTCCTCGTTCCTCCCCGCCCTTAAAAGGGGGCGAGGATTCCTACGAAGCCTGGTTTGGTTTCAACCAGAGCACTTTCGGCGGGTTCCTGTTTCATCGATCGGCCTTACTGCCCCGCGTCTCCGCAGGCTTCGGATCGGGCCGGCCCGGCCCTAGGTCTTGCGACAAAAGAACCACACACCAAAACCTGCGCCTTATATCCCCGTTCTCAAGAACGGAGCCTTACGGCGCTTCTCGGTAAAAATACGCTTCCGGAAACTCGTGGCCCGAGCGTGCGCGAAGCGCCACACACGCCAAACGATGGCGTTTCCGAAGGCAGACGGGTATGCTAGACTAGGCCAGTTCCGCAGGGGTTTGCGGTTCACCGACAATTTCCGCACTGGTGTCGTTTCCTTTGCGCGACCGTGAATGGGCGGCTTTGTGCGACGCCATTGCGGCGCGAAATTTCATTCATCGATGGCCCAGGCCAGCGCCGGGTCACACGAAAAAACGAGGATTTATCATGTCCGGGCATTCCAAATGGGCCACCATTAAGCATAAGAAAGCGGCCACTGACGCGAAACGCGGCCGGGTGTTCACCAGAATCATTCGAGAAATCACGATTGCGGCGCGCATCGGAGGAGGCGATGCAAACTCGAATCCGCGCTTGCGCACAGCGATTCTCGCGGCGAAAAACGAGAACATGCCGAACGACAACATCGAGCGCGCCATCCTTCGCGGCACGGGCCAGCTCGAAGGTGAGCAGTATGAGGAAGTGACTTTTGAAGGGTACGGACCGGGCGGCGTGGGCATGCTGATTCAGGCGGTGACCACCAATCGGAACCGGTTGGTTGGCGAGTTCCGCCACTTGATGAGCAAGAACGGCGGGAACCTGGCAGAAGCGGGCGCGGTGGGTTGGATGTTCTTGCTCATCAAGGAAATTTCCGTTCCCAAAGAAGCGGCGAGCGAAGACAAGCTGCTGGACCTGGTACTCGATGCGGGCGGGGAAGATTTGAAGGATGACGGTTCTTCCTGGTACATCGTGACGCCGCCGGAAGCGCTCGACAAGGTGAAAGACGCGCTCGGGAAAACGGGAATCAAGCCAACTTCGGCGGAAATCGCAATGGTGCCGCAGAATTACATCAAGCTCACTGGTCCGCAGGCGGTGCAGATGGTGCGGTTGGTCGAGGCGCTCGAAGAGCACGACGACGTGCAGCATGTTTACGCCAACTTCGACATCGATGAGTCGGAGATTCAAGCGGCGGTGGGTGCGAACTAGCGTCGAGCGAACCTACAAATCCGTGCACTCTCCAAACGGCCATGGCGGAAAAGCAATGGCCGCTCTTGTTTTTGATGCTCCGGAGACACCAGAACCGCAGGCTTAAGCTCGGGCGGCTGGAGCGCCCGGGATAAGAGCGAATTTTCCGGCTAAGAGCAGGCAGCGAAAAAGGCTTGGCGAGACTGCGCGACTACAAAGGGGTGGCCAGCGAGACCTCGTTCGCCGTAGAATTGTGGACCATGATGCGAGCCGCGGCTTCGCGCGAAAATTTATCAAGGAAGGGCTGGATCCGCGTCCTGGGAGTCGACCCGGCCGCGGCCGGACCAACCGGCTACGGAATCGTCGAAGGCGACGGGCGGCAGTGCCGGATGCTTCATTATGGAGCGCTGAAAGTCAGGAGCAGCAAAATCAAGAACGGCGAAGGGGCGGCGCTCGCAGAGGTGCACACTCTGCTCTCGAATCTGATTGCAGAGTTTGCGCCGGACGTGATGGCCGTGGAAAGCATTTTTTCCGCGTTAAATGTGAGAACCGCGCTGCGCCTCGCCGAAGTGCGCGGTGTGGTCTTACTGGCCGCGGCGCAGCATGGCGTCGAGGTTCACAGCTATGCGCCGCGGGAAGTGAAGGCCAGCATCGCCGGCCAAGGGCAAGCGGACAAGCGGCAAGTACAAATCATGGTGCGCGCGCTGCTCTCGATGGATGCCACTCCCGAGCCGCCGGACGCTGCCGACGCTTTGGCGCTGGCCTTGTGCCACTTGCAAATGGAGCGGGTGCGGCGATGCTTCCGGTTGCCGCGGGAAGCGGAACTTGCCAGGCCGCGGCCGCTTGAAGCGAATCCGCATTCCGCCGGTCGAGGGGCTTCCCTTCGAATGGGCCGCGCAACGCGTGGCGCGTCGCCACGCATCCAAACGGCTTAGTGAGCGATTTGCAGAAGTGATGATGAGAACTTTTTCCTGGCGGTTTTTGCTGACGATTGGGGCAGCCTGCTTGATGGCTAGTTCGGCGCTTCCCGCCCCCGCGGATTGCGCAGCGAAGATGACGTTTCGACGGGTTTTCAAAGGTAGCTCTCCAGAATTCATCGAAATCAGCGTACACGAGAACTCGGACCTGGGCTCGTATGAAATCCGCCAGCTTGACGAAGACCCCGGGGCCACCCCGTTCCAGGTTGGAGCACCGTTGCGCAGCAAAATGTTTGCGCTCGCTGGCGAGCTGAAACATTTTCAGGGGCAGGACCTCGACGTTCACCGCAAGATTGCCTATCTCGGGGAAAAAACATTTCGCTGGGACTGCGGCTCGGAAACCCATGAAACAAAATTCAATTACACCATGAACCCCGCGGCATCTCAGCTGTTGCAGATTTTCGAGGGCCTGGCGCGCCAGCAGGAAGACGCCGACCTGATTTCCCGGCGCATGAAGTACGACCGCCTGGGCATCAATGATGCGCTGCTGCAATTTGAATCGGACCTGAACCGCAGCCTGCTCCCGGAACCCATACGCCTCCTGCCCATGCTCGAGCAGATCGCCGCCGATGCGAAGTTTGTGGATATCGCCAGGCAGCGCTCGCGCTCCCTGGCAGAACGAATACGGCATCAGGGTTGAGAGGCAGACTCGGAAATCTGCCTAAGTCGGATCTCACATGCATCGATTCAGACTGAATGGGGCGTGCAGCAGCGCAAGAATGTCCCTCCGCGTTTTGGCAGCACTGGCAAGCGCCCTTTTTTGTTTTCAACAGGCCGCCCTTTGCCAGAAAAAGCAGAAGCTGGAAGAAAACTATCGCGAGTGGCTCGCGCGAGACGTCGCTTACATCATCACGAAAGACGAAAAGGACGCGTTCTTGCGGCTCACCACAAACGAAGCTCGGGACAAGTTCATCGAAGACTTTTGGGCCATTCGAAATCCCAATCCCGGATCACCATCCAACTCCTACAAGGACGAAATCTACCAGCGCATCGCCTTTGCCAACGCGCGCTTCGGCATTGGCTCGGGCGTAGAGGGCTGGCGGACCGATCGCGGGCGCACGTACATCACGTTGGGCCCCCCGCAGCAAAAGGAGATATTCCGCAATTCCGCGAATCTGTACCCCATTGAGATCTGGTTCTACAGCAGCACGAATGCGGCACTGCCTCCCTTCTTTTACGTGATGTTTTATCAACGCGAAGGGAGCGGGGACTACCGCTTTTACAGTCCTTATACCGATGGTCCGGATAAGCTGGTGACTGGCGTGGAGGCCATCAATTCCCGGTCCGCGGCTCTCAGGATGATCCGGGATTCCGCCGGGCCCGAGGTGGCACGTGTTTCGTTGAGTCTCTTGCCGGACGAGCCTGTCGACGAGACCACTGCAACGGTCAGCCTGGAATCCGACATCCTGTTGAACAGCATCAGGAACCTCGCTAATTTGCCGGTCAACCGCGATGAAATCGTTCGCAGGAGAACTCTGCAGGAAAGTGTCAGCTCGCGCCTGCTTCTGGAAGGCCGGAATCTGGACATCGTAACTTTCCCGGCCCGCGATTCGCGCGGACTTACACGATTGGACTACGCGGTTCGCCTTCACCATCCAAGGGATTTGAGCATGACCGCGGAGCCGGACGGGCGGTACAGCTATGCCGTCGAAGTGCGTGTAGTCGTGTTCGGGAAAGACAACCGGCCCATCTTCACGCAAGAGAAAAAACTCACGGATTCCATTACGAAAGCCCGATTCGAAGAGGTTAAGGACAGAGTCTTTGGTTATGAGGGCACTGTGCCCCTTCCGCCCGGAAAATATCATTTGGACTTCCAATTTACGGACTGGACCCAAAAAGCCTCGCACCATACGACCCGGGAAGTGGAAGTTCCCGCTCCGCTGAAAGAAGGGGTGATTGTACCGAGCGTGCTGCCCTTCCGGGCCGCGGCGGACATAGATCCCAGCCTCGCCGATGTAACGCCTTTTGCTGTTGGCGGAGTCCAATTTACGCCACTCGTCGAAAAGGACCCCACCCTTGGACCGGAAACAAGTCTTCAAGTGATGTATCAAATCTGGGCCCCGGCGAAGGACCCCCGCCAGAATCTCGGAAAGAAACTAGATGTGCAGTACGCCCTCGGGAGACCCGCCGTCCCCGGCAGCGCGAAAGAAATCCAGGAAGAAGTCGGCATGGAGCAGTTCGATGCCGGCGGGTCGCTGACCACAGGAAAAAAGCTCTCTCTCGACCAAGCGAATGGCAACTATATCCTTACCGTGTCTGTCAGCAGCTTCGAAACAAAACAGAACAGCTTTGGCACTTTGAACTTCAAAGTCCTCGATACCCCCCCTGGTCCGGAGCCTTGGGACGTGCTTGAACCCGGGATTGCCGAGGACGCTGGGAGGGGTGTCCTTGACCAACAGCGCGGTCTCTGTTATTGGGCGCTCGGCCAAGTCGATGAGGCCCGGGCCTGGTTCCGCCGGGCACTGAAAACGGACGACTCTAACGAGATTGCTAGGGCGCGGCTTGTGGATGCCTACTACTCGAAGAAGGATTACGCAGCGGTGGTCAGTCTTTATTCCGATGCGGGAATCACCGAACATACGGATTCCGAAACGCTCCTTCGCATAGCTACCAGTCTGGATAAGAATGGGAAAACAGAGCAAGCAATTTCGGTCCTTGAGAAAGCCGTGGCATCTCATCCAGAACAGGGTCCCCTTTACTTGGCTCTTGCCCAATACTACAGTGAGATCGGGAGTACCCAGAAAGCAGCTGAACTGACTCAAAAGGCCAAGTCATTAAGAACTTCTAACAGGTAGTGCTAGAACTAGCTGTTCAGTTAAGAATCCATATTTACGAATATTCATATGATAAATTGGATAACACCCTGCCAAACTGCCTGCCTATTTGGAATCTGTGCGTATAGGCCGATGAATCAAAAGTCTTTAGCATAAGTCGATTTCTCCTGAACTTTGGAGGATTCTGTGCATACTTCCAGCGGGATTTGTTCGATCTTGGGAGAGAGTTGAGCAGTTTCCACGGGTTTGCTTGCGGGTTCTTCCATTCATAATCCAGTTCTAAATTCTTGTTGAACCGCTCTGGAGAAAGGAGTACCGGGTCTTATGAAGAATCGGTGGTTTTGCTTCGTCGCAGTCTTGATCCTCGGGGGAGCCGTCCATCCCTCAGCCTCTGCACAAGACCAAAGTTCGGCCCGCGGCAATCTTGGCGGCTTGGTCTACGACACAACCAAGGCCGTGGTCCCGGGGGCCCAAGTCACGATCACTGGCCCCATCGGCAGCCTGACCCAGACAACTACGGAAGAAGGGTCCTTTCTGTTTTCGACCCTGATCCCGGGCATGTATTCCATCAAGGTGCAAAAGTCCGGCTTCAAAGTCGCGAATATCAAAAGCGCTGAAGTTCTCATCAACAAGACCACCAGCGTTGAGGTAATCCTCGAAGCCGGTGAAATTACGCAAACCGTGGAAGTCAGCGCCGCGTCGGTCACGGTTGATACTTCCTCCTCCTCTCTGAATTCCGAATTTGCGGATACGTTCTATCAAAACATCCCCGTGCAGCGAGGTGTGTCCAGCTTGTTCTACCTTAGTCCGGGGGCAGTGGATGGCCTGCAAACTGGCTCGAACAATCCTTCGATTTCAGGCTCCAGCGGACTGGAGAACTCCTACATAGCCGATGGCGTTTCCATCAACGACCCAGCCTTCGGCGGCCTCGGTGTTTGGTCGCGCTCCTATGGCGCTCTGGGATCCGGCATTAACCTCACGTTCGTAAAGGAAGTGCAAGTAAAGACCGGTGGCTTCGAGCCACAGTACGGTCACGCTAGCGGGGGCATCGTTCAAATTGTAACGAAGTCCGGCGGCACCAAAACGCATGGCGAGATCTCGGGGTATGCGAAGGCCAGAGACATGCAGGATACCCCCGCCAACGCTGACGATTTCCAACTTCAGAACGCCTTTGGTCGGCGCTTGGAGACTGTCAATTATGAAGCCGATGTGGAGTTGGGCGGATATGTTCCATTGCGCGGGTTGCGAGATCGGCTCTTTTACTTCGGAAACTTCAACCCAAGCTTCAATCACCAGTATGTCGCTACGGTTCCTGGTTCCGGTATCGCCGCCAACTACGGTAGCACTCAGGGTGTCGTCGACCGGATAACCAACTCGAAGGACTACGCCGGCAAACTGACTTTCAAACTCAGAAACTCACATACATTTGAATCCTCTGTTTTTGGCGACCCGGCATATACCAATCACGTGCCGTGGGCCACGCTGAATGCACAAAACTCGACGGTGAACTCTCAATGGAGCTATGGGACGCGGAACTGGTCGGCCCGCTACGACGGTGCGCTCACCTCTACCTGGACGGTGGATGGAGCTTTTACCTGGAGCTGGAATAAGTTCTCCGAAACGCCTTCGGCAGACGTTGTCCAGATTGTCGACAACACGCAGACTGCTGGCTTGCCAGGCCAGGCTGGTACGTACACGGCTCAGGGTTTTGGGTTCCACGAGCCGTACGACTCGAATACCAGGGGAATCTCAGCGGACACAACGAAAACTTTCCGCTTCCTCGGAAACCAGCACACTTTGAGTTTGGGCTACATTTGGCAGTTTCCCATCTACAACGACATCACCAATTACAGTGGGCCGAAATTCACTCTTCCGCAAACGAATGCTGCTGGGGGAGACCCGGGCTATGCTAACGCGACGAATCCAACGGTTGCTGGCAAGCAGAGCGACGCTGCTCTAAACCTGCAGCTTGTCTCGAACGTTCCCAATTCCTCAAACTGCTCTCTTTGCCCCTTCATGAGCGTGCCGGGATTCAGCAGCCCACAACAGGTTGTGCTCCTCCAGTCGCGCGGCCGTTTTGATGGCGGTGTGACACGGAGCACAGGAAAGTACCATTCTGCTTACATAAACGACTCCTGGGCCATGGGCAAGCACGCCACTCTGAACGTTGGCTTGCGCTGGGAACAACAGCGCCTGCAAGGTAATGTGGCCAGCAAATTGTTCAATGATATGTGGTCCCCGCGTGTTGGATTCATCGTGGACCCCAAAGGCGACCGCAAATCCAAAATCTATGCGAACTACGGCCGGTATGCCTTCATCCTGCCCCTCGACGCGGCTGTTCGCGAGCTCAGCTCGGAGGATGATGTTCTCAGCGCGTATTGGGCCCCGGCTTCGACAACTACTGGATGCCCAGCTGGAACCCCCGCCGCGGCCCCGTGTGTGGTGACCAACTCAGATGGCACGCCGAATTTCGGTTCCATGTTTGTTCCCGATTCAGCTCATCTGCTCAACAACGCAGCCGGCGGGATCGGAAGCGGCGTGGTGATTGGCGTCAGCGGCTTTGAGCCTTTCCAACCCGGCGTGCGCATGGAATACACCGATGAATTCGTTGTCGGTGCTGAGCACGAATTCCGCGGCGGTATCATCCTCAGCGGGCGATACATCGACCGGCGCCTGAAGCGTGTCGTCGAAGACGAAGGCGGCATTTCGGTCGAGCAGTTCAACGCGCTGGCCTTCAACGGAGGAGGCCTCAATTACTTCATCGGGAATCCGAACTCCAAGTCCGACATTTTTGTAAACCCCAATGAGCAAACCTTTGTGGCCGTGGACGAATCGCCGATAACCTGTGCAGCGTTTGGCGACACTCTGGCCAATGGGAATCAGCATGGTGCCTTCGATTGCGCCCTTAGGAACGCAATCAATAATCCGTCGGCGGCCAACGCTGCCGCAGTCCAGAATATGGGTCTCCCCGCCAGTTGCGTAGACACCAATCATCAACCAACGCCGTATGTCGCGCCAAACGTTGCAAACACGTTTGGAACCGTTCTGGGCAGCGCCTGCTTTCCATCAGTGAATGATGCTGCGTGGATGATGCTTAATCCGGATTATGATCCGGTGAATCATCCTAGCCGTCCGAAGTACATTCCGTTAGCGGGTGCACTGTTCGGCGGAGAATTTCAACCCGATGGGAAGCCCGATACTTACAAGGATCCCAAGCGCGAATACCAAGCTGTGGAAATCGAAGTCAACAAAGGCTTCAGCCACAACTGGGCTCTCGTCGCGAACTGGCGCATCGCTCGCCTTCGCGGCAATTACGAGGGCGCATTCCGGAATGACAATGGCCAGGCCGATCCAGGCATCAGCTCGCTGTTTGACCTGACCGAAGGGAAGTTTGGTCTTCTCGGTCAGCAGCAGGGGATTGGACCGCTCAACACCGATCGTCGCCACGTCGTCAATGTCTACACGACGTACGTGTTGGACCGCAGCCGCCTACAGGGTATGACCTTCGGCGCTGGCGTAAGGGTTCAATCCGGTGTGCCGCTCACCACGCTCGTTGCCCAGCAAGCGTACCAGAATCCCGGCGAAGTGCCCTTGTTCGGCCGCGGCGACCTCGGCCGCGCTCCCGTCATCGGTACGGTGGATGCTCACATAGAGTATCCTTGGAAGCTAAGCGACCGCTTTACACTAAAAATGGGATTCGATGCGTTTAATATTGCCAATACCAAACGGCCCACGCTCCTTAACCAGAACGGCGACCAGGGCTTTGGAATTCCCAACGGAGACTTCCAGAAGCCTTTCGCGCTGCCCGGACTTAACAGCTATTTCTTCCAACCGCCGTTCACTTCCCGAGCGAGTCTGCGCCTCGTTTTCTAATCAAGGCTGTTTTCCCGGGAGGGCGCTCCAGCAGCACCCTCCCTTTTCCTTTTGAGGAAGCATTGATGAAATGTTTCTCTCTTATAACTCTTTTTCTCGCTCCCCCATTTTTCTCCTGCCCATCTCTTCTTTGGGCACAACGTGGCCCTACATCGAGCTCCCGTTCAGGGGTGAGTATGGAGATCGGCATTCAGGTTCGCAATGCGGACGGCACGGCGGGTCCACGGGGAATTCATGTGCGTTTGGAAGCCGCCGAAGGAGGCTCAGCAGACGATTGCGTAACCGAGCAGGGAGGTAAATGCCAGTTTCATCCCAATTCTACAGGAATGTACGTTGTGCGGATCAGTCAACTTGGGTACAAAGAAGTCTCGGTGGTAGTAAACCTCGTTGACAGTTCGAAACAGTATGTAACCTTGGATCTGAGGCCCCTCCCAGGACCGACTCCAACAGATTCGACTGATTTCACATTCGAAGACACGGTGTCTGCGGCCGACTTAAGCGTTCCAGAACATGCGCGCAGGGAGTTTGAGAAAGGCGAAAGTGCCCTGAGAGAAAACAAACTGGATGCCGGCATTTCTCATCTCCGCAAGGCCATCAGATTCCATGAGAGCTTCCCGCTGGCGTACACTCTTCTCGGAACGGCCTATCTGGAGCAGAAGAACTGGAAGGACGCCCAAGCCGCCTTGGAGAGGGCCGCTGCCCTCGACCGAAAGTCCGCAGCTGCGTATCTGAGTTTGGGTGCAGTCTTCAATCAAACCCAAAACTACCGCCAGGCAGAAACGGCTCTCCTTCATGGACTCGAGCTGAACCCGAACGCGCCGGAAGGCCACTACGAGCTGGCCAAGACCTACTGGGCGCTGGGCCGATGGCAGGAAGCAGCTCCTCATGCGCGGAAGGCAGTCGCCGACCTGCCGGACCTGGCATCGCCTCATGTTCTTCTTGGAAACATTCTACTTCGGGAACGCAATGTCCAGGGCGCTGTTCACGAATACCAGGAATACTTACGGCTCGATCCAAACGGCTCCATGGCTCAGGGAGTTCGTCAAATGATAGAGAAACTGCAAGGGGCAAGCACGCCCAATTGAATGACAGTCATTTGGTTTCCTCGAGTAAACCTAAACCTCGCAGGAGCGGACGCCAGCTATTCCAAAGGACCTGGGGTGCAATTGAAAGTGCGAGTCAATTCTGTGCAACGGAGGCTGAACGGGGGTTGAACGGGGGTTGAACGGGGGTACCTTTGCAGATTCTCCCCGAGGGTTTAGGCTGGACAAATCCTTCAGAATTGTTTAAGTCAATATGGGTAAATCCATCTCAAGGAGAACCCATGGCAGAACGCTTTTCGGAAATGGAGAACAGTTCTGTTCCCAGCAAAGTGACCTTGGAGGAAAGACTGAAGGAATACCCCGAGCTGAAGGCCAAGATTGAGACGCTGCTCGGCATTATCGAGAACGCCGGCGGGGATATCGAGAAAGCCGCCGAAGCCGAGAGACGGATCATCGAAGAATTGCGACAAATGGGGAATGAGGTTCTGCATGGTTGGGCACGCCGCCAGCAGGAGAAAAAAGAACAGGAATACAACGCTAAGCCAGGGGTGAACCGGAAGGAAAAAAAACCTCTACTGGCACACGCGACTAGGGAAAATCGAAATCGCAGAGGAAGTCTTCACCCAAGGCCGTGGCGGGCCGGAGATACGACCCTTTTGCGCATCGGCGGAAGTGCAGTGCCGTGGCTATTCGGAAGGCCTACAGCGAGCCATGACCGATTTTGGTGCCGAGAATGCCTTTGCCGGGGCGGCGGCGAAGCTGAAAGAGCATTACGGAATTGAAGTTCCGGTGAGCGCCGTGCGCGTGGTGACAGAGGAACACGGGGCGGCGATGCTGGCGCAAGAAAAGCAGAAAAGCGATTGGCCCGAGAGTGGGGGTGTGGCGGGCGTGCCGGTGCTGATTGCGGAAAGCGACGGCAGCATGCTGCCGGTGGTAGAAACGGCGGAGCCGGGAGCCGGAGAAGCCCCGCAGGATCGTAGAAAGACTCGCCAAGTGAGCTGGAAGGAAGCCCGTCTGGCTCTGGCGCATCAACCGGGTTCGGTGACTCCCATTTTTGGCGCCACACTGGGAAGCGCGGAGGAAGCGGGAGAGCGATTGGCGGTCTGCGCCCTGCAGGCGGGAGCGGGCCGCCAGACCAAGATCCATGGGGTGGGGGATGGGGCGGTGTGGATTACCGAGCAGAGGGAAGCCCAGTTTGGAGCGCAAGCCAACTATTTGGTCGATTTCCCTCATTTATGCGAGTACCTGTCGGCGGCCGCAGAGGTGATCGCCGCAAAGGATAAGTCGGCCTGGATGACGGAAAAGAAAAACTGGCTGAAAGACAATCGCTGGCCGGAGGTTCTGGAAAGTCTACAACCCTTCGTCGAACAAGCAGGCATCCCCGCCCCCGAGGCCCCGGTCCGTGCCTGCTTTCGCTATATCTCCAACCGCACTCAATTTTTGGATTACAAAGGCGCCCTGGCAGCAGGCCTGCCCATCGGTTCGGGCGAGATCGAGAGTGCTCACGGCTATGTGTTCCAGAAGCGGCTCAAGATCTCCGGTGCCTGGTGGAAGATGGAAAATCTAAAAAAGGTAATCGCTCTACGGGCGTTACGGGCGAACGGGGATTGGGAAGAATACTGGACCAACGTGCATCAGGAGGCTGCGTAAACTGACTCGCACTATCAATTGCACCCCCTCGGACCGCATCCTCGCAGGCTTGATAGCGCTCTTGGTACGTCCCACTCGCCTGCTCCGTTCCGCAATCGTTCTGAAGCCTTCGACACTGCTTGGCCTTCACAAAGCCTTGAGCAAGCAAAAGTACCGCGTGCTGTTCTCCCCGAATCGCCGTCGGAAGCCCGGCCCGAAAGGACCCAGTGCAGAACTCATCCGTGCGGTAGTCGAAATGAAGCAACGTAATTCCAACTGGGGCTGTCCGCGAATCGCTCAACAGATCGCCTTGGCGTTTCGGATCCAAATCGACAAAGACGTGGTCCGCAGGATTCTCGCCCAGCGCTACCGGCCGGGACAGGACTCTGGTGGTTCTTCCTGGCTGACTTTCCTGGGCCACATGAAAGACAGTCTCTGGAGCATGGATCTATTCAGGTGCGAGTCGGCCACCTTGCGGTCCCACTGGGTCTTGGTGGTCATGGATCAATTCACACGCCGGATCATTGGGTTCGGCGTCCATGCGGGAACGGTCGATGGTGCCGCACTGTGTCGGATGTTCAACCGCGCCATTTGTGGGCAACGCTGGATGCCGAAGTACCTCAGCTCTGACAATGATCCGCTCTATCGGTTCCACCAATGGCAAGCCAACCTGCGGATACTGGAGTTGACGCAAATCAAGTCCGTCCCCCACGTGCCCCTATCCCATCCATTCGTGGAAAGGCTGATCGGCACCCTGCGGCGGGAATACTTGGATCACCTGTTGTTCTGGACGACGGCAGACCTCGAAAACAAGCTGCTCGATTTCAGGACCTACTTCAACAACCATCGCACGCATAACTCACTGGAAGGGCAAACGCCGGATACGCCCACGTCACGACCACCAGCCAATCTCCGCTCGTTTCGCTGGCAACCACACTGTCGAGCCCTCTATCAGACCCCGATGGCTGCCTGATTTGTCAAAGACTCGCGCTCGCTGTGGTATTAGTCGACCTCGGCAATACTTCCAAAGAAATCAGTCGGTGTTTCTCAATTACAGCGCGTTTCGCGGGATCTCATCGTTCACACCAACCGGATACGGCACGATTGCCGGTACGATCGGTTCCCGTAACAATTCGCCAGAGACAAGCGCGGTTAGAACG
>Ga0209159_1002379_pt1 | contig 13191 bp, 11 predicted proteins | sample GraSoiAngelo_144_FD_185901 | JGI IMG/M metagenome (GOLD analysis project Ga0209159, IMG submission 185901) | Grasslands soil microbial communities from the Angelo Coastal Reserve, California, USA - 14_1009_02_40cm (SPAdes) (version 2) | ecosystem: Environmental > Terrestrial > Soil > Grasslands ...
GAGTGACGCGCCCCACACGGCGCGCGCCGCGCTGATCGCGGCCGCCGTGCTGGTGGCGGGCGGCCTCGCCGTCTGGCTCGCCCTCCCGGCCCCCTCCCTCCCCGTGCTGGGCGCGGTGCCGTCCTTCACGCTGGTCGAGCGCTCGGGCCGGGCGGTCTCGGCCGCCGACCTGGCCGGGCACGTGTGGGTCGCGGACTTCGTGTTCACCCATTGCCCGACCTTCTGCCCGCTCCTCACCGAGCGCATGGCCGGCCTCCAGAAGGCGCTGGCACCCGCCGCCGACCCCGTCCGGCTGGTCTCTTTCAGCGTCGATCCGGTGCACGACACGCCGGAGGTGCTGCTCGACTACGCCCGGCGCGCCGGGGCGGGTGACGGCTGGCTCTTCGTGACCGGGCCACGCGAGGCGCTCGCCGCCCTCCTCCGCGACGGTTTCAAGGTCGCCTGGGCCGACGACGGCCCGCCCGCCTCGCCCATCACGCACAGCGACCGCTTCGTGCTCGTCGATCGCGCGCTCCGCATCCGCGGCTACTACCACGGCACGCAGCCGGACGACGTGGCGCGCCTCGCCCGTGACGCGCTCGCGCTCGGCGCCGGGAAGACGTCGTGATCCCGCTCGCCGCCCTCCCGGCGCTGAACGCATGTCTCAACGCCACCAGCGCCGTCCTCCTCGCCACCGGTTTCCTCGCCATCCGCCGCCGCCGCGTCCGGGTTCATCGCGCCTGCATGGTGGCGGCGTTCGTCACCTCGATCGTCTTCCTCGCTTCCTACCTCACCTACCACCTCCAGGTCGGGACGACCCGCTTCCCGGGCCAGGGCTGGGCGCGGCCCGTCTACTTCGCGATCCTCGGCACGCACACGGTGCTCGCAGCCCTGATCCCGCCGCTCGCCATCGTGACCCTGACCTACGCCGTCCGCGCCCGCTTCACCGGCCACGTCCGCCTCGCCCGCTGGACCTTCCCCACCTGGCTGTACGTGTCGGTGACCGGCGTGGTGATCTACGTGATGCTGTACCGCTTGTACCCCGCGGGCGTACCGCCGCCGTGAGGGGTGGGCCCACACGAGCACGCCGGGGCCGTCACCGTATTGGAGCGACTACTCCCTTGAAGGGATACTACGGTCACCGCTCTCCCGAGCAACCTGCGTGCCCGAGCTCGACCGCACCGATGGCGGTCCTGGAACCACTCTGCCCCAGCAGCACATAATGCACGTCCGAACTTTCATTCGGAGAAAGACTTACAGGGAAGCCGGCGAGTAGATTCTACGAGAGGCTTTTCTCGACGCGAGCACCGGCGTTCCATTCCCTCCATCTAGACCCTCCCGACCAAAGCCGCGAACGGCCCGCCCTGACTCACGGGTCAGGAGCTCCTTGAGACGAGGGGGGCACCGCTGGCATCGGTCTTGCTCCCCCCCATGCCATGGATCGTTTGGGCAGCCCACCGAGAGTTCCCGGCCGCCGAGACTGCGGACGGAAACTTGTTCTTCTTGCAGCCGGTCTGCCCCAATCCCTCCGTCCCACAGGGACGGGAGGTGGTCATCCCAGAGCGAAGGGAGGTGAACCTACATGAAGCACCTGAATCTCGAACTCGAGAAGCTCGAGCAGCGGATTGCCCCTGGCGGCATTTCGCTCGGCGGCAGCCTTGGTCTGGGTGTTGGCGTGAACGTCGGAGGCGGCACTAACGGCACCTGCGGCTGCAATAGCCACTGCTCGAAGGAATGCGACTGACCGCACGTGTTGACCGCGTGAACCACCAGGCGACCAGGTCGACCTGACCTCTGGCGGTTCATGCAACGGTGAAAGGGAGGGCCGACGAAATGCTTTCGGCGGCCCTCCCGGACACCGTACCCCGCGCTTCGCGCGGCGTCATGATCTCTTCGGCGCCCAAACTTCGCACTGACCTGATCGTCCAGGAGCGGCAGACCCCCGACGGGAGGTTCTTCGTCGTCAAAGAACCCGCGTCCGGCAACTTCTTCCGCATCCGGGAGGCCGAACACTTCATCGCGCAGCAACTCGACGGGGAGACGCCCATCGAGGTGGTTCGGCGCCGGACGGAACACCAGTTCGACACGACCCTCCCCGCCGCTACCCTCAATGCTTTCATCACGAGCCTGAAGGCAGCTGGCCTCCTCCACGGAGACGCAGCTCCGACGACGCAACCAGCCGGTCGGCGCTGGCGGCTTCGGGGCAACCCCTTATACCTCCGGTTCAAACTCTTCGATCCCGATCGCCTCTTCACCCGTCTAGGTCCCTGGGTACGCCCTTGCTTCACGCCGCATTTCCTGGTGCTGTCCGCCGCTCTCATTCTCCTCGCGATCGGCACCGCGACAGCGAGTTGGCATGGGATCATCCTGGACTTTTCCAGACTCTACCGTTTTTCCACGGTCTGGCTGGTCCTGGCGGTCAGCTTCCTGGTGGTGTCCGCCCATGAATTCGCGCACGGTCTCACTTGTAAGTATTTCGGCGGCGCCGTTCGTGAGCTCGGCTTCATGCTGATCTATTTCCAGCCCGCGCTCTACTGCAACGTCAGTGACGCGTGGCTGTTTCCGAAGACATCCACGCGGCTGTGGGTAGGCGTTGCGGGGCCGTATTTCGAGCTCGTTCTTTGGGCCCTCGCGACCCTGCTGTGGCGCGTGACGGATAGGGAAACCTGGATCAACTACCTGGCGTTGATCGTGATGGCCACCTCGGGCATCAAGACGTGCTTCAACCTCAATCCACTGATCAAGCTGGACGGCTATTATCTGCTGAGCGACTACCTGGAGATCCCGAACCTGAGAGCGAGAGCGTTCAGGCATGTCGGCACGCTGATCATGAGGTTGTTCGGCTCGGCCCGCCGAACGGAGGAAGACGTCGCGCCACGCGAGCGGAGGATCTATCTCATTTATGGTGTGGCGGCGCTCGCGGGATCGTTGTCCCTGCTCGGTTACATCGGCTACCTTGCGACAGCGAGCGGCTACCTCGCCCCAGGCCGCGGTTCGGCGATCGCGGTGCTGCTTTCCGCTTGCATCGTCGTCATGAAGGTCCGCCGCCGCTTCCGTCGGCTCTTTGGACGGTCGTCGGCCGCGCCCGATCCGGATGACTTCGACGACTCGGAGGAGACGCCGACTCCCGGATCGTCCGAGCCCGCACCGGGCGGGAGCACGGATGGCAGCCCACGGAGGCGCCGGCTGGCGTGGACGGCCTTGACGGCGACGGGGGCTTTGCTCTTCCTGGTCCCCAGGGAGTTGCGAATACCGGCGGCAGTCGACGTCCTCCCCAGCCAGAACGCGGACGTACGCAGCGCGGTCGAGGGGATCATCGAGAAGGTCTCCGTGGACGAGGGGAACAGCGTCCGGGCGGGCGACGTGATCGCACGTCTCTCCGACTGGGACACGCGCACCGAGCTCGAGAAGACCAAGGCGGATATCAGAGACGCGCGGGCCAAGCTCACGCTGCTCGAGGCGGGTCCCAACCCGGAGGAAGTCGAAGGCGCGAAGGTGGCCGTCTCCAAAGCTGCGGACCAACTCAGGTATGCGCAATCCCAGTTGGGGAGGCTCAGGAGCCTCTTCGCCGAGGGTCTCGTTGCTCAGGCGGAATTCGAAGACAAGCAACAGGTGGCGACTTGGGCCGCCAACGATCTCGAGGAGGCCAAGCGCAAGCTGAGCGCGCTGTTGAGCAGCATCCGCCCAGAGCAGATCGAGGAGGCCAAAGCGCAGATCGAGCGGCTCGAAACGCAGCGGCGTTACCTCGAGGAGCAATTGCGACTGCTGACCATCGTCAGTCCGGTCACAGGCGTCGTCGCGACGCCGTCGCGACAATTGAAGGAACTGCCGGGTCAGCTCATCAGGAAGGGAGATCTGGTTGCCAAGGTGTACGAGATGGACACCATCGCCGCGCAACTCGTCATCTCGGAAAAGGACATTGCAGACATCCGAGTGGGTCAGGGGGTCGCGCTGAAGGTCCGTGCCTATCCGGACGAGACGTTTCAGGGAACAGTGACGGCCATCGCCACGAGCGCCCAAGGCAGCTTGGGTGAGCCGCAGGCCGCAGGCAACCCCGCCAGCGCCGACAAGACGGTGCTCGTCACCACGGAGATCGACAATCACTCCCGTCTTCTCAAGCCGGAAATGACGGGACAGGCCAAGATCTTCTGCGGCCGGAGGCGAGGCCCCGAGCTCTTCATGCGGCGGCTGGCTCGCACGTTCAAGGTGGAGTTCTGGGGGTGGTGGTGACCCGGCAACACCGACGACACGGTTAGAAGCATGATCGCATCACCCGAGACACCGCAGACCGGCGCCGGGGCGAGCCTGGAAACGAGCGCATCCACGCCGACCATCCAGTGGGACGGCGCTCAGGAGCCGGTGGGCGAGAACCTGTACCTGATCGGGCGCCCAACCCTGAAGGGCTTCCTTGGCTTCGTGAGAAAGCACGCCGTGAACCCCCCTGGCGAAGGCGTCCTCATCGAGGAGTGGCAGGCTGCCAACGAGTGCGTTCGCATCCTCGAGAAGGAGGAGGCCGGCGTTGCCGATGGTCCTCCCATGACGCGCATGGGATCGGAATACGAGCCGCTTCTAATCGAGTTCCTCAAGGACCCGCTGGTGCGGCATGGGTTCAATACGGTGCCGACCGACGTCGCGATCGTCGAGTTGGACCGCTTGGTCGTGTACCAGAAGCACATCGACGTGACGCACGCCGGGCGGCTCGAGGCCAGGTTGGGACCGGCGCCCAGCGAGGAACAAGTCTTCCGGACCTGTCTCCCCTACGATCATCCTCAACCGCCCGTGAAATGGTCGCGCGTGCACGAGAACCGTTTCGTCTTCATGTCGCCATCGAACGATCTACGGTTCCTCGGCACCATGGAGCTCCTATCCGCCCAGATCGCGAACTACCCCCCGCCGGGCGACCTCGTAGGCGTGGTCGGGATTGGCGTCGGCTTCGGCTCCAATTTCCTGAACGCCGTCTACGCCGAAAATCGCCTGATCCTCAACAACGGAAGCCATCGGGCGTATGCGCTCCGGAAGCTGGGCATCACACACGTGCCGTGCATCGTCCAGCATGTCTCGTCGCGTGATGAACTGGACGTGGTGGCCTCCGCTGAGATCCGCGACAACCCTGACCTCCATTTGAAGCACCCACGGCCCATGATGCTGAAGGACTATTTCCACCCGAAGCTGCGCAAGATCATGCCGGTTCATCGACGGCTCCATCAGGTCACCGTCCGGTTCGAGGTCGAGGAACAGTACGTGCCGCTGCCGTGATCGCGGCCGTGCTAGGCGACAGCGCCGTTAGTCTCGGGCGAGCGCCCGCGCCGGGATTCGGTCGTACGGCTCGCCCTCCTTTCCAAGGCAACGGGCTACGGACACGCGGTGCCGTTGCCGGGGCAGTACACTTGGCGGCAGACAAAGGTCGATGGCTCGAAGCCATCGGGCGGACAATTCGGGCCATCGCCGGGGCACTTCTCCGCCACATCGCAGTCACCTACCGACGGGCGGCAGACAACGGCCGCCGACTTGAAGCCATCGGCCGGACAGCTCGCGCTGCTGCCCGTGCAGGTCTCCGCCACGTCGCACGGACCCGCTGCCGCCCGGCAGAGCGTGCCCGCCGACTGGACGCCATCGGCCGGACAGTTCGCACTGCTGCCGCTGCAGGTCTCCGCCACGTCGCACGGACCCGCTGCCGCCCGGCAGAGCGTGCCGGCCGACTGGAGGCTGTCGGCCGGACAGGTCGCACTGCTGCCCGTGCAGGTCTCCGCCGCGTCGCACGGACCCGCTGCCGCCCGGCAGAGCGTGCCGGCCGACTGGAGGCTGTCGGCCGGACAGATCGCACTGCTGCCCGTGCAGGTCTCCGCCACGTCGCACGGACCCGCTGCCGCCCGGCAGAGCGTGCCGGCCGACTGGAGGCTGTCGGCCGGACAGGTCGCACTGCTGCCCGTGCAGGTCTCCGCCGCGTCGCACGGACCTGCTGCCGCCCGGCAGAGCGTGCCGGCCGACTGGAGGCTGTCGGCCGGACAGGTCGCACTGCTGCCCGTGCAGGTCTCCGCCGCGTCGCACGGACCTGCTGCCGCCCGGCAGACGGTGCCTGCCGACCGGAAGTTGTCGGCCGGACAGTCCGCCCTGCTGCCCGTGCAGGTCTCGGCCACGTCGCACGGACCCGTTGACGCCCGGCAGACCGTGGCGGTCGACTGGAAGCTGTCCGCCGGACAGTTCGCGCTGCTGCCCGTGCAGGTCTCCACCGCGTCGCACGGACCCGCCGACGCACGGCACACCGTGGTGACCGACGCAAATCCGTCGGCCGGACACGCTGTGCCGGTCCCGGTGCAGGCTTCGGCTACGTCGCAGGGACCTGCCGAGGGGCGGCAAATCGTGGTGGCTGGCGCAAACCCGTCGTCCGGACAGTCGCGGTTCGTGCCGGTACACATCTCGGCCACGTCGCAGGCACCCGTCGAGGCACGGCATACTGTCCCCGCGTTCCCGGGTGGGTTATCGCAGAACTTCGCCCCTCCGGAGCCGGTTATACACATGTCCACGGTACAGGGATTGTGATCGTCGCAGTCTGCATCCGAGCCGCAATTCGGTGGTGTGATCACACAGTCTGACGGATCGGAGTTCGGCTGTTGGGACGGATAGGAGCACACGTCGATCAGCTGACCGCCTGCCCCAATGTCGGTGGACGTGAGGCAGCAGTTCACCGCAGTGTCATTTGCCACGCAGTTGCTCCCGTTGCACTTGGTCGCCGTGTGAGTAGCGGCGCTCGTGAAGGGATCACCTCCTACCACGACACCAACGCCGCATACTGACGTGCACGCGACCGGCTGGGAGCTGCTGCAACGGGTCGGCCTATCGTTGGCGCACGTGTAGCACCGCGCGGGGCCAGTGTTGTTGGTCGGAAGAACACAGGTCCCACCTGAGCCGCAGTCCTGGTTCTTGCGGCAGCCCAGGAATTGGTTGTTGGAGCATTTGCCCGCCATCTGCGCCGCGCCGAAAACCGTCACGCAGACGGCCCGGTCCGCCAGCCCGTCCTGGTTGAGGTCGATGAGGGCACAGGCGTCCCCAGTGTTACTGCCCGTCCAATTCACGTCGTCGAATTGCCACAGGAGAGAGAGCGTAGTGGCGGAAGAGGAACACGCCGGGCCCGGCTCGCACAGCCCGCTCAAGTCCTTCTGGCCCGGCTGGTCGTCGGGGCCTTGTCCGTCGTTGATGCAAACGGCGCGCACCGGAGCGGCGGCCAGAAGGCCGAACACCAGCGTCACCGCCGATAGCCGCCATACCCTGACCACGTTCTGAGTTGCGGCTGTCGCTGCGCCGCAAGAGAGCCATCCGCGCGCGGACTTCGTGGTCCTTCTGGCGTTCGTCATCTTCTGTCCCCCTTAGGTTCCGATCGGGCCGTTCTACGTCAAACGTTTCTTCGAGGATTGCCTGAGCGCGCGCTGCTGTCCGTGGGGAGAAGGCCGTCCGGTCGGGCCCGACCGCACCTGCTACGAGTTCGCGCGCGAGCTGTGTGCCGAGATAATTGGTCGGGAGCGACGACTTCGGGGTTACCCCTGTCGGCGAAGGGATCCGTGCAGTCGGTGGTACTGGAGCAGAAGTCGGTGTTGGTCAGTATGTCGCCCTCGAAGGGAATCCGTGCGGAGCGCGGGGCACCCCCAGTCTGCATGGGCGGTAGCAAGCGCAATGCCACGGGGGTCTCGGGAGCACGTGCGACAGCAGAAGGAAGGCAGGGGATAAAGCTAGCAGACATGCATGGCGTCGTGACTTCCGTGCGACTATGCCATGCCGCTCGAGCGGAGCGACTCCGATGTATGCGATGGCGCGCCGCAAGGCCTTCGACACGGCGAGTGCCAGGTTGGCGGCGTTCGGCCGACGACGTGTCCCGCCGCCCTACGCAAAGGGCGAAGCGGCGAAGATCTGCATCATTCGGCCCGGGGCGAGGACGCCTCCAAGCGGGCGCGGCGGAGCGTGGTGATCTGCCACGACCAGCGCCGGCCGCCGCTTGTGGCCCGGCTGGTTGGGAACCAATCGGAACTTGACGACGGCCTCGAGCAGGAGACGTGTCAGCGTCGAGCGAAGCGGCGCCTACGCCGCCACCGATCGCCGCGCCGTCGCGACCGCCGCCGCGCACGCCCCAGCCCCGAACACCATCGCCACGCCGAGCGAGAACACGAACGGCGGCAGCCCCATCGCCCCGGGATCGAGGCACGCGCGCAGCGCAGCGAGCCCGTAGGTGAGCGGGTCGAGCCGCATCAGCCAGGCGAGCGGTACCGGCACACCGGCCGGAGGGAAGAACGCCCCCGAGAGCAGCCAGATCGGGATCAGGAGCAGGTTCATGATGGCGTGGAACCCCTGCGTCGACTCCATCCGCCACGCGATCAGCAGCCCCAGGTTCGTGAGCCCGAAGGCGACCACGACCATCACGCCGACGGCGCCGAGCACGGCGAGCGGCGCGAGGCGGATCCCGGCGAGCGGCGCGAGCGCCAGGAAGGCGAGCCCCTGCCCCACCGCCAGCGTCGTCCCGCCGAGCGCCTGCCCGACCACGATCGCGGTGCGCGACACGGGAGCCACCAGCACGCCCTGCAGGAAGCCCGAGTGCCGGTCCTCGACCGTCGAGATGGTGGCGAAGATCGCCGTGAAGAGTAGGACGAGCGCCAGGATCCCAGGGTAGAGATAGGCGAGATAGCTCGCGCCTGCCGGCGCACCCGGCGGCCGGAAGGAGGGCGAGAGCCCGCCTCCAAGCAGCAGCCAGAAGACGAGCGGCTGCGCCAGCGCGCCGACCAGCCGGCTTCGCTGCCGCACGAAGCGGATCACCTCCCGGCGCCAGAGCGTGGCGACGGCCAGCATCGGTCAGGCCTCCGCCAGGCGGTGGCCGGTCAAGCGGATGAACACGTCGTCGAGGGTCGGCTTCCCGTAGCTCACCGTGCGCACCTCCTCCGGGAAGGCCTCGATCAGGTCGCGCACCAGCTCGTGGCCGCGCTCGCGCTCGAGGCGGAGCGCGCCGTCGACCAGCCGTCCGGCGAGCCCGAAGCGCGCGCGCACCCGCTCGGCGAGGCGCGCCGGGTCGGGTCCCGCGACGACGAGCACGTCGCCGCCGACCTGGGCCCTCAGGGCCTCCGGAGCGCCGAGCGCGACCAGCCGGCCCCGGTCGAGGATGGCGACGCGATCGCAGCGCTCCGCCTCCTCCATGTCGTGGGTGGTGAGCACGATCGTGATCCCGTCGGCCGCGCGCAGCTCCGCCAGGAAGCCCAGGAACTCGCGGCGCGCCGCGGGGTCGAGCCCGCTGGTCGGCTCGTCGAGGAGGAGGAGCTCCGCGCCCACCAGGAGCGCCTTCGCGAGCTCGGTGCGCCGCTGGAGCCCGCCCGAGAGCGTGCCCACCCGGTCGCGCCGGCGCTCGGCCAGACCGAGGCGTCCCGTCACCGCCTCGACGGCGGCGCGGAGGGACGCACCGGAGAGCCCGTAGAGATGCCCGTGGTGGACGAGGTTCTCCTGCACGGTGAGCGTGCGGTCCACGCTCGCGTGCTGGAAGACGACGCCCAGGCGGCGGCGGACCCGGTCGGGCTCGCGCGCCACGTCGTACCCGAGCACGCGCGCGGCACCGCCGCCGGCGGCGAGCAAGGTGGAAAGGATCCGAAAGAGCGTGCTCTTGCCCCCGCCGTTCGGACCGAGGAGGCCGAAGAGCTCGCCGCGCTCGACGCGCAGCGAGACGCCGTCGAGCGCGATGCGCTCGCCGTAGCGGTGGCGCAGCTCCTCGACCTCGAGCGCGGGCCCGTTCAGCGCTGCAGGCGCTCCCGCTCGTGCCGTTGCTCGGCCATCGCCACGAGGTAGTTCATCACGAGCCACAGGCCCCGGGGCATAGCGGAAGAACGCGCGCGGGACCAGCGCGCCGAGCGCCACCCGATCGCGGGCTGCTGGCGAGCGTCGGCCCGACGGGATCGTCCGCCATCGCGTTCGGGATCGTATCGTGCAACTGGACCGCGCGCAGGTTCGCCTGGGCGAGCGCGAGCTCGCTCGCGCCGCGCTCGACGATGGGGGCCTCGACGTTGGCGAGGAAGAGCGAGACCGCGGCTTCGGCGATGCGTGCGACCGACGAGCCGAGCACGCGGATGAAGGCCAGCAGCGGACCCTGACCGAAGAACTGCTCGGCGGCCGCGAAGCTCGCGAACATGGCCACCGTCCCGGGGTCGAAGACCCGCTCCTCGGGGCCGACGGGCGGGAACGCGGCCGCGAGATCGAAGCGCTCGATCCGCTCGGGCGACATGCCCGAGCGCGCCGCCACCTCGGCGAGGGTCAGCCGCTCGCCGGCGCGGAGCGCAAGGTCGCCCGCGAGGCCCGAGAGCGCGCCCCAGCGGAGCTGCGCCTCGCGCATGTCGGCGAGCGTCACGCCCTGCGCTGCGAGCCACTCGAGGAGCTCGAGCCGCGCGGGCGCGTCCGGGGCCGCCGGATCGTAGAGCCCGGCGGCCTGGAACTCTGCGGCGGTCATCGGGGGCGAGATGAGAGCACGGGGTGCGGGGGCTGCCAAGAGCGGGCGTCACCCGTGGTGCTCTCGACGTCCCGCCTCACCGATCGTCGCTGTCCTCCCCCTCCGAGGCCGGCACCGACGGGCTCACCGGGACCAGCGCTCCCGACAGCACCCACGCCTTCTGGCTGGGGGCGAAGCGTGGCGCCAGCAGCCCGTCGTTGATCTCCCGCGTCACCGCGAAGCGCTTGAACTGCGTCGCCGGGATGAACAAGCGCGCGTTGTCGGCGAATCCGTCCGACGCGGTATCCACGTCGCCTTCGGCGGCCGAGACGACGCCGTCGTTGTTCGTATCCACCCTCGCCACCTCCGCAGCGTAGGCGTCGAACAGTCGTTGATCGAAGTCGCCGACGCCCGGCTCGAAGGAAGCCAATCGCTCGTAGACGTCCAGGAAGATCTCGTTGGCGAGGCCGCTCGGAATGAACCGCTGGCGGAATTCCCGCTGCGCATCGTCGTCCGCATCGAACTTGTCGGGGTCGCGAGGACCGGAGGCCTGGATGACGCCCTTGTTGTTCGGGTTGTCGCCGTACAGCATCGGGTCGTTCGTGACGCCGTTTGGCCCCGAGCCGGGAACGACGGACGAGAGCGCGCCCACCTTGCCCGCCTCGAACGTGCCGGGAATCCCGCCGGTGAAGGGCAGCTCGTAGAGCGGATGGATCCAGTTGGTGGTGTAGTTGAACTCCCAGTAGGCGTGCCCGTCGCTCTGCTGCAGCGTGTTCCACGCGCCCATGCTGAGTTGAATCGGGACGACGTTGGTCTGGCTGTCCGGGAAGCGGTCGTCCGGGCCGGGGAAGTGCTCCGCATTGCCATCGGAGGTGAAGATGTTGCCGGGGACGTCGTGGTGGGCGCCCATGCCGCTCAGCGCATCGGCATCGGCTTGGAGTATGGTCCCGAACTGTGCGTGACCGTCCGAGCGTGGCGTGTCGTTGACCGGGGCGACGGTCAGATCGTGGATCATCCACCCCTCGTACCAGCCGCTCTCGTTGTTGATCACGAACAGCCCGGAGACATCGGTGAAGATGTCGATGAACGCCCGCACGTCGTTGGGATCGGTCGGCAGGTCCGGCTTCGGCTCCAAGACCACGCGCACCGAGCCGAGGGTGGGGAGACCGCAGTCGGGCCCGGTGGCGGTGAGCATCGCGGTGTCGTTGACTCCGGGTATCGAGCTGGTGAACGGGTTCGCCTCGAAGCCCGTCGTATCCAGCAGGTAGTACTGGAAGAGCTGGCTCGCCTTGGGCTTGAAGGGCGGCTTGTCGAAATGAGCCTCGGCGTACGCCTGGGTCGGGAGCTGGCTGTGAGGTCGCCCCGCCAGTTGAACGAGCCGATCGCGGAGCGGGCCGGGCAGATGGCGAATGTCGCCGCGGTCGCGAACCATGGCCATGTCCATGTCGGCCGTCGCGTTCGGGTGACACGGCGGCGACGGCTGCGGCCGCTTTGCCTGCGCCAGGGTGGCCAGGGCGATCACGCTCAGGGACAGCACAGCGGTACCGATTACCTTCCTCTTCATTGTTCTCCTCCTGTAATGGTTCGCACCCACCGGCCGGTCGCGATGCGCGGACGTACCTCCGGCGATCGTCGGCGCAGCTCCGGTCCTCGTGAGGTAGTGGCTTAGGCGAAGGGCCGTTGTTACGGCGACGGCAAAGGCCGAGCGTCCGGGCGGAGAGACAGCCGAGCCCGCCCCCGCTTGACTCGGCGCTCGGCCTGGGGGCGATAGTCGCTGCGGGGGGTCCGAAACCGGATCAGCCGACACGCGTTGTCGGTTGACCCGGGGTGGTAACAATTGTGGCCTCCTCAGAAGCCAAAAAGAGCGTAGGACAGCGTGAGACTCGCGCGCGATCCCGCGCGCAATGGATGGCAGACGCACAGCGTGGGAATGCCGAGGCTTATCGGGCCCTGTTGGACGACATCGGTCCGGAGCTCATGGGCTTCCTGCGCGCCCGGGTCCCGGACTCGCAGGACCTGGCGGACCTTTACCAGGAGACCTTCCTCGCGCTGCACCGTTCGCGCCACACCTACGAGGCCCCGCGGCCCGTCGAGCCCTGGCTGTTTGCGATCGCGGCGCACGTCGTGGCTCGGCACCTGCGCCGGCGCCGCGTCCGGATCGGCAGGGAGGTTCTCGTCGGCGTCCTCCCCGAGGAGGCGATGGCGGAGGGCGGGTACGCCCGGCTGCAGCTTGCGCAAGCGCTCGATCGACTGCCGCCGACCCACCGCGAGGCGATCGAGCTCGTGAAGCTCGAGGGCCTCTCGACCGAGGCGGCAGCCGCGCGAGTCGGGACGACACCCGGGGCGCTCCGCGTGCGCGCCCACCGGGCGTACTCGGCGCTGCGGCGCCTCCTCGGAAGCTGAAGGATGCAGACGCCGCCGACGCACGAGCGCCTGGTCGCCCAGCTCGTCGCCGACGCCCGGCCGGTGCGTCCGCTCTGGTCGCCGCACACGCGGCTGGCCCTCTGGCTCGCCCTGCAGACGCTGACGCTCGGTGTCGCCGTCGAGCTCGGCCTGCGCCAGGACCTGGGCGATCACCTTCGTCAGCCGTTCTTCCTCCTCCAGGTGGGAGCGCTGGTGGTCGCTGGGGCCATGGCAGCGGCGGTGGCGCTGCGTGGCGCGGTGCCCGGGATGGGGAGCGGACGGCTGACGGTGACGGTTTTGCTGCTGCTCGGCTCGGCAGCGGTGTCCCTCGCGTCGCTCGAGCCGGTCGTGACCATCCGTTC
>Ga0209159_1002385_pt1 | contig 13183 bp, 12 predicted proteins | sample GraSoiAngelo_144_FD_185901 | JGI IMG/M metagenome (GOLD analysis project Ga0209159, IMG submission 185901) | Grasslands soil microbial communities from the Angelo Coastal Reserve, California, USA - 14_1009_02_40cm (SPAdes) (version 2) | ecosystem: Environmental > Terrestrial > Soil > Grasslands ...
GAGATGGCATAGAGGCCTTGGCGATGCGGCGGACCAGCGCGGGGGCGGTCGGGAACGAGGCTTGGCCTCGGGCGCTGGACCTCGACCAGCGCGGCCTGCTCGCCGAAGCACGCCGGCGGACACGCTTCGAGGCCGAGAGGATCCGGGAACGATATCGGTGGTACCGAGAGCGCTTCGCAGCATAGCTGGCGCCAGATGGCAAGACCGGTACCTGCACGGCGCGTAGACTCGGCGTCGAGGACACGCATGCAGACCGGGACGATCGAGGAGCAAGACGACCATGCGGAAGGCGCTGGCTACGACCCTCGGTTACTCCTCCAGGCTCTCGAGCAGGATTTCAGCTAAAAGTTCCGCGTCACGGATTGCGTCGCGCCGGGCGTGATGAAGGTCGCGGTCGCGATCACACATGGAAAGCGCGCCGTGCCTGGCCTGCGCACCGTGTCGATGCTCGCGTCTTGCCCATTGTCCACGCTCGAGTACCTCGCCACGGGCACCTATCCATTCATCGGCGTCGCGCTGGTCGTGAACCGGTGGTCAGGGACCGCGGCCACGAGGGTGGCGCCGTGGACGTCGGGAACCGGGACGCCTTGACCAAGGTCGGTGCGGGTTCGAGCAGCCCGACGAAGGGCGCCCAGATCGATGTCGAGATCTGCGCCGACCGGACGCTGCGGATTCGTTTGGGAGGGAGATGGACCCTCGCGGAGGCGCTTCCTTCCACCCGGCTCGTCGAGGAGGCTCTTCAGGGTGCCCCGCCGCCGCGGGCGGTGACCTTCGAAACCGCCGAGCTCGGCTCGTGGGACAGCTCGGCGCTGCTCGTGCTCGAGCGGATCGACGGCTTGTGTCGCGGCCGGGGTGTGCCGGTCGAGCGCGAAGGGCTTCCGGAAGGCGCGCAGCGTCTCCTCGCGCTCGCGGACGCGGTCCCGGAGAAACGGGACGCACGCCCGCCGGACACGAGGTCGCCGTGGCTCGCACGGGTAGGGCAGGCGGCTACCGCGGCCTCGCGGAGCGCACGCGAGTCGATCGCGTTCCTCGGCGAGACGACGCTCGCGTTCGCGCGGCTCGTCGGCGGTCGGGCGACGTTCCGCGCGCGCGATCTCGCCCTGGTCGTCCAGGAGTGCGGTCCGCAGGCCCTACCGATCGTCACGCTGATCAATTTCCTGGTGGGGCTGATCATCGCGTTCGTGGGCGCGGTCGAGCTCCAGAAGTTCGGTGCCACCATCTATGTCGCCGACTTGGTGGCGATCGCGACCGTGCGTGAGCTCGGCTGCATCATGACGGGAATCATCATGGCCGGCCGCACGGGCTCCGGATTCGCGGCCCAGCTCGGCACGATGAACGTCAACCAGGAGATCGAAGCGTTCGTGACCATGGGGGTTCCCCCGATGGACTTCCTCGTGCTCCCGCGCATGCTCGCGCTCTGCCTCATGATGCCGCTCCTCGGTCTCTATGCCGACCTGATCGGCATCCTCGGGGGCGCGACGGTCGCCGTCGGCATGCTGGCACAGTCGCCCACGCAGTACTGGGAGGAGACTCGGCACGCGATCGGGTTCATGAGCATCGGTCTCGGAATCGGGAAGAGCCTCGTCTTCGGCGTGCTGATCGCGCTGGCGGGTTGTCTCCGCGGAATGAAGTGCGGGCGCGACGCGGCCGCGGTCGGCCAGGCCGCGACGTCGGCGGTGGTGCTGGCGATCGTCTGGATCATCGGGACCGACGGGATACTCGCGGTGATCTGCAACGTCGTCGGGATATGAGATGGCGGACGACTTCGGCATCCGCCGCAGCGACATCTTCTTCATCATGGGCGGGAGCGGATGCGGCAAGAGCACGCTCCTGCGGCACCCGATTGGCCTGAACGAACCGGCCCGGGGTCATAATCTGGTTCGGCGACGTCAATCTCAGGGCCGCCTCGGCCGAGGAAACGGGACGCGATCCGGCGCCGCTTCGGCATTCTGTTCCAGAGCGCGTGCTTTGGAGCTCCATGACGCTCGCCGAGAGCGTCGGTCTTCCTCTCGAGCAGTTCACGCCCCTCGCGCCGGCGGCGATCGGCGAGGCGGCCACCCTGAAGCTCGCGCTCGTGGGGCTTCGGGGCTTCGAGGACTACTTCCCGTCCGGCGCTCGACCCCGAGGTGCTCTTCTTCGGCGAGCCGTCCGCCGGTCTCGATCCGGTCAGCTCGCGTCTGCTCGACGAGCTCATCGATCGCCCACGACGGCGTCTTCCAGGACAGGCGCACCATGAGCGCCCGGGGCAAGCCCCGCGAGCTGCTCGCGAACCCACCGAACCCGAACGTCCATCGCTTCCTCACTCGCGGGCGGAGCGACGGCGGATCCGGATCCCCGTCATGAGCCGCGGACGGAGGGCCAACCCGGCGCTGATCGGCGCGTTCGTCTTGGGCGGGGTGGCCCTTGCCTCGATTGTCGTCGTCGTCTGGGGGTCGGGTCGCTTCTTCCGAGAGACCAGATCCCTCGTCTGCTACTTCAGCGGCTCGGTGAACGGCCTCAATGCCGGAGCGCCGGTGAAGTTCCGCGGCGTCCAGATCGGGTCCGTGACCGACATTCGTTTCCGCCTGGCCGAGGTCACGGCGGTCAGTCCGGAAGAATTCCGGATTCCGGTGTGGTTCGAGGTCGATCTGAAGCAGCTTTCCGACCTCCGCGGCGGCCGTCCAGTCCGGTTGGATCGAGCGCGGATCGACGAGCTGATCGCGCAGGGTCTCCGCGCGCAGCTTCAGACCGAGAGCTTCGTCACCGGTGTCCTCTTCGTCGGCCTCGACTTCTTCCCCGGCTCGCCGATCGCGCTGGTGCACGGCGATCGGCCCGACATCCTCGAGATCCCGACCATGCCGACCGCGCTCGAGCGGGCCTCGCAGACGATCTCGAAGCTCGCGGCCCGCATCGAGAACCTCGACATCGAAGGGCTCGTCCGCTCGGTCACCGAGGCCGTCGACGGCGTGAATGCGCTGGTCCGCTCGCCGGAAGTCGCGCGGACGATCACGGCGGCGCGTGAAGCGCTCGTGTCGGTCCGGCAGCTGGGCGACTCCCTGACCCCGGGCGTCCGACCAATGATGCAGAGCCTCGACGCGACGAGCGCCAGCGCTCGCGCCTCGCTGCAGCGTCTCGACGCCGCGCTCGCCGACCTGCAGTCGCTGATCAACACGCAGGGGCCACTCACGGTCGAGCTCACCCAGACGCTCATCGATCTGGGCGACGCGGCGCGGAGCGTGAAAGATCTCGCGAGTTACCTCGATCGCAGGCCGAACGCGCTCCTGACCGGACGGCCTGGATCATGAGCGATCGCGCCGCACCGCTCGCGACGGCATGGAGCGCCGTCGCCACGCTCGCCGCCGGCGTCGTCGTGAGCTCCTGCATGCTCGGACGGGGGGCCGACCCGACCCGGTTCTACGTCCTGACGGCGACGGTTCCGGCGTCCAGCTCCGCACCGGGGTCGCTCGGGATCGGCCTCGGCCCTATCGCGATGCCCGGTTATCTCCGGCGACCCATGCTCGTCACGCGCATCGATGGCACGCAGGTCCGGTACGCCGACTTCGAGCGCTGGGCGGATCCGCTCCCGGCATTGTTCGCGCGCGCGCTCGGGCAGGACCTGTCGACGCTTCTCGATGGCGCCCGCATCGTTCCCTACCCCTGGTACCCGACCACCCCGCTGGACATCGTCGTGCTCGTGGACGTCGGCGCCTTCGAGGCCGACGTCGAGGGGAATGCCAGGCTGGAGGCGTGTTGGACGATTCGAGATCCTCGTACCGCGACGGTACGGCGTGGCGATTGCTCGTCGATCGCCGAGGCGGTCGACGAGGCTGACGCACGGGCTCAGGTGGCTGCCCTCAGTCGTGCGGTCGGCGAGCTGGCGCGGCGGATAGCGAGCGCAGCCCGTCCGTGATCCCTGGCCCGGCTTCGGGCTCGCCTCCCATTCCTGAGAACGTGGGCTCCGACGTGGACTCGGATCCAATGGCATGGCGATTGCTCAACAGATGTTGAGGAAGGTGGCGAAAGGCAGGAGGTCTCGAATGGCAAAGCTGTTCGGAACGGTGATGCTGATCTGGCTGGCTTGCATCCCCGTCCGAGTGAGCGCACACGACGCCTACGATGACTGCGGCCGATGCACTTCGTCGTGTCCCAGCCGAAGCTCGAGCCGGTCTTCGGGCACGTGCCGCACGAGAACCCCTTCGGGGATTACGAGCCGTATCAGCCCGAGTCACCCTGACGCGCGTCCTCGCGACCGCGCGGGTGCGAGACGGGACAACTAGCTAGGTAGTGGTCACCTCGGAGGAGCCCGGCGTCGCCCCACGTCTGCGCCGATATTCCTGGGGCGAGCAGTCTGCCCATTGCCGGAAGGCGCGCGTGAAGTGTGCGTGGTCGGAGTAGCCGAGGTCGAGTGCGATGTCGAGAATCTTGGTGTCGGTCTCCTCCAGCAACGCGGCCGCGGTCGCGAACCGTGACTTACCAACCAACATCTCATGGGTGACCCCAGCCGTAGCGAGACAGCGTTGCAAGGTGCGAACGCTCATGCCCAGAAAGTCCGCGGTCACGTGGATGCTCGGATAGCCTCCCCACGACAGCATCTCGATCGCCTGGACGACCGATGTGACGAAGTCGCGGGCCGGTGCTGACGCTGTCCACGTATCGACACTGTCGCCTGGCATCTGAACGTCGGCACTGGGCGGCGGAAGCCGCTGGCGGAGCAGCGTGGCGGGAAGCGTGATGGTCGTTGCCGGTTGCCCGAACGCGAGGCGTGCGGCGACCGGGGGCTCGGCGTCACGGAGCACGGCGGATTCACCGGTCTGCACATCTACCTGGGGGGGCGACCAGGTCGGGTCGCCTCCGAGCCGAACGATACCAAGCATGAGCATCAGGACGTAGTGGTTCGCCTGCTGCCAGCCCGCGTCGAACTTGTCGAACTTGTTCGTGAACGCCTGACAGAATTCGACCTGTTCGTCCCGAGAACCGAGCCACATCCGGCCATTCGAGCTGAACATCGGGTGATAGCTGACGACCTCCCTGAGCGCCTCACCGACCGTCTGCGAGCGGCGGATCAGGCGGCCGAAGACACCGAGGCTCTCGATCCGGGCGTCCTGTCCCGCGAGGAGTCCCAGGTTCTCGATCCCCTGGGTTCGTGCTCCGTCCGCGAGGAGGCGCGCGGTGCTCGATGTCGGGATCAGCGTCTCGGGGTCGGTGCGAGCCCACTCGGGGATGTTGGCTCTCTTGAGAAGCTTTTCGACCGGCGCACCGACGCGGTCGAGCACGGCCACGATGGGTGAAATGATACCGGCGCGGGTCAGAGGTACCAGAAGCATTGCGTGCAGCAAAAACCAAGCCATGCTGACGCGGGCGGCGTCCAGCCCGTAATTCTGCGTAGGTGTTACGGTGGTAGTTTTACGTAGGTATTACTACGCCTTGGGACGATTCAGGGAGAGGACGATTCAGGGAGAGATGGTTTATTTGACTAACGCCCCCCTTCCTAGATGACAGACCGCTGGGGGCGATTGCGTAGGAGGCTCGTGCGAGTTAAGGACAACTGGCGTGACCGTCAGGCCGGCGGGCGAGAAAGGGGTGGCCCACGATCCGACACGACGTTCGGGATCGGCAACCCGATGATCGTGCGGGTGTGGATCTACGGGCGCCGGCCCTCCCCAACCGTCGCCTGTCCACAGCAGTGGGCCCTGCCGCGTGGGAACGTGCCCGTCCGGCGGGAGAACCCCGAGACCAGTCCAGGGATACTGTTCCGCGTGAGCCGCCTTCCGCGCAGACCTCGCGAGTGACCCACATGCCGCTCCATTGGCGATCGCGCCGGTCGACGGCGTCTTGGGAGCGATTGGAGCAGGGCCGAGGACATCGAGCGGACGCTCGCAAGGCTGCACATCGAGCCGTTCTGGTGGGAGCCGACTGCCAGCACGCCTCCCGGCGAGTCCGAAGATCGCTCCGCCGCCTGCGCCGGCCACGAATGCATTCCGAGCCGGCGTGCGCCCCATGGGATCACCCGTAGAAAGATGGGCGACTCGACGCCGACGGTGTTCGTGGTGGATGACGACCCGCGGGTCCGGCAGTCGGTGTGTACACTGCTGGGCGCCGCCGGGCTCCGCACGGAAGCGTATGCATCGGGGAGAGCGTTTCTGGCCGCGTACGATCCGTCGCGACCTGGCTGTCTCGTCCTCGACCTGCGCCTGCGTGGCGAGTATGGCCTCGACGTCCAGGACGAGCTCCACCACCGGAAGGCTGCGCTGCCGATCATCGTGCTCACCGCGCACGGTACCGTCCCGGCCTCGGTGCGCGCGCTCAAAGCCGGGGCGATCGAGTTCCTCCGAAAACCGACGCCGCCGGCGACCTTGCTAGCGCGCATTCGTGACGCGCTCGCCATGGACGAGAGTGCCCGCCGGCAGACGGCGATGTCGGCGGCCCGTGAGCGGCGGATCGCGCGCCTCACGACACGGGAGCGCCAAGTCTTGAATCTGCTGCTTGGCGGCAAGACTTCGAAGCAGATCGCGACCGGCCTCGGGCTGAGCGTCCGCACGGTTGAGGGATACCGCGCCCGGATCTATCTGAAGACCGACGTCTCATCGGTCGCGCAGCTCGTCCGCGTAGTCCTCGCTCAGGAGTAGTTCCACCCACGTAAATCCCCGGATTGTCCGCGCCTCCCCGCAGTGGCAAAGAGGCGGTACCTCAGCGACGCTCACGCGCGTCCCCTCCCCAGCCGCCCGAGCGCGGTGGCCGATCGTGGAACCAGGACATCTGCCGATCGCCACCGGCGCGGCCGCGCGGCCTACCCGGGAACCGATCGTGCCCGGTAACCGCTGAACTGCGCGCCCACAAACAGAACGACCGCCGCACTCGCATTTCCGTGCTGGACCCTCCGTGGTCCCCCTGCTGCGGCCGCCAGCGGCGGAGTGAAGCGCAGCGTGGCACCGCCCCGGGGGTTCCGCCCGGGCACGATCTCTATGCGTCCCATCGTGGGCTTCGATGATCGACCGGCTGATGGCGAGGCCCATGCCGAGGCTGGTACACCATTCTCGTCCCGCTGGAACAACCCCGACTCGCGTCGGTCGTGGCCGCCCGGTGGATCGCTGCACCTCTTCGCGCAGCTGGTGTTCACGATGATCCTGGCAGGGCGTGCGCGCCACGGCCGCGATCGCCCAGCGTCCGGTCCGCGCGGCCGACTGACCGGCACACGGGCGTCGCGGCAGGCGCCAAATGGCAAGCCGCCGCGCGACTCGCCCACTATGATGAGGACCCGCCAGGACGTTCCGCGGCGGGTGCTGGCACCAGACGACGAGGTCCAGCGGCTCGTCGACTGGGCTCTAAGTCGAAACCGGAGCAGAAGCGTATGCGACGGATGATCGGAAGGGCAGCGATTGCGGCGCTCGGCCTGTGCGTCACGCTGGCCCGGGCGGGGGAGAAGACGCCCGACGCGACCCTCAACTTGAGCGGGGCGTCGGTCGCGGCCTGAGTCGGCATCAAATGGGGAGGCGGTACGCTCACCTACCAGGGCAAGGACTACCCGGTCGACGTGAAGGGGCTCACCGTCGGCGACGTCGGCATGACGAAGGTCGAAGCGTCCGGGAGGGGTCCGCGGAGCCAGCGGCGTGGCGATGCGGAACCAGCACGGGGTGACCGTCGAGCTCGTCTCGACCAGGCAGGGGGTCAAGGTCGCGGCGGGCGCGGCCGGTGTCGACATGAGGATCCGGGAGTGAGGCGGTCCGCGCAACGCTGTCGCGATCGCATCGCGAGCGCTCGAGAACGCTTCCAGTCAGGCCACCTTCCCCCGAGTGATACGTCGGGAAGGCCGGCGGACCCCGGGGGGGAGGACGGTCGACGATTGCCACTAGGACGATAACCCGATGTTCTGGCGAGGCGATGCCGCTCGCGCCGATCGCATGACGACCTGGCCCACGCGGATCGTGCCGCGCCGACGCCCGTCGGCCGAGACCTCCACGTTCACCGGCGCCGCGATCGACCCCGACGCCTGGCCGACGCGAGCGTTCCTCGCGCTCGCGGACGTGCTCCGGCGCTATCATCGGCACCGGGTCGTTCGCCTCGGGCGCCTCCACCGGCTGCTCCGCGGCCGCCGTCCCGTGCTGCTGGTCGGGAACCACGCCCTCGACATCGTCGATCCGCTGCTCTTCCTGGCCACGGTGTTTCGCACGCTGCACCGCGTGCCCCGGTTCATCGGACACGAGAACGGCTGGTTCCGCGTGCCCGTGCTGCGCGAGATCTCGGCACGCTTCCAGATCATCCCATCTCGCCGGCCGGAGGAGACGCTCGCGGCACTGCGCCGGGACGGATTCCTCATGCTGTATCCCGGTGCGATCAGCGAGGCGGGCATGCGCCGCTACCGCGACGAGCCTTACCGGCTCAAGTGGCTCGGACGGACGGGCTTCCTCCGGCTCGCGCTCGAGGCTGATGCGGAGCTCGTGTTCGTGGCGGCCCTCGGGGCCGACGAGGCGTACTACCAGTCGGCGATCGCACTGCCCGAGACACTGATCCGCCTCATCAACGCCGGTGACGGCGCGCGGTACCGCGGGATGCCGCTCGCCTTCGGGCTCCTCGGGGTCCACCTGGTACCGGGACTCTTCCCCCTGCCCGTCCGCCTGACGCACGTCGTCTCGGGACCGATCGATCTCGGCGACCGCGAGCGGGCGCGTCGGGAACCGCACGCGCTGGCGGACCTTCATGCTCGGATATGGACCGACTGCCAGCGCTTCCTCGACGGTGTCGTCGCCTCGCGCGACACCTACTCCGATGCGCTGGATCGCTCCATCCGGGGCGCCGAACGGCTGCTCCAGGGACTCGCGCTGTAGGGATATGCCGGACTCCACCCGGGTACCGCTGATCGGGCTCAGCCCGCACGGCCAGCAGGCGCTCTTTGGCCTCGCCGCCTTCCGCGGCCTCGGCGAGGCGGAGCGCAGGGACGTCGCCGGCCTCCTGCGCGAGATCGCGGTCGGGAAGGGCGAGACGGTCTACCGCGCGGGCGAGGACGCCGACGCGCTCTACATCGTCGCCTCGGGTGCGGTCGACGTGCTCGACGGCAAGCAGCTGATCGCGCGGTATGGCCCCGGCGAGGTCTTCGGAGAATCGGTGCTGATCGCCGGCGAACGGCGGCTCGTGACCACGTGCGTCGCGCTCGACGCGATTCTTCTGGTGCTGCCCCGGGAATCTCTGGCGCGCATCCTCGAGCGGCATCCCGCGTTGCACGAGCGCCTGTCCTCGGGTCTCGTCCGACGGGTGAAGGAGGCGGTGAAGCTGGCGCTCGCGGCGCCGAGGGCGCGGCCGAGCGAGATCGTCGTGCTCCAGGGATGGACGTCCGGCGAGGAGCGCCGCGCCTTCGTCGAATCCCTGGCCGATGCGCTGGAGCACGAGCTCGGGCGGGCCGTCGCGATCGTCACGGTGGCGTCTCGCGCACGCTCGTCGTCGGTCGCCGCCCGGCGCGACCGTCCCGACGCGGTCGTCCTCGGTGAGCCATCGCACCGCGGCGAGGTGCGCGATCGGCTCGCCGCGGAGCTCGCCACGCGAGGCGCACAGGCGCCGGTCGTGCTGGCGGCGGTCGACGATGGACTGGACGAGCTCGAGCCCGAGCTCACCCGCCTCGGCGACACCCTCCTCGTTCACGCCAATGGCCGCCCAGCCGCCGACGACCAGATCCGGGCCGGGCGCACCGTCCTCGTTCATGACCGTCGCGCCGGGGACGGCCCTCCGTTGTCCGGGAACGGGATCGTCTCCCTGGCCGTCGACGAACGTGGTCGCCGCCGGGATCTCGGACGGCTGTCACGCCATCTGGCACGGCGGAGCATCGGACTCGCGCTCGGAAGCGGCGCCGCGTGGGGACTCGCACACATCGGCGTGCTCGACGTGCTCGAGCGCGAGGGGATCCCCGTCGACGTGATCGTCGGCGCGAGCATGGGAGCAATCGTCGGCGGGCACTACGCGCTCGGGTTCTCCCCCCCGCAGCTCGAGGAGATCGCAACCAGGGTCCGGGACATCCTCGGTATCATGCGGATCCTGCCGCGGTTGCTCTACCTGGCCGCGGACTTCAACGTGACGCGACCGGGGCTCTTCGCGGGCGAGCATTTCCAGCGGATCCTCGAGGGGCTCGGGCCCGTCCGCGGGCACAGCTTCGCGGATCTCCGCATCCCGTTCCGCGCGATCGCGACCGACATACACACCGGCGCCCGCGTCGAGCTCGCCGACGGCGACCTGAGCGATGCCATGCGCGCCAGCTTCTCGGCCCCATGGATCTTCTCGCCGTTCCGCCTCGGCGAGCACGTCCTGATCGACGGGGGTATGAGCGACCCCGTGCCGGCCGAGACGGTGCGCAGCATGGGAGCGGATCTCGTGATCGGCGTGAACGTCGTGCCGCCCCTTTACCCGCACGCCCAGAACCCGCTCGAGGCGGCGCTGCGCGCGTTCGAGCGCCTGCGGCCGATCCAATCGCGGAACAGCCGCGGTCTGCCGAACAGCTTCGACGTCGTGGTCCGTACGCTGCAGATCATGCAGCACGAGCTGGGCAACGTCCGGGCCGGGGAGGCGGACCTTCTGATCATGCCGGACCTGCGCGAGTACTGGGTGCTCGAGTTCTGGCGGGCAGCCGAGATGATCGAGCGCGGCCGGCGTGCAGCCGAGGCGGAGCTCCCCGAGATCCGGAGGAAGCTCGACGCGCTCTGTGGGAGGGCAGCATGATCGAGATCGAGATCGCGATCGCCGCATCGTTGCTGCTGGCGGCCATCGGCCCGGCGCGAGGGGCCACGCTCGCCGGGGTCCAGTTGCCCGATACCGTGACCGTCGACGACGCGCCGCTCGTGCTGAACGGGATGGGGCTGCGTCAGGCGACGGCGCTCCGCGTGAAGGCGTACGTGGGAGGACTCTATCTCGAGCAGCGCTCGAGCGATCCCGCGACCGTGATCGACTCCCGCCAGCGCAAGCGCGTCACGATGAAGTTCCTCCGCGACATAGACCGTCGGAACCTGACCTCCCACTGGGCCGAGTCGCTACGCAACGTCGGCGGCAAGGCGATGGAGCCCTCGATCACGCGGTTCACGTCCTTGATCGACGACGTGAAGAAGGGCGACACGTTGTCCTTCACCGCGCGGCCGGGGGCGGGCGTCGAGGTCACGCTGCGCGACGCCGTCCGTGGGACCGTGCCTGGTGACGAGTTCTCCCGGGCGCTCTTCACCGTGTGGTTCGGTCCGAAGCCGGGGGACGAGAACCTGAAGCGCGGAATGCTCGGGAAGTGACGCGCCGGGCGGGCCGGCGTCTCACCGGCGGGCCGTCGGGATGCTCTGCTGCACATCGACGAACGGCTGCTTAGAGCGACCGTCCATGCCATGGCGGTTCTCGCGCTGGTCGTCTTGCCACGCAGCGCCGAAGCGCGACCCCTGGACCGGCCCGGCCAGGGGATCGGTTCCGTCCCCCCGCGATGCTGACGGATTCGGGGACGACGGCGGGAATGGGCAAGCGGTCTCCGTTGGGATCGACTACGGTATCCGTCACACCGACGTCAGCGGAGCTTTCGGAGAGCCGTCCGTGGTCATGAGGCGGCGGCCAGATGCTCGTGAGGGAGGAAAGGCGCATAGCGGCTCTGGCACGCGCAGTGATCGATGGCGGCGCACGAGCTGAAGACGTTCCCCGGGCTTCGCGCGAAGTCCTACGACTCGCCGGCCCATCACTTCCACTCTCCGGGCTCGCCGGGCGCGCTCTGCGTGAACTGCCACATGCCGGCGCGGAAATACATGGGAATCGACGCGCGCCGCGATCACGCGATCCGCATCCCCCGGCCCGATCTCACGGTGAAGATCGGAACGCCGAATGTGTGCTCGGGGTGCCACGCCGACCGGACGCCCGAGTGGGCCGCCGATGCGATCGCGCGCTGGTACGGCCCCGACCGGCGCCACGAGGCGCACTACGGCGAGGTGCTGGCGGCGGGACGCGCGGGCCAGCGAGGGGCCGAGGAGAGCCTCCTGAACCTGGCCCGGGATTCCTCAGAGCCCGCGATCGTGCGCGCCACGGCGCTGGACGTCCTCCGGCGCTACGGGCCCGCGAGCCTTCCGGTGAGCGTCGAGGGCACGCGGGACCCCGACCCCGCGGTGCGGACCGCTGCCGTGGCCAGCCTCGAGCGCGTTCCTCCCGACGAGCGCGTGTCGCTCGTCGCCCCGTTGCTCGGCGATCCGGTGCGCGCCGTCCGCATCGAGGCGGCGCGTGTGCTCTCGTCCGTGCCGTCCCAATCGGCTCGATGCCTCGCAGCGCCGGGCGGCCGAGCGGGCCGTAGGGGAGTTCATCGCCGCGCAGAGCACCGCCCTCGACCTGCCGGGTCCACACCTGAACCTGGCGGTGCTGTACGAGAACCAGGGCAGGCACGCGCTCGCGGAGGAACACTACCGGACCGCCCTTCGGCTCGACCCGGACTTCACCCCGGCGCGGTTGAACCTCGCTCGTCTGCTGAATGAACTCGGGCGCAACCCGGATGCCGAGCACGTCCTCCGGGACGGAATCGCGCGGGTCCCCGACGAGGGCGAGCTCCACTACTCGCTCGGCCTACTACTCGGCGAGGAGGAGCGTCTACCAGAGGCGGCGGCCGCGCTCGGCCGCGCCGCCGACCTCATGCCGGCGCGCGCCCGGGTGCGATACAACGAGGCGCTCGCGCTCCAGCGCCTCGGGAGGCGCGCCGACGCGGAGGCGGCGTTCGTGAAGGCCCAGAACACCGATCCGGAAGACCCCGACGTCGCATACGCGCTCGCCGTCCTTTACGCGCAGCAGAGCGACTGGTCGCGCGCGCGGGACGCGGCGGCGAGGCTCGCCGCGCTGTCCCCCGGTAACCCGCAGGTGCAGGAGCTGATCGACCGCATTCGTCGGCGGTCACCCTAGATGCTAGGCCGGGTCGGGGTTCTACCCCCGACCCAGCCGCGCGTGAATCGGAGACGGCAGCTATTCCTCGGTGATCTCGACGCGTCGGTTCCGCGCTCGGCCTTCCTTCGTCCTGTTGTCGGCGGCCGGCTTGGACTTCCCCCAACCCTTCGTCGTGATCCGCGATGACGCGATCCCTTGTGCCGCCATGTAATCCGCGACGGCGTTCGCCCGCCGCTCGGACAGCCGCTGGTTGTACGCGTCGGAACCGATCGAGTCAGTGTGGCCCTCGATGAGCGCGCGGAGCTCCGAGTGCTCCTTCATCGGCCGCACGACCTCCGTATCG
>Ga0209159_1002386_pt1 | contig 13182 bp, 12 predicted proteins | sample GraSoiAngelo_144_FD_185901 | JGI IMG/M metagenome (GOLD analysis project Ga0209159, IMG submission 185901) | Grasslands soil microbial communities from the Angelo Coastal Reserve, California, USA - 14_1009_02_40cm (SPAdes) (version 2) | ecosystem: Environmental > Terrestrial > Soil > Grasslands ...
TGCAAGCCTGTCCCCGATTGCCTAGGATTCTGCTCTGATGAAAACGGATTCTGCGCGGCGCGACTTTCTTCGAACCGGTGCCTGCGCGTTGGGAGCTCTGCTCATGCCTCAAGGATCATCCGCGGCGAACGGACCGCTCGCGCGGCGCGTGCCTAAAACCGGCGAAGCGATCCCAGCGGTCGGCCTGGGCACCTGGCAGGTGTTCGACGTCGCTACCGATGCGAAGGAGAAGGCGCAGGCCGAGGAGACCCTGAAGGCCTTCGTCGAGCTGGGCGGTCGCGTGATCGACAGCTCGCCGATGTACGGCTCCTCCGAGTCCGTGACCGGCGAGCTCGCCGCGGCGCTCGGCGTCGGAGCCAAGCTCTTTGTCGCGACCAAGGTCTGGACGAGCGGCAGGCAGGCGGGCATCCGCCACATGGAGGAGTCGATGCGGAAGCTCCGGGTCGAACGCCTCGACCTGATGCAGGTGCACAACCTGGTGGACGCGTCCACGCATCTTGCGACGCTGCGCGAATGGAAAACTGCCGGCCGCGTCCGCTACCTCGGCGTGACTCATTATCACGCCGGGGCACACGCGGACCTTGAAAAAATCATCCGGCCGGGAGACGTCGATTTCGTCCAGGTGAACTACTCTCTCGCCGAGCCCGAAGCCGGTCGGCGCCTGCTAGCCGCTGCGGCTGACAGCCGCACCGCGGTGATCGTCAACCGCCCCTTCGCGGAAGGGGCGATGTTCCGCCGCGTGCGCGGCGGGCCGCTGCCTGCGTGGGCCCGGGAGATCGGCTGCGCGAGCTGGGCGCAGTTCTTCCTCAAATGGATCCTCGGACATCCCGCGGTGACCTGCGCGATTCCGGGCACGCGCAACCCCAAGCACGTGGCGGACAATCTGGGCGCCGCCTCTGGGCCGTTACCGGACGAGGCGATGCGCCGGCGAATGTCGGTATACTTCGAATCCCTCTGAACGAAGTCCGCTGCTGACGAAACTTCCCGGTCCCCGGCCGGGAAGAGAAACCTTAGCGTGCGCACGCTCTATTTCCTCATCTTCATCACCCTGCTCAACCACTCCGTGTTCGCGGGGATGCGCGTGTCGGTATCGCTCTATGCCATTCACCTGCACGCGACGCCGTTCACGGTCGGCGTGCTGATGGGCCTGTACGCCTTGCTGCCGATGCTCTCGGCAGTCAGCATGGGACGCCTGATCGACCGCATCGGCGCTCGAGTGCCTATGCTCTTCGGATCGGTCGCGATCGCACTCGGCGCGCTGGTCCCCTACCTGTGGCCGACGCTGATGGCGCTCCATCTTACGAGCGTCCTGATCGGCTCGGGCTTCATGATGTACCAGGTCGCCGCGCAGAACATCATCGGCTACATCGGACGGCCCGAGGATCGCCCAATGACCTTCAGTCTCGCGGCACTGGGATTTTCGGTATCGGGTTTCGTGGGCCCGATGCTCGCCGGATTCGGGATCGACGCATTCGGCCACATCGCGACCTTCGGGGCATTCGCGGCATTTCCGCTACTGCCGATCGCCGTGCTGGGACTGAACAAGCTTCGCCTGCCGCTGCCGCACACCCATGCGCCGCCGCTCGACCCTGGCCGCAGCGTCGTCGATCTCCTGCGCCACCGCGTGCTCCGCCATGTTTTTGTCGCGAGCGGTCTCTTAGCCGCGGCGTGGGACATGTTTACCTTCGCGATTCCGATCTACGGCTCGCGCATCGGATTGTCGGCGTCGAGCATCGGCCTGGTGCTCGGCTCGTTTTCCGTGGCGACTTTCGTGATTCGTGGGCTTCTGCCTGCGATATCGAAGCGGCTGACCGCGTGGCCGCTCCTTACGGTATCCCTGGCGACGGCGGCAGCGGCTTTTTTCCTATTTCCGTTGCTCGAGCGCGCGAGCTTCCTGATGGCGGTTGCCTTCCTGCTCGGTCTAGGGCTCGGGATGTCGCAGCCGATGGTCATGTCTTTGCTCCATAACACGGCGCCCGCCGGCCGGGTCGGCGAAGCGATAGGCGTGCGCATGAGTCTCGTCAACATGAGCCAGATCGCGATGCCGCTCCTGTTCGGCGCGCTCGGCACGGCACTGGGCATGCTCCCTGTCTTCTGGGCGACGGCGCTCTTGCTCTCCCTCGGCGGCTTGTATGCGCGCCGCCGCAGGTAGGTCGTAGAATTCTCGCAATGGACCTCGCTGCCCTGCGTCAGGAATACATGCGTGCCGGTCTGCATGAGAAGGATCTCCAGGCCGATCCGCTTGCGCAGTTCGGCAACTGGTTCGACGAGGCCCTGCAGTCCGGCGTCGTCTTGCCCAATGCGATGACGCTCGCGACCGCGACGAAAAAGGGGCGTCCTTCGGCGCGCGCCGTGCTGCTGAAGGGCTTCGATGCGCTCGGCTTCGTCTTCTACACGCACTACCGCAGCCGCAAGGGCCGCGAGCTCGAGGAAAACCCGCAGGCGATGCTGCTTTTCTGCTGGACGGAGCTGGAGCGCCAGGTAGGCATCGAGGGCCGCGTTGCGCGGGTGTCGGCGGCGGAGTCCGACGCGTATTTTGCAAGCCGGCCCCTGGGGAGCCGGCTCTCGGCGACCGTCTCGCCGCAGAGCGAGCCCGTGGCGAGCCGGGAGGCGCTCGAAATGCGGCTGGAAGAAGCGTCCAAGCGCTTTCGCGACTCCCCGCCGCGCCCGGCGCATTGGGGCGGGTACCGTCTCGCTCCTGAACGATTCGAGTTCTGGCAGGGCCGCAAGGATCGCCTCCACGACCGCCTGTGTTACCGCAGGGCGGGGGGCGCCTGGAAAATCGAACGGCTGGCGCCCTGAGGGGGCCACCAGCCGGTTCGTTGGAAGGCGGCGGCTTTGGAGGCGCCGCCGGGCCCGGAAGAACCTTAGACTTGATCGCTCAGCGCGCGGCTACGAGGTGCTTCTTCTGGAATTCCGCGGCCGTGTAGCTGGCCGGGAGCGCGCCCAGGCCGCTGTCCAGAGATTCGCCGGCTACTCGGTAACGTTGGAATTCGGCCGCCGTATAGCTCGGCGACAGATCGCCCAGGCCGCTGTCCCGCTTTTCGCCGGCAACTCGAACGCGTTGGAATTCGGCCGCCGTATAGCTCGGCGACAGATCGCCCAGGCCGCTGTCCAGAGATTCGCCCAGGACCTGGAAGGGATTGTCCATTGCGTCGGACGCCGCGGCGCTGAACACAGCCGGCGAGAACAGCATCGCGACCATCGAAGCCAGTGTCAGAACTTTACGTGTGCTCATCGCAGTCCCCTTCTCCTGTCGGTTGTTCCTCGGGATGTTGGCGGGGCCGACAAGATCGCTCTCGATTGCCGGTCCAACCCAACATCCGCTATCCGTTCTCCGTGCATCCCAGTAGCAGCAAGACCGATGCCAGGTAAAAGTGTGACTTTTTACCGCTGCCTTCGGCCCTTTTCCGGGGAAGCCATTTGATACGATGGGCCGAATGATCACCGTCGCGCCGCTGCTGGCCTGCGCACACGCCGCGCTGAGCCGCTTCGTCCGGATCGACCGCGGCGAGGTCGCCGCGTCGCTGTGGTCGTTCGCCTGCTTCTTCTTCGTGTTGTGCGGCTACTACGTGCTGCGGCCGCTGCGCGACGAGATGGGCGTGCAGGGCGGAGTCGAAAACCTACCCTGGCTCTTTTCGGCGACTTTCGCGGTCATGCTGGGAGCGGCGCCCCTTTTCGGTTGGGCGGCGGCGCGCCTGCCGCGTCGCCGCCTCGTTCCATGGACCTATCTCTTCTTCGTCGCCAACGTGCTCGTCTTCTACGCTCTGTTCGCAGCCGGCGTGGCGCCGTCCGCGGTGGCGCGCGCCTTCTTCGTCTGGGTGAGTGTTTTCAATCTGTTCGTGGTGTCACTCTTCTGGAGTTTCATGGTCGACTTGTTCCGCCCGGAGCAGGCGACGCGTCTGTTCGGAGTCCTTTCAGCCGGCGGCAGCTGCGGTGCGCTCGCCGGCCCGACGCTCACCGCATTGCTCGCCGCGCCGCTCGGGACCGCAAACCTGTTGCTGGTGTCCTGCGGCTTTCTCGGCCTTGCGCTCGTCTGCATCCATGCGCTCATCCGCCGGGCCGGTGCAGGCGCCTCCGTCCGCACCGCCCCAACCCACGCCGAAGAGGGCGATTCAATCGGCGGCACCACTTGGTCGGGCATCGCCGAGATTCCCCGCTCGCCCTACCTCCTCGGCATCGTCGCCTACGTGCTTCTCTACACCGTGCTGTTCGGCTTCGCCTACCTCGAGCTCGCCCGGCTGGTGTCTGCGACCTACAACGACTCCGCTCAGCGCACCGCGCTCTTCGCGCAGATGGACCTCGCTGTCAACATAATCACCCTGCTCGGCCAGCTTCTCGTCGTCGCGAAGTTCGTCGAAAAGCTCGGCGTCGGTGCCGCGCTTGCCCTGCTGCCTGCGCTCGGGCTGGCCGGCTTCGTCGCCATCGGGCTCGCACCGGTGCTCGCGGTCATGATCGCGTTCCAGATCCTGCGCCGCGCGACCGATTATGCGATCGCGCGGCCGGCGCGCGAGATGCTCTTCACCGTGCTCAAGCGCGAAGCGAAGTACAAGTCCAAGAACTTCATCGACACGGTCGTGTTCAGGAGCGGCGACGCCGCGAGCGGCTGGGTCTATGCGGCGCTGAAAAGCCTGGGGTTCGGCCTCGCCGGCCTTGCCGCCGCGGCAATCCCCGGCGCGATCCTGTGGCTCCTCCTCGGCCTGTGGCTGGGAAGACAGCACGCCCGAAAGAGCTCTGCGTGCGCGGGCCCTGACCAAAGGGACTAAAGCGTCTCCGTGCGCGCGCGCGCCGGCACCACGCGGCGCGCGGGAAACTTCGCGGTGAAGCGGCTACCCTTTCCCGGCGTGCTTTCGATCTCGAGGGTCGCCTGGTGCCGCGCGAGGGCATGCTTGACGATGGCGAGCCCAAGGCCCGTGCCGCCCGTTTCGCGCGAGCGGCCGCGGTCCACACGGTAAAAGCGCTCGGTGAGCCGCGGGATGTGCTCGGCTTCGATGCCCACACCCGTGTCTTCCACCGTGAACCCGGCACCTTTCTGCGAGCCGCGCCAGATCAGGCGGACCTCGCCTCCTGGCGGCGTGTAGCGCACCGCGTTGCTCGCGAGGTTGCCGAACGCGCTGGCGATCTCGGATTCGGTCCCGAGCAAGTCGAATTCGGGCTCGGCGTCGAGCGTGATGCGTTGGCGGCCCGCCGAGAGCGCCTGTGCATCGCTGTGGATCCGTGAAAGCAGCAACACCACATTGACGCGCTCGTCCTGCGGCGGCTCGGGCGCCGATTCGAGCGTGGACAGGGTCAGCAGGTCGTCGATGATGCGCTGCATGCGCCGGCTCTGCTCCGCCATCAGGTTCAGGTAGTCGCGCGAGCGCTCCGGATCGAGCTTGAGCTCCCGCACCGTCTCCAGGAACCCCACCAGCACGGTGAGCGGGGTGCGCAGCTCGTGCGAAACGTTCGCGACGAAGTCCCGGCGCACGGTCTCCAGGCGCGTGCCCTGAGTGATGTCGCGCGAAAGCAGCAGCCGCTGCGAGTCGACGTAGGGAACGAACTGCACGGAAAGAACGAGGCCGTCCCGCGTTGTCTTCAGCTCCAGAGGCTTGGAGAACTCGCCGTCCGCGACGTACTTGACGAACTCCGGCTGACGCACGAGATTGGTAATCGGGTGGCCGACGTCGGCTTCGGCGCCGATCCCGAAATGCGCTTCGCAGGAATCGTTGCACCAGACGATGCGGTATTCGGCGTCCAGGATCGCGACGCCGTACGGAAGCGCCCGGCCGGCCTGACGGGAGCGGGCGAGCGAGTGCGCGAGCTGGCGGCTCCGCGCGGTCTCGGCGCGCTGCCGGCGGTACAGCAGCGTGAACACTTCCTCCCACGCTCCGCTGCCTTCGGGAACGGCCTCGGTGAGCGAGCGCAAGGCCCATTGGCGGAGCAGACGCAGGTGCCGAACGTGGTGGACGACGAGCCCGATAAGTCCCAACGAAAATAACGACCATCCCCAGACCGCCCCGAAGAGGAGGCCGGTTCCAAACCCGAGAACTGCGAGGAGAAGAACGACGACTGCGGTTCGGATCAGGATACTGCTCATACGGCTATCCGACGAGGACCAAGAGCCACACCACTGCGACATTGATAAGGCTTACGAATACCGCGGCGCTGCCGATATCTTTCGCCCGCTTTGCTAGGAGGTGATTTTCCAGCGAGATCCGGTCGACTGCGGCCTCCACCGCCGAATTGAGCAGTTCCACGATAAGCACCAGGAGCACGCTTGCGACCATCAAGGCCTTCTCGGTTCCGCCGACCGGGATGAGAAGGGCCGCCGGAATCAGGAGAGCCGCAAGCAGGCATTCCTGGCGGAACGCACCCTCGTGCCGAAACGCGGAGGCCATGCCCTGGAGCGAATAGCCGAGCGCGTTCCACAGCCGCCGTAGCCCGGTCTTGCCCTTGAAGTGACTTTCCTGCATGGGTTATTTGTCTGCGGCAAGCAGCGCGAGAAGCTGCTCCTGCGCCGAGCGCGGTATCCTGCCGCGGGATTTCCTTCTCTGGTAGTTGCCGTCGGAGTCCATTTCCCAGGCCTGGCTGTTGTCGGACAAGTAGGGCTTGAGGCCTTCCTGGATGACGCGCTCCTTGATCCTGCGGTCGAGGACAGGGAAGCACAGCTCGATTCGCCCGAAGAAATTGCGACCCATCCAGTCGGCGCTCGACAGATAGAGGTCGTCCTCTCCGCCGTTGAGGAAGTAGAAGATGCGCGAGTGCTCGAGAAACCGTCCTATGACGGAGCGCACGCGTATGTTCTCGGACAGCCCCGGGATTCCGGGACGCAGCGAACATACGCCGCGCACGATCAGGTCGATTTTCACCCCGGCCTGCGAAGCCCGGTAAAGTGTCTCGATCACCTTGGGTTCGATCAAGGCGTTCATTTTCGCGATGATGTGCCCAGGCTTGCCGGCACGCGCGTGGTTGGCTTCGCGTTTGATCGCCGCAAGCACGCGCTCGTGGAGCGAGAATGGCGAAATCCAGAGATGGTGGAGCCGGCGCGCGCGCCCGAGCCCGGTAAGCTGCTTGAAAACCTCGTTCACGTCCTCGCAGATTTTCTCGTCCGCGGTCAGCAATCCGAAATCCGTGTAGAGCCTCGCGGTGCGCGGGTGATAGTTGCCCGTCGAAACATGCGCGTAGCGCCGCAGCCTGCCGTCTTCGCGGCGCACCACGAGCGACATTTTGGCGTGTGTCTTGTACCCGACCACGCCGTAGACCACGTGCGCGCCGACTTCCTCGAGCTTCGCCGCCCAGTTGAGGTTCGCTTCCTCGTCGAAGCGCGCGAGCAGCTCCACGACGACGGTGACTTCCTTGCCCCGCTGCGCGGCGTCGATCAGATACTTCATCAAGACCGAATCGGTGCCGGTGCGATACACGGTCTGCTTGATCGCGACCACGCTGGGATCGTCGACCGACTGCTCCAGGAAGTCGATCACGGGGTTGAACGATTGAAACGGATGGTGCAGCAGGACATCGCCTTTCCGGATGACTCTGAACAGATCGGGGCTTGCCTCCAGTTGCTTCGGGACACCCGGGACGAACGCGGCAAACTTGAGCGCGGGGATGTCGACCAGGTCGGGGACTTGCATCAAGCGCACTAGGTTCACGGGCCCGTCGACGCGGTACAGGTCGTCCGCGTTGAGCTGGAACTGCTCCAGGAGAAACTGCTCGAGCTCCGCCGGTATGTTGTCCGCGACCTCGAGCCGCACCGAATCTCCGAAATGGCGCTGCGAGAGCTCTCCGGCGAGCGCGGTGCGAAGGTTCTTGATCTCCTCCTCGTCCAGGAACAAGTCGCTGTTGCGGGTGACGCGGAACGGGTACGAGCCCCGCACGGTCATGCCCTGAAAGAGCGCCTGCACGAACGCCTGAAGGATCGAAGTCAGCAGCACGAAGACGTGGCCCTTGCCCGCGATGGCTTTCGGCAGCTGGATCACCCGCGGCAAGGCGCGGGGAGCCTGCACGATCGCCGTTCCGGAATTGCGCCCGAAAGCGTCGCGGCCCTCGAGTTGCACGGCGAAATTCAGGCTCTTGTTGAGCACCCGCGGAAAGGGGTGCGACGGATCGAGGCCGATCGGCGTGAGGAGCGGGATCATCTCCCTCAGGAAATAGTTGTGCAGCCAGGAGCGCTGTTCCCGGGTCCACTGTGGCTCCGCGAGAAAGCGCACGCCCTCCTCCGCAAGCTCCGGAAAAATTTCCTTGTTGAGCAGCCGATATTGCTCCGCGACCAGCGCATGGGCGCGCTCACTGACCAGGGGGAAAACCTCCGCCGAAGGCGTCTCTCCGGGAATCGCTATCTCATTGCCGAGCCTGATACGCTCCTTCAGCTCGGCGACGCGGATCTCGAAGAACTCGTCCAGGTTGCTCGACAGGATGCACAGGAAGCGCAGCCTCTCCAGCGCCGGAAACCGCCGGTCCTGGGCCTGGGCGAGCACGCGCTGGTTGAACGCCAGGACGGCGAGCTCGCGCGCGAGGAATTGCGGCTTGATCTTGCCCGCCGGAATCCGGGTTCTCTGGAGCATGGAGAAGTCTAAGGACCGTGTATGGCAGAATTGTTACAACGCGGCACATCGCAGTAACGCTGCAGCAGCATTATGATACCGTCGCTTCACATATCGGGCTGAACACGCGCCACAATCGTGAAACAGGACACTCTAGCCGCCCTCGACCTGGGATCCAACAGCTTCCACCTGCAGATCGGCAGAGTCGTCGACGACCAGGTCTACCTGCTCGACAGCCTGAGGGATCCCGTGCGCCTGGGCGCGGGCCTCACGCGGGACCGGCGCATCGATCAGGCGACGAAATCGCGGGCGCTGGAAGCGCTCGCGCGCTTCGGCGAGCGGCTGCGCGGCTTTCCGCGCTCGGCGGTGCGCGCCGTGGGTACGAGCGCGCTGCGCGTGGCGAAAAACGCCGAATCCTTCCTCTCCGAGGCGGAAGCGACACTCGGCTTTCCCATCGAAGTGATATTCGGACGCGAGGAGGCGCGCCTGATCTACCTCGGCGTTGCGCACAGCCTCGCGCCTTCGCCCGAGCGGCGCTTGGTGATCGACATAGGCGGCGGCTCGACCGAGCTCATCATCGGCACGGGGCTCGAGCCCGAGATCATGGAAAGCACTCCCATGGGCTGCGTCAGCTACAGCCTCAGATTCTTTCCGGAGGGCCGTCTCGAGAAATCCTGCTTCAAGCGGGCGGAGCTTGCGGCAGCGAACGAACTGCAGCGCATCGTGGACTCCTACCGCCGCACCGGCTGGAAACACGCGGTGGCATCCTCAGGCACCGCCAAGTCGCTCGCGGCCATCCTGCGGGAATGCGATCTGTGCGAACAGGGAATCTCCGCCACCGCGCTCGACAAGCTCCGCGCCCTGTTCATCAAGGCGGGAGAAGTCGGCAGGCTCGACTTGCCGGGACTGCGCGAGGACCGCGCGGCGATCATCTCCGGAGGCCTCGCCATCATGTACGCCGCACTCGCCGAATTCGGAATCGAGAATCTGGAGGTTTCCGACGGTGCTCTGCGCCAGGGAGTGCTGTATGACCTGCTCGGACGAGTGCGCCATCGCGACATGCGCGAGGCGACGGTGCGGCAGTTCATGCGACGCTATCAGGTGGATACGGCTCAGGCCGAGCGGGTGGCGCGGCTCGCGCAGAACATCCATGCGAGCTTGAACGACGAATCCTCCGAGGCCGACACGGCGATGTTGCGCTGGGCGGCGAGCCTGCACGAGATCGGCATCTCGATCGCCCACGCGGGGTATCACAAGCACTCGGCCTACATCGTGGCGCAGGCCGACATGCCCGGTTTCTCACAGAAGGAGCAGGCGCGCCTGTCGCGGCTTGTGCTCGCACATCGCGGCAAGCTCACCAAGATCGAAGACCTGCCCGAGCAAAGCGCCGACTGGGCGCTCATCTTCGCCCTCAGGCTTGCCACTCTGTTCAATCTCAGCCGGCGCGATCTCGCGCTGCCCATCCCCGCCTGCAAGGCCTCGAAAAGCGGCTTCCAGCTGACCCTGCAGCGCGCCTGGCTCGAGGAGCATCCCATGACAGAAGGGGCGCTCGAAAACGAGACGGAGGAATGGCGAGCGCTCGGCGTCAGACTCGAGCTGCGCAGCTCTGCCAAGGAAGAACGTCCGGCTCTCGCCTGAAGGTAGCGTTATGCCAGCGCGCGCCGGAAGCGATAACCGGTTCCGCGGACTGTTTCCACCAGCGAATCATGTTCGCTGGGTTCGAGCGCCTGGCGCAGCCGGCGTATGTGCACGTCGACCGTGCGCTCCTCGACGAAGACGTGATCGCCCCAGACCTCGTCGAGCAGCTGGGCGCGGCTGTAGACGCGCTCCGGATGGGTCATGAAGAAATGCAGCATCCTGAACTCGGTCGGCCCGAGATCGACGTTGCCGCCGGCGGCGCTGACGCGATGCGCGACCGGATCGAGCCTGAGGTCCGCGATCTCGACGACGTCGTCGGTGAGCTGGGGAGCGCGGCGCCGCATCACCGCTTTGATACGCGCCAGAAGCTCCCGGGGCGAGAACGGCTTGGTGACGTAGTCGTCCGCGCCGCTCTCCAGGCCGGCGATCGTATCCTGCTCCTGCGCGCGGGCGGTCAGCATGATGATCGGAATATCCTTGGTGCGCTGATCGGTGCGCAGTTGGCGCGCGAAATTCACGCCTGGCGGGCCCGGCAGCATCCAGTCGAGGAGAACGAGGTCAGGCAAAACCTCGCGGACCAGCGCCTCCGCTTCCGGGACATTCGCGGCCCGCAATACCTGATGACCGGCGTGCTCGAGGTTGACCGCGATCAGCTCCTGGATCGCCGGCTCATCTTCGACTACGAGTATCGCACCGCCCATGACCGCCCCGCTCCTGCTCCTGCTCTCGCTCCACGCCGTGCCCATCAGCTGAGCGCCTCGCGCTCGACGACATCGACTGCCGTGTGGCGGACGTCGGTGCCCTTGACGATGTAGATGACATCCTCGGCGATGTTCTTGGCGTGATCGCCGATGCGCTCGATCGCCTTCGCGATCCAGACGATCTCGAGCGCGGTCGAGATCGTGCGTGGATCCTCCATCATGAAAGTGATGAGCTGCCGCAGGATGGCACGGAATTCGGTGTCGATCGCCACGTCCTGCCGGATGATGCCTGCCGCGTCCGCCGCGTCCAGGCGCGCAAAAGCGTCGAGCGCCTGGCGCAGCATCGACAAGGCGATGTCTGCGGCATGGCGGACGGTCGCAAAGCGATGCAGGTCCGCATGCCCACGCTCGTGGATCTGCCTGGACATGCGCGCGATCTTCTCGGCCTCGTCGCCGATGCGCTCCAGGTCGGTGACCGTCTTGCTGATCGCCATGATGAGGCGCAAATCGCTCGCCGCGGGCTGACGCTTGACGATGATGTGGCTGCAATCGTCGTCGATCCGGACCTCGTACTCGTTTACGCGAGCTTCGTCCGCAATCACCTGGTCGATCAGCTCCTGACTGCCGTGCGCGAACGCGTCGATGGCCCTGCGTATCTGGGATTCCACCAGGCCGCCCATTTGCAGAACCCCCGAGCGCAAGGTCTCGAGATCGTTGTCGTATTGCTTGGAAAGGTGTTCGCTGCCCATGGTGCCGCTCCTCGTCAACCGAACCGGCCGGTGATGTAGTCTTCCGTCTCTTTCTTCTTCGGCTTGATGAAGACCTCGTCGGTCACGCCGAATTCCACCATCTCCCCGAGATACATATACGCCGTGTAGTCCGAAACGCGCGCCGCCTGCTGCATGTTGTGCGTGACGATCACGATCGTATAGTCGTTCTTCAGCTCGTGCACGAGCTCCTCGATGCGGCCCGTGGAAATCGGGTCGAGAGCCGAAGCCGGCTCGTCCAGGAGCAGCACCTCGGGCTTGACGGCGATTCCGCGTGCAATGCACAGCCGCTGCTGCTGGCCGCCCGAGAGGCTGGTGCCGCTCTGCTTCAGCTTGTCCTTCACTTCCTCCCAAAGAGCCGCTTTTCGCAAGGCCCATTCGACGCGCTCCTCCATCTCGCGCATGGAAAGGCCTTCATACAAACGCACGCCGAAGGCGATGTTGTCGTGAATGGACATGGGAAACGGCGTCGGCTTCTGGAACACCATTCCGACCTTGGCGCGCAACCTGTTCAGATCCTGGCGGGGCGAAAGGATGTCGTCCCCGTCGATCAGGATCTCGCCTCTCGCCTCCTGTCTGGGATAGAGCGCGTACATGCGGTTGAAGGTGCGGAGCAAGGTAGACTTGCCGCAGCCCGATGGACCGATGAACGCGGTCACTCTCCTCTCCGGAATCTGCAGATTGATGTCCTTCAAGGCGTGAAATCCCCCGTAGTAGAAGTTCAGGTTCTTCACCTGAATTTTCTGCGCCAAGGTTTCTTGCACGGGCTGCAGGATCTCTGCGCTCATGTCAGTAAGTCGGAGACTTATTGCGGAAGAATACGCGCGCGAGGATGTTGAGCACAAGCACGCCCAAAGTTATGATCAAGGCACCGGCCCAGGCGAGGTGTTGCCAGTTTTCGTAGGGACTCATGGCAAATTGGAAGATCACGACCGGCAGGTTCGCCATGGGCTGGTTCATGTCGAGCGACCAGAACTGGTTGTTGAGCGCGGTGAACAGCAGCGGCGCGGTCTCGCCGCCGATGCGTGCAACCGCGAGCAGGATACCGGTGATGATCCCCGCCTTCGCGGCGCGCACGGTCACAAGAGTGATCACCTTCCATTGCGGCGCGCCGAGCGCGGCCGCCGCCTCGCGCAGGCTGTCCGGGACCAGGCGCAGCATGTTTTCGGTGGTGCGGATCACAACGGGGATAACGATCAGCGCGAGCGCCATCGTCCCGGCCCAGGCCGAAAAATGCCGGGTGTGGATGACATAGACTTCATAGACGAAGAGCCCGACCACGATCGAGGGGGCAGAGAGCAGGATATCGTTGATGAAGCGCGTCACCGGGGCGAGCCAGCCGCGGCTGCCGAATTCGGCGAGATAGATGCCGGCCATCATGCCGATGGGCGTGCCGATCAGAGTTCCCATCGCGGCCATGATCAAGCTTCCGGCGATCGCGTTCGAGAGGCCACCGCTCGCCCCCGGCGGGGGAGTCATCGTAAAGAAAAGCGCCGGGCCGAGAGCCTTGAAGCCGGCTTCGAACAAGGTCAACAGGATCCACCCGAGCCAGAA
>Ga0209159_1002389_pt1 | contig 13168 bp, 10 predicted proteins | sample GraSoiAngelo_144_FD_185901 | JGI IMG/M metagenome (GOLD analysis project Ga0209159, IMG submission 185901) | Grasslands soil microbial communities from the Angelo Coastal Reserve, California, USA - 14_1009_02_40cm (SPAdes) (version 2) | ecosystem: Environmental > Terrestrial > Soil > Grasslands ...
GCGCCCGGCTGTGCGCTCTGGCCGCCAAACCACAAGCTGGTCGCGGTGACTACGGTAGCCGCGGCAGACGCGTTGTCCGGGGTTGTGCCAGGCTCGTTCCAGTTGACAGGAACGAGCAATGAGCCTTCCGATCCGAATAACCCTGATGTCGTCATTGCGCCAAATAGTTCCGGCGGCTTTGCCGTCCAGCTACGGGCGGAGCGTTTGGGGTCAGGAACGGGCCGGACCTATACGCTGAATGCGACCGCTACAGATCTGGCAGGAAATACTGCGACCTCGACGGCTGTATGCGTCGTCCCCCGGACCAGCAGAACCAGCAGCAACAGAACCATTAACGCCCCTACCAAACTTGGTCCGTTTCCGAGGAGGGATAAACTGACGGATATGGTGGTTGGTTTGGAGCAACTTTGGAGCAGGCCAAGGATGGCTCACAGCTCGTAAGCGCAACCGTCGCAATGACTTAGAGTGAATTTGCGTTCCCTTAGAAGGCAGACGCTCTATCCAACTGGGCTACGGGCGCACGGTCGAATCTATTTTATCATCAAGCATATACGGCCGGCGGCTACTTGTTCAAAAACTTCGACTTGAGATCTCGGTGCCATCGGTGCAACCACAGGGATTTCGGATGGATCTTTGGGGAGATCGAAGCCAAATCCAACCACCTTGGCCTCGGCCAACCGCATGTCAATCTCCTCAAACAGAGTCGAAAATAACTACGCCTGTGCTTGGCTGGCTTGAGGATTCGGTAGTTCGATCTGATAGCCCAGATTTCGGAGTTGGCGAATCATTCTCCAGAGAGTAAATCTCTGACATGGTTTTGGGCTTGTGACCCATCCACAAAATGTTGATGTCCTCCTTGGCACCGCTTACAGAGCAGGCGGTGACACGACCCGCGAGCAACGAATGAGAATGCACCCTACGGATTCGCTGGGCGTGCGCTTACTTGATCGTGGTTGATTCTTCGATGTTTCGGAAGAGCTTATTTTCTTTCGCGGCTCGGCTGGGTGACGGAGGGATTCAGCCGGAATCGCGACAGAGCTTCTCCGAGATTTTGGATAAACGCTTCTGAAGTGTATAGATTCGCGTCGATCCGGGTGCTCCCCGCAGGCGCCGTTGGTTCGACCTCGTCCAATTGAAACTCATGTGCGACGTCTTCGACAATCCTCGCGCTGATCGGGCGTTCTTGTTCTACGTAAGCATTAATCAATGAATGCTCGCACAAGAGATTGATGACCCGCGGAATGCCCAGCGAATACAAATGAACCGTTTCAACGGCCTTCGGACTGAAAATCAACTCACCGCTTGCGCCCGCGATCCTCAGCCGTTCGGCGATGTAATCGTGGGTCTGTTCCCTACTAAGGGGACCGGTCTTGCAGCGCAGCATGATTCGCTGGCGGAGTTGGCGCAGTTGCGGCAGCTTTAGCTTCTCTTCGAGCTCCGGCTGTCCCGACAATACGATCTGCAGCAGCTTCTCCGTGGATGTCTCGAGGTTGGTGAGCATGCGAATTTCTTCGAGGACCGGATAGGTCAGGTTTTGTGCCTCGTCCACGATGAGCACGGTCGTTTCACTCGCGCGGTAACGGTCCAAAAGCCACTGATTGAGGTGCAACAGCTGCTGACTCTTGGACTTGGATTCACAGGGAATTCCGAACTCCGCCAGAATGAAATCGAACATTTGATTCGTATTCATCCGCGAATTAAAGAGAAACGCCGTTCTCACCCTCCGTTGATGGAGCCACTCGAGAAGCTGGTTTACCAACGTGGTTTTTCCCGTGCCCACTTCACCGGTGAGAGTGATAAAGCCTTTGCGATTCTGGACGCCATACATCAGGCCGCTCAGCGCCTCTTCGATCTCTTTGGTTAGAAAGAGGTAGCGGGGGTCGGGATTGACGTTGAACGGGTTGTCTTTCAGTTTGAAAAAGCTCTTGTACATGGTCTCTCGACCCTCATTATAACAGCGCTACGCTCATCGGGGAGAACTCGGGTTTCTCCGACAAGGCTTGTTTCCCTGCCACAAAAATCATGTGTCGCAAACCAGATTCAGCAGACCCTCAGTCCGTCTAGCGCAGTACGAGCGGGCGCGTATGCCATTGAAAGCTGAGGGAAATCTGATGTTGCAAATAGTTGGTGTTACATGTTCCCGCGGCACAAACGGGCAGACTTGTATTCTGCAAATAAGCCGTGTACCCGAGAGTAAAACTCGCCGTCCGGCCCAGCGGGCGGCTGAGCCCACCACCCGTGAACCAAGAATCATAGGTCTGTGAAACCTGAGTAGGAATTAAAAGGCCTAGGCTCGTGTTTCTGGCGAAGCCAAAGTTGAGGTGGCCCTGCCAAACACGAGAAAGTTGATCGGTTATTCCACCCTGTAGTTGATCCATACGCGAACCCGTGAATTGCCCGCTGCCGCCACCGACGCCATGATTGTAGGAAAGCGACAGGGTGCTTCTGTTCCTAGAGAAGGCGTACGTCAGGTCGGCGCCGCCGCTCCCCGAAATCTTGTGGGTAGCGCCGCCGAAAGGCACCCGGAAAGTCGTCACCTCGGGTCCAGCGAACAATTGCAACGCCATCCTGCCGGTGACCTTACGACCGAAAGCGAGTTGTGCCACGTGGTCGTTGATGGCTTGGGGATTCCCGACGTAGCGGTAGCCGCTGAATCGGTACAACACGCCGATCGTGTCGTTTCGCGACAGAGCGTAGTTGTAACCGGTGCCCAGGATCGTATCGTTCGTGTCTATATTCCCCGTTTCGACAAAACGCAGCAACCCGTAGGATCCCGAAACTGTCACTGACGCGCGCGGACTAACCGCGTAAGCAATTTCTGTCGCAACGGAGTTGCTGTAGCGCGGACCAATGGAAGTGAAAATGGTTTGATTGGGCTGATAGTTGGGCTGCAGAGCAGGCAAAGAAGGACCGAGCGGCCCTCCAATACCCGGAACCGCGAGACCGCTCGCGGCTCCAAAACCGAATTGGCTTTGCGGGAGATAAGCAAACTGATCGATGAAAGATAATTGCCATCGCCGCCAGTTAAAGGCTTGGACGAGTCCTAGTTGATGATAGGAGTCATTCCCCTGAGAGTTATCGGTGGAAAAACTTCCTCCGCCAGTATAGTTGATGGACAACTGGGAGCGACTCCATGCTTCGAGAAGACTGAGATTTCCCGTCACAAAACTTGTCGTATTCCAACCAGAAGAGGTCGGCTGGTTTAGGCTGCTGGAGCGCACAAAATTGCCATACTGGAAGCCAGGCACCCAGTAACTATGACGAAGTTCCGGCGAACCGAGCGAAGGAGTCTGTATGCCCGTCAGTGGCCGTGTGTCTGGGGTCAATTCGCTTCCTGGCTGCTGCTCCTCTTGATCGCCGGGAACCCCGGGGATGGGCAGACGGGTACCAGCAGCGGGTTTGGGCTTCGAACTATCCTCTTGCGCCACCGTACGAGCGCTTCCTATAAGCAAAAAGAGTGGAACGATGGATGCTGCCGTTAAACTCGTAAAGCGTCTCATGACTATCCAAATCCTTTAAGGAACTACGATGACATCGCCGGGCTCGAGCAAAATGTTCTGTTCCGGGCTCTTGCCGGAAACAACCTCCTTATAGTTGAAGGGATGTTTGACGTCCTTGCCTCCTTCTTTGCGCAGGACGTAGATATTCTTTACCCTGGCGAATTGCGAAAATCCTCCGGAACTCGATAGCGCCTGCAAAACCGTCATGTTGGGTAGCAGAGAAAAGGTTCCCGGTTTTAAAACCTCTCCCGTTACGTAAATGCGCCGGCTGTTGATCTCCGTCACGCTCACCGTTACCTGCGGATTGGTAATGTACTTCTTGAGTCCCTCGCTGATGACGGTGGCAAGTTGCATGGCCGTGAGGCCAGTGGCCTGCACATCATTTAACAGTGGCAAAGAGATTTTTCCATCGGGACGAACGGGAAGCGTGCGGGAAATCTCCGCTTCCTTCCAGACATCGATGCGCAGGACATCTTGCGGACCAATCTTGTATTCAGCATCAGCCTGCGAGGCTGGCGATGCCTCTGCCGTCATACCTTTCGGGTTGTCTTTTTTCACCGTCGTTTCCTGCCCCGCCTGCGGCGGAGCCTGCCCGCCAGCAAAGCCTAGCCAGGCCGCCAGGAAGAGACTGGTTGCGAGAATCATCGGATATTCCTACCTTCGGCCCCAGACTCTTGCACCCCAATCTGTTTTATTTTGTATAAAAGCGATTTATAACTGATCTGCAATTCGCGGGCGGCGCGCTTTCGATTCCACCGATTCCGCTCGAGCGCTTGTAGGATGAGTTCTGTTTCCGTCCGACGGGAGGCTGCTCGCGCGGCCGCCTTCAGCGGCGAAAAACGTCGGGGTTCAGCCGATCCCGGCAAAGTCATCGGAGCGGCGTGCAGATCGCCTAAAACTACCGTCGGATCTCCGAGAGCCACCATCTTTTTCGCAATGTTTTCAAGCTCGCGCACATTTCCCGGCCAGTGATAGGCCGTCAGTAGTTCGAGGGTATGGCCGTCCATCACTGGCACTTGCTTCTTCAATTCGCTGGCATGTTTGGCTAAAAAGTATTCGAGCAGCGCCGGAACATCTTCCCTTCGTTCGCGCAGTGGCGGCAATCTCAGGATCACTCCATTGATCCGGAAATACAATTCTTGGCGAAATCGTCCTGCTTCGATCTCTTTTTCTAGCTCGCAGGAGGTGGCGGAAATAAATCTCACGGCCATTCCTTCGCTACTCGCTTTTTGCTCGTTATCCGATAGCAGGGAAAGAAGAACGCGCTGACACGAGAGGTCCAGTTCGTCCACAGCGTCCAAAAACAACGTCTGGGTTCTCACCCCCCTGGTGCCATCCGTTCGTAGACTCTGTGCAATCTCCGCCAGTAAGCGCCCCGCATCCAGGGCCGCGCAGTTTGCCTTTTTAAAGGGAGCATCGGCAAGCCCCGAGATCCGGTGGATCCACCGTGCATAGACTTCTTTGCCGGTCCCGCTTTCGCCTGTAATAAGAATGGAGATATCGGTCTTGGCAATCTCGGCCACCATCGTGTTTAGCGATTGCATGACCGCACTCTGGGCCGAGGCGATGCCCATTTCTGCCAAAAGTTCTCGAGCGTGACTCGGAGTTGCTACCATTAGTTCTCCATTGAATATTGGAAGCAAGTGCCTTACCAAGAGATCGCTCATCCGACTTGCGTATGTTCTTTGTGTAAGTCCTATTTTATCTGTATGTTATAGGATGTTCTGGGGCCTTAAATGGGACACCTGAAAGAGCATGAAAGTCCCGGTTTAGTTCCACCAAGTGGCAAATTAATGTCCTTCCCGACCCCCTCAAGGCATGGCACTGAAAACGTACACCTTTCACTGCCGTTGTCACCCGAGCCAAACGTCTTCGGGCGATATTGATCGAGCCGGGCTAAGGTAAGAAGTTGGCGGTGACCGTCTTCTGCGCATTCATGGTCACCGTACAGGTCGTCCCGTTCGTCGCGTCGCAGCCCTCCCAGCCTGTAAAGATGGAGAGGAAGCCCGGCCTGGCAGTGAGCGTCACGACGCTGCCGCTATTGAAATCCGCCGAGCAGGTGGATCCGCAGGCGATCCCGGCAGGACTAGATGTCACCGTGTCTCCCGCTCCCGCAAAGAGGCCGGTCTTCGTCACCGTCAAGGGAATCGTCAACGTGAAATTGCTCGCACTCAGTGCTGTGCCTGCAGGTGTGGTCACACTCAGAGGCCCCGTCGAGGCCCCCTCCGGCACGGTAGTCTGAATTGCTGTATCGGAGGTTACTGTAAAGGTCGCAGCGCTGCCGTTGAACGTCACCGCCGTGGTCCCCATGAAGTTCGCTCCGCTGATCGTCACGCCGGTCCCCACCCGCCCGCTCGAGGGCGAAAAGCTCGTAATGGTAGGGGCCACCGCGAAGCTGCTCGCGCTGGTCGCCGTTCCCGCAGGTGTGGTCACACTCAGAGGCCCCGTCGAGGCCCCCGCCGGCACCGTGGTTTGAATTGCCGCATCGGACGTTACTGTAAAGGTCGCAGCGCTCCCGTTGAACGTCACCGCCGTGGTCCCCACGAAGTTCGCACCGCTGATCGTCACGCCGGTCCCCACCCGCCCGCTCGAGGGCGAAAAGCTCGTAATGGTAGGGGCCACCGCGAAGCTGCTCGCGCTGGTCGCCGTTCCCGCAGGGGTGGTCACACTGAGAGGCCCCGTGGTAGCCCCAGCCGGCACCGTGGTCTGAATTGCCGTATTGGAGGTTACTGTAAAGCTGGCGGCGCTCCCGTTGAACGTCACCGCGGTGGCCCCCATGAAGTTCGTCCCGCCAATTGTCACGCTGCTTCCCACCGGCCCGCTCTCCGGTGCGAAAGTCGTGATCGTCGGGGCGACTCCAGTCAAAAACGCGTTCAGGATGTTCGCGGTCGTTTGCTGGATACGCGGGTCAGCAAAATTGTATCCGTTGAAGTTGTCTAACCCCCAGCTCCAGGCGATCGTTCCGGCTGCGAATACCCAGGCTCCGCTCGGCGCTTGATAAACAGACGAGTTGGAGTAATCCGATGGGCCGCCAGTGCCAAGGGGTGAGCTCGACAGCGGCGTGTACGTGCCGCTCGCAGCGTTTGGCGGGGGGTACTGGCTGAACAGGCGATCGGCTTCATATCCGTCGATCCCCGGCACGGTGTCACCGTCCTTGAACCCCGTGCCGGCATACACCCAGTTCCCGCTGTTCGTAACGACGTAGGAGGCCCAGCCCCCAGTTTGAGAATTATACGGCACCTCGGCAGTGTACTGGACGCCCATTAGCGTCTGCTCTGGACGGTTCAGGGGCGGGTCGCGCCAGTTGACGGTTTTCAGTGCCGGGTCGCTGACCGGGTCGAGCGTGGCGTCCCGGTAACAGACCTCGACTCGGTTCGGCACGCCACTACTCGAAGACTCGAACCGTATCTGCCAGTAGATGGCATTGGCACTGAAGAAGCCAAGGCTGACCCCCGCGTCGCGGGCGGCCATGACGGCGTCATACATGGGTTTCGACCAGTATTCGTCGTGCCCGACAGAAAGGAAACCACGGTAGTTCAACAACCTGCCACCGTTCGAGTGCGTGTCGATGTCGGTCGCGTAGGTCACATCATAGCCGGACTTCTCCATCCAACGGACGAAAGGGTACTCCCAGGAGAAAAAGGATTGGCTATAGATGTTGCCGGTGCCATTCCCCTCGTAGGGCCGGTCGAAGGAAACCTTCACGGCGTTCTTGCCTCCGCTTACCGTCGTCGCGCCATTGCTGTTGAAGGCGTAGAGGCTCTTGCCGGTGGTGTTGTCATCAGGATAGTTGTTGTAAGCCTGATAGGTCGTTACGGGCTGCTGGTAGAGGAGGGCGGCGACTCGGCTGTCGTCGCGAACGACAAACACGATGTAGTTCTGATACGCCTGCGCGTTGGTCAGTAGAGCGAGATAGATTCCGCTGGTCCACGAGGACTGGGTGGCCAAAGTATAGGCGGACGCCCACTGGCATTCGATCATTCCCGTCGTAGCATCCGTTGGGCAAGCGGGTTGCAGCGTACCGTTGAGTGGGCCGATGTGCTGCACCAGCCGCCCCCCCAGCCCCTGGTACCAACCCATCCGATAGACGTCGATCGTATAGGTCTGCGCAGGGTTGACGCTCACATAAAAAGTGATGTTCTGGCCCTTGTTGACGCTGACCGCCGATGCGTACCCCTTGATTTGGCCCGCAGAGTCTGTCGCTGAGGAGCCCCAAGGGATCTGCCACTGGGATGTCCCGGGCTGCTGGTTCTCGAGCACGACAGGATTGCTCTGGGCCGCCGTCGTCGTGGGTAATAGCGTAAGTCCCACGAGCGCAGCCAAGCAAAATACGTGGAGCACTAACCAAATTAAGTTGGCGTCTTTAGGCTGGGACGTCATTTTTGTTTACCCCCTCGCGGTTGAAACTCCCGGGAGCATCATCAGAAACGACCTTCCTGGTTGCCTCGCGGTCGCGATAGGGCAGTTCACTTCGCAGGCGACGGCGAGGCTCCTTGCACATAAGCTACGGGGAAACCGTGCCGGTTCAGGAGCAACGACTGTTAAGACTTGCTTTGGGTGGGTACCCTTGATTGACTCTCCTAAGGTTAAATCTTCGAAGCCTGGCATGGTCTTCGAATCACTTTGTACGGCCGATGCGCTCGAAGCACCTAGCTGGATGCGGGGCATAGCACCGACCAATCCGCCCACGCTCAGACAGCGGTCAACTCATGGAGGCGGACGCTAGCCTGGTCACGCCCGCAGCCCGCGAGGTCGCATTTCGTCCAGAAACCTTTGCAGCTCAGCAACACCCCAACAAAACAAACGGACTTACTCTGCTGCCCGAAGCGGGAGTGTGTTCAAAACAATTTCCGTTCCTTCAAAACTGCGGAAGATCGAGGTCCGGGCACTTCGTTTCGGACGTAAAAGAAGATTTCAACGAACGACGGCGTCAGTTTCCGCCATGTTCGCGGAGAATGCCGAGCATCCGTCGGAGCGGTTCCGCCGCACCCCACAGTAACTGATCGCCAACCGTAAAGGCCCCAAGAAATTCCGGGCCGAGCTTCAGCTTATGGAGGCGGCCTATCGCTACGTTCAACGTACCGGAAACCGCCGTTGGCGTGAGGCAACGAATGCTCGATTCCCGCTCGTTCGGAATCAGTCGCACCCACGGGTTGCTGTTCGAGAGTATCTGTTCAACGTCAGCGAGTGGCACATTTTTGCTCAGCTTGATACAGAGCCCCTGACTATGGCACCGCATTGTTCCGACGCGCACGCAAATGCCGTCAATGGGCACGGGAGGTTCCAGACCCATGATTTTGCTCGCTTCAGCCATCCCCTTCCATTCCTCACGAGTCTGGCCCCCGGGCATGTCGCGGTCGATCCATGGAAGTAAGCTGCCAGCGAGTGGCGCGCCAAATTCCTTTGTGGGCAGGCTCAAAGCTCGCTGCGCTTCGATCATCATGCGCTCGACCTCCAAAGCATTTTGCGAGGGAGTTGCTCGGGTCGGGTCTGTCAGGCACTCCATCTGCCTGACCAGTTCCATCATTTTGGCGGCCCCGGCGCCGGAAGCTGCCTGATAAGTCATGGTGGTCATCCATTCGACCAACCTGGCCCTGAAGAGCCCGCCGACGGCCATCAACATCAAGCTGACCGTGCAATTTCCGCCGGTGAATGTCCGAACGCCGCGTGCCAGGCCATCTCGAATCACGTCTGCATTTACCGGATCAAGAACGATCACCGCATCGTCGCTCATGCGGAGCGTCGAAGCGGCATCCATCCAAAAGCCCTTCCAGCCGTTCTTGCGCAAAGCCCCGTAGATTTCGGTCGTGTAGTCCCCGCCCTGGCAACTCAGGAGGACTTCGCAGCTGGCCAGCTCGCGCAGGTTTTTGGCATCCTTGAGCGCGCCGCCATCCCTTGCCTCCTGGGGAGCGGCGCCTCCAACGTTTGATGTGGAAAAAAACATCGGCTCGATGCCAGCAAAGTCATTTTCCTCCCGCATTCGCTCGAGTAGAACGCTGCCAACCATGCCCCTCCAACCGGTGAATCCCACCCGTAACATGCGTGCTCCAAAATCTTTAGTTTACTTGGTTCGAACTAGTCTTCTCGGGGAACTCCCGCCCAAGGCGCTCTGCCTGAATCTTCTCCATCTTTCCCGGGCTTCTTGGGGGACGTGGGTCTTTCGGAAAGGAAACCGTCTGGCGGCTTGCTCAGCGGTTTGGCGGAAGAGGTCTTGGCAATGTGTTTCGTTTCAGAACGCTTTGCTCGTTGATGGCAGATCGGACCAGCCTCGGAAATCTTCCTCGATGGAGACAATTCGCGTTCCATGGTCCTTCGTCCCTTACTCTAGGGGTCTCAGTTTCGAGTAGAACTCTTTGATGGGGGTGTACCACAGGAGAGCGGAGCCGCAACGTGCGACCGGCTTGGCGGGATTGCCTTGCACCATGGTTAGCGGAGGAATCGAACGGGTTACCACGCTGCCGGCCATGACCACCGCCCCCCGCCCAATGGTGACGTGAGGAAGTATGATAACTCCCGGGCCCACGAAGGCATCGTCTTCGATTTGAACGGAAGTATATTTTTTCTCATTTCCATGCTGTCGAGGAGGGAGGCCCACCATGTGAGCAATTATGGTCGTGCGCATTCCTAATGTGACGTGATTCCCGATGGAGACCCATTCGGGGAAAGAAGTCTCGATGAGCGTCCCCATTCCGATTCTACATTGCGTACCGATTCGCACACCGCGCAAACGGTGGAGCCAGACGCGCATTGATGATTCGCCGGGCGCGAGGAACGCCAGGATTTGGATGCCGCGTTTGATAGCGCCAGAAAAGAAAGGCTCCACAGGGAATCCTTTGGCGTTTCTTGTTTGCCTCATCAGCGAGTTCGATTCTTCCCTTGCGGGTCCTAACGACCCCGAAGAGCCTGCTGCGGATCGATCTGTTTTATCTGTTCACCGTAAGGCTTTTCTTCGCGATATGCCGGCAGAATGGTCCGATGATCGTGAGATTCTCCGGGTCCAGTTCTTCGAAGTCCGTGGTAATTCCGAATCGTGCCTCGACCTCGACGATCAACTGGAGGATGCCCATCGAATCGATCACCCCTTCCGTCAGAAGGTCGAAATTGTCCGGTACGTCTTCCGCGCTCAGCCCTTTGGCGTCGAGCGAAGGCTGCAGCTTTTCAAGCACCAGAGAGCGGATGTCTTCTGCCGATACAACCATCAGGATTTCATCTCTCTAAGCTAACTTCCGCAGCTAGCGTGAATAAAGTTCCTCCTAGAGAGGATTCAAAACTGCGGAAGGTCCGCCAGTAATTTAGCCAACTGCCCGCGATCAATCTTTCCGTTTGGATTTAAGGGCAATTCAGAAAGTAGATGGATGCGACGCGGAACGGCGTAGGCGGGAAGTTTCCTTTTCAACCTTTCTAGAATCGCCCGAGGTTCGAGCTGGTTGCCCAGTACAAAGGCCTCGATTCCCCCGGCTCCACTCGGCGTGATTGGCCAACCAACGGCCACCGCCACCTCGACGCCAGCCTCCTGCCGAAGCAAGCTTTCCACTTCGCCCAACTCCACGCGGTGTCCTTGGATCTTTATCTGGTGGTCCAATCGCCCTACATAGCACATGGGAGCGGTTTCCTTCGGCCTGCGCACACGATCGCCCGTTCGGTAATACGTCTGGTTCCTTCCCGGGGGGACGACAAATGCGGTCGCGGTCCTTTCCGGATCTTGCCAGTAGCCGAGGGCGACCTGGGGCCCGGCCATCAATAGCTCTCCGTCCTCTCCGGGCGGAACCTCTCTCAACTCCTCATCGACGACCAGCACATCCATTCCCGCAAAGGGATATCCGACGGGCACCACACCTCGCAGGCACTCTGCCTCGGACTTTCCTTCCTGCCAACGGTAGAGACAGCATGCGATGGTCAGCTCGGTAGGCCCGTATAGATTCTCGACCACGCTTTTAGGAGCGGCCGAAGACCAGGACTCTGCGATTTCGGCCGGCAGCGGCTCTCCGCAGAACAAGCTCCAACGAAGCGTCGGAAACCGGCCTGCCTTTAAAGCGCCGAGGCGCTTCATAAAGACTCCTACCGAGGGCACCGAAAACCAAACGGTTAATTTCGCATCTTGTATGAACTTGGCCGGGTTGAGCAGAGTTTTCTCAGAAGGGCAGCAGACACAGGCCCCCCGCTCCCAGGCAACAAACATGTCGAAGGCCGAAAGATCAAAGGTCATATCGAAGGTCTGTGAGAAGCGATCATGTTCGCTTATGCCGTAACGAGCGGTCATAAAGGAGACCAGATGAGCAACATTTCGATGGGCCACCATGACACCCTTGGGAATTCCGGTGCTGCCCGAAGTGAACAGAAGATAAGCGATCGAATCCGGCAAGACCGGCTTCTCTTCGAACTTCCCAGCCGGCTCGAGATCGCTTGCTCCCAGAATCGTGTGCCTGGACCACCGGCTCCGCAGACTCCTCGTGTCGGCTCGCTCGGGCAGAAGAATAAGGAGAGGCTCCTTTGCGAGTTGGAGGACGGCTTCGAGCTGGGGCTCCGACTCGCCATCAACGATGAGGGACCGGCACCCCGATCTCTCAAGCATGGTCCGAGTACGATCGGGTGGAAAAGTGCGGTTTAGCGGGACGTACCCATGGCCGGAGAGCAGTGCGGCAAGTACTCCCGAATAGGCGGTAGCCGAGCGATAGGCAAAAACAGCCGTCAGCGGGGGGCCGCCGGAAGGCGTGGCACGCTGGAGCGAAGCGGCGAGCGACATTGCACGGCTGCGCAGCTCGTCATAGGTCAAGATCGTCCCCCGCACTTCTACGGCCGGCCGGTGGGCATACCGTTCCGCGGAGTGCAAAAAGCCCCCGTGAATACCCTGGCGGGGTGCGTTTGCTCTTGACAACCTAGCGGCTGTTCCCATCTTCTATCCCGTTTCTGGACTCAAGTTTTGGCGGCGCTGACCTTAATTCTGGCCTTCTCCGCAGCCCATTGAAAGACAACTCCGACGGATTGAAGATCGCGCTCCTCCGCCGGGATGTCCAGAATATAGTTCGTGAATCCGGCCCTCAGGTACTTCGTGAGTTCGCCGGAAACCTCCTCGTAACTCCCAACGAGATAGGGGCAGAATGTGCTGTAGTTTTTGAATGGCCAAAGCCAATAGATGCTAGATTTACCAGAAAGATCCCGCTCGATCTCGGAGAGCTGCTTGTGCCACTGGGAGTCGGAGACTTTCATGGCCATAGCATGCATGATTTGACCTTTGCGGTCGCCCGGAAACCTCTTGTGGGCTATTTCCCAGGCCGTTTCCGTTTTCTCGGCGGTGACAATCCCGATGCGTATTCCTGAGTTTTCGCGGGGCGTGCTCCGAGGATACTCTTCCCCCGGTTTCGGGTATTCCACTGCCGTGGCTCCTAGGGCGTCAGCAGCGGCCATTCCTGATTCGGATGAACCAGAAACGAAGATGCCCGGAGAGAGTTCGGCGGGCAGGGCGGGTTTGAGAGATAGGTCTTTGACTTTGCAATACTTCCCCAAAAATGTACACGGCCTGTTTCCCGATAAGAGTTCCTTAATAATCGCCGTGTATTCGGTTAATCGGACATATCGTTCGTCGTGTGGCGTTTCGTCACACAAGGCCGCGAGGTCCCCACGAAATCCTCCCGCGACCATGTTGAGGTAAATTTTACGACCGTAGAGAT
>Ga0209159_1002391_pt1 | contig 13164 bp, 10 predicted proteins | sample GraSoiAngelo_144_FD_185901 | JGI IMG/M metagenome (GOLD analysis project Ga0209159, IMG submission 185901) | Grasslands soil microbial communities from the Angelo Coastal Reserve, California, USA - 14_1009_02_40cm (SPAdes) (version 2) | ecosystem: Environmental > Terrestrial > Soil > Grasslands ...
TCGAATTGTTCAACGGGAAGCACGAATGCGCCGAGCATCCAACTGTCGCCCGAACGGACATACTGGGCTTGATTTTGCAGGGCAGGCTCGAGCGCAAGACCGCAAGGCGGAAACATTCCCGCATAATCAATCGACTTCGTGAGCAGAGCCTGAAGTGAAGCGGCCGGCATGGTGCGAAGCGACACCGTGCGTTTCCTGCCTTGGGAGGTCAAATCGTTGGTTGCTGATATTTTATGACGAGACTCGACTTTCTTCCCGGAATGCTGTAGAAAGCTCGCTTTTAATGGCGACCACGGAGTCGACTTCAGGCTTTGACTTGATAGTGTGCGCGTGCAGAGAAAAGGAATATACGGCACGTGATGCAATCGATGCAGCCATTTTTAGAGGCGAACTGGGAGTTAAGTGGAAAGAATTTCTTGATGAAGTCGAAGCGGAAAAACGCGCGGATGAGCTAGACTTAGATTTGGACGAGTCTGCAATTTCCAGCGCGGCAGAAGCTTTTCGTTACGAATACGATCTAATCACTGCTGAGGAAACGGAAGCATGGCTGGCAAATCGCGGCCTGACTTTCGATGATTTCAGCGACTATTTTACTCGTCAATATTGTGCCACCGCCATTCGCGAAAAGATCGTTCCGGATGAAGTGGAATATCAGTGCGCGTCGCCCGACCTGCGCCGGTCGTTTTTGACGGAATTGATTTTGTCCGGGGATTTGGATCGAATGACGAGTGATTTAACGGCGCGTCTCGCGGCACGCTGCGCAGGACAAGAACCGACCCCAGAGGCGATTGCGGCCGAGGAGCGCAAATTCTTGCACCGGAACAGCATTAATCCGACACAACGGGCGAATTGGCTGAGGAAATTCGGGCGTGATTCGAAATGGTTGGATGAAATGCTCGCAATCGAGGCAGCATACCGGACGCATTGCGATAAGCTGCTTGTCCCTGAGGCGCGTCAACACGAATTGATGGCTTTACGATTGCCCCTGACGCGATTCGAAATCGAGGTGATCGAGCTGGAATCCCACGATGCCGCCAAGGAAGCGCTCTTTTGCGTGCAACAAGACGGGATGTCAATGGAGGAAGTTGCCACTGAGGGAGGTTACCCTTATCGACGTTTGCAGTTTCTCTTAGAAGACGTTCCCGTGGATGCTCAGCAGAGATTCCTAAGCGTTTCGGCGGGCAACGTGCTCGAACCAACCGCGCGCGGCGATGGATTTGAACTGTGTCGTGTCGTCAGCAAGATCGAGCCGCACGCGGACGACCCAACCGTTAAATCGCGGATCGATCAGCGACTGCTCAATCGGCATTTCTCTGAGCTTATGAGCAAGTATGCGCAACGCCGGCTCGGCGGCGTGTCACCTGCTAAAGAATGAAAGTTCAAGACAGCGAGATTCTGCGGCGTTCATCGGTTTTCCGTTTTCTTTCCGATGAACATTTCGCCGCGATTGAGCCGCTCTTGCAGGAAGAGCACTATGAATTCGGGGACGTAATCGTAAAGCAGGATGATCCGGCGGATTCGTTTTATGTTTTGACCAAAGGGCGAGCGCGCGCACTCAAGATCAAACCGGCTGGTGAGGAAATCCCGCTGGGCGTGTTGAAACCTGGTGACTCGTTTGGAGAAGCCGCATTGTCTGAGGGTGGAACGCGAAACGCAACGGTGCGCTGCAGCACAGCGGTAGATGTTTTGAGGCTCGATCGCGATGATTTTACAGAGCTCGCCCGTCGCGTACCCGATCTGAAGCAATATGTCGAGACCACCGGCCGTGACAGGGCTCTGCAAAGTTTCCTCTATCAGTTCAGCAATTTTGGCCGGCTTCCGACGTCCGTGTTGCGCGGCATGATCGACAGATTAAAACCCGTGACGATCGAAAAAGGCAATCTGATTATCCGTGAAGGAGACGATGCCGGTCCTCTTTACATACTGCAGAAGGGACGCGCGCGGGCGTTCGCCGGAATCGACGGACAAACGCGCAATCTCGCGTTTTATCGCGAGGGCGACTTTTTCGGTGAACTGTCGGTCTTGAACGGCTCACCGCGTGCGGCCTCCATCGAGGCATTCACAGATTGCCAATTGCTCTCTCTTGAACCCAAGTCGGTGCAGGACTTGCGGCGACGTTTTCCGGAATTCGATAGGCTCGTGAGCGAGCGGCTCGCGCTTTATCAGGCGAAAACCGAAGCGCGTATTCCGCTTGATTTCACGACAGAACTGCTGCCTGCCGAAACACAGGTACATGACAAGGTTCAGCTGGACCGTGAACATCCTCCAGCCGGGGCCGAAGATAAAGAAGCTCCCTTCGCTGACGAGCAGGGCTTGTTCCGCAAACGCGGAAAGCGAATCCGTAAAGTCGACCACATCATGCAGATCGACGAGATGGATTGTGGTGCAGCCAGTCTCGGAATGATCTGCCGGCATTTTGGCCGCAAGGTAAGCCTGGCACGGATTCGGCAGCTCTGTCACACGGCTACGGACGGCACCAGCCTCAAGGCCCTTTCTCGCGCCGCAACTGAACTTGGCTTGGCGGCGCGCGCATTGAAGATTTCGCTGCGCAATCTCCCGCTCACCCCGTTGCCGGCCATTGTGCATTGGGAGGGCAACCACTGGATCGTGCTCTACGATGTCGACAAGCAGTTTGTGCGCGTGGCCGATCCCGCGGTTGGGTTACGGAAACTTCCGCGCCGCGAATTTGAAGCGAAGTGGACAGGCTACGCGGCGCTGTTCGATTACACGCCCGCATTCGAACAAGCTCCGGAAAGCAAGCCAACGCTGGCGTGGGTTCTTCCATTTCTTGCGCGATTCAAGGTGATCTTGCTTCAGGTGCTGGGGCTGGCCGTCGCTGTCAGCGTCCTTCAACTGCTCTTCCCGGTGTTCACCCAGATGGTGGTCGATAAGGTCATTGTCGAAAACGATGTCGGCCTGTTGAAGACGATCCTGCTCGGCATGCTCGCAGCCATCGTCTTCGTGCAGCTCTCCACTCTCGCGCAGGAATATCTGCTGGCTTTTGCGGCAGTGCGCCTTGATACGACCGTTCTCGATTTTTTAAGCCGGAAACTTCTCTCCCTGCCGATGACTTATTTCACGAGTCGCCGGACAGGCGACATTCAACGCCGGCTCGATGGAGCGAGGCAGGTTCGGCAATTTGCCGTCCAACAAGGAGTTGGCGCTTTGCTGGCAGCAGTTTTTCTCGTCGGCGCAGTGATTTTGATGGCGATGTACAGTCCATTGCTCACTCTCGCGTTTCTGGCAACAACGCCGATTTATGTTGGGTTGATGATTTTTTCTGTAAAGGTCCTTCGTCCGCTGTATCACGGGGTGGAAGAAAGCCAGGGGAAATATAGTTCGCATCAGATTGACGCCATCAAAGGCATCGAGGCAGTGAAAGCGGCATCAGCCGAGAATGCCTTTCGCGACGCCATGCTGAACGAGTTTCTCTCCGTCTCACAAAAACTTTTCAAGGCGACCTTCATCGTAATGTCGTACGACAGCGTTCTGCAGAGCATCGGTCTGCTCTCTACTGCGATCTTTTTGTGGGTCGGCGCGACGCAAGTGATTCATGGATACTTGAGCGTTGGCGGTTTTGTCGCGTTCAGCTCACTGACGGCGATGGCCTACGCGGGAATTTTGCGCGCTCTCGGGGTTTGGGACAACCTGCAAAACGCCGCCGTCCTCCTGAATCGGCTGAATGACATTTTCGAGCAGGAACCCGAACAGGGCCATGATCGTTCTCGACTCGTCCCGGTGCATAGCCTCGAAGGGCACCTCCAGCTTCGCGGAGTTAGTTTCAAATACGGCGGCCCCGAATCGCCCGATATTTTAAAGAATATCAACCTGGACCTGGCGCCGGGGCGCATGGTGGCGTTTGTAGGCCGTAGCGGTTGCGGGAAAACGACGCTCATCAAATTGATTGCAGGCCTTTTCGAACCGACGGAAGGAACGATCCTCTTCGACAACGTCGATCTAAGAACTCTCAACTATCGCGATGTGCGCCGGCACATCGGAATAGTGCTTCAGGAAAATCACATGTTTAACGAAACGATCGCGCGCAATATTTCGTTTGGCGATCTGGAGCCGGATCTCGATCAGGTGCTTGCCGCCGCACAAGCTGCTGCGGCGCACGATTTCATCATGCGTCTTCCGCTTGGTTACGAGACAAAGATTGGCGAATCGGGTCTTTCTCTTTCAGGTGGCCAGAAGCAGCGCATCGCAATTGCGCGAGCAATCTATAATAATCCGCCAGTGCTGATTTTCGATGAGGCAACGAGCGCGCTCGACTCGGAGTCAGAGCGGGCGATCCAGGAAAATCTCGGTCGGTTAATGGCAGGTCGCACGACGATTGTGATCGCGCACCGCTTGAGCACGATTCGCGAAGCTCATTCCATCGTGGTCCTCGAACAAGGCAGCGTTGCCGAGATTGGCACGCACGATGAATTGATGGCACAACGCGGTCTCTATTATTACCTTTCCAGCCAACAACTGGGGATCTGAGCCAATTCCTTCATGAGCTCACAATTAACCCAACGCGGTTCACTCGATGTGGAATCCGAGATGCTGCCGCAGGAACCACCGCCCTGGATCATCCGCTCGACCGCGTGGCTATTGCTGGGGGCCTTTCTGTTCGCGCTGCTAGTCGCAATCGTAATGCGGTTACCGGAAACCGTCCATTGCCAGTTCGTCCTGATTCCGGCCACCGGCGCCGATCCAATACAATCCCCCCGGCAAGCCATCATTAGTCATGTGGCAGTGGAGGAGGGCCAACCTGTCAAACTGGGCGAGGCGTTGTTCGTTTTGCGCTCCGACGAAATCCGCGGTTGGGACACGCAATTTCGGACCCTCACCGAAGAATTACGCTCAAAAGAAGAAAGCCTCACTCAATCTGAAACTGCTTATGCTGCCCAACTCGAGATTAAGAAAGCGGAAGTTGAGCAGGCGAAGAGCGAAGTAAAATTTCGCGAGAATCATGCCGGCACGAGCCGCGAACTGGTGACGCGCATGGAGAAATTAGCCAAACTGGGCGGCGAATCGGAAATCGACCTTGTAAAGCTGAAACTCGATTTAGCCGGCTCGGAAAAAGATTTCAGTGTCGCCCAACGCACTGTGCAGCAGGTCAATCTCGACCGAGAGCGAATGGAGACAGAGCACGCGCGTCAACGGGCTGAGCAGCAGTCGGAAATCGAGAAATTAAAAATGCGCATCGGCGCTCTGAAAACAGACCTCGAAAATACCCACCAGAACTTGCTGACAGTTCGGAGTCCATATGAGGGCGTGATCATTTCAATGGAGCAGCGAACCGTGGGCAGTTTTGTCCAGCAGGGACAAGTGCTTTGCCAGCTCGCAGCGAAAGATTCCAAACCGCGAGCTCGTATGACCTTAAACGAAGCTGGCCTCCCGAAACTCGCCATCGCTCAGCGCGTGCGGTATTTCTTCGAAGCGTTTCCTTACCAGCGTTACGGCGCTGTGACTGGAAAACTCGATTGGATCAGTCCGTCAGCAGTTACTACCACTGACGGCTCTCACTTCGTCGCCCTGGGCTCACTCGACCGCTGTGAGATATCCCCCCACGCAGGACAAGTTTTACCTCTGCGAGTCGGAATGAGGGGAAACGCGCACGTCATTGTCGGCGGGCGGACGCTGATTGAGTACGCCTTCGAACCAATTCGACAGTTGCGTGAGAGCATGAAGCAATAATTCCTCGGGTTGCCATGCAACAAGCGCGCTCCAGACTCAGGATCGAAGACCTGACCACAAGCAATCAGGCCATGGCTCGTTGCTTGCAGTTGGCAGCGCTGGCCGCGAAATCGAACGTTCCAGTAGTTCTGCTTGGCGAGACCGGCACAGGCAAAACTCTGCTCGCTCATGCCATCCACAATTCTTCGGCGCGCGCGGGCCAGCCGTTCATTGCGTTTAACGCCTCGGCAATTAGCGACACGCTGCTCGAAAGCCAGCTATTCGGTCATGAGCGCGGGGCCTTCACTGGCGCGCAGCAAAGCATCAAAGGTAAATTCGAGCTGGCCGATGGCGGCACACTTTTTTTGGATGAAATCTCCGAAATGAGTTCCCTTGCCCAGGTAAAAATCTTGCGCGTGCTCGAATACGGCGAATTTGAGCGCCTCGGCTCCGAACGAATGCTCACTTCCAACGCGCGGATCATCTGTGCATCAAACTGCTCGCTGCGAGAACGAGTGCGGCAGGGAAAATTCAGGGAAGACCTTTATCAGCGTCTCAATGGCCTTACCCTGCTCATTCCTCCGCTTCGTGAACGGTTTGAGGAATTGCCGGCGTTAATTGCCGCCGAATTGAAGATGGCCGGGTTAAAAGAAGGCAAAACCATTACCGCCATTCATCCGCACGCGATGGACAAGTTGCTTCATCACAAGTGGCCCGGAAACCTTCGCGAGCTCAGTCACACCGTGCGCACCATGACGCTTTTTTGCGATGGCTCGGTGATTATGCCCGAGCATGTCGCCTTTCCTCCCGACTTGGAGCCAAATCGAGCTGCTTCTGAATTCGCCAAGTCGTTTCCTACGGTGGTCAGTAACAACCAGGAGAACGACGCTGGTACCGATCTGTCGATGGAAAGCGCGATCAAAAGGCACATCCGATTCGTCTATCAGCAAGCAAATCAGAACCAGCGGCGTACGGCAAAGTTACTCGGTATTTCTCGATCAACCCTCGCACGATATCTCCGGGACATGGCTAAAAATAGAGCACCGTCGGCCTAAAAAACGAGCCGGAGTGGCCTTAGAATGAACTTCCACGTTTGCTCCATCTGCCATGGCAGTTGCTTATTTTCGGCAATGAAGAGCTGCGTAACTGCTTCCGGATCAAGGAGAAATCCGTCGCCCACTTTTATCCAGACCAGGTTTTGCGCGACTTGGCACGGATACTGATAACATAGATAGCCAAAGTGAGTGCACCGAAGAACAAAAAGAATGCGCCCGCCGGAGAGTCAGGAAATCAAAGGCCTAAGCGCAGGAAAGATAAATTGATTCGCTTGGATGACCTGATTCCAAAACAGGACGTTAAAGGCGGGCAACAATTGCTGTTCGGTGTCACTGACACAACACAATCAATCAACAAGCCAACAAAGGACAAATAACAAATATGCGAGACAAGAAGAAGACAAAAAACATCAAAGTCCGTGACCTGAAACCGAAGAAAGATGCCAAGGGCGGTGTGGTCGCCAATGTCAACACTGGCAAGTTCAGTGTCTCCCAGGTTAACCGAAATCAGTCCGTTAACCAGAGTCACAGCCAGAGTCACAGCCAAGGATAAGGTCAAAGATCAAAGAGCCGCGCCATGGTTCGATCCCTCGGTGCAGTTCTTATTTATCTTTTTCGCGACTCTCAACGAAGGAGAGTCTCACAAAACAGAAGGGCGGCGGTTCTCTCCATTCTTCGCGGGTTCTGGCGGCTAAAAGGGCCGCACCAGGGCCCGCTAAGCGCAAAACCGCGCGGCAAGTCGATACGCCGTGCGGTTTTTGATGTACGCAACCTACCGATTTTCACAACGCCGCGGATCGAGTCCCTGAATCATGACGAGCGGTTGCCTGTCTTAATTGTCCTTGGTTTCTTTGTTTATGACGAACTCCGCGCCGCGGCGGTATCGGTAATGTGATATTTACGAAGCAAAGCGGCGGGCAGCCGGATCCCGCGTGAGTTGCCAATTCGAGAGACCTTAAGCACTCCGGTTTGTGCAGGGCAATGACATCACGTTGGTATCAAACCGACGGATTAATCGCAGGAGGCAAGCTGCGGAGCCATGCTCAAGGACGCGCATAATTTGCCTCCCGGTGAAATCGTTTGAATGCCCTGCTTGTCCTCGAACGCGCGTTGCTCATGATGGTCGGTCAAACCCCAGCACGGCTCGACGCAGAGAAATGGCCCGCCGTCGGACCACAGAGTGACATACGGCACGCCGGTGAGATCCAGTGTCACCCATCGGCCGCTCGGCGGATCGACATAGGAAAAGTTGCGCCTGCGAACATCAACCAGTTCGAGGATGATCGAACCCGGCAATTCATTCTTTGAAAACGGTATTTCGCCACCAGGGAATTCGGTGTCGCGCGTTTCCCCTGACAGATAATTATCTGGCGAAAAATATCTTCGATAACAACCACGCGGCATTTGTAAGTGAAAGCTTTCGAAAGAAGTCGCGCCGAATCCGGGATGCAACCCAAACGCTACGTGCGCGGTCAATTCGGGTTCATGGTTCCGAAACTCGAAGAACACAGTCAATCTGTCGTTGTCAATGCTGTAGGTCAGATCTACGCCGACTCTCAGCGGATACTCGCTTGGTGAAAAATCCTCCGGAGTAATCCGATATTTCAATGAAGCGCCGCTGCCCTCACTGGAGAATCCCCCGAAGCGCCATGTCTTGGAGCGAAGGAACCCGTGATTTCCTCCTTTGATTTCGCGACCCCGGTAAAGACTTCGACCATCTTTCAACCGATGAAGATAATAGCCCATGACAGTCGCATGGTTGGCCCAACCCCGAGACGGTGTGGAGAGATCGTTATCCCGATAAAGAAAGCCAGTCCACCGCCCGGCTTCGTTGATACGCGCCAGGCTAATTAATTCTGCCCCAAGACGCGAAACAATGATGCGGAGACCGTTCTCCTCATCAGTCAAAACGTCTACGTCTCGATCTTCGCCTTTTTCCTCGGTGTGCGAGAACTTCATCGTAACGCATCGAGGGAGTTGCTTGCTAAGGGATCTCTTCTAGCGCTCAAGGCGCTCCTCATGCGAGCTTGGGGCATCGCCCCAGGACTTCGAAAACCATATAAACCAGCGCTGAAAGCGCGCTTCAATCGTTCGAGGTGAATCAGACCGATCCGCAACTGAATCGCGCCTTCAGCGCTGCGGTTTTTAATGCTCCACTTTTCCTGGGGCGCTGCCCCAGGTTCGCCACGGCGAATCCGTCCTGTGGCGGACTGATAATTACACCGCGCCTTTGGCGCTAAACGCATACTTGGAAATCTGCACTCATGGGAACAAGCCGCGCACTTGTTTGGCTTTGATGACGCGTTCGACGCCGATGGCCATGGCCGCTGTGCGATGCGAAATTTTGTGTTCCTTGGCTCGCCTTATCACTTGTGCAAATGAGTGCTCAAGGATGCGGAAGAGTTTGTCGGTCACTTCCGATTCCGTCCACAGAAATGCCTGCAAACCCTGCACCCACTCGAAGTAAGAAACGATCACGCCGCCGGCGTTGCAGAGAATATCCGGGATCACGAAAACTTCGTCCCAGCGCTTTTCGAGAATCCGGTCTGCCTCGGGTGTAGTCGGACCGTTCGCTGCCTCGGCAAGGATACGGCATTTGAGTTGACCGGCGTTCTTTCCGTTAATCACTCGATCGACCGCGGCTGGAATAAGGATGTCGCACGGTAGAGTAAGGAATTCTTTGGGATCAACATGGTCATCCTGAGCGAAGGCCCGCAGATTTCCCTTCTTAAACGCGTGCTGCTCCGCGGCTTTCACGTCAATTCCCTTCGGATTGTAGATTGCTGCGGTGTGATCGCTGATCCCGATGACTTTGACGCCGCTTTTGTAGGCGAGCGATAGAGCTGCCACCGAGCCGACGTTGCCGAATCCCTGCACGATGGCTGTGCACTTTTCAGGATTCAGCTTCAACATGCTCATGGCCCGCTCGATGAGGTAAACAACGCCCCGCCCGGTGGCTTCGCGCCGGCCTTCGGTCCCTCCGATGGCGACCGGTTTACCGGTAACGATTTCATTGACGGCATAGCCCATGTAAACCGAGTAGGTGTCCATGAACCAGGCCATGATCTGTTCATTCGTGCCCATGTCGGGCCCCATGATGTCGGTGTGCGGCCCGACGAACGGAATCATCTCCTGCATGTAACGGCGCGAGACCGCTTCCAACTCGGTACGCGACAATTTGGTCGGATCAACGGCCACGCCGCCTTTGGCGCCGCCGTACGGCAACTGCGCCAGCGCGCATTTCCAGCTCATCCACATCGCCAGCGCAGCCGTTTCGCCCATCGACAATGAAAGCGCGAACCGCGTGCCGCCCTTGGTCGGGCCGAGCGCGATGTGATGTTGGACGCGGTAACCCTGAAAGGCTCTGGTGCTCCCATCGTCCATGTGCACCGGCAACGTCACAGCGACGGCGCGCTTCGGATACGTCGCCCACTCGCGGTCGCTCGCATCGATGTTCAGGTAATCGGCGATGACACTGAACTGGTCGCACGCCATTTTGAAAACTTCGTCATCGTAAATGGTCACGGATAAATTTGTCGAATCTGGGTCGTCCATGGGAAAGTTGCTATTTGCGCTGAGGCGCTAAGGCCGTCAACTGCGAAAGATTTGGAGTGTGGCTACATGTCGCCGCTTTTAAAGCGTCGACCTGAATCTGGTTAGCGCCAAAGGCGCCGTCTCATCTTCGAGCCTGGGGCAGCGCCCCAGGATCCAATTGCACGACCCTGAGCAAGCGCTGAAGGCGCGCTTCAATCCCGTAGATGTTGTTTTATTCCAAGTTGGTTTCGGACGTGAATCGCGCTTTCAGCGCTTCTGGCTGTTCTTCATTTCGCGATCTGGGGCGTTGCCCCAGCCTCGAAATGAGTTCGCGCCTTTGGCGCGACAAATTCTAAGGCGATGCCCGGGATTCGGCACGGCGAATCCGTCATCGTGGTGGATTACAGTGAATGCGGACTTCCGGCCCTAATACATACGTGCGGCGACATGTCGCCGCACTCCAAAAATACGCAGCATTGGCAAATCTAACCACGAATTCACACGAATAAACACGAATGAAGAGAAAAATGCTGCTCAAACACCGCGGCTTTCAAAGTGTCGCCTGCGCGATTGAAGCGCTGACTAGAACCGGAACCGATTGTCTTATGAATTTGTGTCCATTCGTGTCCATTCGTGGTTGAATGCTGCGAACAAAAATGAAAATTGAAACCTTAGCCGTTCACGCAGGGCACGACATCGACCCTGCAACCGGGGCAGTCGCCACCCCAATTTATCTTTCCACTACATTCGAGCGCGACATCGAAGGCGGTTACCCGCGCGGGTTCATGTACACGCGCAACAACAACCCGAACCGCGAGGCATTGGAGCGCGGGATCAGCGCGCTCGAAGGCGGCGCGGCCGCGGCTGCGTTCGCTTCCGGAACCGGAGCGACGATGTCACTCCTTCAAGCATTGTCACCCGGCGATCATGTCCTGGCGCACATCGACGCGTACTACGGCACGTCGCGATTGATCCGCGAAATTTTTCTGCGCTGGGGACTCGAAGCCGATTTCGTTGACATGAGCAATCTCGCTGCGGTGAAAAAAGCTTTGAAGCCAAATACAAAATTGGCCTGGGCCGAAACGCCGTCCAATCCGCTGCTGAAAATAGTCGATCTCGCTGCCGTCTCGGAAATCGTGCATGATGCCGGCGCGCTTATCGTTTGCGACAACACCTGGGCGCCGGTGTTGCAACGGCCTTTCGATCTTGGCGCCGATTTGATCTTGCACTCGACAACGAAATATTTCGGCGGTCACTGCGACGTTCTGGGAGGAATTATCGTTGCCAAAACAGAGAATGATTTTGTCGAGCGCATCCGCGGCATTCAATACGAGGCAGGTGCAGTCCCCTCGCCTTTCGATTGCTGGCTCATCTTACGCGGGATGCGCACGTTACCGTGGCGTATGCGGGCGCACTCGGAGAACGCCATGAAAATTGCGGAGTTTCTCACGCGACACCCGAAAGTAGCGCGTGTCCATTATCCGGGACTACGATCCCATCCCGGTCACAAGATCGCGGCGAAACAGATGTCGTTGTTCGGCGGGATGCTTTCGTTTGAAGTGACGGACGGACGCGACGCAGCCATGTCGGTCACGGCGAAAACGAAAATCTTCATTCGCGCCACGAGTCTGGGCGGCGTAGAAAGCTTGATCGAGCATCGCGCGTCGATCGAGGGGCCCGGAACAACTTCAGCCGAAGGTTTGCTGCGCCTGTCCATCGGCCTCGAAAACGCCGACGATTTGATCGAGGATCTCGATCAAGCGTTTGGGTAAAAGGCTTTTCAACGTCCAACGCTCAACACTCAACACTCAACACTCAACGCCCAACATCGAATTCAGATAGTTCAGCGTTGGATGTTGAACGTTGGGCGTTGGGCGTTTCCGTCGTGTTTCAATTAGCGCAAACGCCTTTACAACGCCCGGCGAAATTTACTTCGGAAAACATCGATTATGTCCTGCACCTCGCTTATCCGCAGCCAAAAGGCGACTGCGAAAAACGTGATTGCCGCTAATGCAATCGCGATGAGCAATGTGGCTAACTTCTGGAAAAAGCGCAGACTCGCCCACGCATCCAGCCACCAGTAATTGGCCAGCCAGCAGACCAGCGCCAGAGCTGCGCCGGCAAGACAAATCTTTCCCAGACTAATTAACGTCTGGCGCGTCTCCAACCTGCGGGTATGACGACGCATCAGCGCGTATAGCAACAGAAAATTGGTTGTCGCAACGAGGCTCGTGGAAAACGCGAGGCCACGATGTCCCCAGCCCAGCCGGAAAGTGAAAAACCAGTTGAGAAAAAGATTCGCGCCGATCGCCAGAAAACTCACAACCATCGGCGTGTTACGTTTGCCGATCGCGTAGAACGCAGGCGTCAGCACCTTCAACACTGCGTACGAGACGAGACCGATAGCGTAAAATTGCAATGCGCCTGAAGTCTGCCGTGTCATCTCGGCAGTGAACCGTCCGTGCTGATAGATCACACTGATGATAGGCGCCGCAAGCATTGCGAGCCCTATCGCTGATGGAATCGTAAGCAGAAACGCCAGCCGCATCCCACGCGCAAGAATCGCGCGAAACTCAGCGGTGTTCCCGAGCGCGGCGTGCTTTGACACCAGAGGAAGCGTAACGGTGCCGATCGCGACGCCGAAAATTCCCAGCGGCAATTGCATCAGGCGAAACGCAATGTTGAGCCAGCTCACCGGCCCATTTCCAAGACTGGCCGCAAATCCGCTGTTGATCAGCACGTTCACTTGCACGGCGCTGGCGGCGATCACGGCCGGTGCCATCAAGGTCAGGACCGTGCGCACACCTTCGTCGCGCCAATGAAAATCGGGGCGAAATTTGTAGCCAACTCTCCACAGCGAAGGAAATTGCCCGATCAATTGCCACGCGCCGCCGATGAGCGTGCCGATGGC
>Ga0209159_1002395_pt1 | contig 13137 bp, 17 predicted proteins | sample GraSoiAngelo_144_FD_185901 | JGI IMG/M metagenome (GOLD analysis project Ga0209159, IMG submission 185901) | Grasslands soil microbial communities from the Angelo Coastal Reserve, California, USA - 14_1009_02_40cm (SPAdes) (version 2) | ecosystem: Environmental > Terrestrial > Soil > Grasslands ...
TTGGTCTACATTTAGCTGGTGTTAGTAGTTTATTGGGTGCTATTAATTTTATTTCAACTATAATTAATATGAGAAGCCCAGGTATACGATTACATAAAAGGAGAACAATTTTCTTCTAATTTGTGTGCAAGAGCCAAATTCCAGGGAAGCCCTAAAGCTTTAGTAACCAAAGATGTAAAGGAAACTTTATATCTGGCCTGATTAATGCCTCAGGGTATGGTAATATCACTAGAGATGAAAGAAATTGAAATGGGTGATCGTGGATCTAAATTAGATAATGACAATTGTCATTATCTGTAAAAGAGCAACGAGTAGATGGTTCTTCAATATTTACAATATTGTAAGGTGTACTCTAGTCGCCGGGAAAACCGGTTCTGGAGTGAAACTTTCTACATATTAATATTTTACGATTTTAATTAAAAAATTTGTTTATTATTTAATAATTTGTTAAAGTTTAATTAATTTACTGTATGTTAATATTTAATATTCCAAGTTTATATACAAAGTTAATGTTTTTATATTTGATTGTGTTTTGATTACCATTAAAGGATTATATTTATAATCAAACATTTTAATATTATTAATTTAATATTACAACTAATAAATAAAATATTATCTAAAGTGATATAAATAAACAAAACGAAATATACTACTCATACAAATAATCTTAATCCTTATTTTGTTACAGGTTTCTGTGATGCTGAAGCCTCTTTTACTATAAATATTAGTAAGAATCCTAGATATACTTTAGGTTGAACTGTTAAAATAGTTTTTAGTATTCATTTACATTCTAAGGATTTAGATAGTTTATATTTAATTCAACGTTTCTTTGGTGTAGGTAATGTAACCGTACATGGATATTCGGCTATGTTTCAAGTTGCAAGTTTAAGTGACTTAATTTACGTAATTGAACACTTTAATAACTATCGATTAAATACTGAGAAGTATGCAGATTTTTTATTATTTAAAAAAGCATATGATATTATAAATAATAAAAAACATCTCACTGAAGCAGGTTTACGTAAACTTATTAGTATAAGGGCTTCTATGAATAAAGGTTTACCTGAAAGATTAGAAGTTGCTTTTTCTAATATCACTCCAGTGATAAGACCTCAAGTTTCAAAAATTAATTTAGGATTAAATATACCTGATATTAATTTTTGAATGGCTGGATTTGTTTCGGGTGAAGGTTGTTTCTTTATTAAAACAAGCAAATCAAAAACTCATAAATTAAGTATAAGTGTTACTTTAAATTTTCTTGTAACTCAAAATATACGTGATGCTTATTTATTGAAAAGTTTTGTAAAGTTTTTGATTGTGGTTCTTTCTTTATAATGGAAAAATCTGGTATTGGTACATTTGCTGTGTGAAATTTTTTTCATATAGTAGATAATATTATACCTTTTTTCAAAGAGTATCCTATATTGGGTGCAAAAGCTAGAGATTTTAAGGACTTTGAAGAAACATCAATTCTCATTAAAAATAAGGCTCATTTAACTAAAGAAGGGTTGGATAAAATTGATTTAATTAAATCAAAAATGAATTTTAATAGATAATCTATAAAGTAGTATATAATTAATGTAAAGACTTTTGAATTATTTAGTACTTTTTTTAAAAATAAATATATTTCGAAGTATTAAATAATAAAAAGATATATAAGTGTTTATGTGTTATAGAATAAAAAATAACTTCAGATTAAAGTTACCACATTAAAATAAATGATTGTATTATTATTAATAGATAATAATAATTTAAGTAAGGTCTTTATATCATTTTTGTGGACGAAATTAGCTTTATTTGGTTGAGCTGTAGTTATAACAGCTGTATTATTACTATTATCCTTACCTGTACTAGCTGGTACATATGATTATATGTTAGGTGAAAATAATACTTGCTTTTTATAACAAATCTTATAAAATAAAAAAAAAATGAAAAGTTTAATTAAATTATGAAGATATATAAAATCCAATTTAGCCAATTACAATATTTTTAATTGTAAAATACATTTATTAGAAAAAATAATTTTTTGATTTTTTGCTATTTTTTGGCTTTTTGCTATTTTTTTTATATTATATAATCTTCAATTTGAATTTATGATGTTATATGAGTATGAAGAAGATTTTAATAAATATGTAAAAATTATTAAAGGAGCTAAAGATACAATAAAGAATGCTATTCTTAATGTTTCAAGTAATAGTAATGGTCTTTCGAATAATATTAATGGTGTTTCAAATCCTGATGTAGATAACTCAGATATTAATGCAGCAATTGAATATTTAATTGCTAATACTAATTTCACATTTAATGATATAATTGCTGTTAGTGAAGCAGTAGGTTCATTAGAGTTGGGTGTTTCTATATTAACTGCAGGAGGTATTGTAGGAGGTGTTGTAATTACACCTGGATTTAATATTTCGGATCTTCAAAATGAAGATAATAATAATAATAACAATTCTAATAATAATTCTAATAATAATAATGAAGTTAATAATAATAATTCTAATAATGAAGTTAATAACAATAATAATAATTCCAATAATGAAGTTAATAATAATAATAATTCTAACAATAATGATATAAATAGTAATAATTCTAATGATATAAATAATAATAGTTCTAATGATAATTTTAATAATAATGATGGTTCTTTTTCTGCTAATTGTATAATTGAAGAAGGGGATAGTATTGATTCTGTAATAAATATTATTTGTTTTAATTTGTTTACATTTTTTTATATATTTTTATTATTTATATTATTAATCTATTTATATAAAAATAGAAAAGCAATATTATTATTTATAACTAGAATTTATTTAATTTTATTCAGTAGCATTTTTTTATATATAGTATATAATTTATCAGATTATATAAGTTTAATTTCAATTATATAAATTTTTAAAATTTATATAATTGAAATATATATCATAATAATGTAATGTTGAATTAGTTAATAAAATTTTATCTTGTAATTTTTATTTAATAATTGTATATTATTATATCTTCATTTTATAAGGATCTTTGTTTATTGTTTTGTATAATTGTGCCAGCAATAAATAGGGCTAATTGCTGAAAACTGTAAAGTTTAATATTTTATACAATCAGCAGTAAACCATCGATTTTTTAAAATTGAAGGTATATTCAGAGACTATACGCCCTTGTTTATTTGTTCTTAAAATTTTCCTTTGGTTTCCTATATTATACTTTTAGTATTTTTTGATAATCTTTTTATGCCAAATTCAAAGACAAATATTTATAAATTATTATATTATTTAATAGTTTTAATATAGGAAAATAGTATAATAAAACCAAAAATAGGAAAAATAAAAAATTATATTAGATATTTTATAAAAATTGTATTTCAATTAAATAATTTATTTTAATTCAAAAATAATTAAAATTTGATTAATTATTTAAAAAAAAAGTTAAAATTATATACTAATAATTAATAACAAAAATTTATTAGTTAGTTTAATTAATAATAATCTAATAATTCCAAAAATTTATTCTTTATAATCTAATATATTGATATAATATAAAAAATTATAATTTGTATTTTGAAAAAGAATTATTATTTTTTATTATATTTATGGGTTATCAAAGTTTATTTAAATTGAGAAATATTTTTCTTTGAAAACTTATATAAAAAATAAATAACTTAAAATTGAATGTAAATTTTAATTGATATAACAAAGATTAATCAAAAAGATATAAAATAAATTAAAAGAAAATTTTTAGTAAATAATTAGAACTGTTAATAATAAAGAATAATATTATTATATAAAATTACCTTAATAAATTTCTTTTAGCAAATATTTAAATTTTTATATTAATTAAAAATAATAAATATATTTAAAATAAGTAAATTAAATAAAATATGGATTATGTTTTAGAAATAAAATAAAAAGTTAACAATAAAATAACATTAGTAAAATAAATTAGGAAAGTTTTATAATCTAAATAAATAATATATAGTCCAAACATATATGTGAATATATGAATATTTACTTTAAATATTTAAATATATTAAATATTTACGTAAGTAAAAAAATTGGCAATAACAATGTTATTAACAGATAGAAATTTTAACACATCTTTCTTTGAATTAGCTGGAGGAGGAGATCCTATATTATTTCAACATCTTTTCTAAAAAATAATTTTTATTTATTTTATATCTTCTTGAGTAACTTTTATTAATTTTTTCAATATATAATTTTATTTATTTTTTATAATAAAATATATGTAATTAAATAATTTATTTAACATATCATTTGTTAAATATTTCAAATTTAAAATACTATTTAATTTATTTATAACTTTTAGTTTAATATTATATTTAATCTTGCTCCATTTATATTAACATCTATAATTATTTTTAGTTTGGTTACTTTTTATTTTATGATTTTAAATTATCTACTTCGTACATAATAAAATATTTAAATATTTTCTTTTAATACATTTTTTAATACCATGTATTATTTATGTATAATAGATGTACTTATGTAAATATAATAAATTGTCTTAATGAAAATGATAAAATAAACATATATGAATATATATTTATTGATAAAGATTATATAAAAATTTTAAGGTTTAAATACTATTGTAATAATATAGGTTTAGGTACTTTAATAACCAGACTAGGTAATACAGTTGCTAAAGGTATAGCTAAATTTTTTTATACCTCTTAAACAAAAAGTAATTATAATTGGGAGTAATACAGCATTCGAAGGTTTGAGTCATACAATAGTAAGTACTATAAATAGAAATAAAATTTTGTAAAATTCTTCTACTTTTAATACAAATAACGATATTTCAAATATAAATACAACCATAAATAAATTTATGGGTGATTATTTATTTAATATTAGTCCTTTGCAAGAATTATTATTATCTATATAAATAACAAATTATATTTATGTAAGTTTAATATTTGTGTTAATAATACAATTATTTTTTAAATTTTTTATTAAAAAATATATAGTGTTTCTAAAATTGTAAGTATTAATTTTAATAGTAAATTTAATTATTACTCAAATAAAATAACAATATTAAATAATAAAAATTATTAATATATATATTAATAATTTTATTATTATTAATAAAATTGTCTATATTTGATTATGTTTCAAATAAATTATATAATAATATAGATGATTATATTTATGTACATAATTACTTAAAAAATAAATAATAAAATAAATAAAAGTTTGGAAAAAAGGGTGTGATTTAACTTAAGTTATGAAATTTTATAAGACAGATGTAAAATAAATTAAGATCTTATAAAATGAATATATAATATATATATCATAATCCTAGTTTTTGCGATTAATTTATTTATATAACTCTTAGAAGGAAAAAAATAAAATGCAAAAGCAATACTGGTGGTACGGTTAAAGTTTTCCCAAATCAGACCGTTGGTTTTCTAAGAAACCGTTACAGACTGCTTCACCGGTGGGTGATTTATTATCTAATATATTTTTTGATAATATATTGCTTAATGTACAGTCGGATTTCTCTTTTACAAATAATAAAAGGTTAACTTAAAAAGTTAAAATTTAAAATTAGGGATAAAAGTAATTTTAAATTATGAAATTGGATTCTTTGGGCATCCAGAAGTTTATATATTAGTAATTCCTGGTTTTGGTATAATTAGTACTGTAATTTCAGCTAGCTCAAGTAAGAATGTATTTGGTTACCTTGGAATGGTTTATGCTATGATGTCTATAGGTGTTTTAGGTTTTGTTGTTTGAAGTCAATGGTTGGCTTTCCTTATAGGTGACTATGAGGTAATAAATTTTGCTGTATGCTGGAAAAGCTTAATGTTTATAAATACTTTTAATAGTGAAAATTTTATAAATTATACTCAATCAGCAGGTAATCTTAGTTTTATAGGTATTTTATTTTACACAGTAAAATATTACATAAAATCTGACAAGAGTTCCTCAGAGACTACACGCAAAACATCTTTTGATTTTAAAGCTTATAGAAAAATATCTAATTTTAATTCTAATAAAATATCAGACAATTGATTAACTTGATTTATTGGTTTTTCTGAAGGTGATGGGGCTTTTCTTACAGGAAAAGATAAACGTCTTAGATTTGTATTAACCCAAAAAGAAGTTAATATACTAAATCATATTCGTAATATTTTAGGTATAGTAAAAACATATAGTCATTTTAGTCGTTATTCTGTTTATGATAAACAAGATATACTTATTTTAATAGCTTTATCTAATGGAAATTTAGTATTAAATAAAAGAAAAATTCAAGTTAAAAAATGACTTAGTATTTTTAATATACCAGAAATAAACAACAATGCTCTTCCTTTATTAAATAATAGTTGATTATCTGGGTTTATAGATGCAGAAGGTATAAAGTAGTGCCTTAAATGTATAACTTTTATAATAATTTTCTTTTTTTACTTAAAATATAAATTTATAAAAATATTATTAATTTACAAAATAGAAATAAAAATAAAAAAAAAACAAATTTTAAAATAAAAATATGGATAAATTTTTTGTATGATTTTTTGATAACGAACATTTATTGCTTTTAATAAGTAAATGTTGTTTAGGTATATCCATTTTTCTTACAATAGATGTAATATTTCAATCAAGTTTGTTAGGTTATAATTAAAAAAAAAATGAATAAATTTTTTAAATAAAGATTCTACATTTGTAATTGTTATTTTAGGATTTTTATTTTATTTATTTTTTAATTACCCTTTTGAATTCTTTGATGTTGCATTTGCTGCCTCTGAAGAAGAATTAACTAAAGTTACTTTTGAAGCTAGTAATGTAAAAATTAGTTATATAGATCAAGCAATTAAATACGGTACAAAAGCTGGTGTATTTACTACTCTTGCCGTATCAACAACTAAATTAACAAAAACTTCTTCTTTACCTTTGGGTGATAAAATAGCTGTTTCTATTTGTCAGTGGAATTATTGGATTAGGTGCATTTAAGTTATTTTAATCTAATTCATCATATACTAGACCTCAAAGTCGAATTATAATACAAGCAGATAATGTGAAAAATAATGTGTCAATTTCTTTAACTGAGGTTGAAAAATTAATTAATAGTACAAAAGATAAATCATTTCCTGCTAAATCTATGTTAAATCCTAATTATAATATTGTGGATAAAGATTTTTATATTATAGCTAAATAGGGTGTTGAGGTTTTAAGTTGGGATTTATTTATACACTTAGGTTTAATAATACTAATTATAAATACTATAATATTCTTAACAATGAAATGTCTGAGTGAATATGATATTAAATTAAATTTTGTTAAAAAATTACCATTTGGTAATAATATTTATTTAGTATTAAATAAACTAAAAGATTTATGAAGCAAGACAACAATAATGTAAATATTTATTTCATTATTTTTTTATTTTAATCGGTACTTTATTTTCAGCTTGGGGTATTTATGATGTAATAAATAAATTAGGTTAAATGTTAAATTTGCTAATAAAAAGTATTAATAACTTTTTTTTATAGGTATAATTGGTATAAAAGTTATAAAAGTTATATATAGTTGCATAATTATATAAAGTAATTTTTACTAAAAATTTATATATTAAATTATATAGCAATACTAGTGAAAACGGTTAAAAGTATTAGTTTTGTACCAAGACTGTCGGTAGAGTAAAATATCGCTACAGACTGGTTCACCAGTGGGTATCTGAAATGATGCTTAATGTACAGTCGGAATTCTTTTTAATTATATTTATATAATTATATATTTTATTTAATAAATTAATAAAAATAAATAAAGGATTTGTGTTTTAATGTTACGTTATTAAAAAGGAAAGCTATAATTTTAGGTTACCAAGTTAAGTTAAGATTTATGATTGATCAAAAAGATAGTTTAGATACTTTATTATACATAAAAAGTCAATTAAATTTATTTTTAACGCATAGGAAATAAAAAAAAGGACTTAGTGGTTATATGTATAGAATAGAAAGTAATTCTTTTATAAAAGTGCCACTTATAGTTCAATATTTAAATAAATTTAGATTGAAAACTAAAAATAAAAATCTTTTAAATGAGTTTTAGTTTATGAATTAGTCAAATATAAAAGTCACCTTACAAAAGAAGGATTAGATGAAATTAAGATATTAAGCAAACAAATCAATTTAATTACTAGTGTTACCAATAAAATTGGTCATAGACTTAGTAAAAAGATGAAGAGATAGTCCAAAATATATATTTGCACCATATGTATACAGTAGGTTTAGATGTGGATAAATTTGTGTCCACGATAAAAATCTTGCTATATGCTGGGAACTCCTATATTTATAGTCCACTCATATTTATTATGTTAGGAAAAATCTATTTAAATCAATTTATATTAGGACAATCAGCAGGAAATTTTAATTTTAGTACAAATGTTGCGACAAGTATTAAAAATATTTATACTAGTTATATTAATTTACCTTTAATTTCTGAACATGTACCTAAGCATAAATCAAATCTTACAGATAATGATTTTGGTTATTTTTTAGCTGGTTTAATAGAAGGAGATGGTTGGTTTGGTAAAAAAGAATTGCATATTATATTTGCTGAAAATGATATTTCATTAGCTTATTTTATTAAGAAACGAATAGGTTACGGTAACGTGTACAAAATTAAAAATAAAAAAGCAGTAAGATATATTTGTAAAAATGAAAAAGGTTTATTTATTATTTTATCTTTGATAAATGGTAAGTTAGTAAGTAAATCTAAATATGAGCAATTAATTAAACATAATTATAATAAAAATTATAATTATACTTTTTTACCACCTTCAAATAAATTAACTCTAGATAATTATTGATTAACAGGTTTTACACAAGCTAAGGGGTGTTTTAATATTAACATTGCAAAAAGTAAAACACATAAAACAGGATATAGTGTAAGATTAGAATTTTCTTTGAAACAAAATGATAATTTGCCCTTAAAACTTTTATATGATACTATAAAATTAGGTAATCTATCTCAATATAATAGTGGAATATGATGTTATAAGAGTTCTGGGTTTAAAACAGCGGGGTTACTAATTAATTATTTTGATAGATTTAATTTATTTGCGGATAAATACATAAATTACCTTAAATTTAGAAAAGCATATATATTAATAACAAAAGGTAAACATTTAGAAAGTAAAGGTATAATTAAAATAAAAAATATTGTGATTAAAGGATCCTCAGAGACAAATACGCAAGAAGTTTAGTATTTGAATATTATTATAGTATTTATTAAATTGCTTAAAAAAATCTTTTTAAGTAAGATATTGCTTAATATAAATTATATAAATAACGTTTTGTAGATTATTTTTACAAAAATTAAAATAATAAAAATTATTATAATTTTTTATTATTTTATAATATTTTTAATAAAAGATAATTATTTAATACTTCTATGTTTATATCTTAAAGTATTTAAGTTACATCATATTTATTTTTGAATTATATATCTTAATGTTAAAATAAATAAACTTAATATGGAATATATTAAATGTTGCCATATAGATATGTATGGTGATTACATAAAGTTAAAATATACATTTAACTTGAAAGGAATTTATAAAGTATTAAATATGAAATATAATAATAAAGTAGAATTTGAAAAGGTATAAAACATGGGTGAAATACTCCTATGTTACCTGATAAATTTATTATTTTTAATAATCATCCAATAGTATGTATTTCTAGAGTTATTGGAGGTTTATCTGTTATTACTGTTTTATTAAAAAAACATTTATTTTTATTTTTACCTTTACAATATATAATATTATTTATTGCTTTTTTACACATTTTTTATTTTGTTATAATTAATTTTATAAAAGTATTTTATGGTATATATAAGTTATGAAAAGGTGATTTAAATATTAAAAATTCACCTTTAGATCGTTTTGCTAGTTTAAATAGTAATTTATTGTACTGTTGAAAAGTAGTATGTTATGTAGCTTCATCTGGTATTAGTTTAGTTGTGCTTCTGTTATTGCAGATACTATCTTAGAAACAGGAGGACAAAATAAAATATTTACACGTTTATTAGGTAAATATATAAAATTATTAGTTAAAGATAAACTGGTTAATACTTTACTGAAATAGATAATAATATTAAGAATATAAAAGACAGTAAAAAAAGACTAGAAGAAATTAATAGTCTTTTTGGTTCTGAAACAAAATATGCTTTAAATTCCAGTGGTTTATCCAAATAAGATATTAATTGTATAAAATCTACTATGATGTAATTAAAAATAAGGAGCATTATAAATTACAATTTTACGCTAAAGATTTGGCTAAAAAATAAAGGAATATTCTGGAAATAATAAATAACGTTAGTAATAATATAAATTTATATTAAATATTAAAATTTTAAATATAATATAAATAATTTTGGAACTTTTGATATGATTATAAAATGCATTTAATATACTAGATTAAGATATTGTCCATTTTTAGACAAGAGCTTATTTTACTGCTGCAACTTTAATTATTGCAGTTCCAACAGGGATAAAAATATTTAGTTGATTAGCGACTTGTTATGGTGGTTCTTTACGTTTAACACCTGCTATGCTATTTGCTTTAGGTTTTGTTGTTATGTTTACTATAGGTGGATTAAGTGGAATTGTTTTAGCTAATGCATCACTTGATATTGCTTTCCATGATACTAATTTGATTAAAGAATAAAATAATAAATTAATTAATATTAGATATAATATTATTTGTTAATTTTGATAATTCATTTATAAGATAGGTAATTTTTATCCTTTTAAGTAATTAATTTAATGTTTTATATAATATTACAAATTTAAAATACCATTTAATTTAAATATAAGTTTAATTCTTAATAAAAAATGTTTTTAGTTAATAATAATTATTTTTTACCTTCATCTTGTAATAATGATGAATATATAAAAATGTTTTGAGTCGGTTTAATGGATGGAGATGGTAGTATTCAAGTTAATCATTGACGTTATCAATTATTACAATATAGACTTGTTATTAAATTATCTAATATTATATCAAACTATAATATGTTAATAAAAATAGCTAAAGTAATTAAAGGAAATGTAAGAATGACTGGGAAAGGTAAAGAAATTATATGAGTAGTTAATGATAAAGAAACAATTAAAGAAATCATTAAGATTTTTGAAATATATCCTCTTTTAACTTCGAAAAAAATTTGTCAACTTGAATTTTTAAAAAAATGTTTATTAAAAAACTCAATAGATTGATATTTATCTAATAGAAATTTTAAATATGCAAATCAAATAGTTATTATAAAATCTAATATTTTTGGTTTTGAAAGAAATTTTTTTTTCTTACCTAATTATTTTAAAGAATGATTGTCAGGGTTCATAGAAGCTGAAGGTTGTTTTTCCATTAGAAAAAATAATAACCATTCTTTTTCTATAGGACAAAATTTTGATATTTATTTAATTAATGCAATTAAACAATATTTTGAAATTCAAAATTTAATAATAAATCCTTACCCTAATTTTTTTTCTATAGAAGTATATAAAAAAGAAATTTTAAATAAAATTATAGGTCATTGTTATTCTTATCCTCTTTTAGGTGAAAAAGCAGAATTATTAAAAAAATTTAATCAAATTTTTAATAAATAAGTGTCATGTTGTCTTGCCACCATGAAAATATCATACTTTTTTTCGGTAATATATTTATTATATATTGCTAACGGTGAAACCTTATATATTTCTTAAAGCATGAAATTAACAAAAGTATAAGGTAATATCGTGGAAACCAACATTAGTGTTTAAAATACTAATTAGTAGGATCCGTAGAGACTAAACGTGGCAGTCGAAAATTCATTAAGTTAAGTTAGTAGATATGTTATAGTCCGATCCATTGCGTAAGCAATGTGTATGAAAATAATGAGTTAACATAATGACTTATTATGTAGTTGCTCATTTCCATTATGTTTTATCTATGGGTGCTGTTTTTGCATTATTTAGTGGTTGATATTTCTGAATACCTAAAATTTTAGGTTTATCTTATGATATATTTGCCGGTAAAGTTCATTTTTGAATTTTATTTTTAGGTGTTAATCTTACTTTCTTCCCTCAACATTTCTTAGGTCAAATGTAGGCCCTATAAATAATAATATTTATAAGTATATCACTGTATGCTGGAAAATTTTATTTAAAGTAATCAGCAGGAAACCAAAAAATTTATAATTGTTTTAGTAGGTTCCTCAGAGACTCTATGTGATATATCTTTAGCGTTACTAAAGGTAAAAATATAGTCCAAACAATATAAAAATATATTGATAATTTCAATTATTTACTAAAGTTTTTAAATAAGAAATATAGTTCTAATATTAATAATTATAATAATAATTCAAATAATGAATTTAACTATAAATCTTCTAAGAATGAATCGCCTAATAATGATTCTGATAATAAGGATGATAAATTAATTACTATTAAAATTGGAAAATCTTTTGAAAAATTATATCTTTTAAATATAAATAATTTATTATCTAAACCTGTTATGGTATTTTATAATGCTTTATTAAATAGAAATGATCTTATAATAAATTATAAAAATATATTGGGTATTTATCTTTTACATAATTCAGTAAATGGTAAACAATATATAGGTAGTGGTTATAATTTAAGTACACGATTATTTATTTATTATTATCTTTCAAGACTTATTGATAAAAAAAAGAATAATATTATATAGATCTTTATAAACCTATTTTTAATATAAATATTATAGCAGGATTTAGTTTAGATTTTAGACATACAGATGAAACTAAAAAACTTATAAGTGAATTTAAAGGTAAAATTTGTCTGAAAAACTAAACAACAATTTAATACTTTATTTTCTGGTGAATTAAATCCATTTTTAAGAAAATACATAGTGCTAATACTTTAGATAAAATGAGAAAAATTAAACTTAGTGAATTAAATCCTATGTTTAATAAAGAAAAATCATAAAAATTTATAGAACAAATAAAGATAAATTAGGTATTAATAATCCTATGTATGGTAAAAATCATAGTATTGATACATTAGAAAAATTAAGAAAGAAAATTTATATTTATAATTCAGATACTAAAGAATTAGAAAAAGTATATAAAGGTATAGTAGTAGTTAGTAAAGATTTAAAAATTA
>Ga0209159_1002398_pt1 | contig 13132 bp, 8 predicted proteins | sample GraSoiAngelo_144_FD_185901 | JGI IMG/M metagenome (GOLD analysis project Ga0209159, IMG submission 185901) | Grasslands soil microbial communities from the Angelo Coastal Reserve, California, USA - 14_1009_02_40cm (SPAdes) (version 2) | ecosystem: Environmental > Terrestrial > Soil > Grasslands ...
CGTGGGCGTTTCCGTGGTCAACGCGCTTTCCGATTGGCTGGAGCTGGAAATCTCGCGCGAGGGTTCGGTGTGGGAGCAGAGCTACGAGAAGGGCAAGCCCACTTCCAAGCTGAAGCAGACCGGCAAAACGCGCAAGACCGGGACGAAAGTTACGTTCCACCCCGATCCCGGCATCTTTGAAAAGACCACCTACAGCTTCGACACGCTCGCACAGCGGTTGCGCGAGCTGGCCTTCTTGAACAAGGGATTGAAGATCACCTTGAACGACGAGCGCACGGAGAAGACTGCGGAGTTCCGGTTTACCGGCGGTATCGCCGAATTCGTGAAGCATCTGAACCGCGGCAAGACCACGCTGCACGACTCGCCGATCTACATGGAAGGCAAGCGCGGCAACGTCGAGATCGAAATCGCCCTACAATACAACGACACCTATGGCGAAAACGTGTTCGCGTTCGCGAACACCATCAATACCGTGGACGGCGGCACGCATCTTTCCGGGTTCCGCTCGGCGCTTACGCGGTCGATCAACAATTTCGCTTCGCAAGCCGGCATGCTCAAGGATCCCAAGGACGAAGTCGCCATCACCGGCGACGACGTGCGGGAAGGATTGGTTGCCGTGGTCAGCGTGCGGCTGCCGCAGCCGCAGTTTGAAGGGCAGACCAAGGGCAAGCTCAACAGCGACATCAAGGGCGATGTCGAGCAACTCGTGAACGAAAAGCTCGGCGAGTGGTTTGACAAGCATTCGACCGTGGCCCGGCGCATCATCAGCAAGTGCATTGACGCGGCGCGCGCGCGCGAGGCGGCACGCAAGGCCCGGGAACTGACGCGGCGCAAGTCCGCGATGGATTCGAGCGGGTTGCCGGGAAAGCTGGCGGACTGCCAGGAACGCGATCCGGCGCGCTGCGAACTGTTTGTGGTCGAGGGCGAGTCGGCGGGCGGCTCGGCGAAGCAAGGCCGCGACCGCAAATACCAAGCCATCCTGCCGCTCAAAGGAAAAATCCTCAACGTCGAGAAAGCGCGCTACGACAAGATGCTGGGGCACGAAGAAATTCGCGCCATCATCACCGCGCTCGGCACCGGCATCGGCAAGGACGATTTTGACGCCGGCAAGCTGCGCTACCACAAAATCATCCTGATGACCGACGCGGACGTCGACGGGTCGCACATCCGCACGCTGCTGCTGACGTTTTTCTTCCGCCACATGAAGGAGCTGATCGACCGCGAGCACATCTTCATCGCCCAACCGCCTCTCTATCGCGTGAAGCGCGGGAAAAGCGAGAAATACATTCGCGACGAGCGTGATTTCGCCCGTGAATTGATGAAACGCGCAACCGAAGATCACGTCGTGAAGGCCAAAGAAGGCGTGACTCTCGAGGGAGCGGGGCTGACGACGTTCCTGCTGAACGTGCAGGAGTACGACGCGCTCGCCGCTAAGCTCGGCCGGCGGCTGCGCGATGCCGGCCTTGTCGCAGTGCTGGCGGAGAGCGGGCTCGACAAAAAGGCGGAATTCGAGGAGAAAAAATCGCTCGAAAAGCTTTTGAAGGGGATCGACAAGGCCAAGCTCAAGCTTGAAGGCAAGATCGCTTTTGACGAAGAGCACAGCCTTTACGAAATCCAGTTCGGCGCGCCGCACAACCAGAAAATCAATTGGGCGCTCGCCTCCACCCCGGAATACAAGCGCCTGCGCGTGCTGGCAAAGCAGGTCGAAGAATTCAACAAGCCGCCCTTTGTCATTTCGCGCAACGGCGACAAGACCACCAAGGAAAGAGCGCAGGACGTGCTTAGCTACGTGATGGAAGACGCGAAAAAAGATTTCACCATCACGCGGTTTAAGGGCTTGGGCGAGATGAATCCCACGCAGCTCTGGGAAACCACCATGAACGCGGAGACGCGCACGCTGCTCAAGGTGAAACTGGAAGACGCCGTCGCGGCAGAAGACATTTTCTCGACGCTGATGGGCGAAAACGTGGAAGCGCGCCGCAAATTCATCGAGGACAATGCGCTCGAAGTCGTGAACCTGGACATCTGATTTCGCTCTCGAGGAGCGCCGATGGCAGAAATCGCTCCGAGATCCGCTCGCGACGCCATCCGCTGGGGTTTGCTCCTGTCCGCGGTTGCCGTTGCGGGATTCCGCTTGCCGCGCACCTGCGGCGCTTTTCGAGACTGGCACGAGGTTCGCCTTTCCGACCCTTCGGCCGCGGAGCTCGACCGGCTCACTTTCACGGCCAACGCCGTGGCCATTGCCATCATTCTGGTGGTGGCCATGGGAGTGTTTTATCTCCTGCGGCCCCGACGATCGAAGCAGCCATGAGGTATCAACTGGGCTGGAGCACGCTGCCCGGGCTCAAGGGCATAAGCGTCAGCGAGTTTCGCCTAACGCCGACCGATGCGCCAGACAACCAGCGGGGGGTGGCCATGGAGTTTGCCGACCAGCGCGAGTGCGAGGCGTTTTTGCGCGAAATCGAAAGCGCCTTTGCTCGGCGCTGGTTTACCAATGCCGCGGACGCCTTCGATACCGTGAAGGCTTGGGCGCTCGAGCGCCTCGGCAAGAAGCGCGACGGGCTGGTTTCCTGACCATCGAGGAGCTCCGGCAATAAAACGAGCCGAGCATGGAAAGCCGGGCCTAACAGCGAGGACACATGCCAGACGAACAGAATCTCTCGGTGACGATTCCGGTCGACATCGAAGCCGAGATGAAGAAGTCCTATCTCGACTACTCGATGAGTGTGATCATCGGCCGGGCGCTGCCGGAAGTGCGCGACGGCTTAAAGCCGGTGCACCGCCGGATTCTCTACGGCATGTATGAACTGGGCCTCACCTCTACCCGGCCCTACCGCAAATGCGCGAAGATCGTGGGCGAAGTCCTCGGCAAATATCACCCGCACGGCGACACCCCCGTCTACGACGCACTGGTGCGCATGGCGCAGGATTTCAACATGCGCTATCCGCTCGTCGACGGCCAGGGCAACTTCGGCTCGGTGGACGGCGACATGCCCGCGGCGATGCGGTATACCGAAGCCCGCCTGGCGCGAATCGCCGAAGAGCTGCTGGCGGACATTGAAAGAGAAACGGTCGATTTCGTTCCCAACTTCGACGAGACGGAAAAAGAGCCGGTCGTTCTCCCGACGCGGATTCCGAATCTCCTGGTCAACGGCGCAAGCGGCATCGCCGTGGGCATGGCCACCAACATTCCGCCGCACAATTTACGCGAAATCATCGACGCCACCTTGCTGATGGTCGAGAAGCCGGAAACGACCCTCAAGGAAGTGATGAAGCTCGTGCCCGGGCCGGACTTCCCAACCGGCGGCTATATTGCCGGCCGCGAAGGCATCGAAGCGGCGTACAAGAGCGGGCGCGGCAGCTTCACCATGCGCGCCAAAGCGGCCATTGAAGAGGTCGCCAAGGATCGCGAAAACATCGTCATCACCGAGATTCCCTACCAGGTGAACAAGGCCACGCTCATCAAACGCATCGCCGAGCTGGCGCAGAACAAGAAAGTCGAGGGCATCTCCGATGTGCGCGACGAGAGCGACCGCGAAGGCATGCGCATCGTCGTCGAGCTCAAGCGCGGCGAAGAATCGCAGCTCATCCTCAACAACCTCTACAAGCACACGCAGATGCAGGAATCGTTCGGCATGATCCTGCTGGCCATCGCCGGCGGGCAGCCGAAAGAGATGGGGCTGGTGGAATTCATCCGCCTGTTCATCGAGCACCGCCGCGACGTGGTGCTGCGCCGTACCCGCTACGACCTGCGGAAAGCGCGCGAACGCGAGCATATTTTGGTGGGCTACCAGGTGGCCCTCGACCACCTCGACGATGTGATCCGCATCATCCGCGGATCGGAGGGCCGCGCGGAGGCCAAGCAAAACCTGCTGAACTTCTTCTCCGAGCAAGACGTCACCATCACGGAAAACGGGAAATCCCGGAAAATCAGCGGGGTCAAGCTGGATGGCCGGAAGTACAAGCTCGGCGGCGTGGAAGGCGAAACGGCGCGCACCGTCACCGGCGGACTCACCCCTGTTCAGGTGGACGCCATACTCGAACTGCAGTTGCACCGCCTGACGCAGCTCTCCGTCGATGAAATCATCAAGGAATTGAAGACCATCCGCGAGCGCATCGTTGAGCTCGAAGAAGTCCTATCCAGTGAGAAAAGGCTGAAGTCGGTGATCTCGAGCGAGCTGAAGGAGGTGCAGAAGCAGTACGGCGACGACCGCCGCACGCAGATCGTGGACAAAGTCGACGAGATCAAACTCGAAGACCTGATCGCCGACACGGACATGCTCATCACCGTCAGTCACGCCGGCTACGTCAAGCGCACCCCGGTCGAGATTTACCGCCACCAGTCGCGCGGAGGAAAAGGCCGCATTGGCGCGCGCACCAAGGAAGAGGACTTTGTCGAGCACCTTTTCATCGCCTCGGCGCACAGCTACATCCTTCTGTTCACCACCAAGGGCCGCGTTTACTGGCTAAAGGTGTACGAAATTCCCGAAGCGGCGGCGGCCACCCGCGGCAAAGCGATTTCCAGCCTGGTGCGCTTCCAGGAAGACGAAAAACTCAGCGCCATTGTCGCCGCGCACAGCCTCGAGGACGAAGGCAAGTACGTCTTTTTTGCCACGCGCAACGGCACGGTGAAGAAGTCCGCGCTCAAGGAATTCTCGAACCCGCGGCCGAGCGGCATCATTGCCATCAACCTGGAAGCCAAGGACGAAATGATTGGCGCCAAGCTCAGCGACGGCAAAAAGATGATTTTTCTCGCGAGCCACGAGGGCCAAGCGATTCTCTTCCGCGAAACCGCAGTGCGCCCGATGGGGCGCAACGCCGGCGGGGTGATCGGCATGGATCTCGCCAAGGGCGATTACGTCGTCAGCATGGATGCGGTGCAACCCGACTTCGAAATCCTTGCCAAAGAGCACAAAACCACGACGCAAGACCTCGAGGAACTCGAGAACGAGCAGATCAAGGATTCGCTCACGTCGCTGATGCTCACCGTGTCCGAAAAGGGCTACGGAAAGCGCACGCTGCTGGCCGAGTACCGCATCACCTCGCGCGGCGGCAAGGGCGTGGTCAACATGAAGACGACTGACCGCAACGGCTCGGTGGTGGCGGCCCTGCAGGTCACCGAAGAGTCCGACGTGATGATTATTACCCACAACGGAAAAGTGATCCGCGTGCACGCGAACGAGATCCGCGAAGCCGGGCGATCCACGCAGGGCGTGCACCTGCTGCGCCTCGACGCGGACGATTCCGTGGCCGCGGCCGTCGTGCTCCAGGAAGAAAACGAAGAGGAAAAGAAGTAAGCAAAGACCGGCGGGATGCCGCTCGGGACACCTTGATTTGACTTGCGCTGGTTCGAGGCAAACATTAGCCTAGGGCTCGCGGGAGAATTCTTCTCAGGTTCCACCGAATCATGAAAATGACGCGATGGCTTTTGGCATTTCCGCTCGGCCCCCTTCTTCTGTTTGCCTCGAGAGAAGCGCAGGAGAAGCATGCGGCAGGGAATCACTATCTGGCCTACGTGGGCACCTATACGACCAAGACGGCGAGCAAGGGCATTTACGCCTTTCGCTATGACGCGAGTTCGGGGAAGCTCGAGCCGCTCGGCGTTGCCGCGGAAACGCAGGACCCTTCCTGGGTCGCGATTCATCCCAACGGCAAATTTCTTTATGCGGCGAATGAAGCCGGAAAAAACAGCATGGTCAGCGGATTTTCGCTGGATTCGAAGACGGGCAAGCTCACGCTGCTAAACGCGTTACCGGCGCTCGGCGAAGATCCCTGCTACATCTCGCTCGACAAAACAGGCAAATACCTCCTGGTGGCAAACTACACCTCCGGCAACGTCGTCGTCTTTAGAATCGGTGCCGACGGCAAGCTCGGCCCGGCCACCGCGAATGTTCGCGACGAGGGCACGCTCGGCCCCAACAAGGAGCGCCAGGACACTGCGCACGCGCATTGGGTTGAAACGTCGGCCGGCAACCGCTTCGCCTACGTAGCCGATCTCGGCCTGGACCGAGTCCTGATTTACAAGTTCGACGCAGACCTCGGCCAGCTCTCGAACCCCGATGCAACTCAACCGGACGCGTTTCGCGCCGCGCTCCCGCCCGGTTCCGGGCCGCGTCATCTCGCGTTTTCTCGCGACGGCAACTTTATGTATGTCCTCGGGGAATTGCAGTCCACGGTGACGACCTTCGCGAACGAAGCTCGCGAAAGATACCATGCCCTGCAAACCGTCTCGGCACTGCCGGCGGCGTTCTCTGGCCGCAACGACGCTGCGGAAATCGCTTTGCATCCGAGTGGCAAATTCATCTACACCTCAAACCGCGGCCTTGACAGCATCGCCGTGTTCCAAGTCGACAGTGGCGGCCTGCTGCGCCTGGCGGCGAATGTGCGAACCGGCGGCAAAGAACCTCGGCACTTCTCGATCGATCCCTCCGGCAACTATCTGCTCGCTGAGAACCAACTCTCCGACAAAATCGTCACGTTTCGCATCGACCAAAAGACCGGCGCGCTCACGCCGACAGGGGCGAGCCTGGAAGTGCCTTCGCCGGTCTGCATCGCCTTCCTTCCGCTTGATTAGCTTGCGCCCCTCGCAAAGTGTTTTTGCGCGCCTCCAAGTGAGTTAGAATCTCGATTCTTTCAAAATGACATACAGGAGACGCGTCATGAGGAGTCGGTGCTGGTCCAAGCTTGTTTTGTTCGTCGCGCTGGGCGGCGCGGTCGCGCCGCGCGCCTGGGCAGACGGAGAAACGCCGCCGGGGCGCGACCCGAAGCAGCCCGTGGACGAGGCCTACACCGAGAAAATCCGCAAGTACACCACCAAGCCTTACTTCAGCTCGCCGCTCGTGGACTATTTGCCGGCGTCCAAAAACGTCCCGACGCCGCAGGCGGTGCTTGGCGATGTGGCCGGCGCGCCGGGAATCCTTCCCTACGCCGAAGATGTCTACCGCTACATGCGTCTGCTCGAGAAAGCCAGTCCGCGTGTGAAAGTCTTTTCCATCGGCAAGACCGAAGAAGGCCGCGAGATGATCGCCGTCGCGGTTTCTTCGGAAGAAAATCTGAAAAATCTGGAGGAAAACCGCGCCCGGCTGGGCAAGCTCGGTGATCCCCGCTCGATCAAGCTCGATGACGCGGAAGCCGACAAGCTCGTCGCCGAAGCGGTGCCCGTCTACTACATCACCGGCACGATTCACTCGCCCGAGACCGGCGCGCCCACCGCGCTCATGGAGCTGGCCTATCGCCTCGCCGTCGATGAGAGCCCGTACATCAAGGAAATTCGCGACGGCACCGTTACGCTGATCACTCCGGTCGTCGAAGTCGACGGACGCGACCGCATGGTCGATCTTTACAAATGGCACCTTGCGCATGCGAAGCAGTTTTATCCGTGGCTCGTCTATTGGGGCAAATACGTGGCGCACGACAACAACCGCGACGCCATGGGCGTGACGCTAAAGCTCACCGAAAACGTTTTGAACACCTACGTCGGCTGGAAAGCCCAGGTGCTGCATGATCTGCACGAGTCCGTGCCGTATCTCTACGACAACACCATCGGCGACGAGCCGTACAACGCCTGGATTGACCCGATTCTGGCCGACGAGTGGCAAGTCATTGGTTGGAACAACGTCTCAGCGATGACCAAGTTCGGCATGCCCGGCGTCTTCGCGCACGGCGATTTCGACACCTGGTCGCCGGGCTACCTGATGTTCATCGCCGCCCTACATAACGGCATCAGCCGCCTCTATGAAACGTTTGGAAACGGCGGCGCCGACACCGAGGAGCGCACCCTCCAGCCCGAGGAGTACGCGCGCACGTGGTATCGCCAGAATCCCCCTCTCCCCAAGGTGCTCTGGTCGCAGCGCGACAATAACAACTACGAAGAGACCGGATTGCTCACATCGCTGCACTTCTTCACGGAGAACAAGCAGCGCTTCCTGAAAAACTTCTATTTGAAAGCCAAGCGCTCCACGACCAAACCTTCCGAGGAAGGGCCCGCCGCCTACGTTCTCCCAGGTGATGATCCGCGGCCAGGCTTGCAGGCAGAGCTGTTACAGGTCTTGGAAAAGCAGGCCGTAGAAATCTCGCGCGCCAAGTCCGCCTTCACCGTAACGCTGCCCGCGAAAAAGCCCAAAGAGCCCGGCAAAGGGAAAGACAGGAAAGAAGAAAAGTCCGAAGCGCCCGCCCGAACCACGCGTGAGTTCCCCGCAGGAAGCTACATCATTCGCATGGACCAGCCGTATTCCCGGATCGCGGACGCGCTGCTCGATCGTCAATACTGGAGCCCGGACGATCCGCAGAAGACTCCTTACGACGATACCGGCTGGACCTTCGGCGAACTCTTCGGCGTGCAGGTGACGCGCGTGACCGACATCAAAGTCCTCGATGTGCCGATGGACCGCGTGACGGGAATTCGCGCTCCGGGCGGCGTGAAAGGCCAAGGCACGGTGTTCGCCATAAACAACAGCGCCGAGCCGGCCCTTGCGACGCTGCGCTACAAGCTTCATGACGCTTCGATCGAAGCGGCCGAGGAGCCCTTCGAAAGCGCCGGGAAGAAATTCAACCGTGGTTCCTACATCGTGCGCAACACGAGCCGCGCCGACCTCGACCGCGCGGCGGCCGAACTCGGCGTCGAAGTTACCGCGCTCGGCGCCCCGCCCGGGGTGAAAACGCATCCGGTGCGCGCCGCGCGCATCGTTTTGGTGCATACCTGGCTCAGCACGCAGACCGAAGGCTGGTGGCGTCTGGCGCTTGACAAGCTCGGGATTCCCTACGATTACCGGAGCACACAAGCGATCGCGAAAATCCCCGACCTGAACGCCAAATACGACGTGATTCTGTTTCCGCCCGTCGGCTACAACGCCGGCGTGAATGCCGTCGTCAACGGCATTCCGACCGCCTGGGGCAATCCCCTGCCCTGGAAAAATACGCCCGAAACGCCAAATCTTGTCGGCAAGAACGACTCAACCGACGATCTGCGCCCCGGCCTCGGCTGGGACGGCGTCGCGCACTTGCAGGAATTCGTCGAGCGCGGCGGGGTGCTCCTGACCGCCATGGACACCTCGTCGCTCGCGCTTTCCCTCGGCTTCGCCGACGGCATCGGCACGCAAAATGCGAGCAAAATGAAGATTGTCGGCTCGGTCGTCGGAACGCGTCTCGTGGATGAGGCTAGCCCCATCGCCTATGGCTATGAAGAAAAGGGTGCGGCCTATTGCGACAACGGGCCGATCTTTTCGCTCAGCAGCATCGCGGGACAACGCGGCCGTCGCCGCCTGGGCCCGGAAGTGCGCGCCCGCCCCACCGGCCGCGGCAGTTTGGACGACCCCGACTTCGCCGTCGGCCGCCCTGGAGTCGAGGTCCCGGAAGAGCGCAAGTCCGAAACCTGGGAGTCGCCGCCGGTGTTGGACGAACAGAAACGCAACGGTTTCCGCGTGATTCCTCCATCCCTCCGGCCGCGCGTGATTTTCCGCTACGCCGACAGCAAGGACTTGCTCGTCTCCGGCTTGGTCGAGGGCGGCGACGAGATCGCCCAGCGCCCCGCCGTGGTGGACGCGCCCTCGGGCAAAGGCCACGTCGTGTTGTTCTCCATTAACCCGGTCTATCGCGGCGAAACCTGGGGAAGCTATGCGATGGTGCTGAACACCATCCTGAACTTCGACAGCCTCAACGCCGGGCGCAAAGACCCCTCTGAGTAGGGCAGGATACCTGCATTGTCGGTCAGGGCTCGGCCTTTGGCCGTGCCGCGTCCCGCAGACCACCCTTCTGTTGCCCCTTCCCTGCGCCTCGAGGCGCAGCATCCCGTCATCCTCTCGCGAGCGCTCCAGCGCTTCACCTCTCCCTTGCGCGGCGAGCGTTTTGCGCTACAATCCCCGGCACTATGGTGAAGCGCAAAACCAAGGCCCGGCGGCCGGCCCGACCGAAAGCCCACAAAACATCGGCGTCGGGCGGAAAACTGCCAAAAGACGCGGTCACTCGAATGGTCATTTTGCGCGCCCGCGAGGGCCAGGAACTTCTGCTGGAGGCGGAACTGCGCGCTCTGATCGGGCCTTCACGAAAGGAGGAGGGCTGCCTCGGTTTCGACCTGCACGGTTCGGTCGATCCGCCAGGCAGCTATCTGCTCCACGAAGTCTGGGCCAGCCGCGCTGCGCACACCGAGCACATGCACACGTCCCATTTTTTGCGTTGGGATGCCCGCAAAGACGCTCTCCTCACCTCTCGCGACGGCACCTTCTGGAGGCAAATCGCCTAGGTCTCCCGTGGCCATTTCAGAACGACAGAGTCGTGGCGGCAGCCATGACGTCCACTGCCCAATGTCCGACAATCACGGGAGCAAGGTTCTTCCGGGTACAGCACCATCAAGGCCAGGACACACCGGGCAGGAAAGCGAGAAACCGCCAGAGCATGAACCGCCAGTCGAACACTAGCCGAAGAAAACTATGTTGCGCGGCCCACCAAAAATCAACCAACAGGAACGCCGCGGCCTCGGGCGACGCTCTTCTCGATGGTCTCCAGATCGTTCCACGACCATCGGGTGCTTCGCTACCGCCCGGGGATCGCTAGCCATGGGACGGAATCCTACAAGGAGGCCGCTGCCGGTCTTAGCCTTCCGGTGGTGCCAGGTAGTATCCCGGTCGTGCGCGGATTTTCAGATTCTTCGCATCGTTGCGAATCACCGACACTTTGATCTCATGGTAGCCGGTCAGATCCGCATCGGTCGGGGTGTAGCTGAGCGTGTACTGCGAGTGCAATTCCCCGCCAATTTCATCAATGGCCTTTTCAATGGAGCGGTCTTTGAACGTGGACAGGCTCGCGCCTCCTGTCGCCGCAGCCGCCACTTCGAGGGGATTGCCCCCTACCTCGCCGCGAACGTGCTGCACAATCCATACGGCCGCGGCCGTCAAGTCGACGCCCGCGCGGTTCTCTTCGAGCGTCGGCGTATCGGGAACTCCCGGCGGCGGCGGCAGCGTGCCGACCGGCAGACCGGTTCCTTGCGGAGGTTTGGGTTTCGACCGCATCTCCGCGAGCGTGGTGGAAAGCCCCACACCGTAAACCGTCACATTCCCGAGTTGCGCCTGCCGCAGGACTTCTCCCAGCGTTTTCTGGCTTCCCTCATCCACGGCTTCAGAAAGAATCAAGAGCACGCGCCGCCGTCCGGGCTTCTCTCGAGTCGCTTGCGGCCGGTCCGATAGCATTTCGACGCCTGCGGCCATGGCGTCGTACAGCTTCAAGCTGGAGGTTCCAGGTCCTAAATTCGCAATCGTGCTTTCGATGGTTTCGGCATTGGTTGTGAAATCCTGCAGTTTGTCCACCGAATCGTTGAAGCCCACGACCGCGGCTTCGCCCGTCGGACCCATAACCGTCTGGGTGAAAAGAATCCCGGTCTTGCGTATCTCGGGCATAAGCGGCTCGACGCGCGAACTGGTTTCGACAAGAATCACGAGCGACAGCGGATCTCCGCCCAGATCGAAATGCGAAATCTTCTGCGCCATGCCGTTGTCGGTCACCTGAAAATTCTTTGCGTCCAGGTCGTGCACCATGACGCCGCGAGAGTCCCGCACGGTCACCGGTGTCGTCACCATTGCCACCTGAACCTTGATCTGGCCCTTGGGCGCCTGCTGCACCGGAACACCCGGCCTTGGCGGGAGCGGCCCCGTGGGCGCTTGCCCGAGTAGCGTGCTTGCCGTGCCCAGCGCCGCAAGGAGGAGCCATACGGCCCGGCATCCCGGTTGTCTTATCGCGTTCATACCATCCGTCCCGCGCCGAGGCTTTGTCAGGTCATTACCTGACGACTGTACTCCTTTCGACGCAACATTGCGCGAAGACGTTGCCGCGCACCGCCCGGAATTCCTACAATCAAAGGTCGTCTTTTCTGGAGAATAGAGACATGCCCGACGGCAAAAAAATGAAGCCCCAGCATGCGCCCAAGGTCAGCCATGAGGACCCGAAGTTCCTCGAGAGCGTGCCGGCGCGCCCGATACGTATCCTCGCCGAGTACATCCGTCCTCTCATGCAGCTCAAGAACGAGGGCATTGGCGACACCATCGTGATGTTCGGTTCGGCGCGCATCGAGTCGCACGAAACCGCGCAGGCGCGCTACACGCGGCTGAAGCACCTGAAAACCAGCAAGATGCCGGCAGAAGAGTTGCAACATCACCGCTCGGCTCTCAGGAGCGCCAAAAGCTCGCTTGAAATGTCCCGCTATTACGAAGAGGCGCGCCAGCTCTCGCACAAGCTGACCAGCTGGGCTTTGACGCTCGGTCCCAAGCCGCGCCGTTTCGTGGTTTGCTCCGGCGGCGGCCCGGGCATCATGGAAGCGGCCAATCGCGGCGCCTATGAGGCCGGCGGCAAGTCCATCGGACTCTCCATCGAGTTGCCGGACGAGCAGTTCGCCAATCCTTACATCAGCCCGGAGCTGAGCTTCAACTTCAAATACTTCTTCATGCGCAAACTCTGGTTCGCGCAAATCGCCAAGGCGCTGATTGTTTTTCCCGGCGGCTTCGGCACCATGGACGAGCTCTGGGAAATGCTCACGTTGTTGCAGACCGGCAAATTGCCAAAGCGCAATTTGATCCTCATTTATGGCCGCCGGTATTGGGATGAGGTACTGAATTGGAAGGCCATGGTGCGTTGGGGCACCATCGATGAAAGCGAATACAACCTGCTGCAATTTGCAGACACCGTGGACGAAGCTTTCGACCGCGTGCGCGCCGGCCTCGAAAAATACCACATGAACGTTGATTCGTTCTTGCAAGCCTATTGATGCGCGGCGAAGACCCCCAAGTCTGTCATGGTTTTGCACGTCGGTTTCTGGCTCCGCTACATTCTCCCTTCGACCGTGTTTAATAGGCAGGGACCAAACGCCCCCCCCATCCCAGTCGGGGTACTAGGAGGATGGAGAATCCATGTTCAAGTACACGGGGAGAAGAAGTTTCTGGGACGCTCGGTGCTTGCCGCCGCAGCGCTGGTTGGCCTGCTAGGATTCGCGGCGACGCCGCGAGCTTACGCCGATGACAATCATTGTCAAAAGCGAATCAGCAAGGCAGATCATAAGCTCCACGAAGCCATCGAGCATCATGGCGGGAACAGCCGGCAAGCGGACCATGCCCGGCATGAACTACGTGAAGCGCGCGAAAGCTGCTGGAAC